>Ga0184637_10000829_pt1 | contig 21989 bp, 23 predicted proteins | sample PLM3_127_b2_FD_133143 | JGI IMG/M metagenome (GOLD analysis project Ga0184637, IMG submission 133143) | Groundwater sediment microbial communities from an aquifer in East River, Colorado, USA - PLM3_127_b2 | ecosystem: Environmental > Terrestrial > Soil > Riparian zone | place: USA: East River... | reverse complement strand
TACCGTTGCGCGGTGTCAGCCATCTTCTCGACCAGAGTCGGCAGGTGCTCCAGGCCGCGCTTCACTCCCAGGTGATAGGGGTCGTTGATGCAGACCTCGGCGCGGAGCCCCCGGTCGTGCTGGGCCTCATCCGGTTTTCCGTAAAGCTTGGCGTAGGAGGTTTGGTAGTAGGCCCGGAGCACCGGGTGGCCTGGTCGGCGGCCTCCAGCACGGTCATCAGCTTGCCCTGGTAGCGTCGGTTGATGCGCCGGCCGAACGTGGTCATCGTGCGGTCAGCGCCGCCGAGCAAGGCGCCCAGTTCGCCCAGCCGGCGGAACAGCGCCTCGAGCGGCATCTGATCGCGGAAGATGGTGTCGTAGGCGTACTCGACCTGGGCCACGCTGTAGTGGTAGCCGGCGAGGTTGGCCGCCTCCCGTTCCTCCTGACTGAACTGCGGCGCCAGCCGCCCGGCCCAGTAGTCGCAGCGCTCCCGGATCAGTTCCGGGGTGAGCGCTGCCGCCGCGGCCTGGAGCGCCTCCACATCGTCCACGGCCAGGATGGCGTTGTCGTGCTTCTCGAAGCCGACCCCCTGCCTGGTAAGCTGCTCGGCCACGAAGGAATGGCCGTTCAGCCAGACCTGGATGGAAAAGGGCAGGTAGGTGCTCACCCGCACACTCATCGGCCCCATGACGGGGTCGAACACGTAGAAGTAGAGGTGCTGGAATAGCTTGTGGCAGCGCTTGAGGATCCGGTAGCGCTCGTTCTCCGTCGGAAACCGGGGCTCGTAGGAGACAAAGGTGGTGCCTTGCTCCATGCTGGTCAGCAGGCAGGCGATGCCCTCCTGGCGGCCCAACTGCTGGTAGTAGGGCACGACGAAGTCCTCGTTCTTTACCCCTTTGGGGGCGGCCAGGCGCTCGATGTGATGGTCCCGGACATACTCCTCCACCCACTGGCGGTAACGAGTAGTGCGACTGGCCAGCGCTCCGCTATCGACCACCGAGGCGCCCACCACGTCCCGGAAGAAGTGAACGATGTTCTCCTCACGCTGCAACATCGGATAGTAGCCACGGATCACTACTCGATCGAGGCAGCCGTAGCCGAACACAATGTCGTTGGGGAAAAGCTGGGATAATCGGTCCATGGGGCTCCCTCCATCTGCTCGGGTACTTGGATTCGCCCATAGTAGATGGAGGAGCCTCATCTCGCCCGTTTAGTCAACCAACCGACGATGCAGCTTTCAGGTTTACCTGGCTAGTCTTATTGACACGCTCCTAAGATGTAAGATGATCCTATGCTTCGACTTGGGTTGGTGCTGGCAAGAAATCTAGCGCAGGCGAAGAAGGGTGAATCGACCCGAGAGCTAGCCGAGTGATAATCGCCTTAAGCCACATTGCAAGACGAAAGGATATATGAACCATGGCAGAGATGTCGGCGAGGTTTCCGAGCGATGTGAACCTTCCGCAGGATCCGGTCCCATTTCGTGAAGTGCGGGTCCATGCGCCAGCTGAGGTGGTATACGACCTGAAGAAAGTGCAAGAAATATTGCCGAAAGTCCTCGGTCGTCTTGGCTGTCCAACGTGCTGCTCTGGCTTCGACATACGTTTCTTGGTCGAACGTGATTTGGTAGTTGACCCCCGAAGCCTCGACGTTCGTGGGATAGACCCGATCGCCTAGAGTCCTCTGGTGCTTCTGCCAGATCTGGGCGTCGGAATAAATTACGCCCCCGGACTTGAGCCGGCGCTTGAGGCATGTGGCGAGTTAGTCTCGGTCGTGGAGATCGAGCCCCAGACCATGTGGTATCCAACTAGGCTGGCTTCGGAGCCATTTAGAGTCGATCAGGCAGCCGTAGCCAGGGTACGAGAGCTTCCGCAGGCCAAAATCGTGCACGGCGTCGGGCTTCCATGCGGCGGCTCGCTTCCGCCGGACCCAGGGCATCTTCGCGCTTTTGCTCAGAGCGTTCACGACTTAGAGGCCCCATGGGCGAGCGAGCACTTGAGCTTCAATGTCGCGAAAGGCTCCCAAGGGGTTTTTGAGACTGGATTCATGCTGCCGCCGCTGCAAACTGCACGGGGTGTTGGAACGGCGAGCGCCTCCATCCGCCGGCTCTCTTCCGCTCTCGATGTGCCGTTTGCGGTAGAAACGGGAGTCAATTATTTGCGCCCGCGCCCCGGCGATCTCCCAGACGGTGAATTCATCGCGCGGGTTGTGGAGAGAGCTGATTGCGGGATTCTCCTTGACCTGCACAATGTTTGGGCGAACGCGCGAAACGGCCGGCAGAGACTGAGCCACTTCCTCGCGGAAATTCCTTTGGATCGCGTATGGGAAATCCACTTGGCCGGTGGTATGGAGCACGAAGGATACTGGCTCGACGCACACTCTGGTGCGGTCCCGAATGAGTTGCTCGAAGTCACGGCGGACCTCATTCCCAGGCTGCCGAATCTGCACGCCTTGATATTTGAGATGTTCCCCCCATTCCTTGCGCGGTTCGGTCCAAGAGCGGTTGCGAGTGAGGTCGAAAAACTCCTTGAGCTATGGGCCTTGAGGACTAAAAAGAATGGCCCGGTTCGAAGCAGGCGGCGCGCCAAGCCAGTCTGGCAGAACGCCGATCGAGCGGTGGCTTCATCGACCTGGGAAAGTTCCCTCGGCACTCTGGCAATCGGTCGTCCACCTGGCTCGCCTCTCGAACAAGAACTAGCACAGGATCCTGGGTTGACCGTCATCCAGATGCTTGTCAATGAGTTCCGTGCAGGAACGATTGTGAGTATGCTTCGCTTGACGTCGCGCTTCCTCTTCATGGTCTTGGGGGAATCAGGATTCCGCCGTCTCCTAGCTGAGTTTGCCCAGGAGCAGCCCCCCCATCTCTTTGGGTCTACCGAGGCAGACGCGTTCAGAGCTTATCTAGAGCAGCGCCAGGTACCGATACCTCATCTGTTAGAGGTACTAGCATTCGAGCGAGCGGCTGACGATGTTCTCCTTACCGGCGAGAGTCGAACCGTTCTCTTTAGATGCGAACCTGAACGGCTGCTCACCGGGCTACTGGAAGGGGAGGTGCGGATCGTTCAGGCAGAAGAGGATCACACCGTCCATCTAAGGCAGGTCAACGGCACGATCGAATTGAGCGCGCGTCGGACACAAACGTAGTATGGAGGGCGCCTCTGGCGTCCTCCAGGTCGCATTACCGTGACTCAAGGGCTCCGCCGGTCGCGCTCACACCTCAATCACGTGGGTCACAAAGCGACCATCCTCCCATCATTGAAAAAAACCGATGACGCCGACAAGTCCCAGAAACCCAAGATAAGCCAGTAAGCGAAGGAGCTTGTTGTCGGTTCCCCAAACAGCAAACGCGCCGAAGGCGGCGAAGGCGCTAAATCCCGGCCTAATAAAGCCCAATAAACCGAGCAAGCCGAGAAGTCCGATCAGCCTCACGATCCTTATCTTGTCCATTGTCGCATCACGCTCCAAACGTCCTTGACTGTCTTTCCCACCGTTAAAGAGTTCGCCTTTGGGTCTCCAAGATTCGTTCGCGAAGTGCGCTAAGCGTGCCAGGTAAGCGCCACCGTGGTCTCGTCGCGACGCGATGCAATCGAGCCTCCATCATACTTACACGCGCCTTCATCCAACCATACTCGGAGTCGGAAACGAGGAATAAAGCTAAGCCGATCATGGCCGCAGAGAAGGTTACAAGGCCCATGAATATTGCGATTCCCAGGTGAAACAAAATTCCAACCAAGAGCCATGGAAGCTTCAGCCGCGAGACGATGGCGACTGGGAACATCAACAGGTAGAGCATCGGAACGTAGGTGGCTGCCGTGGTGATAAGTGGATTCTTGAAGATCTCGCGGAACGACGGAAGGGAGAACCACTCAACCTGACTGATGTAGTACAACGCAACGCCATGGTGCCATTTGTCTCCCGACGCCTTCATAAAACCAGAGGTGGCATACAACACCACAACCTGTAACGCGATCGCCAAAACTGCCACATTATGCAGCCAGACGCTAAGGCTTCCCGGGGCCGGGCTGGCGCGGGCAGGAAGAGCGAAGAGCATATAGGTGAGCACAAGCCGCGTGACATTGTCCCCACCATCAGTGAGATGAGGTAATCTCTGTTCAAGAAGAAAAAACGCTATCAGTGCGAGCGCGGTTGATGCGCGCGTCCAGCAACCGAGAATAAGTCCAAGAGCCCCGGCACCCAAGACCCCGATCAACCCCACGGTGCCACTCTCTGTGCTGAAAATGGTATCGACAACCCCGCCTATGCTCGGGCCAAGGATAACTTGACTAGATCCAGATCCAAGACCATTGGGGCCCCAGAAATAGGCCGCGAAAGGTGCCTCAGTAAAGACCCGGTAGAGCAGCATCGAGCCAAGTGCCACTTGTAACGCGCGGACGCCGACTGTCTGGTGCGGCTCGTCCGCCAGCCATCTCCAAACCTTGACCATTCCCGTCACTCCGCCTCGGGAGCTAAGTAAAGACCTGTGGAGGCCGCCCTTTCGTTTACCGGATAGATACCCAGTTCGATGTCGCGAACGGCGGGCTGCGCCGTGTTTCGTTGCGACCAAGGCACACTCATCGTTTCCCGCGCTCGAAACGCTACATGAGTGACCTTCTTGCTTGAACACGCAACGTCTCTGCAAAAGGCAGAGCCCACCTTCGCGAGCAACCTGCCTGCATCAGCTCTAGCCACGGTGAGTTGGTTCTCGTAGAACGCGCACGACGCCAAATCACCCTTTTCGCAGGACTCTGCCCACGGCGTCAACTGCGGGCCGCCGCTGAGATACTGTCGAATCGCGTTCGACTGCGGTCGTGTGACTCTGTCATACGCGGTTAACCGGTTCTCCTGAAAACGCGACCAAACTGGACTAGAAAGATCGTACCAACCATCCGCTGGCGGGCCCGCCTTCGGAATCATGTCTAGGTCGAGTTGAGTTAGGGGCCGCATAAGGAGCGCGTAGTTGGATGACAGCGGGTTCGGAGCGAAGAAACTCCAATTTTGGTAGAAGTATGCTCCAATTGTCGCATTCAGGACAGGCTGCAATTCTATCTTGACCGGATTGACCGGCATTACATATGCAACCGTTAGCGCGTAATGCGCGACAAGCCACACGATAGTGCTGACCCGAATACAAGCTACGAGGTAGCGACGGCTTAATCTGGCCATCCATGCGCCTCTTGGCCCAAGGCAGCGCTTCAGAACTAATCCAGGACTCCTGGCGGATATGTGTCTGCGAGCACACGCGGCTGCACCCCGAAGACCCAATCAAACGCGTACTCGGCAGCACCAGCAGCAGCACCGGCAAGAGCGCCCACACCGGCCGCGGCGGCCACCCCGGGACCCGACAGTGCTCCGGCGACGGCACCGGCGACTGCCCCAACAGCAGCACCCTTTGCGACCTCGCCTGAAAACTCTCTCCAGGTCCAGTCTGCAGCAAGCCGTAACTGCGACGGATCCGACGCAGAACTGGACGCGAGCGCGTAGACATGGACTGGGGTCGTAGAGTTACCTAGCCAGAGGCCAACAACAACCAGAATGAAGAAGTACGAGGTAAGTCTGGGTGTGTTCCGCACAACGGCCTCCTACGACGCTATGGCAGCGCAGGGCAGCTCGCGTCGAGCCCTCGCCAATGCACCTCGACGGATTCTCACCGCGTTCTCCGGGCAACGGAAAGCTGATCCGGCTCCGAGGCCAAAGGATTTTGGCACTCGACCCGCTAGGCGACGCTATTCTATCTTCGCTTTCCTTCATTTGACCAGCGGTTGAAGCTGGCCCAAGCTGACCCCTCACTGCGATGACGGCCTCGACCGAGCTGCGCCTCCTCTTTCCCAGTCACGACCTCGCTACTCGCCCGATCAACCCACCGGTACCCCGCCCAGGTTGGTAGTCCTCGCGGCAAGCCAGGGGTCACGCGTCCCGCCGTGCATGGCCGATTAGACTGAAGTTATCAAAGACCACCGGCTGCGTTCGCAGCAGGCCGTCGTGGATGCGAGTCCGTCTGCCGCTCCACTCGATCAGGCACGATCGGCAGATGCGCATTAGGGGAGTACGTGCGTGACTAGCGGTTGGGTCTGGCGAAGCGATGATCGCCCTCAATCCATTCCCGTCTGTCGAATGGCCGCTTCAGGCCGCAGCCGTCGCACGATTCGGCCATTCGGCTTACTACCCGGCCCCCAGTAAAGCCTCCTTCACACTCGTCGTCCATAGCCTCGCACAGCTCTAGAAGCGGACGAGTAACCAAATAGACCGTGGGCAGACACCAGCTGTGCCGCGAGGTGACGATGCAATCGATCTCGTACCTGTAGAGCTCGGGCTTGTCCTCCAGACCTTCACCCACGTGGGACAAGATAAGGTAGGGAACTTTTAGCAAACGATCGAGCAGTCGGGCATTGTCCCACTGAGGCGGCGTATCGTTCGGCGGATCGGGCTGGTCATCGAATCTCCGCGTGATTAAGCCGGGAAGCCAAGCAAAATGGGCCTCTTTCCCTTCCCGGACCGCGCGCTCGCGAACGGCCAGAATCGCGAACGTTGTCCTCTCGAGGTCCGACCCCTCCATAATTGCGCATTGGCCGTCGCCACCGGCGTACCGCCGCATGATGTCGTATGCCCGCGACGCTCCCCTGCCCGGTTTTAGATACCCGATGCTGGTCCACTGCCCAGGCCTCAACGAAGGCGGCACCTCCATATGGTCCGTAATCCAGCGTTCTTCGGCGAACACATCTGCTTCCTGCTCCAGAGGTTCCGGCTCTTCCACGAGTTCATCCGGGGTAGCCCCAAGAATCGAGGCGAGCTTTTTTGTTGTGCCGAACTGCGCCTCGACGCGGCCTGACTCCAGACGTGCGATCGTGACTTGAGAAATACCCGCTCGTTCCGCTAGTTCCCGCTGTGTCAAAAATCGGGCCTCCCGAAACCATTTCAGGCTCCGCAATACTGGCGACACTTTTGAGCACCCCCCGCGTACACTATGATTCGACGCCAGAACGCTACAGAGATGTTATAATAAAGCTATCCAAAGGCGCTACAGTCAGCCATTGCTTGGGTTAGTAATCAGACCGGCGCTGTTCGGAAGATCCGCCCGCGGGCGGGATGATTCAACCGGTGCTCACCTACCTGTTGGCGAACCTCGGCGAGCGCCAGCTCCTCCAGCCGACGCAGTTAGCAACAGGCTTCACAGCCAGCCTGACATTGCGCCCAATGACGCGCTAAACGAGTCTTAGGAATCCGAAGCCTAACCGGCGTGTCTTGGCTGCGAACCGTGCGAGGGGAAGTACAATCCGGCGCATGAGCTGGCAGGAGCGAATCGTCGTCAATTCTTCTGTGCGTAGCGGAAAGCCCTGCATCAAAGGCACCCGGATCACGGTGTACGACGTGCTCGAGTACCTTGCGGGCGGCATGAGCGAAGACCAGATACTGACCGACTTTCCGGATCTCACTCGCGATGATATCCGGGCCTGCCTCGCTTTCGCGGCGGCTCGCGAACGGCGTTTGTCGAACTCCGTGGCGTGAAATGCCTGTTCGACGAGAACTTGAGCCCCAGATTGGCTCAGTTGCTCGCGGACGAGTATCCAGGCACCGTGCACGTCACCACCGTCGGTCTGCGTGGAGCCGATGATCAACAGATTTGGGACTATGGTCGTGCGCAGGGCTACGCACTCGTCTCCAAGGATACCGATTTCCGCGAACGAAGCTTTGTTGCGGGCTTCCCACCGAAGGTCATTTGGCTCGATGTTGCCAATGCCGGGACCACGCTGATCGCCGAGCTATTGCGACGAGAGCGCGAGCGGGTTGAGGCCTTTGACGGGCACGGTGAAACCTCGCTACTTATCCTGTCGATCGGGCCGAGCGCTATTTAACTGGGTCGCTGGATCGTGAACATGCTCGTGCGCGCCGGCCGTTTGGAAAGGCACCGTCTCGCTAGCTCACCCACTCCCACTCGTGGACGTTCCAGGTCCGCGCGGCACCTGGCGCGGCCAGCTCCGGTCCGCGGATCGACGAAACGTGCGCCAGGATGCCGGGATTGAAGTACAGGGACATCGCGCCGACGTGATCCGTGAGCACGCGGACAAGGTTCGCGACGTGCTGCCCGCGCTGGCTTCGGTTCAGCTCCGTGTTCAGCGCGTCGGCGAGCCGATCGAACTCCGGTGTCGAGTAGCCGCCCCGATTCTGGCCGATCCATCGGTTCGCCGCGCTGGGGATCTCCGTGCTCACGAAACGGACCAGGGCATCTTCACCAGCGGGCCCGCCGCCACCGAACAGGGTGGGGAACGTCGAGCGCACCTCGCCATCTCTTGACAACGCCGGTGGGTTGATGGCGACGCGGAAGTCGAAGCCGACCCGGCGCCACATATCGGCGAGAACCTGAACCTCCGACTCTGACTGAGCCGAGGCATTCGTCTTGATCTCCCAGACCAGCCGGCCCTCCGTTGCGCTCGTGTAGAAGCCCTGTCCATCCTTCGCGAATCCGGCCTCCGTCATCAATGCCTCGGCCCGCCGGGGGTCGAGTGGATACTTCACCGCGGCCGAGTCGACCAGAGCCGAGTAGTCCATGGTCGGTGGCATGACCGATTCAGTGAGGATGCCCTCACCCTCGAAATTCAGCTCGTTCAATGCCTGCTTGTCGAGCGTATGGAAGAGGGCCTTGCGCACTCGAACGTCGAGGAGCGCAGCGGGACTCGCGTATTCGGGGCGATGCTGCACTTCGTTGCGGCGCCACTGGTCCGGGAAGGCGATCACCGTCCCGCCCCGCGGTCCCCACTCCCGCTTCAGGATCAGGCCTTGCTCGAAGCGAATGGCGTCGTCGAGACTCACGTGCGCCTCGCCGGAGAGCAGGCCAGCCAGCGCCACATTCGCGTCCGGAGCGAAGATGATCTTCACCCTATCGATTCTCGGTCGCCCTGACACGTGCCGGTCGAACGCCGCTGCCTCGATGAATGCGCCGGGTTCCCATCGATCCACTCGGAAGGGCCCCAACCCGACGTATTCGCTCGTCCAGAAGGCGCGGCTCGATATCGCTTCGGGCGAGGCGTCCAGCGCCCCTTCGAGAAGGTGTCTCGGGAATGGAGGGAAGCTGGTATCGAGCTCGGCAGCATCGCGAAACGGCTGGCGCCAGCGGATGACGACGGTGAGCGGATCGCGAGCGAGCGCCTCTTCCATGAAGACCTGCGGTCGCCCGTTGGCCTCGCCGATCTCCGGCTTCGTCAACATGCGCCAGGTGAACACGACGTCATCGGCGGTGAGCGGCGTGCCATCGTGCCAGACCAGACCGGGCTTGAGGCGATAGGTGGTCTCCATCCGTCCGTCGGGGAACACCCGCCACGTATCGGTGTTCAGCTGCGGCAGCGCCTCCACGAGATACGGCTGAGGAACCCCCTGCTTGTCGCTTGCGGTGAGGGTGGCGTTGAAGAGCCGCTGCGTGGCGCCGATCGCGAGCCCGCCCGTCGTCTGGAGCACCTTCACGGACACTGTGGCTGGCTCCACCTGAGCGACCATCGTCATGGACCGACTCGGCCGATCGACGGCTCCGCGCGGCCGGTCCCCACCCCGCTCCGGGGCCGCGGGAGCACAGGCCATCGCGAAAAGAGCGGCTGCGGCCAGGCTTATCAGGTGCCTGATGGAGAGGCTTCGTCGCAATTCGACTTCCCTCCGGAAGCTCTCTGGCATACGGCGGCTAGTCTACATCCGAGCGCGGGCCCGACTCGTCAGGCGGGCTATACTCGGCCAATTTCGAGGCAAGGGGCGTGAAGGTGACCGAAACGCGTAAGGTGCTCGACCCCAGGGCGGCCGGGGGCAAGCGGCTCGCCGACAAAGTGGCGGTCGTGACGGGCGCCGGCCAGGGAATCGGCCGAGCGACGGCGCGGCGCTTCGCCGAGGAGGGCGGCATCGTGATGGTGGCCGACCGCAATCCTCCCGGCGCCCAGCGTACTCGTGGCGAGCTGCGGGATTACGGGGCGGAGGCGGAGATGTGGATCGGAGACGTCAGCTCGGCGGAGGGCGCGAAAGCGCTGATGGCCGACACCTTCGATCGCTTCGGACGGATCGACATCCTGGTCAACACGGCTGGGGGTTCGATGCACGGGCCCAAGTATGGCTGGGAGTACACGCCCGAAGAGCTCATGGCCAACGTCCAGAACAATTTCTGGACGACGATGTGGTGCTGCTGGGCGGCGCTGCCCTACATGGTCGAACGCCAGTCAGGTGCGATCGTGAACGTGGGCTCGAACTCGCCCCGGGGCACGATGCGTCTTCCCTACGCCGCCTCGAAGGGCGGCGTCTTTGCGATGACGACGAGCCTGGCGCTCGAGACCGCCGAGATGGGCATCCGCATCAACTGCGTCGCGCCCCATTGGACGGTGTCGGATGATCCCGAAGACGGACTGGTGACCCGCATCCCCGGGCAGAGTCGACGCGCGCTGAGCGAGGCCGAACGCCGGACCCAGCGCGAGTCCCTCGAGGCACGACATCTGCAGAACATTCCAATGCGGCGACCGGGCAAGAAGGAGGAGCAGGCGGCGGCCATCGCCTTCCTGGCCTCGGAAGACGCCTCGTTCATCACCGGCCAGATCCTCAGCGTCGGCGGCGGCGCCGTCGTCCCGTAGCTAGTGCTAGAGGCGCGGGGACGACAGGGCGTAGTCTACAGAGACCGGTTTGACGGCGCGCACAGACGAAGCTACGTTTGCCGCGTCTTCCGCATGGAGGTGGTGCATGCTATGGAATGACCTCCGCGAGTATCTCGCGAGGCTCGACGACATCGGTGAGCTCCGGCACGTCGAGGAGGCGAGCTGGGAAGAGGACATCGGCGGCATCACGGAGCTGATGGTCGAGCGTCAGGGCAAGGCGCTGCTGTTCGACGATATCCCCGGCTATCCCCGCGGCTACCGGGTCGCCACGAACCTGTTCACCACGGTGCGGCGGACCGCCCTTGCGCTTGGCCTGCCGTTCGATGCGGACGACGTGACCGCCGCGTGGCGTGAAGTCATACCTCGCATCACCCCGGTGCCGCCGGTGGAAGTGGCCGGGGGGCCGATCCTGGAGAACCTGCAGCAGGGCGACGATATCGACCTCTTCAAGTTTCCGACGCCTAAGTGGCACGAGAGCGATGGCGGCCGCTACATCGGCACGGGCGTGTGCGTCATCCAGCGCGACCCGGATACAGGCTTCGTCAACGTGGGGGCGTACCGCGTGGCGATTCATGACAAGCGCACGCTCGGGATCTTCATCGAGCACGGCAAGCATGGAGACGCGATCCGCCGGAAGTACTGGGCGCGCGGCGAGCGGTGCCCAATCGTCGTATCCGTCGGGCAGGAGCCGATCCTGACGGCGCTCGCCGCCTCGAACGTGTACCACTGCCCCGAAGGGGTCTCTGAGCTCGACGTCGCCGGTTTCCTGCAGGGAAGCGCATACCCCATCGTCAGGGGAGCAGCGACCGGCCTGCCGATACCCGCGACCGCCGAGATCGCCATCGAGGGGTTCATGCCGTCGCCGGACGACGCCCTCGAGCTGGAGGGGCCATTCGGCGAATGGACCGGCTACTACGCCCACGGTCGGCGACCCGAGACGATCATCGAAGTCGCGAGCGTCTACCACCGCGATGACCCGATCATCTTCGGAGCGCCACCCGTTCGACCGGTCGGGTGCCGCTATTTCACCCACCTCGGCGGCGAGGACCTGGCTTCCAGGATGAAGCTCGAGAAGGCCGGCATCCCCGGCGTGCAGCGCGTATTCAACCTGGCGTACCCCTCACTGCGGGTCGTCGCGATCAAACAGTCATACGCCGGACACGTAGAGGACGTGGTCCGTGTGTTGGAACCCGGCGGCGATCAGTACAACGGGCACCACATCTGGGTCCTGGTAGACGACGACATCGACGTGACGAGCGAGCGCGAAGTGCTGTGGGCGCTGGCGAGCCGCTGCTCGCCGGAGCACGGGGTGGAGGTGATCCCAGGCACCGCGGTGTGGCAGCTCGACCCACGCATCCCTGCTGCCGATCGCTCCAGCCCCGACATGGAGCACGGCCGGCTGCGGTATACGGCGCACAACCTCGTGCTGAACGCGTGCCGCCCATATGAATGGATCGATGATTTCCCGCAGGTGGCGGTGAACGGACCGGAGCTCCGGGCGAGGATCACGCAGCGATGGAAGGACGTGGTGGAATGAGGCACAAAGGGGTCCGCGGGTTTGACGCGTCGTGATTTCAAGGGAGAAGCTTTCGCCCTTTACTCCCTGGACTTCACCCTGAGGGCGGAAACCCCGAGCGCTTCCTGCAAGCGCTGGGTCTCCTGGTCGGCCGGGGGTCCAAAGAGCTGATTCTTCCGCGTCTCGTAGTCGACACGAGCCGCGAGGTCTCGAAACGCGCTCTCGTACACGGCGTTCTTGATGTAGATCTGGTAGGGGACTCCCCGCAGCTTGGCGGCAAGCTTTACGATGTTGAGCTGCTCGCGCCCAAAACGCACATTGACGCGCGCTTCGTCGATCTCGCGCTCCGCTTCGTCGATCATCTCGGCTACGTGCGGGTCCTCTTCCTGCCCACTAGCCACGATCTTGTACTCGTGCTTTGCCACGTCTCTTACTCCCTTTCGAAACAGGTGATGACGATTACTTCTTCGTTGAGCCGTTTCCAGGCCCAGTACAGCACCCGATCGCCGATCTGGTTCTCGAATCGGTGGTGTCGTTCGTTCCAGCGAGGTTCCGTGTCAAAGAAAAGCTCCAATGCGTCTGCGATATCCATCCCATGTCTGGCGTAAATGTGGAGCACCGACGGGTACTCGGGGTCCAGATAGAAACGGAAGAGCACTCCTCCCGATTCGACAGCGAGGTAGTCGTCGCGCATGCTGAAAAATTGTGACGATTAGAGGCACACATTGTCAACTCGTGGTGTGCCTCAAATTGCGCTGGCGGTAGGCGCTCGGGGCAGTGCCCGCGCCTTATCGGATAAATCGTCGAAGTTACCACTGGGGATCAGGTGGGACGGCTGGCCCAGCGGCAGGGTGCGAACGCAGCGACCCGTCCAGGACTGGGACATGCGCTAGTGGGTCAGGCTGCAGGCGCCTCTGCTCAGGCTTTGTGACCGACGGTCGTAAAGACACAGAAACCGTAATGGAAATGGCCCGACGCCTCGGCTGCGGCAAGGTCCCGCCACCAGACATCCAGCTCGCCGGGCGCAAACTGGGTTGCCACGGCTGGTTGGGCCAGCTGGCCGCCGTGCAGCCGCTGGAAAAACCCCATGTTGGCCCGTAGCGCTCGCGGGACGCATTCGACGTCGCTCAACCCGGCCTCCTGGAACATCCGCCGCAGCGAGCGTCCCACCCAGGGGCTGCGCACCGAATCGTTGAACGAGGCGAATACCTTGTTCGTCGTCTCACGGTGCGGGCTGTCGAGCCACAAGGTCCCACAGTCCACGTCCGTGATGACGACGCTCCCGCCCGGCTTCACCACGCGCACCATCTCCGCTAATGCGCGCTCCGGGTCCTCCAGGTGCACGAAGACTCGGTCGGCGCGAGCGCGGTCGAAGCTCGCGCTCGGGAACCGCATGTCGCACGCGTCGCCCTCGACGAACTCGACCGGTAGGCTGCTTTCGGCCGCACGCCGGTGGCTCTCCTCGACCATGGCGGCGCTGTGATCCAGCCCGACCACCTTGCCATGCGGCCCTACGAGCCCGGCGATCTCGCGCGCATCGTCACCGGCGCCACAGCCTACGTCGAGGACGGAAAGGCCTGTCTCCAACACGAGCATCGCGAGAACCAGTTCCTTGACCGAGCGCTCGCCCTCGATCCCCGTGCGGGCATCCAGGAACTTGATAAAGAACGCGGAATCCTGGGTGGCGTCGACTTCGGTGAACCGGGTCGCGTCTACGTTGTCCGCCATAGCTCCCCCGGAAACCGGTAGTTAGCGCCGCGCGTAACTCGGCCGCGGATAGCGGGGCTTGATGCCGTTGCGGGCGCACTCAGCCTCGAACTGGTCGTAGATTTTGGGGTCCTCGTTCTCCGACTCGATCTGGTCGGGCATGCCGCTGCTTCGGCCGCTGGCGTAGAAACCCTGGAAGCGGAACGCGAGGTAGCGGACCCCGCCCGGCGCGCTCGCGAAGTGCTGGTGGTACTCCCACTCTTTCGGTGAGAGTACGGAGCCGTCCTTCCAATTGACTTTCTTGCGCTCGTCGCCCTCGAACCAGAGCAGCGAGTACCCCTCGCCGTCCAGGATGACGACGTGAGCGCCAACGCCGTGCCGGTGTCCCTTGAGGTAGCTGCCCTCCGGCCACTCACTGATGTGGGCCATCAGGCGGCTGTTGTTGGACAGGTGGAGGTGCATGTTGGAGCTGCCCTCGCCCCGTTCGGGCTTGTCGTCCAGCTGGAAGGTACGCACGTCGGCGATGTAGTTCGTTTTCCACTCGATGCGGGGGGCGATGCGGTAGCCGGGGTTCGTGAAGAAGTCGTCCTGGAGGTTGTAGCGGTCGGTGAAGACGTACGGGTTGCTGAAGACGAAATCGACGTTGTTCACGGCTGCCCCAACCGTGTTGATCATGGTCGGGGCGTGCGTGACGGCGAAGACGCGGGCAGGCTTCTGTCCGTCGAGGTTGAAGTGCTGATAATAGCAGTTGAGCGGTGGGGAGAAGGCGCTGCCTCGCTGCCATTCGACCGTTTGCTTCCTGTCTGAGCCCGCCTGCCATATGGTCGTCGCGCCGCGTCCGTCGAGGACGTAGACGAGCGACTCGAACAGATGGTGCTGCACGGCGGTTTCTCCGCCGGGCGCGATCTCGATCACCCACGCGTCGTCGTGCTCCTGCTCCGCCAGGTTCACGAAGGCGCCCTTCTGGCCCAGGCGCGTCCACGGACCGACCTCGACCTGGTACAGGTCGGTGACCCAGGAGCCCCGGTGGATGGGGATGCCTTCTTCCCGCTGCCACCGCTGGTAGAGGGTCTCCTTCGGTCCGTTCCGCCGCTCTCCAACCGCCTCTTGGGTCATCCGCCCGCCTTCCCCTTGCTATGGGTTATCTGTCAGTTTCACCGCGTAAGCGACAACCTCCGCCCGATTGCGCAGACCCAGCTTCGAAAGCACGCTGCTGACATGGTGAGCCGCCGTCTTCCGGCTGATGACCAGGCGGTCGGCGATCTCCGGGTTCGAGAGCCCGCGGCTCAGGAGCCTCAATACCTCTCTCTCCCGCTGGGTAAGAAGACCAAGGCGCCTTGGCCCCGGCTTGGTCGGTACACCCAGGCTGCGCAGAAGGGCGGACGCTTGATGCGCGTCGGCTTCGGCGCCTAGCTCGTCGAACATGCTAAGCGCGTTCTGAGCCTCGATAGCAGCCAGGTCCGGGTTCGTGTCCCTCGCAACCTCGCCGATCGCTAGACGCGCCCGAGCGTTCTCCAGAGGAAGCCCCAAGCGCGAGAGGCAGTCGGCAGCTTTCTCGAAATGGCCGAGAGCCGCCGACACGTCGCCGTGCGCGCCGGCGACGCGACCGGCGGCCATGCTCGACCGCGCCGAAGCTTCAGGCCAGGTCGTCTGGCAGGAAAGAGACTGGAGTCGCGATAGAGTCTCACGCGCCGCATCGCGATCGCCGATGGCCAGGTGGACGCCGACGAGCATCTCCAGAGCCCGTGTCGAAACGATGTTGTCTTTAGCCCTACTGCGCAACGCCCGCTCCAGGAGCGCTTTCGCCATCGACGGCTGGCCACGCGCGAGCTTGACGGCTGCGAGGGGAAGCGCTGCTTGTAGCTCCTGCTCGATTCCGGCCAGGAGGTTCTCGGCCTCCTCGATCAACCCCTTGCGTAACGCTAGATCGGCCAGGTACGAGAGGGCCGCTACGTGGACGACGGGGTAGACTCCTTCCGTCAGACGAACGGCGGATCTCAGCTGCCGCTCCGCCTCTGCCCAGCGGCCTTTGGCGACCAGGATGCTGCCGTATAGCGCTCGGCATTCCGCGTAGAGGAAGGGACAGCCGTAGGCTTCGACAAACTGGTCGGCGACGAGGGACCATTGGCTGGCTCGCTCGAGGTCGGACGCCAGGTCGCAGGCAGTGAGCATGATGCAGCAGACGAAAACCAGCGTGTCGCGGCGCTTGTGCTCGCCGGCGCTAACGCCCGCCATCGCCTCGTCAACGAGTCGAAGGCCATCCTCCACGCTGCCTAACTTGGTGCGCACCACGCCCAGGTCGGCAAGCGCAACGAGCTCCAGGTCCCGGTCGCTGGATTCGGCGGCATAATCCAGCGCCTTTTCCAAAAGCTCTGATGCCAGCTGAAGGTCGTGGTCGATCGCCAGGTACCCTCGCATCGACCAAAGCCAGCCCTGGATGGAAGCGGGGTCACCCCCTCGCGAAGCGGTTTCCGCCCGGGCAAGCCAACCACTGGCAGCTGCCTCATTGCCCAGGAAGCACTTGTAGGTGAGACACAGAGCGAGCGCTGTCCAGGCCGCACTCTCTGAATCGCCCAGCTCTCGATAGCCAGCGTAGGCCCGCTGATAATGCGAGATGCTGCCTTTGATATCTCCAAGCCACCATAGGGTCTCCGCCAGTCCAGAGAGAAGGTTCGGCGACGCGTCCTTGCGAAGCGCATCCTCAAACGCGGCGCGTGCGTCCGACCACCGGCCGGCCTGTAGAAGTGACGCTCCCAGTTCGCCTTCAGCTACGACCACAGTTCATCCGCCTCGCAGACGCCGAAGAAATCTGCCTCAGAATATAGGTAAGTTGCCCGATGCTCAAGGAACGTCCCATGGTCCATCCTTTTTCGGGCGACAGCGCGAAAAAAGGACAGGACGCCCGGGAGGCAAGCAGTGGTTGCAGCAACAAGTGTTGGAAGGGATAGCCTGCGCTCGGTAGTGGAACGCCTTGCGCCCATCATCGAGCAGCATCGTGAGCGCGGCGAGCAGGAGCGACGGCTCCCAGATGCCATTGTCAAGGCGATGAGGGACGGGGACCTGTTCAAGCTTTGGACGCCAAGCGAATTTGGCGGTGACGAGATTGACCTGCCGACCTTCATGGAGACGGTCGAGCAGATTTCGCGGATCGACAGCGCCTCCGGGTGGACCTTCGCCAACCTGGCCACTGGCGCCGTTCTGGCGGCGTATCTTCCAGAGGAGGGGGCTGCGGAAATCTACGCGAACGGTCCGAGCGTCGCCATCCCAGGATCGGTAGCGCCAAAGGGGCGCGCGGTCCCTGTAGCCGGGGGCTACCAGCTCAGTGGACGGTGGCCGCTCGCGAGCGGCTGTCACTACGGGGATTGGCTGGCCGCGGTGGCGCTGATCTTCGATGGGGAAACGCCGCGGATGAGCCAGGACGGGGCTCCGGACCTGCACGTGTTGTTTTTCCGGCAGGAAGAGTGCGAAATCCTCGATACGTGGCACTCCGTAGGCATGCGCGGAACGGGTAGCACCGACTTCACGCTAGATAACGTTTTCGTTCCCGAACACCGCGCCTTCTCGTTCTTCACTGCGCCGCCGCGGGTCGCCGGGCCGTTGTACAGCGCCGGGATCATCGCGCTGTTCAGCATGGCGATAACGTCTGTACTCACCGGCATCGCCCGGGCAGCGATCGACGCCTTCGTTGAGCTGGCGAAAGTGAAGACGCCGACCCTGAGCCAGACCGGGCTCGCCACACGGCCAACAATCCACGCGGAGGTCGCGCGGGCCGAAGCGCTCGTCCAGTCCTCTCGTGCCTACCTGTACCAGGTAGCCCACGAGCTCATGGTCTCGGTGACGGCCGGCAAGGGCGTTCCCCAAGACCTGGAGGCCAACCGTCGGCTGGCCTGCGTCAACGTCGCCACTTCGTGTGTCAGGGCGGTGGACATGATGTTCGCGCTCGCTGGGACGACTCCTATCTACTCCGGCCATCGATTGGAGCGCTGCCTGCGTGATATCCACACGGCGAGTCAGCATATGGTGGTCTCCCCTGTCTGGTGGGAGAAAACCGGTCAGTTCTACCTCGGTCTGGGGCTCGGCATGCCATAGCAGCCTTCATCTTGCTGCCACCGGTCGTAAAGGGTCTCCTTCCGTCCGTTCCGCCGCTCTCCGACTTCTTTTTCGGTCATCTGCTGCCCCCGCTTGCCAGCGCCTGCCGCCCCCAGCGAGATCGCCAATCGTACCATTGGGGCGACTACGAACGACCATTGACCGGGGAGGTTGGCATGCAGCACGACATATCAGTGCCAGTCGTGGGTGACGGGACTGGGATCGAGACCTCGGAGTCCATCCATCGCGAGGAGCTCCAGCTCGCCTTCCGTAACAATGCTGTGCCGCTCGAGGCTCTCCGTTACGACCTCACTCCAACCGGGCTGCACTACACGTTGACCCATTACGACATTCCGTTCGTGCACGAACAAGCGTGGAGGCTACAGATCGGTGGCAGCGTGCGCCATCCGGGGGTCTTCACCCTAAGGGCGCTAAAGCGACTGCCTCACCGGACGTTGCGCGTCACTCTGGAGTGCGCGGGCGACGGGCGTGCGCTCCTCCGGCCGCGCCCGATCAGCCAGCCGTGGCTCACGGGCGGCGTTGGCACGGCCGCATGGACGGGCACCCCGCTGCGCCTGCTCCTGGAAACGGCCGGCCTTCAGGAGCACGCAACAACGATCGTCTTCACCGGCCTGGACCATGGCTTCGAAGGTGGCGTAGAGCAGGACTACCAACGTAGCCTGCCGCTCGACGAGTCACTCCATCCGGACGCACTGCTGGCATGGGCGATGAACGGCCGGCCCTTAGAACCGCAGCACGGATACCCGCTGCGACTCGTTATTCCGGGCTGGTACGGGATGGCGCACGTCAAATGGCTACGTGCAATCGAAGCGCGTACCGAAGCGTTCAACGGATACCAGGACGCCATCGCTTATCGCTACAGCTCGTCCCGAGATGACTCGGGGGAGGCGGTTACACTCATGCGCGTACGCTCGTTGATGGTGCCGCCCGGGTTCCCCGATTTCCTGACACGCACGCGAATCGTCCCCCGAGGAGTTGTTGAAATCATAGGCCGCGCCTGGTCAGGCCGGTCAGCGATAAGCCGGGTAGACGTCAGTTCCGATAGCGGCCACACGTGGGATTCCGCCGACGTGGAACCACCAGAGTCACCCTACAGCTGGCAGCGTTGGCGGTACAGCTGGGATGCATCACATCCTGGCAGTCGCGAGCTGGCCTGCCGCGCCACCGATGCCGCTGGCAACACCCAATCCGTAGGACAACAGTGGACGGCGCGTGGCATGGGCAACAACATGGTCCAGCGCGTGCATGTGCTGGTGATCTGAAACGTTGTCTCGGTCGAGCCTCGAATTTGCTAGGTGGACCATTGCACCGGCACAGCGGCTCCTTTCGGCAGTGTAAAAGTAAACGTCGCACCCTTGCCGGGCTCGCTCTCGGCCCAGATGCGCCCACCGTGCGCTGCCACGATTCGCTCGGCAATGCTCAACCCTAACCCGCTTCCACCGTCATCGCGCGACCGCGCTCGATCGCCGCGATAGAACTGGTCGAAGATGTGCGGGATCTCGTCAGGAGGTATGCCCTCACCGGTGTCGGATACGCTCACTCGGACCTCGGGGCCTGCATCTCTCGCCTCGATGCGAATCGTTCCATCGCTGGGCGTGTGGCGAAGCGCGTTTTGCACCAGGTTACTCAGCACCCGCTGAACACGTCGCGTATCCATGAGGACGGGCGCAAGGCCCTCTTCGATCTTGCCCTCGACCGCGAGTCTGCGTTGCGCCGCTTGCGCCGACACCCCCTCCAGCGTGTCTGAGATCAAGTCCTGGAGGCTGGCCCACCCGAGCTGAATTTCGATGAGCCCAGCGTCGATCTGGGACACCTCGAACAGGTCGTCGATCAGACGGCTCAGGTACTCGACTTCGCGCTGAAGGCGCTCCAGGTAGCGCTGGATCGTCTGCTGGTCGGCCACGACACCGTCATTGATGCTTTCCACCATGGCTCGCATCGAGGCGAGAGGGTTGCGAAGGTCGTGAGAGACGGCCGCGATCAGTTGGCGGCGTGCACGTTCGAGGTCTTGCTGGCGCGCGAAGGCCCCTTCGAGCTCTTCGGCCATGGAGTTGAACGCGTCGGCAAGCTGTCGCAGCTCATCGTGGCCGCGGACCTGCACCCGGCTGTCCAGCTGCCCGCCCGCCATTTGGTGGACGGCAGCCAGAAACGACCGAAGGGTCGCGTTGAACGGCAGGGTGAGGAAGTAGGCAAGGCAAACGGCGACGCCGAAGGAGAACAGCAGGAGAAGCGAAAGGACTGCGAGATCGTGCGGGGAGATGAACATGAGCTGTGCGGTGAACGCTATGTTGGCTATCGCCAGCGCCGCCACCAGCGCGATCAGCAAGACGACCTGGCTCCGCATGCCCCCGGTGAAGCGATTTGGAAGGACAGCGATCACGATCCAGCCGATCACCAGCGTTATCGACCCCGACGCGAGCAGGAACAGGCCGAGTTGCGCGAGGTCGCCCGGCGGTGGCTGCAGCAGGGCGTAACTGGCAATCAGCACGATGGCGGTCAGTCCGAGGAAGGCGACTGCCGATGCGACGACCTGGGCGAGGCTAAGGCGTGTCACAGCTCCCCTTCGAACTTGTAACCCACGCCCCAGACCGTCTTGAGGAACGTCGGCCGCTCGGGGTCAGCCTCGACCTTCTCCCTGAGTCGGCGGATGTGCACGGTGACGGTGCTGGCGTCGCCCGCGTACGCGAAGTCCCACACATGGTCCATCAGCTGGTCGCGGGTGAAAACTTGGCCCGGCGACGAGGCGAGGAAGTAGAGCAGGTCGAACTCCTTGGCAGTCAAGGCGACCTTCGTATCCCGGACCTCCACCGCACGGCTTTTTGGATTGATCCGGAGCGAGCCAAAGCGCAGATCGACTCCCGAATCTGGGTGCTGGGAGCGGAGGGAACCACGTCGCAGGACGGCCTTGACGCGCGCGAGCAGCTCGCGCGGACTGAACGGCTTGACGACGTAGTCGTCCGCCCCCAGCTCGAGGCCGACGATGCGGTCCATTTCTTCGCCCTTGGCGGTGAGAATGATGATCGGCACCTCACTGTCGCGCCTGAGCGTCCGGCAGACTTCTAGCCCGTCGAGCTTTGGGAGCATGAGATCGAGAACGACGAGATCCGGGCGCTGCGCTCGGGCCAGGCGAACCGCTTCCTCTCCGTCGGCGGCGAGATCGACGTCGAAGCCCTCGCGCTGCAGGTAGCGCCCGAGCACCTCGGTCACCATCGGTTCGTCGTCGACGACGAGCACCCGACCCTGCGCCACGGCGTCCCTCCGCGTCTCGAGACCGCTCAGCACTGCCATCCTACAGGGGATGACCCGCATAGCGTTTTCGTAGCCAGAACGCGAGCCGGATTGCCAGCAAGACGCCGAGAATGAAGGCATAGGTCAGGGGCTGAGTAACGTCGATCTTGACGCGCCAGATGAAGTGCACGACCGCCAGCGCGCCAGCAAAGTACACGAGTTGGTGGAGCCGCAGCCATCGCTGGTATCCGAGCCGCCGCACCCACCCATTGGTCGAGGTGATCGCGATCGGCACGAGCAAGACGAAGGCGACGAACCCGACGCTGATGAATGGACGCTGCGCGACGTCTTCGACGATGGTCCCCCAGTCGAAGAATTGGTCCAGCGCCAGGTATGTTGAGACGTGCAGCGCCGCATAGAAGAAAGCGAACAGGCCGAGCTCCCGCCGAATGCGCATCGGCCAGGTCCATCCGAGCAGTCGTCGGGCTGGCGTGCAGACCAGGGAGGCAACGAGGAAAACGAGGGCCGTCAGCCCGATCTCGTTCTCGATCTGGGCGATCGGGTTGGCGCTCAGCTCGCTCTGACTCGCGCGAATCACGAGATACGCCAGCGGCGCGAGGCCACCCAGGAACACGCCGGGTTTGAGCCAGGGGTACGGTTCCCTGCGACGGGGCGCCCTGAGAATCAGCTCCCACGGCCACGCCGGCCTCGACGGGCGAGAAACAGCTACATTGGTCACCGGACGTTGACTCCCTGGATTAGAAGTTGGCCCTCAGGTCCATGCCCGAGTACAGGTCGGCCACCTGCTCGGCATATCCGTTGAAGGGAAGCGTCTTTCG
>Ga0184637_10000828_pt1 | contig 21995 bp, 16 predicted proteins | sample PLM3_127_b2_FD_133143 | JGI IMG/M metagenome (GOLD analysis project Ga0184637, IMG submission 133143) | Groundwater sediment microbial communities from an aquifer in East River, Colorado, USA - PLM3_127_b2 | ecosystem: Environmental > Terrestrial > Soil > Riparian zone | place: USA: East River... | reverse complement strand
GGGTACCGCGAGTGCAATGGCACTATCGTCGGCCTCGCCGAGCTGACCGGGACGTCCTACAGCCACACCGGATGGAGCCCGAGCGCTTGCCTCGAGTACGTCTGCGTGGCCTACGACTCGAGCGGCTACAAGATCTGCGCCGGGCACTGCTTCGCGGGTAGTAGTTGCCCGTGTCCGTGAAAGTCGAGGAGCCGGCGCATCCGCGCTGAAGCTGAAGTCGTATCGGGGCTAAGCGTGGAGTGGCGAGTCTGGGGGGTCGGTTCGCCGGCCCCCCAGACCGAGCACCAACGGCGGACGCTGGGGCTACGCCGCCGGGAGTCGGAGCGAGAAGGTCGCCCCCCTGCCGGCAAGGCTGGCGACTTCGAGGCTTCCGTTCATCTTCTCGGCCAGAAGCTTGGCCAGGGCCAGTCCCATGCCCATGCCGCCGTAGGCGCGGGTCGTCGAACCGTCCACCTGGCGGAAGGGCTCGAAGATGTGCGCCAAATGCTCCCGGTCGATGCCGGGTCCATCGTCCTCCACGTCAATGCGGACCCATTCCCGGCCATCGACGGGGTCCGCCGCCGCTCGGAGGTGGATGTGGGCACCCTGCGGGGTGAACTTGACCGCGTTGTCTACCAGGCAATCGAGGATCTTGACCAGCTGGCGCCGGTCGTAGATCGCCGTCGGCAGGCCGGGCGTGCAGAAGAACCGGGACTCCCGCAGCCCGGCGGAAATCCCCGGCCGGCGATCCTCGAAGTAGGACTCGAGCAGCGACTTGATATCGCCTGGCGTCGCCCGGATATCAAACTTGTCCTTCACCAGCTTGGACAGGTCGAGCAGATTGAGGAGCATTCCCTCCAGCTTCATCGCCTGCTCCACGACCACCTGGAGGTGCTGCCGGTGCGGGGACTCTTCCTCTTCCCCCATCAGGGTCTCCAGGTAGCCGATCATGATGGTGAGCGGCGTCCGCAGCTCGTGATTCATGTTCTGGAGGAACTGCGACTTCATCTGGTCGAGCCCTTCGAGCTCGTCGTTGGCGCGCCGGAGCTGCCGGTTGGTTTCGGCCATCCGGTCGTGCAGGAAGATGTTCTCGATCGCGCCTCCCAGGAGGTTCAAGGAGGCGTGAAGCAGCTCGAGGTCGGCCGGGCCGTAGCTCGTCCCTCCGACGCGGCGGCCGAGAGCGACCACCCCGTTGACTTCACCCTGAGCCAGGACCGGGGCGAAGGCCGCAATCCCGTTGCGTTCGGCGAGATTGACGCCAGGGGTGGGAGCCAGATCGCGGAGCTCGGCGACCAGCACGGGATCCTGGTTGCCGTCGGTCCGGCTCAGAAGCCAGGGCGTCCAGACAGCTCCGATGCCCCGAGCCACGGCGGTGCTGATTCCGTGACAACGTAAGAGAACCGCGCTCTTCTTTGACCGGTCCGGTAGGATCCAGAGCCCAATGCGGGAGCTCCCGAAGTGGCCCATGATGTTGAAGAGGGCGGAGTCGACGACTCCATAGAGGTCGAGGGAGGCGCTCAACTCGTTGCTCAGCTCGAGCAAGGACGAAAGGCTGTGCTCGCGGTGTGCTCCCGCCTCGAAGCCTTCCGCTCCCTCGCCCGGTACCAGATCCGGAGTCGATTTCATCGCCGGTTTTCGTTCATCGCCGGTTTTCGTTCATCGCCCGGTTCTCGCGGTTTGCAGGGGTCAGGCAGCCGTGGCGCGGTCGGATTGCGGTATCAGCCGACTTGCTTCCAAGGCCTTATCCTCCGATGCGTCGATTGAAAGAAACTGGACCAGGTTGAGCAGACGAACCACGGATTCGACCGGCTCCGAGAGCTCGACCAGACGCAGGGAGCCGCCAACCTGCTTGAGCTCCTCGGTGAGCGCGAGCAGCGTCCCGATCCCGCTCGAAGCTACAAAAGAGACTTGAGACAGGTTGATGATCAAGTGGCGGTGCCCACCTTGGATTTTTTCGCGACAGTGGCTGAAGAGTCGATGAGCGCTCTTGGCATCCAGGCGGCCGGCGATCCGGATGAGGGCCACGTGGCTGTCCGTCTGAGCGTCCGAGATGGCGAACTCGCTAGACATGGGAAGCCTTCTCCTTCACCTCGCCCCGAATCTGGTTGGGGTCGAAACCGAGCAGTGTGATGTTTCCCCTGACGGTCCCCGGGTAATAGCTCACGCGGCTCATCGCCGCATAAATGATCTCCAGTCCTAGCCCGCGGCCCCGGCGGCGAACGGCGAGATCCGCCAGATTGGGGCGCTTGCGATCCTTGGCTTGGAAGGGGACGCCGTGGTCCACGATGACGAACTGGCCTCCCTGGCTTGCCGATCCGGCTTCTCCCCCGTTCGCATCGGCAGTTTGCGTCCCGGCGCCGGCATCGGGGGCCGAGACCCACCAGAGATGGAACGACTTGCTGGGATCCTTGTCGTAGCCGTGCTCCACGATGTTGGCGCAGACTTCGTAGAGACCGCTCTCGAGATCCGCCGCGGCCCGGGGGTCGAGCCGTTCCAACCCCGGGGACTGGCCGATCCACTCGCGGATCCTGGTCAACGAATCCAAGTCGGCTCCCAGGACCAGGTGGCTGCCGGCCCGCCGCGCCTCGGCCAGCGCCGAGAGAGCTGGGCGGTGAGCGGGGTCCGGCGAGGAGGTGCTTTCGCCGGCTCGGTCACCCTCCCGGCTCACCACCACCAGGGTTTGGTCATCGAGCGGGGCTTGAGCGCCGGTCCAGGCTTCCACCGCTCCCTCGATGCCATGGATGGCGGCCCGGCATCCGCGGGGAGCGGCCTCGAGGACCGCCTTTTCCAGTCGCTCGAAGCCGAAGGGTTGCTCGTTGCCGGGGTCGGATGCCTCGTTGATGCCGTCGGTGTATTGGAGCAGGAGATCTCCGGGCTCGAGGTCGACCGTCATGTCCTCAAGGCTGGCGGCCAGAGCGCCGCCGCGGACCGCGCCGATGGGGATGCCCCGGGAGGACAACCACTCCACCGCGTCCGTCCCCGCTCGATAGACAAGCGTCGGGTTATGCCCTGCCGAAGCGAAGGTGAGCTGACCCGTAACTGGATCGAGCAGGCCGTAAAACATGGTGATGAACGTTCCGGGAGGGAGAGAGTCGCCCAGCTGATTCTCGAGCCGCACCATGAGATAGCTCGGACGATGCTCACTGACGCGGAAGGCCTTGAGGAGGACCGAGATCATCGAGGTGATCATGCAGCCCGCAAGCCCCTCTTTGGAGACATCGGCGATGACGACGCCGATTCGTCCATCGGGAAGCGGGAAGACATCGTAGTAGTCTCCTCCCACCTCGGCGGCGGCGCGCTGGGAGCCGTCAATGACGAATCCGCGAATTCGCGTGGCTACTGCCGGCAACAGGGAAGACTGGATCTGCCGCGCCAGCTCCAGCTCCCGGGCCATGCGCTCGTTCTCCACCATTTCGGTCCGGTCATGGCGCAGTTGCGAAGCCATTTCGTTCATGGTCTGGGCGAGGAGCCCGAACTCGGTGGGGTCCTTGAGCGCGACTGGAGTGTGGAGGTCTCCGCGGCCGATGCGCTCCAGACCCTTCCGGAGTGTGGCCACCGGACGAAGGAGGCGGGACATCAAGACCGCGGTGCCGGTCGAGCCCACGGCGACCAGCGCCGCCAATAGGATTGCCTGATGACGCCGCGCCTCTTCCATCACGGAGTCGATAGGTCGCCGCGGAAAGCCGATCAGCGCTTTCCCGATCGGCTTCCCGCTAGAATTGCGGACCGGGACCTCCACCGCCAAGAGGTCGCGGTTCCCGAGCAGGCGCTCTCCCGGTTTCAAGGCGATCCCGATTTCCTCGTCCTTAAGCTCGGGCAGGCTGAAGGGCGTCCCCAGCCGCCAGGACTCGGCGTGGCCGTGGATGGTTCCCCGCGAGTCCACGATCACTGCAAAGGCAAGTTGGGGTTGGACGGACGTCATCTCGGCCAGGATGGGTTGGAGAGTGAGGTCGGGGGATTCGCTCCGCAACGCGCGCGAGCCGGTCGTCGCCAGATTCCGGGCTTGGAGGGTCAATCGGGTCGCCAGCTCCCGGGTCAGCGCCCGGCGGGAGTTGCGCTCGCCGAGACCGGCGATGCCCAGCGCCGTGGCTGCGGTGAGTACCACGGCCGCGCCGGACACGATCCAGCGGATGCTGATGAAACGTCGACTCGCCGCCGAAGCGCTGGCGGCGAGAACGATGGTTGCGGCTGGCTTCTTTGACACCGGCCGATCCCTTCGCAGGCGGTCGCCAGCGGCGCGAGTGAGACATCGGTCGGGTGCCGCACGGGTGGGCCGCCGACCGGCGGGACATGAACTTCGAGCGGGACTTGCTTCGCGAAGGTGATCGGCAGACGGCGGAACGCGCTTTAGGTGCGGTGGGATGGGTGCTTCAAGCTGATCCATCCGGGCCGGGGCCTGACGCCCCGGGCCTCATGATTTCGACGAGCCGTGCCCCAGGCGCTTCAAATAGGCCGAGTAGTCCCACCGGGGGCTCCACTCCGGAACGTGGCACTGGAGGCAGGTCGCCTCGGCCGGCGCCGCGGTCGCCCCGGTCCAATCATGCCCCGTGCCCATGCCGTGACAAGACTCGCACTGCACGTTCTTCATTTCGGCGGTCGTGCCGACGGCGCCGAATCCTCCCGGCGCTTCGTAGCCGGTGACATGGCACGGGAGGCAGCTCTTGTCCTCGCCCTTGCCCATTTTCTCGAGGGTGGCGAACGCATGACCATGCGGGTCGCTGGTCAGCTCGGCGACCGACGAGGAGTGGCAGCGGGCGCAAGTGGCCTCGCCGAGAAAGCGGTCCTGGCCGAGGACGAACCCCTCATTGGCCTCGATCTCGCGCTGGAGCTGGGCCCTGCGGTTCTCGGCCTCGATCGAGGACTTGATCCTGGCCAGGTCCTTGGCCATCTCGGGATCCTCGCCGATTTTGGCCATATCGAGCATGATCGCTTCTGGGCCGGTGAATTTGCCCTCCTTGAGCGCGACTCTCCCGACGAATTCGCCTCGCTGCCCGGGGCGAAGCACGGTGGTGACGGCGCTGTCCGGCAAGGTATTGACCGAGTTCGGCTGGTGGCCTTGCACGATCAGGTCGATGCCGACTCCTTCTTGAGTGATCCTATTGGTCTCGCCCGGCTCGAGGTGAGAGAGGGCGACGACCAGGTCGGCGCGCTGGCGAAGCCCGGGGAGGAGCCGGGCCATGGCGACGAGCGGGTCCTCGACCGTCCATCCCTGGACGGTGAGCGCCTCCGCGCCGCGGCCGAAGTTGGCGCTCAAGAGCCCAAGGATCCCGATGCGGCGGCCGCCCACCTCGACCACCGCCGTCTCTTCCCAGGGCACGTCGCCGTTGGCTGAGCGCACGTTGGAAAGCACGACCTTGGCCTTGAGCTGACTCACGAGCTCGCGGACATAAGCGTCTCCGCGCTCAAGCTCGAGTTCTCCCAAGCACACGGCGTCGTATTTCATCCGGTTCATCCCCTCGACGATGAACCGGGTGTAACGCTCGTCTTGCGTCTTGGTGAAGTGGATCAGATCTCCGGCATCGACGAGCAGCAGGTTGGAATTCAGGCCTCGGAGCGAGTCGATCAGGGCAGCCCGCCGGGCCAGCCCCCCCTTGCGGGCGCTCTTTCAGCCGCAGGGGTCGACCTCGCCCCGATTGGAGGCGGTGGCGAGGAGGACCAGCCCGGCCTCGTCAGCGGCCGGCCCCGGCCACCCGGCTGGAAGCAAGAGGCCGAGGAGAGCGAGGAGGGCGAGAACGAAGCCCCCGGCGGCGCGAAAGGCAACGCGTTGCATTACGGTTTCTCCTTGAGCTCAGAGATCTGGAGCCTTGATCCACGCGGCCGCGCTCCGGTCCAGTAGACAAAAGCAGCGGCGGCGACCAGTACGATTTCCTCGACGATGCGCCGGGCGTCCACCCCGTGGCCGCCGGAGGTGGAGAAGCAGCCACAGTCGATGTTGAGACCGCGCGCCAGCGCGGAGACCATGGCGGCGGTGAAGACGATGAGCGATGCGGCGGCGACGAACGCCGCGCCCCGAACCTTGAACCCGATGACCAGCAGAACCCCGACCACGAGCTCGATCCAGGGCAGGATGATGGCGATGAGATTCACCGCGGAAACCGGAAGCAGGCGATAGTAGAAGACCGTCCGAGCAAAGCCCCCCGGGTCCAGAATCTTGCTCACGCTGGCGAAGATGAACAAGCCGCCGAGGAGGATCCGGACCACGATCGCCGCGAGCCCGAGTGCGGTCATGGCTCGCGGCCCTCTTTGAGCTCCTTGCCGGCTTCAATCCACCCCGAGATGCCGCCGGTGAAGAGCTGCACCGCCGGATGCCCCTGCTCCTTGAGGAGCGAGGCCAGGTCGTGGCTGAGCTCGCAGTCTCCGCCGTCGCAGTAGACGATGAGGCGGGCGGCGGTGCTCAGAGTGTCGGCGAGGGATGGGTAGGCGACCTCGAACCCTTCGGCCGGCAGGTTCAGGGCGCCCGGGATGTGCCCGGCGGCGTAGTCCTCAGGAACGCGGGCATCGAGGACGAGGGCACTATCGGCGGCGATGGCGCGCTCCACCGCCTCGGCGTCCACCTGGCTCGGCAAGGCGGCAAGCTCCTTCTCGGTCAGATTGGCGAGAGCGGCGCCGCGGGAGAAGTCGCCGACCAGCGGGATGCCGCGCGGGGAGACCGCGTTGGCCAGGAGAGCCAGCAGAATGCCGCCCACCACAATCCCCACCGCTTCGCGGAAGGCTGAAGGCGGCCGGGACTTGGGGTTCGGGCTGGACGGGGAGGATGGGTTCATAAGGTGTTTTCCACGCTCGATGGTCGGGGAGCGAAGCCCTGATCCTACGTGATGCGGCCGAGGAGGTGAAGGGCCTGTCCGGGATGAGTCGACGTCCGCGGGAAGCGCCGCCGGAAATACCCCGGGAGGCGAGCGGCAGGTCCCGGCCCCGGGATGGATCAGGGGATGGCCAGGCGCACCGTATCCCCGGCCCCGACGGCGAAATCCACCGGTTGGCCGGATCCCCGCAGGGGGTCGAGGGTGGCCGCTCGATGACGGGTGGGAGCCGGCTCGAGGGCCCGCAAGAGAAGGGAGCTCCCGCTCAACGGGAGGACGATCGCTCCATCCACCAAAAGCCGGGGAGCCTTGCTGGTGAGCAAGGCGGTGCCCTGCGCTGCCGGGTCGAGCCCAGCCTCAGCCGCCAGGGCGAGGAGCAAGGCGCGGGCGACCCGGCGACGGAAATCGAGATCGAGGTCACGGGCTTCCGCCTCCTGGGTCGCCGGCGGGGGCAGGAGGAGCTCGACCGCCGGCATACTCGTCTGCTGGAGGACGGGGGTGACCTCGGGACGCACCGGCAGAACCATGGCCGCTTCCACCTCGAGCTCGTGGGCCATGGCACGGGCGAGCCGGGCTCCGCGGTCGCTCCCCGGATAGTGGCGAATCCTGGGCTCACCGCCGGTGCTGAGCCGCACCACCAGCTCGGCCTCCACCCGTTCGGCGGTTTCAACCCGGGCCAGCTCGGGGAGGGTGCGGTCGTCGGCGCGGGTGAGCTCGGGGCGCGCCCCCGCCCGCCCGAGCTCGCCCGCCAGGCGGCGAGCAAGATCGAGGGCGGTGTCCGCGGCACGGACGCCGGTGGGGGAGACGAAGAGAGGCTCGCTCCCTCCCCCGGCCGCATCGACCACGATCGTCCGGCCGTGAAGGACTCCTCCCAGAACCGGGGACAGGGTGGGTTCGGCCCTCGCGGTCTCCTCGACCAGGGCAGGCAGGTAGCCGGGAGCGGTGATCGCGAGCTGGCCTGCGCTGGGGGCGCGCACCGCGAAGCCGCCCTCGGGGCTGGTGTGGCCGAGGAACGGCCCGCCTTCCCCGTCGCGGAGCTCGGCACCCGCCACCCGCGCTCCGCTCCGCGCGTCGCTCAAGCGGCCGGACCACGCTCGAGGAGCTCCGGGAGTCACGAGCGGAACCGTCGTCTCGACTTGACCGGCCCGCACTCGCCAGGCGGTCGTCAGCGGGTCGGGAATGGCCAGCTGCACCCAGGCCTCCCCGCCCCGGGTGAGGCCGCGGGCGGCGCCCGGTCCGGTCACCTCGACCGGGGTCGAGTCGGCCACCGCCAGCCCGAGGTGGTCGCGGACCAAGACCTTGAGACCGAGCGGTCCGGGCCGGTAGCCGCCGTTCCAGGGCGGCCAGGGCTCAGCGTGAATTTCTGCGGGCGGACGCCGGATTTCGAAGGTGACGGCGGTGGGAGCGACGGCGTTCCCGCCCAGACAGCGGGCGCGTACCGTCAGCCGGTGGCGGCCGTTGGCCAGGGGGCCGACCGGTGCGGCGGCGTAAGCCTCGGCCAACCCCGGCGGGTTCGACCGGGGAGCGTTCGAACTGGGAACGTTCGAACCGGGGAGGTTCGACCGCGGAGGACCGGCGACCGGTGAGGCGGGAAGAACTGCGCCATCCAGCAAAAATTCGACCGTCGCCGGGTCGACCGGCGAGCCGGTGAACTCCGCCCGCAGCTCGGCAGTCGCCGCCTCGATCACCGTGTCCGCCGGAGCGATCGCCGAGACCAAGGCGACTCCCCGGGTGAAGTAGTCCACGATCCCGAGGAAGTAGGCGGTCGCTTCGAGCTCGACCCGGTCGATGCGGACGAGCTTCTCCTCGAAGATCGGATTGGTGAGAAAGGAGGGCTCGCCGAGGACCGCTGCCGCCGCCGCCGACTCGCGGAGGACGTGGTAGTTCCCCGAGAGAACCTGGCCGCTCGCCGTGCCGAGGTTGCGCATCAGGTGGCGGTGGATGGCCTGGGCGGCGTCGAGCGACGGTCCGGCATCCCCGAGCCGGTAGAACGTCAACGTCTGGTTGCGGGTGGTGTCGCCGGAGGCGTCAGCATTGTGATGAATGGAGATGAAGAGGTCGGGGTCGAGGGCGTTGGCGAGGGCGACCCGCGCCGCCAGATCGGCGCGCAGCGACTCGGGAGGCGCAAGCGCCGGGCTGCCGGGTTGGCCCCCACTTCCTTCCGCCGCCCCGGCGGGCCCCCGCGCCTCAGAGGGTAGGGTTCGGATGGCCGGTGGATGGACCTCCCCGCCGATGAAGTCGCGGTCGGCGGTGCGCGTGAGATGCACATTCGCTCCGGCGTCGGCGAGCAACCCCCACAGAAAGAGGGACACCGCGAGGTTAACGTCGGCCTCGGCCGCTCCTCGGCTGCCGGTGGCTCCGCGATAGCCGCCGCCGTGTCCGGGGTCGAGCACGATCGTGCGCCCGCGAAGTGCACCGGGGTCGATGTCCAGCGACTCGGTGAGGGTGCGATAGGCGCGATGGGCAGCCGCCTCGAACTCGGTTGCTGGAGGCCGGGACGGGCCAGGGCGGGCGCCGGCGCATCCCATGGCGGTGATCGCCAGGGCGAGGGCGCCGCGAAAGAGCGTCGCGGCGGCGGCGGAGTGCCGCCGCCGGTGCGCGCCAAGTTGACCCTGGAAGCGGCACCGTGCTAGATTGCACGCGCTTTGCTTGATTTTTTGCTTGAATCTAAGTGCAGGCCAATCCAATCGATTCCTCCACGTGCTTGATATCTCCGGAGGTCACCGCATGCGCTTCTTAATCCAGCCGACGGTGGGTGGGGCAGGGTGGTGCGCCGGGGTCGCTCTGCTCTTCGTCGCAGTCGCCGGCTGCGGCGGCGGGGGCAACGCGGAAGAGGTCCTCATCGGCGGCTACATGGGACTCACCGGCGACGTCGCCACCTTCGGAGAGGCGACCCAGAACGGCATCGTGATGGCGATCGACGAAATCAACGCTGCCGGCGGCATCGGCGGGAAGAAGCTCAGGGTCAGGATCGAGGACGACCAGGGAAGATCCGAAGAGGCCGCTACCGTCGTCCGCAAGCTCATCAGCCAGGACGGCGTCATCGCCGTTCTCGGCGACATCCCCAGCTCCAACTCGCTCGCCGCCGCGCCGATCTGTCAAGCCGCCGGCGTCCCGATGATCACTCCTTCCTCCACCAACCCCAAGGTCACGCAGACCGGAGACTACATCTTTCGCGTCTGCTTTATCGACGATTTTCAGGGGACGGTGATGGCCAAGTTCGCCTACGAGCACAAGAACATCCGCAAGGCCGCGATCTTGCGCGATGTGCGTTCCGACTACTCGGTGGGTCTCGCCGACTACTTCATCAGCACTTTCACCAAGCTCGGCGGCACGATCGTCGCTGATCAGTCCTATAGCCGCGGAGACACGGAATTCCGTCCCCAGTTGACCTCCCTCAAGGGCGCCAAGCCCGAGGCCATCTTCGTCCCCGGTTACTACAACGACGTCGGGCTCATCGTTCGCCAGGCGCGGGAGCTGGGGATCGAAGAGCCGCTCCTCGGTGGCGACGGCTGGGATTCGCCTGAGCTGTTTGCGCTGGGCCAAGAATCGCTCCGTAACACCTATTTCTCCAACCACTACTCGACCGAAGACCAGAGCCCGGCGGTGCAGCGCTTCCTCCAGGCCTACAAGGCTCGATTCAACGCCGTCCCTGACGCCCTGGCCGCTCTGGGCTACGATGCCGCCCAGTTCCTGGCCGCCGGGCTCAGACGCCTGCACGAGGAGGACGCGGCGGCGTTCACCAAACTGGCCGGCGCGGCGCGGGCGGGTGACCAGGGCCGCGCCCAGGCCCGGGCCAAGCTGCGCGACCTCCTGGCGGGGATCCGTGGCCTCGAAGGTGTCACCGGCTCGATCTCGGTTGACGAGAACCGCAACGCGGTCAAGCCCGCGGTGGTTCTGGCGGTCAAGAGCTCGGGGTACGAATACGTGACCACAATCGAGCCCTAGCTCGGCACCCGAGCCCGGGGCTCGGGGGGCACTCGCGGTGCAGGAGTTCCTCCAACAGCTCGTCAATGGCGTGGCGTGGGGGTCGATCTACTCGCTGATCGCTCTCGGCTACACCATGGTGTACGGCGTCCTGCGCCTGATCAACTTCGCCCACGGCGACGTGTATATGGTGGGCGCCTACGCCGGCCTCTTCTCCGCCTTGTGGCTCCGAGCCGGCACCGAGCCGTCGCTCGGCAAGGCCCTGCTCGTCCTCCTCTTCGCCATGGCGGTCTGCGCGCTCCTCGGAGTGGTGATCGAGCGCGCGGCGTACCGCCCGGTGCGCCGCCATCCGCGCCTCACCTCGCTGATCACCGCGATCGGCGTGTCGCTGCTGCTCGAGAATCTCGGCATCGTCGTCTTCGGCGCTCGCCCGCGCGCCTTTCCCGAGATCGTTCGCAGCCAGCGGCTCGAGCTGGGTTCGATCGTCATCGGCAGCCATCAGTTCCTGGTGCTCGGCGTGGCCTTGATCCTCATGTTGCTCCTCCAGCTCATCGTCCATCGGACCCGGATCGGCAAGGCCATGCGCGCCGTCTCCTTCAACGCCGATGCAGCGCGGCTCATGGGCATTCCCACCGACTCGGTGATCGCCTTCACCTTCGCCCTGGGCTCCGCCCTGGCGGCGGCGGCCGGAGTCCTGGTCGGCCTCTACCTGCCTCGGGTCGATCCGCTCATGGGACTCATCCCCGGTCTCAAGGCCTTCGTGGCTGCGGTGCTCGGGGGGATCGGCAATATCCCCGGCGCCATGGTGGGCGGGCTGGTGATGGGAATTGCCGAGACCATGGTAGTGGCTTACCTCGCGCCGACGTATCGTGACGCGATCGCATTCGCCCTCCTGATCCTCATCCTCCTATTCCGGCCGACCGGGCTCCTCGGCAAGCGCGAGGTGGAGAAGGTGTGAGCGCGGGCATTCGCTTTCTGCGCCTCCTCGCCATTTTCGGCGGGATCCTTGGCCTTGGCACTCTCTTGCCCCGGGCGGTTAACCCCTACCTGATGCAGATCATCACCCTGAGCGGGATCAATATCATCCTGGCGGTGAGTCTCAACCTAATCAACGGCTTCACCGGCCAGTTCTCGATTGGTCACGCCGGGTTCATGGCGGTCGGGGCCTACCTGTCGGCGGCCTTCACCTTCTATCTGGGTCGCGACGGGGTGGCCGCCCTCGCCGCCGCCGGGGTGCCGGAGGGGGTGGCGGTGTCGGGCTTCCTCCTCGCCGGCCTGATCCTCGGCGGTCTCGCCGCCGCGCTCAGCGGGCTCCTGGTCGGGCTCCCCACCTTGCGGTTGCGCGGCGACTATCTGGCGATCGCCACCCTCGGCTTCGGCGAAATCATCCGGGTTATCTTGCTCAACATCGACGCGGTCGGCGGAGCGCGGGGATTCGCCGACATTCCGCCGTGGTCGAATCTGACCTGGGTGCTGGTGTGGAGTGCCGTGACCATCGGGGTGGCCTGGAACTTGGTCCACTCGACCCACGGGCGGGCCTTCATCTCCGTGCGCGAGGACGAGATCGCCGCCGAGGCGCTGGGGATCGACACCACCCGGTACAAGGTGGTCGCCTTTGTCCTCGGCGCCTTCTTCGCCGGAGTGGCGGGCGGGCTCTTCGGCCACTATCTGGCCTATCTTCACACCAACAGCTTCACCTTCATCAAGTCGATCGAGGTGGTCATCATGGTGGTCCTGGGAGGCATGGGCTCGATCACCGGCTCGGTCCTGGCTGCGATCGTATTGACCGCTTTGCCCGAGGTGTTACGGCCGGTCCGCGAGTACCGGATGGTCATCTACTCCTTGCTGCTCATCGTGCTGATGATCACCCGGCCGCAAGGGCTGTTCGGGACCCGCGAGCTCGGCCTCGGCCGCCTCGGGCGCCGGTTGCGGGACTTGAGCGTGGCGCGCTAGCTTGAGCCAGCGACATGGCGCTTCTCGATCTCGACCACGTCACTCACTTCTTTGGCGGCCTCAAGGCGGTCGATGACCTCGCGGTCTCGGTCGAGAAGGGGGAGCTCTTCGGCTTGATCGGACCGAACGGAGCCGGCAAGACCACGGTCTTCAACCTCATCACCGGGGTCTACGCCCCCACCCAGGGCAGGATCTGCCTCGCCGATCGGTTGCTGAACGGCAAGGCCCCGTTTCAGGTCTGCGGCGCCGGGGTGGCGCGCACCTTCCAGACCACCCGCCTCTTCCGCTCGATGACGGTTCTCGACAACGTCCGCACCGCCTTTCATCCTGCCCTGCATCCGGGACTCGCGTCCTCCATTCTGAGGACCCGGGGGGCGATGCGGGCGGAAGCGGAGATAGCGCGGCGGGCCGCCGAGCTCTTGCGCGAGTTTCGGCTGGAGCGGGTGGCGGACCGGCGGTCGGTAGAGCTTCCCTACGGCGAGCAGCGGCGGCTCGAGATCGCGCGGGCGGTGGCCACCGGCCCCCGGCTCCTGCTCCTCGACGAACCTGCGGCAGGGCTCAACCAGACCGAATCGAAGGAGCTCATGGACTTGATCGGCTGGATCCGGAACCGCTACGACCTCACCGTCCTCTTGATCGAGCACGATATGCGGGTGGTCATGGGGATCTGCGAGCGGATCGCCGTCCTCGACTACGGGCGCCTGATCGCCGAGGGAAAACCTGAGGCCATCCGCAGGGATCCGCGGGTGATCGAGGCCTATCTGGGGGAAGAAGTGCCGACCAGCTAGTGGGAGCGTTGCTCGCCATCCGCGACCTCGACGTCGCCTACGGCGCGATCCAGGCCCTTCGGGGGGTGTCCCTCGAGGTCGGGGACGGCGAGATCGTGACCCTGATCGGGGCGAACGGGGCCGGCAAGACCACACTCCTGCGCACCATTTCCGGACTGCTCACCGCCCGCCGGGGCTCGATTCGCCTGGGGGAGGCCGAGCTCACCCGGCTCCCCGCGCACCGCATCGTCGGCCTGGGCGTCTCTCAGGTCCCCGAGGGGCGGATCGTTTTTGCCAACCTGAGCGTCCGCGACAACCTGGATCTCGGCGCTTACCTGCGCCGTGACCGGAGTCAGGTCCGCGCCGATCTGGAGCGGGTCTACACCCTCTTCCCCCGCCTCAAGGAGCGGGAGCGGCAGCGTGCCGGCACGCTCTCGGGGGGTGAGCAGCAGATGCTGGCCATCGGCCGGGCGTTGATGTCGCGGCCGCGGGTATTGCTCATGGACGAGCCTTCTTTGGGGTTGGCACCGATCCTGGTCCGTGAGATATTCCGGACGATTGCTGAGATCAGCAAACAGGGAATGACGATTCTCTTGGTCGAACAGAACGCACACATGGCCTTGGGTGTTGCTGATCGCGGCTACGTCATGCAGACAGGTCACATCGTCCTGTCCGATTCCCGGGAGAACCTCCTCCGCAACGAGGAGGTAAGGAGCGCCTATCTCGGCGGCTGAGTGCTCCTCATCCGACCGCGTCCGGGCGCCCGTGCCCTACCTGCTCCCGGCTTTGCATCCGTTTCGACCGGGGGCTTGGGCCCCCGGGAACGTGCCCCCCGAGCGAGCGTGCCATGTCGGATCGGCGTCGTGAGCTGCCGTCCGTCGAGGCGCTCTTGAACCACCCCCTGATCCAGGCGGTGCCGGGGCCGCGGGTGCTCAAGCGCCGAGCCATTCGTGAGGTCCTGGCGGCCGCCCGGGGGCAGCTCATCGGTCGAAGCAAGTCATTGAATAATAATATCTTAATGGTTAAAGGCGGCGCTAAGGGTGGCGCCCGAGGGGGCGCTAAAGCCGGCGCCTCCCAAAACCTGGGGCCGAAAGCGACCTCGGGGGCGGAAGCTCCCGGGGCTCCGGAGGCTTTCCAGGCGGATTCGATCGAGGCGCTCGCGGCGCAGGCGGCGGCCCTGGCTGGCGCCCTCGGCCGGCCGGGACTCCGGCCGGTAATCAACGCCACCGGGGTGGTCGTCCATACCAACCTCGGCCGCTCGCTCCTATCGGACGCGGCGCAAGCAGCGGTGGCGGAAGCGGCCGCCCGCTACTCGACGCTCGAGATCGATCTCGCCACGGGTGAGCGCGGATCGCGGCTCAACACCGTGCGCGAGCTCTTGCGCGAGCTCACCGGCGCGGGCGATGCCCTGGCCGTCAACAACAACGCCGCTGCGGTGCTGCTTACCCTGAGTACTCTGGCCGCGGGCCGCGAGGTGGTGGTCTCGCGCGGCGAGCTGATCGAGATCGGGGGTTCGTTCCGGTTGCCCGAGATCATGGCCCGCTCGGGGGCGCGGCTGCGTGAGGTGGGCACCACCAACAAGACTCATCCTCGCGACTACGAAGCGGCGATCGGGCCGGACACGGCCCTGCTCCTCAAGGTCCATCGCTCGAACTTCGTCATGCAGGGTTTCGTCGCCGAGGTGGGGCTCAGCGAGCTGGTGGCGATCGGGCGGTCCCATGGACTCCCGGTGGTCGAGGATCTGGGGAGCGGAGCGGTGATCGACTTGAGCGCCCGCATCGGCCCGGAGCCTACGGCTCGCGACAGCCTGGCGGCGGGCGCCTCGATCGTGATGTTCTCGGGCGACAAGCTCCTCGGCGGACCGCAGGCCGGAATCCTGGTCGGCGAGAGCGAGCTCATCCGGAAGTTGGCCGGGGATCCGATGACCCGGGCGCTCCGCCTCGACAAGCTCTCGATTGCCGCGCTCGAAGCTACCCTACGCGCGTATCTGGAGCCGGAGCGTGCGTGGGCGGAGATCCCGACGCTGCGCCACCTCGCACGTCCGGTCGACGAGCTCGAGCGCGCGGCGCAGTCGCTGGCGGCGAAAGTGGGGAAGGCCGCCCCCGATCTGGAGGCGTCGGTGGTGCCGACGGCGAGCCGGGTCGGCGGCGGAGCGTTGCCGATGGCCGTGCTGCCTTCGGCGGCGGTCGCTCTGCGGCCGCGTGCCGGCAAGGTGGAGGCCCTGGAGGCGGAACTCCGGCTCGGTGATCCTGCGATCCTCGGCCGCCTCGAGGATGATCGATTGCTGCTCGACGTTCGCACCCTGGTCGAGGGGGATGAGGAGGAGGTCGTGGCGGCCCTCAAGCGGCGGGGCAGGGAGAGCGAGTGAGCGCGCGCGCAAGCGACGCGACGGCCGCGCACAGGAGTTGAGGATGCGATCTCCCCTTCCCGACCGCCACGGTGGCGATCCGGAACCCTACGGGTCTCCGGCGGAGGCGGCGGGTGATCTCAATGTCTCGCTGTTAGGCGCGATTCCGCCTTCCGCTCACCTCAAGCCTCCCCTGGCGTTGTCGCAGCTCATGGATCCGGGGTCGGCCTACGACGCGATTGTCGATCGCATCGAGCTCCTGTCGGGACAGATGCCGGTGAGGCTCTTGGGTTGCGTGGGGATCGAGAAGGACCTGTTGCGGTATCGGCTGGCGGCAAACTTGGCCCGGCGGCTCGCCCGCGACGGGCGAACGGTGACCATCGTCGAGGCCGATCTGGGACGGTCGGTGCTCGCGGCCGAGCCGGAGCAGCGGGATGGGCTCATGGACATGCTCCTCTATGGCTGCTCGTACCCCGCCGTGGCGCGCCCGAGCGGCATTCCGGGTCTCAAGGTGGTGACCGCCGGCTCGCATCCGTGGTCCGGCGAGCCGATTCAGGGTGACGAGTGGGAACGAGTCCTCGGAGCCTTCCGCAGCCACTCCGATGTCACCTTGCTCACCGCTACGACCGCCATCCCGGCGCCGGTCCTGAGCCTCCTCGCCCGGCGTCTGGACTGGATTCTCATCGCTTGTGCGCTGGATGCGGGGAGCCGACACGAGATCCGGGTCGGCTATCTCACTCTCTGGGACATGGACGCGCCGATCCTGGGTTTGGTGGCCGAGAGGTCAGCGAGCGAGGGGACGCCGGAGCCAGAGGCGGGCGAGCAAGCGCCCGAGTTGCGCGAGGAAACCGCGGGCTCCGATTTCGGAGAGATCGGCAGCGCGGTGAAAGCGGAGCTCGGGGAAGCGGCGGGCGGCCGCGAGGGTGATTTCAGTTTCGGATCGGCGGGTCCGGAGACCGGCCCGGCGCGGAAGGCCTGGGACCAGGTGGTCGCCGTGGACGTGCCGGGCTTGGATGAGGACGCCGAGGTCGTGATTCGCGAGGCTCACACCGTGGATGCCGACGCTGCCTCGCTCTGGCAAGAGGAAGTGTCGCGACTCCGCGCACCCGCCGCTCCGCCGAGTGGGAGCGCACCGTTTGCGGGCATGGAGATGGCGGCGCCGCCCGAGGCCGATTCGGGGCCGGGTGTGGAGCCAGGGTTGCAAGCGGCGCCGGAGGAGGCCTCGCCGCAGATCGAGGAGACCTGGCCGGCCAAGGGTGATGAGCCTGCGTGGGAAGGAGCGCCTCGTCCGCCGAGTGATGTGCGGCTTGCGTGGGGTGACGCGCCTCCTCCGCCGGGTGATGCGCCGCCTGCGTGGGGTGACGCGCCTCCTCCGCCCCTGCTAGAACCACCCGTTGAGACCCATGAGAGCTTCGAAGGGGCCTGGGGTGAGATGGAACGCGCAGGTCGCCTTGAGGCGGGCGGGATCGCCGAACCCTTCGCTCCCATGACCGAACCCATCCCCGGCGAGGGAGATACGTCGGCGGGGGAGGATAATGCCCAAGACTCGGTCGATTGGCCGGCGATGGTTGCGCCGGTGTTTCCGGCCGACGCCCCTCGCGATGAGGTGGTCAACGCCATCGACGAGCTGGAGGAGGAGTTGGTGGGGCGGGGTTGGTCGGACGCGCCGCCCAGAGCCCCGATCACCGACACCGGCCGAGGGCACGAACGCAAGCCATGGCGGGTGCTGGTTCCGGGCGCAGCGATCGGGGTCATCGCCTTGCTGTTCTGGGCCTATCACAACGAAGTGATCCAGTTCGAGCGCCGGCCGCCGCGCGGGCCGGAAACCGCGCCTCCGGTGCTCAACGAAGGTCCTGCGGCCGGCAGCGAGGGGCCCGTTCTTCCATCATCCTCGCCGCCATCGACGGAACCGGCAACGCCAGAGCCCGCGTCATCCAAGCCGGCGGCTGCGATGCCGGGCGTCACGACTCCGGACGTCACGCCGCCGGCAGGCTCCGCTTCGACCGAGCCGTCCACGCCGGTGACCGGCTATGGCGTCCACGTGAGCTCATTCCAGACCCTCGCCAAGGCGAACGAAGACCTCGATCGCTATCGGGAGGTCGGCTACCGGGGGCTCGTCGTCACCGTCCAGGTGCCCGGCAAAGGTCGATGGCGGCGGGTGATGCTCGGCCCTTACCCGACGCTCGAAGAGGCGAGGTCGGTGGCGCAGGCGATTCGTGAGGACAGCATTTCGCCCGAGGCAGAAGCGATGAAGCTCGAACCGTAGGTCATGCGAAGCCCAGTCCGGCGTCCGCCGGCGGGCAAAGGAGGACAGACGGCAAAATGTTCCTCGAGAAGATCGAGATCTTCGGGTTCAAATCCATCCCGCACAAGCTCAGCCTCCGTTTCGGTCCGGGGGTGACTGCCATTGTCGGTCCCAACGGTTGCGGCAAGTCGAATCTCTCCGACGCGATCCGCTGGGTGCTGGGCGAGCAGTCGGCGCGCCTCCTCCGCGGCCATTCGATGGAGGATGTGATCTTCAACGGCACCGCGGCGCGCAAGCCGCTGGGGATGGCCGAGGTCTTCCTCACCTTCTCGAATACCAAGAACCTCCTGCCGGTCGAGTACTCGACCGTGGCCGTCGGGCGCCGTCTCTATCGCTCCGGCCAGAGCGACTACGTGCTCAACCGCAAGCCATGCCGGCTGCGCGACGTGCGCGATCTGCTCCTCGACACGGGGATCGGGTCGAGCGGCTATTCGTTGATCGCCCGGGAGATGGTCGAATCGGTGCTGGCCGAAGACTCCGGCCAACGTCGCCAGATGCTCGAAGAGGCGGCCGGAATCACCAAGTACAAGGCCCGCAAACACGAGACCCTCCTCAAGCTCAGTGCCACCGAGGGCGACCTGGTGCGGGTCGCCGACATTATCAGCGAGGTCGACCGCGAGACCCAGGCGCTTGGCCGGCAAGTGGGCCGGGCGCGGCGTTACCGGCGCAGTCTCGAGCGATCTCGCCATCTGGACCTCGCCTTGAGCCGGCATCGAGTCCATGACCTGGCCGCGCGCCGCGACGAGCTGGCCGAGCGCCTGGCCGGTACTCGCATCTCCCTGGAGGGCGAGCGCGCGCGGATGGCCAAGTTCGACCTGGTGATGGAGGAGAAACGACTCAAACAGACCGAGATCGAGCGCGCCTTGCGCGCCGCCGCCGAAGAGCTCGACCATCACGATCGTGCTCTCGCCGAGTGGTCCAGTGAGGTGCGCGTGCTTCGCGAGCGCCAGCTCGCCACCGACGCCCGCCTGCGCGAGGCACGAGCCGCACTGGCGCGGGTGGATGAGCGCCTGGGGCAGAACGCGAGCGCGGGCGCGGCGGCACGAGCCGCGCTCCAGCTGTTCACCGCCGAGTCCGGGACCATGGAACGGGATCTCGGCGAGCGCGAGGCGCGACGGCTTGCGAGCGAGCGGGCCTGGAAGGACAAGCGCGCCGCGCTCGATCAGCAGAAGCAGCTCCGGCTCGATCTCCTCGAGGATCATGTCGAGCGGCGGAGCGCACTGACCGAGCTCCGCTCGCGCACCGAGGAGCTCGCATCCCGGCATCAGCGGTTGGCTGAGGACCTCCAGCGGGCGGGCGAGGAGAAGTCGCGAACCGAGTCCCGGCGCGTGGCGGCGGCAACCGAGCTCGAGGCCGCGCTCGCCGCCGGCGAGGCCACGCGGGTCGAGGTCGGTGAGCTCGAGACGCGTCTCACCGAACTCCAGCTGGCCGGGGACGACGCGCGCAGGCGGTTGCTCAAGTTGACTGAGACCGCCGCCGCCCACGAATCGCGGCTCGAGGTGCTCCTGGATTTTCGCCGCCGCTACGAGGGCTTCGCTCGTGGAGTGCAGACCCTGCTGGCCGGCGGCTTTCCTGAAGGCGTCCACGGCACCGCCGCCGAGATCATGCGGGTGCCGGCGGAGTTCGTGGAAGCGGTCGAGGCCGCGCTCGGCCCGGGCGTGGGCACGATCATTGTCGAGGACCGAGAGGCGACGGCAGGATTTATCGATCGCTTGCGATCGAGCGAGGGTGGGCGGGCCACCTTCCTGCCCCTCGCCGGGCTTGACCGGGACGGGCGTCGTCCGGCGCCGGCCTCGGCGCCGGAACCGAGTCGTGATCGCTCGAGCCGCGGCGTTCTCGGCCGGGCGAGCCAACTGGTCACCGCCCAATCGCCCCGGTTCCAGGCGGTCATCGACTATCTCCTCGGCGATGTCCTGATCGCTTCCGATCGGGCGAGCGCGATCGCGCTCGCCGCCCGACCGGAGGCGGCCGGCCACCGGGTGGTGACCGTGGACGGTGAGCTGTGGACCGCGGCCGGCGTCATCGCCGGCGGCGCCGGAGCGCGGGGGAGCGTCCTCGGGCGCGAGCAGGAGATTGCGACCACCGAAGAGGCGCTCGGGCCGCTCAAGACCGAGATTGCGCTCGCGCGCGCCGAAGAGGCTGAGCTCGGCGCCAGGCGTGAGGCGACTTCGGCCGCGCTGCGCGAGCTCCGGTCGCGGCTCGAGGCCGAGCGCGAGGTCGTCCTCGAGCAAGAGAAGCGGAAGACCGAGATCGAGCTCTCGATCGAAGTCAAGGCGCAGCTGATCCGCGAGCTTGAAGAGACCGCCGCGGGTCTCGGGCTCGATCTCGAGCGTCTGGCCGGAGAGGAGGGAACGCTCGGAGCGGCGCTTGCCGATGCCCGGCGCGAGAACGACAGCTTCGAGTCCGGCTGGGCCCGTCTCGAAGCCGAGATTGCACAGCTCGAGCAAGAGCGCGACGCGCGGTTCGCCGAGGAGCAGGACTGCCGCATCGCCTGGACCACGCTCTCGGGACGGTTGGCTGAGGCGCGGAGCGAGGGGGAGCGGTTCGGCGCTGACCGCGCCGAGCTCGAGTCCGAGAAGCAGCGGCTCGAGGCGGAAATCGCCGAGGGCACTACCGCCCTCGCCTCGTTGGGCGAGGCGATCGTGGTCCACGAGGTGCGAATCGCCGAGGCGGTCGCCGGCCGTGAGGGCAAGGAAACGGCAGTCCACGGGCTCGAGACCGCCGAAGGCGAGGCTCGCGCCGAGCTGGCGGCCGAGGACAAGTCGGCGCGCGAGGCCCGGCGGGCCTTCGACTCGCTGGTTGAGGAGGTGCATCGCGACGAGCTCGATCACGAGCGGGCGCGGGGGGAGATCGAGGCTACCGCGGCGCGCATTCGCGAGGAGTATGGGGTCGAGCTGCTCGAAACCCGCGAGATCCTCGCCGAGGGCGAAGCCCCCGAAGCGGTCGCCGAGGAGCTGGCCCAGCTCCGCGAACGGCTGCGCCGAATCGGGCCGGTCAATCTTCTTGCCATCGAGCAATACGATGAGGTTCGGGGCCGGCTCGACTTCCTCACCAAGCAGCGGGATGACCTGGTCGCCGCTCGCGCCGAGCTGCTGGAAGCGATCGAGAGGATCAACGTCACCGCCTCGGAGCTGTTCCAGGAGACCTTCGCCAAGGTGAAGGAGAACTTTGGGCGGGTGTTCTCGACCTTGTTCGACGGCGGCGAGGCGGAGATCACACTTCATGGCGACGAGCTCGACGGCGGGATCGAGATCATGGCTTGCCCCCGCGGCAAAGCGCTGCGGTCGATCCGCATGATGTCCGGGGGCGAGCGGGCCCTCACGGCGATTTCGCTCCTGTTCTCGATCTATCTGGTGAAGCCGAGCCCCTTCTGCATCATGGACGAGGTGGATGCGCCGCTCGACGACGCCAACATCGATCGCTTCATCAAGCTCCTGCGCCAGTTCCAGCGCGACACTCAGTTCATCGTCATCACCCACAACAAACGGACGATGGAGGCCGCCGAACGCCTCTACGGCGTCACCATGGAAGAGCCGGGAGTGTCGAAGCTCGTGTCGGTGCGGCTCGAGCAGGGTGAGCTGACCGAAGCTGAAGAGCTGGAGGAGGAGATCGAGGCGGCGGGATTGAATGCACCCGCGCCGGCGGAAGTCGAGCTCGACGATCCGGCGGTGCCGCCGGAAGGAGTCCTGAGCCAGTCTGCCGAGCAAGAACCGGCGGCCGTCGCCGGCTAGAGGCGATCCGGGCAACGATCCTGACCGCCCCAGCGGGGCGACCGCCGGGGGATCCACTCGAGCCCCGGCTCCATCCCCATCGGCCCCACGTCCAGGATCGACTCCCCGTCGAGGCCCAATCGCTCGCGGCTTGTGACGAGGAAGGACGCCGCCCCCGCCCGCTCGAGCCACCGGTGCACCACCGCC
>Ga0184637_10000827_pt1 | contig 22011 bp, 19 predicted proteins | sample PLM3_127_b2_FD_133143 | JGI IMG/M metagenome (GOLD analysis project Ga0184637, IMG submission 133143) | Groundwater sediment microbial communities from an aquifer in East River, Colorado, USA - PLM3_127_b2 | ecosystem: Environmental > Terrestrial > Soil > Riparian zone | place: USA: East River... | reverse complement strand
TTTCGTGGAGGGTTCACCGGTCGGGTGAGCCTATGGTCCGGACGGAGCGCGAGGAGACCGCGAGTGAAGGCGAAGCGCTCGTCCGGGTCGCTGGCTGCGGAGTCTGCCACACGGATCTCGGTTTCTTCTACGACGGCGTTCCTACCAAGCATGGCTTTCCTCTTGCCCTCGGCCACGAGGTGAGCGGCCGCGTCGTACAGGCCGGAGCGGGGGTGGAATCCTGGGTCGGCCGGGACGTCATCGTCCCCGCGGTGATTCCTTGCGGTAGCTGCGAGGCCTGCTGCGCCGGGCGCGGCTCCGTTTGCCCCTCTCAGATCTTTCCTGGCAGCGACGTGCACGGAGGATTCGGCACTCACGTGAAAGTGCCGGCCCAGGGACTCTGCCCGGTTCCGGATCTGACGGACGCGCGCGCGAATCCCTCCGGAGTGGACCTCGCCTCTCTCTCGGTCGTCGCCGACGCGGTGTCGACCCCTTACCAGGCGATCGCGCGAAGCGGTCTCGAAGCCGGGGATCTCGCGGTGTTCGTGGGCGTCGGAGGGGTTGGGGGATTCGGCGGCCAGATCGCGGCGGCCCTCGGAGCCCACGTCGTCGCCATCGACGTCGACCCCGCCCGCCTCGAGGCACTCTCCGACTGCGGAGCCGAGCTCGCCCTGCGAGCGGACCAGCTCGACCTCAAGAGTCTCAAGGCTTCCGTTCGCGATCTGGCGCAAAAGCACGCCGTCCCCACCTGGCGGCAGAAGATCTTCGAGACATCGGGGACGCCGGCCGGCCAGGCGACGGCGTTCTCGCTTCTCGGCCACGGAGGATACCTGGGTGTCGTCGGCTTCACTCCGGAGAAAGTGGAGCTAAAGCTTTCGAACCTGATGGCCTTCGACGCCGTCGCGCAGGGCAACTGGGGTTGCCTCCCCGAGCTCTATCCGAAAGCGTTGGACCTGGTTCTATCGGGGAAGGTTCGGATCGCCCCGTTCATCGTCAAACGGCCTCTCGAATCCATCAATGAGACGTTCGAAGCGCTGCGCGCGCGGAAGCTCGCTGCCCGTCCCGTTCTCGTTCCGGAGGGTTGAATGGAATTCAAGAAACACGATCTGGACGAGGGCGCCGCCCATCCCGGTGTCGACTATGCCGAATCTCCGCTGAAGGATCCCGAGGGTCACCGAGTCGAGGGCCTCCACTCCGTGCGCATCACCCTCGACAACGCCGCGCAGCTCAACTCCTACACCACGGAGATGGTGAAGGCGGTGATTCTGGCAATGCGGCGCGCCTCGAACGACCGCCGGGCCGTCGCCGTGGTCTTCACCGGTGCGGGCGATCGCGCCTTTTGCACCGGCGGCAACACCAAGGAGTATGCCGAGTACTACGCGGGACGGCCGGAAGAGTACCGGCAGTACATGCGGTTGTTCAACGACATGGTGAGCGCGATCCTCACCTGCGACAAGCCGGTAATCTGCCGGGTGAACGGCATGCGCATCGCTGGCGGCCAGGAGATCGGCATGGCCTGCGACTTCTCCCTCGCCCAGGACCTGGCGATCTTCGGCCAGGCGGGGCCGCGGCACGGCTCCGCTCCCGACGGAGGCAGCACGGATTTTCTCCCGCTCTTCGTCGGTGTCGAGAAGGCCATGGAGAGCTGCACTCTCTGCGAGCACTGGAGCGCGCACAAAGCCTACCGGCTCGGTCTTTTGACGAAGGTCGTGCCCGCTCTGAACGTCGACGGCGCCTTCGTGCCGAACCCCATGGTCGTCACCGACCGCTGGATCGACGATTTCGGCCAGGTCGTCCATGGCGAGCCCAAGAAGGGGGAGGCCCGCGTCGAGGCGAAGAAGCTCATGGCGCGCGGGACCGTCGACCTCTCTCGTCTCGATGCCGCCGTCGACGATCTCGTCTACCAGCTCGCCCTGACCATGCCGGGCTGTCTCACCAAGACCGTCGAGAGCGTGCGCAAGCACAAGCTCGAGCACTGGGACCGCAACAAGGAGACGAGCCGCGCGTGGCTCGCTCTCAACATGATGACCGAGGGACGCGCGGGCTTTCGTGCTTTCAACGAGGGAACGAAGGAGTGCCGCGAGGCCGACTTCCTCCTCCTTCGTCGGAGGCTCGCGGAAGGAGCGGTCTGGTCCGACGATCTTCTCGAGGAGATTCTCCAGAAGGCGCACGGAGTGGAGGGGATGGTCCCTAGATGACGAAGCTCGCAAGCGGCTCCCTCCACCTCGAGCGGCTCGAAGCCGGTGCCTATTGGGACGTGGAGCTTTGCGGCTCGAAGGGCAACGTCCTCGATTCGGCGCTCATCGATGCTCTGATCTCGATTTTCGAAGAGGCGGCGAGCACGCCTGAGGTGAAGGCGATTTGCCTGCGAGGCCGGGGAAAGGACTTCTCTTTCGGGGCCAGCGTTCGCGAGCACCTTCCCGAGGAAGTCGGGGGAATGCTTCCACGCTTCCATCGGCTGTTCCGCGCCATGGACGCGGGCTCCGTTCCCTCGCTCGCGGCGGTGCGAGGGCAGTGCCTCGGCGGCGGGCTCGAGCTCGCGAGCTTCTGTCACCGGGTCTTCGCCGCTCCCGACGCCAGGCTCGGCCAGCCGGAGATCGTCCTCGGAGTATTCGCCCCGGTCGCCTCGCTCGTGCTGCCGGAGCGCATCGGGCGCGCGAACGCGGAAGACCTCTGCCTCACCGGAAGGATCGTTGGGGCTTCAGAGGCGGCGGAGATGGGCCTCGTCGATGTGGTCACCGAGGAGCCCGAGAAGGCAGCTCTCGCATACGCGAGGGAGCACCTCCTGCCGCGATCGGCGTCGAGCCTTCGGCACGCAGTCCGGGCCCTTCGGCTTGCGCTTTCGAGGCGGCTCGAAGGGGAGCTCGCGCGTCTCGAGAGGCTCTATCTCGAAGACCTCATGGGGACGGAAGACGCGGTCGAGGGGATCCAGGCGTTTCTCGAGAAGCGCCCTCCGGTCTGGAGGAACCGTTGAGCTGGGACGCCTTCAGAAGCCCCTCGGAGCTCGCCGCTCGCGCGGAGGAGCTCTACCGGGACTATCGGCTGCCGGCGGTGCGCGAGTGGAAGAAGACGAGTTCCGGCCCGGCGGTGGGCTACATGCCGATCTACGTTCCGCGCGAGCTCCTCCATTCACAGGGAGCCCTTCCCGTGGGAATCCTCGGCGGAGGCGATGACCTCGAGATCATTCGCGGTGACGCATTCTACCAGTCGTACATCTGCCACATCCCCAGGAGCACCATCGAGCTCGGTCTGAACGGAAGCTTCGATTGTCTCGATGGCATGCTGTTTCCCGCGATCTGCGACGTCATCCGAAACCTTTCCGGGATCTGGAGGATGCAGTTTCCCGGAAAGCTCGTCCGCTACCTCGATGTGCCCCAGGACTTCGATCGCGATCTCGGCGGCGCCTTCTATCGGCGGGAGCTCGAGGAGCTGTCTCGGGAGCTCGTCGCGCACGGGGGAAAGCCCTATGACAAGGAGGCTCTCCGGCGCTCGATCGCGACCTTCAACGAGAACCGGGCCCTGGTGCGGGACCTCTACGCGCTTCGACAGGCGGAGCCGTGGAGAGTCCCGACGAGCGAGCTCTACTGCGTGCTGCGCGCGAGCCTCGTGGTTCCGGTGCAGGAGTCGACGGTGTTGCTTCGCCGCTACCGACTTCTCGCCGGGAGCGCTTCCGATCGAAGCCCGATGGATCAGGCGCGGGTGGTCTTCACCGGAGCCTTCTGCGAACAACCGCCCCTCGGGCTCATCAAGACCCTCGAGCGCGCCGGCTGCTACATCGTCGAGGATGATTTCCTGCAGGTCCATCGTTTTCTGCGGCATGACATCCCGACGGACGGCGACCCCCTCGAAAACCTGGTGGTGGCGTTTCTGGAGGATGCGATCGCGAGCCCAACGCGCTACATCGACCGGGATGAGAAGGGACGGGACCTTCTGGAGCGGGTTGCAGCCTCCGGCGCCGAGGGCGTGCTCTTCGGAGCGCCGAGCTTCTGCGACCCCGCGCTTCTGGATCAACCCATGGTCGTCAAGGCGCTCGAAAGAGAAGGCGTACCCTGGACCGCGTTCAAGTACAGCGAGAACGGAGGGCAGTTCCAGGTGATACGCGAGCAGGCAGGCACGTTCGCCGACTCTATCAAGCTCTGGAGCGAGGTATGAAGGACACGAGTCAGCTGCGGCAGAAGAAGATGCTCGCCGATCATTTCGGCCGTCTCGCCCGGACCGAGGAGACGGGGGAGAAATCCGTTTATACCTTCGTTCCCGGAAACCTCACCGAGCTCATCCTGAGCTTCGATCTCCTCCCGGTTCTTCCCGAGATCAACGCCCTCCAGTCGGGAATGCGCGGCAAGTCGCGCGAGTACATCGCCGTCGCGGAAAGGCTCGGCCACTCCGAAGACGTTTGCACCTACGTGAAGTCCGACATCGGGATGATGAAGTCGGGAAACGTCGGACCCACGGGCGAGCGTCTCCCCGCCCCGAGCCTGCTCCTGCTCTCCTACACCGGGTGCTTCACGTTCCTGAAGTGGTTCGAGCTTCTGAAAGAGGAGTATCACTGCCCGATCGTCATGCTCCACGTCCCTTATCAGGGAGACGGGAAAATCACGGAGTCGATGAGGACCTACGTCGTCGAGCAGCTTCGGCGCAAGGTCATTCCCCTTATGGAAGAGGTGAGCGGTCGAGCCTACGACGAGGACCGGCTGAAAGAGGCGCTGGCGCTCTCGGCGAAGGCGGAGGACGATCTCGTCTGGGTGCTCGAATCGGCCAAGAACCGCCCTTCGCCCATCGACGCGTACTTCGGAGGGGTCTACTACATCGGACCGATGTTCAGCGCCTTCCGCGGAACCCAGGGGGCGGTCGACTACTACCAGTCGCTCCGGAGCGAGATCGAGCAAAGGGTGAGAGAGCGCCGAGGGCCCCTCACTCCCGATGGGGAGCTCGAGAACGAACGCTACCGCGTCGTCGTGGAAGGGCCGCCGAACTGGACGAGCTTCCGTGAGTTCTGGAAGATGTTCGCGGACGAAGGCGCGGTGGTCGTGGCCTCGACCTATACCAAGGTGGGCGGCGTCTACGACACCGGCTTCCGGCACGATCCGGAGCACCCCCTGGAAACTCTCGCCGACTACTGCATGGGCTGCTACACCAACTTGAGCCTCCCGCAGCGGGTCTCGATGCTCGCGCGCTACGTCACGGACTATGGAGCGGACGGCTTTCTCATCAACTCCGTCAAGAGCTGCAATTCCTTCTCCGCCGGCCAGCTCCACATCCTTCGAGAAGTCGAGAACCGCGTGGGCCGCCCCGGGGGCTTCATCGAGAGCGATCTCGTCGATCCTCGGTACTTTTCGGCGTCCAACATCAAGAATCGGCTCGAGTCCTACTTCCAGATGATCGAGCAGAAACGGTCGGGAGGAGCGAGCGCGTGAGATACGTCGTGGGTATCGATCTAGGGTCGACGACGACGAAAGCCCTCGTCCTCGACGAGAAGGGCAACGTCGTCGGCCGCGGAATCACCAACAGCCGCAGCAACTACGATGCCGCCTGCCAGATAGCCCTCGGGGAGGCGCTCATCAACGCCCGTTTCTCCGCTCTCGATTCCGAGCTCGCAAAAGACGGAGTCGGCGAAACGGAGAGGACCCTGTGGATGACGACGCTCGATCGGGTCTTTCGGCTCCGGCAGTTCCGGGAGCAGCTCGAGGCGCTCGAGGAGGAGCTTTCGCGGGTGCTGGTGAAGTTCGATCTGAAGGCGGGCTACGCCGCCGCCGTGGATCGCATTCTCCGGAGAATGAACGAGGAGGCCGGGGCGCTCTTTGCCGAGGGCGCGAGCCGCAAGAGCGATTTCTTTCGCGATCTCGCGGGGAGCTCCTACCTCCGCCATGCCGAGGAGGAGTCGCGCCGGGAGGGGCTCTCCTTCGGCCCTCTCGCGGGACTTTACGACAAGGCGATCATCGAGGTCGAGAATCTGCCTACGGCGGCGGGCGATTTCGAGAACCACGCCCTGGGCGCGCTCGGGGAGATGGCGAGCCCGCCGCCGAAGCTGGCGTCGGCGGTCGAGCGCGTGGCAGGGATGGCGCTCACGCAGGTGGGAAGTGTAGGGACGGGCTACGGGCGCGCGCGGCTTCCATTCCCCGAAGGGCAGATCCGGTCCGAGATCCTGTGTCACGGTCTGGGGGCGCATGCGATGTTCCCGAAGACCAGGACGGTTCTGGACATCGGCGGCCAGGACACCAAGGCGATCCAGGTGGACGACTCGGGTATCGTGACGTCGTTTCAGATGAACGACCGCTGCGCCGCGGGCTGCGGCCGCTATCTCGGCTACATCGCCGACGAGATGAACCTGGGGCTCCACGAGCTCGGCCCGCTGGCCGCGAGCTCGGAGAGGCCGGTGCGCATCAACTCCACCTGCACCGTCTTCGCCGGGGCCGAGCTGCGGGAGCGCCTCTCGCTCGGCGAGAAGCGCGAGGACATTCTCGCCGGACTCCACCGCGCCATCATCCTGCGGGCCATGTCGCTCCTGGCTCGCTCGGGGGGCGTCGCCGACGAGTTCACCTTCACCGGGGGAGTCGCCAAGAACCCGGCCGCGGTTGGGGCGCTCCAGAAGCTGATCTTCGAGAACTACGGAAAGGTGGGAATCAACATCAGCCCGGAGTCCATCTATACCGGTGCGCTCGGGGCGGCGCTCTTCGCTCTCAAGGAAGCGAGGCGATTCGATGCCTGAGGCGCTCTCCGTTCGAAGCGCGGGAATCGACGTGGGCTCCTCCGCGGTCAAAGTCGCGCTCGTCGAGGACCGAGGAAACGGCGCCGTAGATCTCCTCGCCTGCGACTCGGAGAGGATCCGCAAGCGCGACGCGATCAAAGTGACCGAGGAGATCTTCGAGAAGATGCTGGACCGGGCGAACCTTTCGCGCCGCGACCTCGACTACGTCGCGACCACCGGGGAAGGGGATCTCGTCTCGTTTCGCACCGGCCACTTCTACGGGATGACGACGCACGCCCGGGGAGCGCTCTTCCTCGAGCCCGAGGCCCGGGCGGTTGTCGATATCGGAGCGCTCCACACCCGCGCCATCCTCATGAACGAGCGCGGCAAAGTGCTGGGCTACCGAATGACGAGCCAGTGTGCTTCCGGCTCCGGACAGTTCCTCGAGAACATCGGCCGCTATCTGGGAGTGACGCTCGAGGAGATCGGCCCCCTGTCACTCCAGGCGGATGACCCGGAGGTCTGCTCCTCGATCTGTGCGGTGCTCGCCGAGACCGACGTCATCAACATGGTCTCTCGAGGAATCCGGGTCGCGAACATCTTGAAGGGAATCCACCAGTCCATGGCCGGTCGCTACATGCGCTTGCTGACGTCGGCGAAGGCCAAGGGTGTCGTGGTCGTGACCGGCGGGCTCGCCGCGGATGTGGGGCTGCTCGAGGCGCTTCGAGAGGCGGCGAAGGAGCAGGGCGCCAATGTGGACGTTCGCGCCCAAGAGCGATCGGTTCTCGCGGGGGCTCTGGGTGCGGCGATCTGGGGGGCTTATCGGACCCGGAAGCTACGGGAGAAGGGCGTATCCCTTTCTGCCTGAGGAGACCATCCATGAAGATCGAGTCGGTGTCCCGAGACGGCGAAGGCGCCGTCGTCCGCCAGCTTCGAGCGCAGGACCTGGAACCGGTCATCGCCCTCGATGCGAAGGTGGTTGGGAGGCGGCGGGAGGAATATTTCAAACTGAAATTGAAACAGGCGCTCTCCGACACCGGCATCCAGGTTTCGCTCGGCGCCGAGATCGAGGGAATGTTCGTGGGGTTCCTGCTCGCGCGCGTTTACTACGGCGAGTTCGGAGCGCCCGAGCCCGTCGCCGTCCTGGATACGATGGGGGTTCATCCCGGTTTTCGAGGGCGCGGTGTCGCCGCCGAGCTCATCGACCAGCTCCGGACGAACCTCCTCGGGCTCGGGATCCGCACGCTCCAGACGGAAGTGAGCTGGCAGAATCCGGGACTTCTTGCTTTCTTTCAGCACGAGGGATTCCAGCCGGCCCCCCGTTTCTGCCTCGACCTGGATTTGAAGAAGACCCGAAGGAACTGACGATGCGCTCGTGGTTTCTCACCCCGTCAACGTGCGCTATCCGCGGGAGCTGAGAGACGGTCTCGAGGGTCTGGGCCGCAGCTTCACCATGGCGCGCTTGAAGCGCGGGAACAGCCGGCCGCTGCAGTAGACAACGATGTCATCGTTTGCTTCCTCGATCGTCTCGATGTAGATGAAATCATGCGTGACGGGATCGTAGACCGCGTGGCGACGTTTCGCGCCGGGCCGGGGCTCCAGGACGCGCTCCGGCCACCCGCCCCGGTGGCGAGCGAGCCGTTCGTAACCGAGGTCGTTCAGGGCGGCGAGATCGCAGATCCTGGCGATCCACTCCTCCCGGCGGACCGCAGGTATCTTCTTCCGCGTATGCCGGCGCATAGATCCAAAGGCACGAGCGCCGAGGTTTTCGGCCAGTACCGGCGCGAACTCGAAGAAACGAGGCGACCGATACCCTCCCCAGATCCCGACGATGCGCTCGGCTCGTTCCGGATCGAGGAGCGATGCGAGCAGACACCACGGGTGACGCTCGCGGTGCCATTAGGTGTGGTGGTTGCGACCCGCTCCGCCCCCTCGTCCGTCCATTGAAAGCAGAGCCGATACCGTTCGTTGATGCGGATGCTATGTTGTAGCCCGCGGTGCCGTCGAGTCTCGCAAAACGGTGCTCCACTCCCAGAAGCGTTGCCCGGACTGCTTCTACATTCACGTCCAGAGCCGCCGGGGGATCCTGGGCCGAGGCGATCACGAGCTCCATGTGTTTCCGGAGATCTTCGATCGCCCGAGAAACACCTTGCGCCACGCGCGGGGCGAGCTCCGCGTACGCTGCCTGGATCGCGGGCCACGCGGGAGTCTCCCGCGCGCGGGGTTTCTCGCAGGGCCGCCGGGGTTCCACTCGCCGCCGAGCCGCGGGATTCCAGTGGACACAAGGCGAGACTGGTTGCTCAACCTGGGGCGGAGCCGGTGCTACGGGAGGCGGCGGCGGCGGCGTCTCGACAGAAGCTCCGGTCGAGGGCCCCGGCTCCGGCGTCACCTCCTTGTACCCTTTGGCGACCTCCTCGCGTACGAGCTTGTCGTGCTCGATGCGCGCGGTCGCGTCGCTCCCGAAGGTTTTCGTCTTGGCTTGACCCGTCGTCCCGATGCGGCCGAAGCTCACCGAGAACGCGGCTCCGTCCAGGCAGATCTCCCGGAACTTGCTCGAGGATCCTTCGACGTACTCGAATCGACGCGTCTCCGATATGTTCTCTACTCCCAGACTTTCAGAACGCCTCCCGGGTCAGCGCAATGCGCACCGGTATGCACTGCCTTTCGAGTACGCGAGTCTTGAGCTTCGCTAGATGGACCTCTGGGCCAGCCTGCCCAATGGATTTGTAGCTATAATGATAGGGGGAGAAGAGTGGCCGAGCCAACCGCTGCCGAAGTGGACCGCCGCATGGACGCGCTCCTCGCGGAGGCGGACGAGTACTTCATGGGAGAAGGCGGGGTCCATCGTGCAGCGGCCGACATCGCCCGGCGTCTGTCCGAGGCGGGAATCGACTACGCGATCGCAGGCGCCATCGCCTTGGCCGAACACGGACTGAAGCGGCTCACCGAAGACGTGGACATCCTGATCACGCGAGAGGGCCTGACTCGCTTCAAGGACCAGTGGTTGGGCCGAGGTTATGTCGACGTCCGACCCGGGGGTAAAGCGGTCCGCGACACGATCAACAAGGTCAAGATCGACTTTCTCATCGCGGGCGACTATCCGGGAGACGGCAAGCCCAAGCCGGTGGCGTTCCCCGACCCCAGGGCGGCGGCCGTCCCGGGCGAGACCTACCGGGTGGTCTCGCTTCGACACCTCGTCGAGATGAAGCTCGCCTCGGGAATGACTGCACCCCACCGCCTCCATGATCTCGCCGACGTGCTCCGCCTGATCCGAGCCGCATGCATCCCGCGGGACTTCAGCGACCAGCTCGATCCCTACGTCCGCGAGAAGTTCCTGGAGCTCTGGCTCGCGGCCCAGCACCCCGACGAAGACTACTGAGACGGGCTACATCTCCCGCATCCGGTGCGCGAGGGGTGGCACCTCGCGGTGACAGCGGCTCGAGGGACTCGAGCTGACGCGTACCCTTGCCGAGGCGGAAAACGGATGAACGCCGGAGGCGACCCCGCGAACCCCGACGAGGCCCCGGGCGCTCCTCGCCGCCGGCGACTCAGAAGCCGACGAAGTGCTGCCGGCGATCGAGTCCGCCGCGTGCCCTCTGTGGACGATGCTCGCTGATGAACCTGGACGATCGAAGGCGAGTCGTGCGAGATCGGAGAGCAGCTCGCGGTGTCGCATGAAGAAGGGCCGCAGTACTTTTGGCAAGGTGAAAGTCCATAAGCAGTGGCCGACGTTTTCGAGCAGCTCATCCTTGAGAAAGGCGGCGAATGCGGCGCCACGCCTCGCGTCACGTGACGGGCAGAGACCTCTCTTTGCTTGCAAGAGAGCGTCAAACAAACGGCGGCGCCCCCCACGCACCGCGGACCACACGTAGCCGGACTTTACGAGCGATGGCTGCCTGGGTCGCGGAAGGCAACATCGCCGAGCGCGTACGCGGCCACGCACTGGCTCCAGAACGTGGCCGGCAGGATGCCGACGCAAAACAGGAGAATCCCGAACTGGGCGATGAAATTGGCGACCATGAAGGCCACGACGGCCAAAAGAAAATTGATGGCATTTCGTTTCAGGAAGGCGACGTTCAGCTGAACCTCTAAAGCCGCGCCGAAGCGCTCTTCGACGGCGAGACGGGTGAAGGCCGCGGTGAAATAGAACATGACGGCGAAGAGGATGACGATGGCGACGATCATGAGCGGGAAAAAGAGAAGGAGCGCCGCCGGCGGCGGCTCGCCGTCACGCTCTCCGAGGAGGATGAGCGGAACGAAGCTCATTAAGAAGATCGCCACGACCGGAACGATGTGGATGAGGTAAGCGCCGACGGCGGAGAGACCCTCCGCGAACATTCCCCCGAGATCGTCCCACTCCGGGAGTGGGTAGGGCTCGCCCCGGGCCGCGCGGCGTATGAGGCGCACGATATAGCCCGCGACGAAGATGGTCCCGATGAAGAAAAACGACAGTATGGTAAAGAGGGAACCGATGAGAATCTTCTGGACCCAGTTCGGATCCTGAAAGAAGAAGCCGAGGGTTCGCCCGAAGTCGAGAGAAGAGCCGGGCTGGGGTGGAACTGCCGGGGGCGGCGGGGGCGGACGAGAGGACGACCCTGCGGGCGGAACGTAGGGGTTGATGGTGCTCATGAACGAAGGATTCTACGCCTTCGCGGACGCTATGACCAGGCTCGTCAGGACGCGGGAAAGACTCTCCCTTCGGCGATGAGGTCCAGGTTTCGCCGGTGATAGAGGCGTTCGAACTCCGTTCCCGCGATGTCCCGCGGAAGACAACTCTCGAGAGGGATGCCCTGGAGGGGGTCGCCACCGGCGCGCGCCTTCGCGGCCTCTACTTCCAGCCGCTCGAGATAGTAAAGCGCCCGGTCGAGCCGCGCGGCGTCGGAAATCCCAGTGTGGGACGAAAGGAGCTTTCCCCTCCGTCGTGCCCGGAGCCGCTCGAGAGCGCGCTTCCTCAACGACGCGTTCCCATAGTGGAGTACACGATGTTCCCAACGACGGTGTCGCCCGCGAGGAGAAGGTCCGCTTCGGGGACATCGATCGCGAGGCTGCACAGCGTGTGGCCGGGGTTGTAGAAGACGTCGAGGTGAAAGCGGCCCCAGGCGATCTCGAGGCCGTCGTCCACGATCACCGTCGGCTCCACGAAATGGCGCTTCTCCTCCTCGGTTCGGAAGGCCTCGCCGTCGAAGGTCTGGCGGTAGTTCCGGTGCGCCACGATCGGGACGCCGGGAAACAGTCCCCAGGCGGCGAGGTGATCGCTGAAGTAGTGCGTCGAGACGAGGAACGTCACTTTCTTCCCGAGGTCTTCCTCGACGAAACGGCGGAGCTCGAGGCCGTCCTCCCGCGACGCCATGCCGTCCACCAGGAGAGCGCGGTTCCCGTCGAGGAAGATGGCGGTCGTCGACTCGTACTGCTTGCCCACGGCCACGAGAAGGTCGTCCTCGAGTTTTTCGATTCGCATGCCCTCATCCTAGGGCAAATTACACATGACGTTGGTGACTTGTTTTCTTCATATCCATGTGTAATTCTCATGATAGGAGGAAACGGCTGAACCTGGAGATACGCCACTTCCGGCTGGTTCAGGCGATTGCCGAGGAGGGCACGGTTACGGCGGCGAGCCGCCACCTCCATCTGACGCAGTCGGCTTTGAGCCACCAGCTCAAGGACATCGAAGAGCGCCTCGGCGTGCCGCTGTTCCTGCGCCTGGGAAAGAAGATGATCCTGACGCCCGCCGGAGGAAAACTTCTCGGCTCGGCGCGGTCGATCCTCGACGAGGTCCGGCGCGTCGAGGAAGAGGTCGGTCACCTCGCTTCCGAATCCGAGGGCGTCCTTCGGATCGCGACGGAATGCTACACCGCCTACCACTGGCTTCCCGCGGTCCTCGACGGCTTCCGGAAGAAGCACCCCGGCGTCCAGGTGCGCGTCGTGGCCGAGGCCACGGGGCGCCCGGTCGACTCGCTGCTGAGCGGAAAGCTCGACCTTGCGATCGTTACCTCCGAGATCGAGGACCGGCGGCTTTCGGCGACGCACCTGTTCCAGGACGAGCTCCTTCTGATCGCGAGCCGGGAGCATCCTCTGGCTTCCCGAAAGTTCGTTCGGCCTTCCGACTTCGCCTCCGAGAACCTGCTGGTCTACACCTCGCTCGAAGAGAGCTTGCTCTACCGAGCTTTTCTCGCTCCTTCGGGCATCCGGCCCCGGAGCGTGGCGCAGGTGCAGCTTACCGAGGCCATGCTCTCGATGGTCCAGGCCGGGATCGGAATCGCCGTTCTCGCCCGCTGGGCGGTCGCCCCTTACCTCCGCGCGAGAAACCTCAGGGCGATCCCTCTCGCGCGTCCGGGTCTTCGCCGGGAGTGGCGCGCGGTCCGGCTCAAGACCCCGTCGACTCCCACCTATATCGTCGAGTTCATCGACCGCCTCGCTCGCCACGGCCCGGAGTGAGCGTTTCTCGACTACTCCCCCCGGAGAACGGAGACCGGATCCGTTCGAGCGGCCCGAGCTGCCGGGATCAGGCCGCCTTCACCGAACCCTTGCGGCGCGGACCTGGTCCTCCGTGAACGCGAAGCGGATGAACGGCATCTCCTCGAGGAACGCGGCGACGTCGTCGAGCCTCAGGTTCAGCTCGTCCACGCGGTCGAGGTTCACGTACATCTGGCAGTTCGCCGCGTCGTTGAAGTCCAGGACGAGGCGGCCCTCGGGGTCGAAGCGCTGGTTCACGGCGGCGAGGATGTCCTCGACATAGCGGCGTGCATGGTCGGGCGCGTTGGGCTCTGGCGGCATTCCGTGATCGGCGGTCACCGCGACCACGGTGTGGCCGGCGCCCGCGGCGGCGTCGAGCGCCGAGAGGACTCGCGCGAGCTCCGAGTCGAGCGCGCGTATCGCTTCTTCCGCTTCCTTCGACTCGGGCCCGTACTGATGGGTCACGTAGTCGGGCGTCTTGAAATTAACGAGAAGCAAATCGGGAACGTCGTCTTTCCCCACGGATTCCTTCTCGATCATCTCGATGAGCGCGTCCGCCTGGAAGCGAGGGAAGAGCGCGGTTCGTAAAAGACTTCGGCCACTGTCGATCTTGTGGCCCATCCACACTCCGAAGACCGCCTCCCACGCCTTCGCGGCGTGGTCGTCCTCGAGGTAGTCGGGAAGCCGATAGCAGTCTTTGTTGGTCACCCAGCCGGCCTTCCGCTCGTCGAACATGGCCATCACCACCGGACGGCCGTTGATCGCGCAGCCCCCGAGTCCGGCGAGAGCCGCGGCCGCGCGGGGCGTCGTTCCCTGGGCGATCAGGACCGCGCGGCCCGAGGTCGCGAGGTTCCAGTGATCGGCGAGGGCGAACGCCATGTAGTTCTTCGGGCTCATGCCGGGGAACGGCTCGTCTTCTTTTCCCGTCCTGCGGTCGAAGGTCGCGTTCGCGTGGATTCCGTGGAAGCGCGGATCGGTTCCGGTGGCGACGGTGGAATGTCCGGCGCTCGTGACCGTCGGAAGATAGTTGATGCGCGCCTCCTTAAACCAGGCGCCGTCCCCCCGAAGCCGCGAGAGCGTCGGGAGCTTCGGCGAAAGCCGCTCCCATGTGTCCCTGCCCATTCCGTCGAGAACCGCGAGAAAGATGACCCGCGGCCGCTCGCTTCCATCGCCCAAGGCTTGGGTGAGCGCGTGTCCGGTCATCGTCGTGGGTACGGGAAGTCCGAGAATCGCCGCGAGCGTCGGAGCCACGTCCTGCTGATGCGCGGGTCCGGGATACTCCCCCTTCCTGACGAAGGGCGCTCCGTAGAAGAGCATCGGGATCTCGACGTCGTACTCCCACGGGCTTCCGTGCATGAATCGGTAGACGTCGTCGGGACGCGCGAGAAAGAAGTTGCCTTTTTCAGCAACCAGGAAGATCTGACCGCTCCGTCCGGGGACGTAGCTCCGCGCGAACATCTCGACGACGGTCTCTCGCTCGGAGCGCGCCCGGCTTTCAGGCGGAGGCGGTTTTGGCGCTCGTGTCCCATGGCAGGAAACGGACGCGGCGAGGGTGAGGAGAATCAGAGTCCGAGACATTCCTTACTCCTTTAGAGCGATGACCGGGTCGATGCCGGCCGCGCGCCGCGCGGGGAGGAGGCTTCCGCCGAGACCCACGGCCAGAAGGAGAGCGGTGGCCGCCGCGAGCGTCAGAGGGTCGGACGCCTCGACGCCGTAGAGAAGCCCGGAGGCAAGCCGTGAAAGAGAGAGCGCGGCCGCGAGACCGAGAGCGATTCCGACTCCGACGACCGCGAAAGCGCCTCGAAGCACGTGCCGGTACAGGTCCCGCCCACTCGCGCCGACCGCTTTGCGAATGCCGAGCTCGCGGGCATGGGTCGCGACGGTGAAGGAAAGGACTCCATAGAGACCGACGGTCGCGAGGGTGACGGCGATGCCGCCGAAGAGAACGAGAAGCATCATCAGAACCCGCTCCCGGGCGAGAGAGTCCGAGACCCGCTCGCTCATCGTTCGCGAATCGTAAACCGGGATCTGGGGGTCGAGTGCAAGGACCGCCTCGCTCACCCGGGGTGCGATGGACTCGGCGCCCCCGGGGCCGCTCGCGACTCCGTAGAGGGTCCGGCTTGCGTAGGCCTCGTAGGGGAAGAAGACCGTCATGCGCGGCTCGGTGCCGAGGCCGTAGTGCTTGACGTTCTCGACCACTCCGAGAATCGATGCGCGCTCCTCGGGCCTGCGGGCGACCCATTTGCCCACGGCCTCGTCGAGCTTCCAGAATCGCTCCGCGAGCGCCCGGTTCACCACGACCTCGAGAGGCTCGCCGTCGTCCGCGCTCGTGAACGTGCGTCCCGCGAGAAGGGGGATGCCCATGGCCTCGAAATAGCCCGGCGTCACCACGTGCACGTCCGCGATCACGCGGTTGCGCTCGGGGTCCTGCTGGTCCTGGACGAGAAAGTCGGTCCAGGCGAAGCCCCGCGTCAGGGGAAGCATCGAGATCCCGCCGGCTTCGGAGACTCCGCTGCCTCCGCGAATGCGCGCGAACAAGAGGTCGAAGAAGCGGTCCCGCGCGCCCCGCTCCTCGTAGCGCTCGCCGACGAGGGAGACGCGAAACGTCATGGTGCCCTCGGGACGGAAGCCGGGGGCGGCCGAGCGAAGCTCGAAGAACGTGCGGAGGAGAAGCCCGGCGCCGGCCGCGAGCACGAGAGACAGCGCGACCTGAACGATCACGAAGTAGCGCGAGCCGCCCCGCCAGAGCGACCGGGCTCTCACGGCGGCCGCACCCTCACGGAGCGCCTCCGTCGGAGAAACGTCCGAGAGGCGCACGGCGGGAATGAGGCCGAAGAGGAGGCTCGAGCCGAGGGATAGCGCGATCGCGAAAGCGACGATCCCGGGGTCGATCGCGATCTCGGAGAGCCTCGGGAGATCCGGCGGCGCGGCTCTCCGGAGCGCCTCGATCGCCTGGAGCGCCATGAGAAGACCGACGGCGCTCGCGATGAGGCCGAGGAGCAGGTTCGGGATCATCGCGTGCCGAATCAAACGCCAGCGCGAGGCCCCGATGGCGGCGCGGAGGGCGAGCTCGCGGCTTCTGGACGCGGCCCGCGTGAGGACGAGGTTCGCGACGTTGGCGCAAGCGATCAGCAGAAGAACCGCCGTCGCCCCGAGGAGAAGCACCAGGGGGGAGCGCACCGGCCCCACCACTTGATCGAGGAGCGAGACGGCATCGATGCGGTACTCGCCCCCGGCCTCGAGCCCGGCGCCGAGGCTCCCCTTGTCCTGGACCACGCCCTCCGCCACTCGCAGAAGCTCCGCCTCGAGCTCCGCCGGAGTGGTCGAAGGCGCGAGCCTTCCGATCACGTTGTAGTTCTCGGACCCGCGGGTCGTGATCCCCGGGTCTTCGATCGGAAGCGAGGTCACGAGGTCGAACACCCGCACGGTGTTCAAGGTCGGGAGGAGGTCTTCGTCCAGTGGAAGCGGTGGAAGAACCCCCGTGACCTCGAGCCTCTCGCCGTCCACTTCGATGGTGCGTCCCAGGACTGCCGGGTCGCCCCGGAAGCGGCGCTGGTACAGGGTCTCCGATAGGAGAACCTTCACTGCCGCTCCGGGTAGATCGTCTTCGGCGTCGAGGCGTCGTCCGAGAACGGGCTCGATTCCGAAAAGGTCGAAAAACGACGAAGACACGTTGAGAGCACCGAGTCGCTCGGGCTCGACGCCGTCCCCGGTTAGAGTGACGTTGGTCCCGAAAACCATGGCCAGCTCTTCGAATCCCTGGACCTTCTCGCGCAAATCGAAATACTGCGCCGGCGAGAGCCAGTCCTCCTCGACGCCCACCCCGGGGGCGCGTTGCCACACCATCCTCAGGCGCTCCGGGTCTCTGAAGGGGAGCGGTCGCAGCAGCACCCCGTTGACGACGCTCGCGATGGTGGCGGTAGCGCCGATTCCGAGAGCCATCGTCAGAATGACGACCCCGGAGTGCGCAGGAGAGCGGAGGAGTCCTCGAATCGATTGTTCGAGCTCGCGAAGCATGCGCAGAAGACTATCCGCGAAGGGTGGTACAGTCCAACTCCCGGATGCCAGGATGCCCGGATGCCCGTATGGACGTCAAGTTCACGCTGGAATGCGCCGCGTGCGGCGCGAGCCATGACGCTTCTTACGGCGGCCGGCGCTGCGCGAGCTGCGACGGTCCGCTCGTCCCCGTCTACCCGCTCTCGCGTCTCGAGGAACCCGGGCTCTTGGGAATGTGGAGGTTCTTCCCGCTCCTTCCCGTCCTGAAGGTGAGCTCCATCGTCTCGCTCGGCGAGGGCGGGACGCCGCGGCTTTCCGCCGCGAGGCTCGGCGCCGCGCTTGGCCTCGATGAGCTCACGGTAAAGGACGAGACGAGAAACCCGACGGGCTCGTTCAAGGACCGCATGCTCGCAGTCGGCATCTCGCGCGCGAAAGAGCTCGGCAAGACCACGGTCGCGGTTCAGTCCTCGGGCAACGTCGCCGCCGCGGCGGCGGCTTACGCCGCGAAAGCGGGGCTTTCGGCGAAAGTCTTCGTTCCTCGCTCCGTGCCGGAAGAGAAGCTCGCGCAGATCCTCATGTACGGCGCGGAGCTTTTCCGGATCGATGAGGCTTCCCCCTCGGTCGTCTTCGATTTGATGGACGAGGCGGCCCTGCGCTTCGACTGGCACGTCGTCGCGACCACCGCCCTTTACAACCCGTTCACGCTCGAAGGTTCGAAGACCATCGCCTATGAGCTCGCGGCCGACGTGCCCGACTGGCTCGTCGTTCCCGTAGGCGGGGGCGGAAACCTCGGCTCTCTGTGGCGAGGCTTTCGCGAGCTAAAAGCCCTCGGAGCGATCGATCACCTGCCACGCCTCGCCGGGGTTCAGGCGGAGGGATGCGCTCCATTCGTCGAGGCCGTCCAACTCGGCCTCTCCTGGAGGGACGCGGCAGCCAGGCGCTGGCCCGAGATCCGGACGATTTGCGGCGCCATCGCGGACGACGTGGTTTTCGATGCGCACATCGCCGTCCCCGCGGTGGCCGAGTCCGGAGGAGTCGCGATCGCGGTGAGCGACGAGGAGACGCTCGAGGCGGAGAAGCTCATCGCCTCGACGGAGGGGCTTTTCGTGGAACCCTCGAGCGCGACCGCGGTCGCGGCCCTGAAGAAGCTCGTCGAGCGAGGGACCATCGATCGGAAGAGCCGCGTTTGCTGCCTCGCGACGGGGACGGGCTTCAAAGACATGGGTGCGGCGAAGTCGCTCGTTTCCCTCCCAAATGTGATCTCCGCACTGGAATTCCGGCGTCGGTTGGCCTAGGCTTTCGCCATGGACCAAAACCACCGGGCGCTTCTCTTCGAGAGCGCCATGGAGGACTACCGCGCTCGCCTCTACGCTTTCGCCGCGAGCTCTCTCAAGACGCTCGTCGAAGACGGGAGCGGCGATCCCGCCCACCTCTCCTACTGCGGTCTCTTGACGGCGCTGACGGAAGGCCGCTTCGAGGAGGCGATCGCCCTTTGTCGGCGAGCCATGGAGAAGGACGGTCGGCGTTCGAGCGACCTCTACTTGAACCTGGGGCGAGTTCTGACGATGGGCCGGAGGCGGGGAGAGGCCATCGTGGCCCTGACGGAGGGGCTCGCCATGCACCCGGAGGACCGAAGGCTTCGAAGCGAGCTCCGTCACCTCGTTCCACGGGCGAAGCCCCTGTTCCGATCGCTTCCCCGTCGACATCCTCTGAACAAGTACGTCGGCATCGTCCGGACGATGGGGGCGCGCCTCTGGGTGACGTTCATTCCGCAGGTACGGCGGCGCGGGCGGGTGCGGCATTAGTGCGCATCGAAACGAGAAAATGACGCTCCGCGCGATTTGCTAATCTGAATCATGCCGTCTCCCTCCAAACTGTCGGAATGGACACCGGAGCAGGTTGCCAACGCAAAGCGGTGGGTTCAAACTTGGAAAAAAGCAGGCCCGGAATTGGAACGATTGAGGCGGGAAGAGTTGCGCCGGCTGGATCCGGAACGCTCCATTGAGCTCTTGTGCGGCCCGGCAGACTATACCGTCCCGCCGAGAGCGCCAAAACCGACATCGGGACTCGTGGAGCAGCAACGGTGGTTCATGAAGGCCTATCGCCGTGATTGAACTGGTTCGCGCGGCTTTCGAGCTTCAAACGTTATGTGAGGCTGAAGGCTGGCGATTCTGCTTCATCGGCGGCCTGGCGGTGCAACGGTGGGGCGAACCACGCGAAACGGTTGACGTGGACCTGACCTTGCTGACGGGTTTCGGCGGCGAGGAGCCCTTCATCAAGAGACTGCTTCTGGAGTATGCGGGAAGAGTCGACGACCCGGCGGAGTTTGCGCGAATCCACCGCGTTCTGCTGGCGCGCGCCCCTTCCGGGGTTGGTATCGACATTGCCTTGGGCGCCCTTCCCTTCGAGGAGTCTCTCGTCTCTCGCTCTAGCCTGTTTTCGTTTCCCGGAGCGGTGCGTCTCCGTACTTGTTCCGCGGAGGACCTCATCGTCATGAAAGCGTTCGCTTCCCGCGCGCGCGACTGGATCGACGTCGAGGGCATCATCGTTCGTCAGACTGGAAAGCTGGACTGGACCTATATTGACCAGCAACTTCGCCCGCTTGCCGAGCTCAAGGAAGCCCTGGAGATCCTGAATGAGCTCGAGAAGCGGCGCCAGGAGTTTGAACGGTAGCCCCTGGACTGCCTGACGGCAAGAGGCGGGCGAGCTATGTCTTGCTTCGCCGGAGCACCCGCCCCGGTCGCGCCCCCGTATGGCGGCCGTTCTCGAGCACCACCTCGCCATTTACGAAGAGCCATTCGACTCCGGTCGAGAGCTGGTGGGGGTTTTCGAACGTCGACCGATCGGCGATGGTGGCCGCGTCGAAAACCACGACGTCCGCTTTTTTGCCCGCGGCGAGAACGCCGCGGTCGCGGAGTCCCATCCGCTCGGCCGCGAGTCCCGTCATCTTGTAAACCGCCTGCTCGAGGCTGAGCACTTTCCTCTCTCTTACGTACTTCGCGAGAACGCGCGGGAACGTCCCGTACCAGCGCGGGTGTGGATGCGAGCGGGCCAGGATGCCTTCGGGCGCGACCGCGGATCCATCACTTCCCACGCCGGCCCACGGCTGGCTCAAGGCATACTCGACGTCCTCCTCGCGCATGGCGAAGTAAACCGCCGTCGTAGATCCTTCGGCCTTGTCGATGAGCTCGACGATCGCCTCGGCGGGCTCTACGGACATCTCGCGCGCGACCTCGGCGATGCGCTTCCCCTGGAAGCGCCGGTGCGGCTCGTAAGGTGTGCGGCCGAACAAGATCGTTTCGGGCGTGTAGCCGGCGATGCCGCGCGCCATCGTCGCAGCAATCTCCGAGCAGATCTTTCGCCGGGTTTCGGGATCGCGCAACCTTTGCAGCATCCTTTCCCGCCCCCCCTCGAGAGTCCAGTCCGGAAGGCGGATGCTCAGCGTGGTCTGGCTCGCGGCATAGGGGTAAACATCCGCGTGCACCGTGACCCCTTCGCGTTGGGCTTTCTCGATGAAGGCGACCGCGTCCTGAATCGTAGGCCTTACGTCTGCGGCCCCGGTGCGTTTGAAGTGAAGAATCTCGACGGGGAGACCCGCGCTGCGCCCAATTTCGATTGCCTCGCTGAGACCCACGTCGACGAGCCCGTCTCCCTCGTCGCGCATGTGCGTCAGGTAGAACCCTCCATGACGCGCCGCTACTCGCGCGAGGGCGACGAGCTCGTCGGTCGAGGCGTAGCGGTTGGGCGAGTAGATGAGGCCGCTCGAAAGCCCCATCGCTCCGTCGCGCATCGCCTGGTCCACCAGCTCTTCCATGCGGCGAAGCTCATCTTTTGTTGAGGGCCGGTTGTCGTAACCCACGACCGCGGCGCGCACTTGCCCGGAGGCAACCGTGGAGAGAACGTTGACGCTCATGAGGTCCCGTCCGAGCCTCTCGAAGTACTCGCCGAGAGTCGACCAGTCGAGCTCGAGCCCGTACTCCGCGAGCGACTTTGCCATCTCGGCTCGCACCGGTCCGACCGCGGGTGCGGCGGAGCCCGACTCGCCGAGAAGCTCCGTCGTCACACCCTGAGTCACTTTCGAGAGCGCGCGGCCGTCTACGAGAAGGGTGAAGTCGGAGTGGCTGTGCGTATCGATGAAACCCGGCGCCACGACGCGCCCCGAGGCGTCGATCGTGCGCTTCGTGTTCCTGCCGGAAAGGTCGCCGACGGCGGCAATCGTATCCCCTTGGATCCCGACGTCCGCCCGCCGCGGCGCCGCGCCCGTGCCGTCCACCACCAGGCCCCCGCGGAGGATGACGTCGAAGGTCTCCTGCGGCGCGGCGGTCGTGGTGGCAAGTCCTGCGACGAGGAAGAGAAGGACAGAATGCGGGGTGCTCATGACAACCTCCTCAGAGGAAAGGTGACGTTCATTCCGCGGGTACGGCGGCGCGGGCGCGTGCAGCAGTAGCCCGCCAAGCGAGATAGAAGACCACTCCCACCCCTTGAATGACAAGCCCGTAGATCGAGCTCCGCGTCGACTCGATGAGGGTGTTCACTACGAAAACCGCCGCCACCAGTACGAAAATCACCACCGGAAACGGGTAGAAAGGCAGGCGATAGGGCCGAGGCCATTCCGGATGGCGCCGTCTCAGCACTACCACGGAGTAGGCCACCATGGTGAACAGGATCCAGTTCGCGAACATCGCCATGGTGATGAGGTGCTCGTAGCCCCCGGTGAGCGTAAGGAACGAGGCCCAGATTGCGAGAAACCAGATAGCGTTCGCCGGGCTCGCGAATCGAGGGTGAATTTCCGCGAGCTTCGGGAACACCAGCCCGTCCTTGGCGAGAGCGAAGAGAACGCGCGGACCCGCGAGCATGTTGGCGGCGTTCGCCCCGAACGTGGAGCAGATGATGGCGAG
>Ga0184637_10000826_pt1 | contig 22027 bp, 26 predicted proteins | sample PLM3_127_b2_FD_133143 | JGI IMG/M metagenome (GOLD analysis project Ga0184637, IMG submission 133143) | Groundwater sediment microbial communities from an aquifer in East River, Colorado, USA - PLM3_127_b2 | ecosystem: Environmental > Terrestrial > Soil > Riparian zone | place: USA: East River... | reverse complement strand
TTCTGCTGCGTGACCGGGGTGTCGGGCTCTGGCAAGTCGACGCTGGTCAACGAGATCCTTTATCCGGCGATCGCCAACCGCCTGCACCGGGCGCGGTTGCGCCCGGGCGCCCACGCTGGGCTCGAGGGGCTGGACCAGATCGACAAGATCATCAACATCGACCAGTCCCCAATCGGGCGCACGCCGCGCTCGAATCCGGCCACCTACAGCGGCGTCTTCGACCACATCCGGGCGCTGTACTCACAGACCCGGGAGGCGAGGGCGCGCGGCTACGCGCCGGGCCGCTTCAGCTTCAACGTCAAGGGCGGGCGCTGCGAGGTGTGCCGGGGCGACGGGCAGATCAAGATCGAGATGCACTTCCTGCCCGACGTCTACGTGCCGTGCGAGCAGTGCCACGGGCGCCGCTACAACCGCGAGACGCTCGAGATCCGGTTCAAGGGCAAGACGGTCGCCGACGTGCTCGACATGTCGGTGGAGGAGGCGGTCGAGTTCTTCGCCCACATCCCGAAGATCAGCCGCCGCCTGCGGACGCTTCACGACGTGGGCCTCGATTACATCCGGCTCGGCCAGCCCGCGACGACGCTGTCGGGCGGCGAGGCCCAGCGGGTGAAGCTGGCCACCGAGCTGTCCAAGGTGGCCACCGGGGACACGCTGTACATCCTCGACGAGCCGACGACGGGACTGCACTTCGCCGACGTCCAGCGGCTGCTCGACGTGCTCGGGCGGCTGGTGGACGCGGGCAACACCGTGGTCGTGATCGAGCACAACCTCGACGTGATCAAGTCGGCCGATCGCCTCATCGACCTCGGGCCGGAGGGCGGCGAGGCCGGGGGCGAGGTCGTCGCCACCGGGACCCCCGAGGAGGTGGCGAGCGTCAAGGCCTCGTACACCGGCCAGTTCCTGCGCGACATGCTCGAGCCCGCGCCGAAGCCGCGACGGGCCCGCGGACGGAGCCGCGAGCCCGTGGCCGCGTGAGCGGCGCCGTCTATCCGAGGCCGAAGTAGTTCGTCGCCAGGGCGGCAACCACGAACGCGATCCCGCCGGCGAGCAGGACGTAGTAGTGCCAGTACCCCCCGCCCGGACCCTTGCTGTGGATCGTCACTAGCTCTTCAGCGAAGGGTCCTTGAGCAGGCGGATCACCTCGTCCGCCCAGGGGTTGTCGCCGAGACCCTCGCTGTCACACACGACCTTCTCCTCCTCGGCCGGGGACGCGATCGTCACTCGCGTCGTCGTCCGCATCCGCTTGGTGCTGACCGTGAGCGCGGCGCGGTCCCAGACCGCGACCTCGCCCTTGACGTTGAACCCGCGTCCCCGGTGCTTGTAGTCGAGCGCGTGCACCTTGGTCGGGGTCACGACGAGCAGGAACTGCCCCGGCAGGCCCCCCGCCCGCTTCTTGCCGAACAGGCTGGCGGCTCCGTAGGCGAGCGCCCCGGCCTGCGTCTTGCTGATCGCCATCCTGGTCCCGGCTCCGGTGCGGCGGAAGGGGCCGACGGCGAGGACCTCCTCGTCCACGTGCGGCTGCGCCGCATCCTTGTACTTCGTCGCCCACTCCTCCGCCACCTCCGGCGTGATGTCAAAGCGTCCCATCGCTCTCCCCTTGTCGCTCGTGCCCGGGGGCGGACTCTACTGCCCGCGCCGCGTGGCAAGCTTCGCACGTGAGCGAGCTACGCGGCTGGCGGCTGTGGTGGCGCAAGCGGCGCTGGTACGAGCGCAACCGGAGGCCGTTGCGCCGGTGGCGAATCAACCGCCACATGGCTCGGGCCGGCGCCTACATCCGCTTCCCGATCGAGGGCGAGGTGCTCGAGGCGCTGGACCGGGGGAGGCTGGTGGTCGGCGAGGGGACCCTGCTCGAGCCCAACTGCTGGCTCACCCTCGCGCCGGAGGCGAGGATCGAGATCGGGCGGGGCTGCTTTCTGAATCGGGGCGTGATGCTCGCCGCCCTCGATCGGATCGAGATCGGCGATCACGTGATGTTCGCGAACCACTGCTTCGTCGGCGACGCCGATCATCGGTACGACGACCCCGATCGGCCGGTCACATGGCAGGGGTTCAGCTCCGAGGGGCCGGTCCGCATCCGGTCGAACTGCTGGTTCGGGGTCGGGTGCGTGGTGACGAGCGGGGTCGAGATCGGGGAACGCTGCGTTGTCGGGGCCAACTCGGTGGTCACCCGGGACCTGCCACCGGGCGTCATCGCGGCGGGCACGCCCGCGAAGGTGATCAGGGAGATCGAGTTTCGCAAGCGCCGTTAGGGCCTGATCCGCGTCAGCGTGCCGTCGCCCCCGTTGGCGACCCAAACCGCATCGGTGCCGACGCTCACGCTGGCCGGCTCGTCCCCGACCCGGAGCTGCTCTCCGAGCGGCTCCAGGCTCTCCGGATCGAGCCGCGTCACGGTGCGGTTGCTCGATGTGACCCAGACCGAGCCGTGGCCCGCCGCGACGTCGAGCGCGCCGCGAACCGGAGCCGGGGAGGTGGTCGCCGCGAGCGAGTCCGGCTCGATCCTGGTCACCTCGCCTGAGGCCGAGACCACCCACACGGCTCCCTCGCCGGTGGCGACGCCGAAGGCCTCCGGAACCTCGACCGGCTCGCCGTCCGTCTCTCCGGAGACGAGATCGAGGCGCACGACCTCCCGGTTGCCCGCCACGACCCACAGCCCTCCTTCGCCGACCGCCAGGCTGCTGGCGAAGTCCCCGACATCGATCTCCTCGCCGGCATCGAGCGATTCGGGGTCGATGCGCTCGACGGAGCGGCCCGAGAGCGCCCACACCGCGCTCTCGCCGGAGGAGACCACGGATGGGAAGCCCTTGAGATCGACCGTCTCGCCGGCGGCGCCGGGATCCGACAGCTCGCGGCGCTCGACGGCGTGCTGCTCGGGGAGCGCGTACCAGGCCCCACGCTCGTCCACGGTCACGTCGGACGCCGGCCCCCCGAGGCGGAAGGTGGTCGGCTTCGCATCGGCTGCCTCGGATTCCAGCGCGGCGGCACGGCGCGAGAACGAGTCGGCCACCCACACGCCGCCCTGGCCCGCGGCGACCGCAGTGGGGCGCCCCCCGATGCGGACCGTGCTCAGCTCGGGTCCGGAGTCGCCGCTCGGTTGCCGGCCGCCGTCTTCGGCCGACGGGACGGCCCGCTCGGTGGCTTCCTCCTCTGCGCCGCCCGAGAACACCCCGGCCAGAGCCAGCACCGCCGCCGTGCCCACCACGACCCCGATCACGGCGGCAACCTGGATTCGTCGCCGCCTTGCGTTCGTATCGCGCTCGGCGTTCAGCGTTACGAGACCACCTGCACGAAGACCGTCCGCTCACGCGGGCGGTCGTCGAAGTCGATCAGGACGAGCTGCTGCCAGGTGCCGAGCGCCAGCCGGCCCCCCGCAACGGGGACGGCCTCGGAGGGCCCGACTATCGAGGCGCGCTGATGGGCATGCGAATTCGTGTCGTGGTTGAGGCGGTTGTGCTCGCTTTCGGCGTCCGCCGGGGCCAGGCGGTCGAGCACGCCCCTGAGGTCGGCGACGTTTCCGGTCTCGTGCTCCATGGTCGTGATCGCCGCGGTGGAGCCGCGCACGAACGCCGCAGCGATCCCCTCGTCCACACCAGCCGTGCTGACAACGCGCTGAACGCCGTCGGTGATGTCGACCATGTCCGCGTCGCCGCGCGTGGAGAGGCTCAACTGCCCGGTGTGAACCACCACGGCGCCCAACCTACACCCAGGTGCACTCCCAAACCCCGCCGGCCTTTGAGGCGGAGCCGAGGAGGCGGCGGGCATAGGGAGACGAGCCGGGCCCGGAGGCCCGACTCGCCTTGCGGCGTGCCATCCGCCCTCCAGGCGGATGAACGCCTGCTTGGGGAGGGACTACGGATCGATCCCCTGGGCGGGGATCTCATCGTCATATGTCAAAGCCTCGCACACCTGCCTCGTCCGTCTGGCGGAGCGTGCAAGGAGTCATCATAGGTATACAGGCTCGCGGGCCGCTTCCACAGGGGGCTGGACAACTGTTGTAGGGGCGAAGCTGGCGGCGCGCGCCTACCAGTCCCAGGCTGAGGCGGCGAGGCTCTCCTCGTCCAGGTAGCGCCGGAAGCCCTCGAGTTCCTCGGGATCGATCGCGTAGCTGTGCTCCGCGCCGGGGAAGCGGCGCGCACGGACCTCGGCCGCGAAACTCGACACGCCGGCGACCATTTCGCCCCTCACCTCGGCGTAGCGCTTCACGAAGCGCGGCGCGCGGCCGCCGTAGATCCCAAGCAGATCGTGGAAGACCAGCACCTGCCCGTCGGCTGCGGGCCCGGCGCCGATCCCGATGACCGGCAGCTCCAGCTTCGCCATCAGCGCCTCGGTGACGGCGGCGGGTACGGCCTCGAAGACGATCGCGAAGCAGCCGACGGATTGCAGCGCCAGCGCCTCCTCGGCGATCTGCGTCGCCCGCTCGGCCGTGCGCCCTTGCGCCCGATAGCCGCCGTACTGGGTCGCGGTCTGGGGGGTGAGCCCGACGTGCCCCATGACGGGAATCCCGGCGCGGATGATCGCCCGAGCGCGGTCCACCGAGGCGCCGCCGCGCTCCAGCTTCACGGCGTCGCAACCGGCCTCCTTGACGTAGCGCTGGGCGCTCTCGACCGCGTGCTCATTGGACCGCTCATACGAGCCGAACGGCAGGTCGCCGATCATCAGCGGCGTCCGCAGCCCACGGCGAACGGCGGAAGCGAGCATCAGCATCTCCTCCATGCTGACCGGCACCGTCGAGTCGTATCCGAGCACCGTCATCGCCCCGGTGTCCCCGACCAGCACGAGGTCGACACCCGCGGTCTCGGCAACCTCCGCCGACGGATAGTCGTAGGCGGTCACCATCACGATCGGCTCCCCCGCCCGCTTCAGCTCCGCGAGGCGCGGAAGGGTGATTGGCTCCTTGCGCTCCATTTAGCCTCCGATCAGGGTGTTGTCGATAAGCCGTGCTCGGCCTACACACGCGGCCAGCGCGATCAGGACGGGCCGCCCGTTCAAGTCGTGGGCCGGCGCGAGGTCCTCGGCATCACGGGCCTCGAGGTACTCGGGATCGATGCCCGCGTCGCGGAGCTCGGCCCGAGCCGCGGCGAGAACCGCATCCACCGACTCGCCGCCGGCCGCCGCATCCTCGGCCGCGCGAAGCGCGCGGTGCAGCGCCGTGGCGCGCGGGCGCTGATCCTCGGTCAGGTAGCGGTTTCGCGAGCTGATCGCCAGGCCGTCTGGCTCGCGCACGGTTGGAAGCACCTCGATCCGCACCGGGAAGTCGAGGTCCCGGACCATCCGGCGGATCACGATCGCCTGCTGCGCGTCCTTCTGACCGAAGAAGGCGATGTCCGGCTGGACGATGTTGAGCAGCTTGGCGACGACGGTGGTGACGCCGCGGAAGTGCTCCGCTCCACGGCGCCCGGGCGCCCCACACAGCACGTCGGTGAGCCCGGCGACCTGGACGGTGGTCAGGAACCCCTGCGGGTAGATCTCGACCGGAGAGGGGGCGAACAGCAGGTCCACCCCCTCCGCCTCGGCCAGCTCGGCATCACGCGCCTCGTCGTGGGGGTAGGACTCGAAGTCCTCGCCCGGCCGGAACTGGGTCGGGTTGACGAACAGGGTGACGACGACGACGTCGCAGCTCCGCCTCGCGGCGCGGATCAGCGACCTGTGGCCCTCGTGAAGCGCGCCCATCGTGGGCACCAGCCCGATCTCCTCGCCGCGGCGACGCGGCACGCGCAGGCTGTCTCGCAACGCGCTCCTCGTGCGATCGGTCTTCACGCCGCAACCTCCGGCCTGTGGCGTGCTGCGAGCGTGCGGGTGCGCTCGGCCAGCGCCAGGTAGACGGCGAGCAGCTCGGGGGCGGTCTCGCGGATCGCCTCGAGGTGGCGCTCCACCGTCTCCTCGTCACCCCGGGCAATCGGCCCCGTCAGGGCCTCGCCGCCGCGCTCGGCCCAGTTCGCGGTCGTGCGCAGGACCAGCGGCGCGAGCAGCTCGCGCGCGTCCTCGATCCCGGCGCGCTCCAGCAGCTCGACGGCCGTCTCCTCGAGCGCGACGAGGTAGTTGCAGGCAATCGAGGCGGCCGCGTGGTAGGCGGCCCGACGCTCCTCGGGAAGTGGGAAAGGACGCATTCCGACCCGGGCCGCGATTGCGGTGGCGACGCTGCGAGCCTCGGCGTCCGCACCGGACACCGCGCAGGGAGCGCCGGCAAGAGTTGCATTGCCATCGGGGATCGTCTGGAGGGGATGGATCGAGAACGTGCGCGCGCCCCGGCGAGCGGCCGGGCCCAGCGCGGCGAGATCGGTGGCGCCGCTCGTGTGGCCGACGTATCGAAGCGGGGGCACGGCCGCGGAGATCGTCTCGCAGGCCTCCTCGATCGATGTGTCGGGCACGCACAGCAGCGCGGTCCGCGCCTGCTCGCATGCGGCAAGGGCATCGCGGCGGCCCGACAGCGATACGTGCACGCCGGCGCCGGCGACGGCGCGGGCGATCGACCGGCCGACCCGTCCGGGCCCGACCACCGCGAGCGGCGTAAGTTCGGGGTGACCCGGAGGGTCGTGGTTGTCAGGTGGGTCCCGTTCCAGCTCCCGCATTGGAGATACCAGACGGCTTCGGTCGGTGATTGCGTTCGTGGGTCCGCGCCCAGCGCGATCCTGGGTCGCGGCCACCGGGAATTATACGAGCGCCTCGCCGGCCCACAAGCCGCTGTTTGCGTGCTTTGGGCCCGTTTCGACGATCCGTGACCGGCTCTACGATTGATCGGCGCGATGATGAGTCTCGAGGAAATGGGCGGAGGTCCAGGGGACGGATCGCGCAGAGACCGGCTGGTCGAGCTGTACAAGGAGGCCTCGGCGTGCACGCGCTGCCCGCTCGCCGAGACCAGGACCAAGGTCGTGTTCGGATCGGGCAAGGCGGACGCGGACCTGATGTTCGTCGGCGAGGCACCAGGCGCCGAGGAGGACCGGCAGGGTGTGCCGTTCGTGGGGCGTGCGGGCGCGCTCCTCACCGAGCTGCTTGAGGAGGTCGGGCTGCCGCGCGACGACGTTTGGATCTGCAATGTCTTGAAGTGCAGGCCTCCCGGGAACCGCGACCCCCAGCCGCTCGAGGTCGAGTCGTGCAGCCCGTACCTGGAGCAGCAGATCCAGCTGATCGAGCCGCGCGTGATCGGCACGCTGGGAAACTTCGCCACCCGGCTGCTGACCGGAAGCAGGGCGCCGATCAGCCGCGTTCGCGGGACCCCGCAGGTGCACTCGCTCGCCGGGCGCGCGGTGTTCCTGATGCCGCTGTTCCACCCCGCCGCGGCGCTGCGCACACCGAGCCTGGTGGAGACGCTTCGAGAGGACCTCAGCAAGCTCCCGGACTTGATCGCCGAGCCGCTGCCCGAGGCCGCCGCGCGCGAGAGCGCCACCGCGGCGGCGGTGGCGGGCGCAACCTCGGGCGAGCCCACCGGCGACCAGCTCGACCTGTTCGGCTGATCCGAGCCCCGCGACGGCGGAGCGGAGCACGCCGCGGGAATGATTCGGACGAGCGACAGCGGGGAGACCGAGGCCGTCGGTCGCCGCCTCGCCGCCTCGCTGGAGCCCGGCGACGTCGTGCTGGTCAGCGGCGAGCTCGGCAGCGGGAAGACGACCCTGATCCGCGGAGCGTGCCGCGGGCTGGGGGTCGAGGAGCCCGTGGTCTCGCCGACGTTCACGATCGGGCGCCGCTACCGGGGGCGGGTCCCGGTCTCACACCTCGATCTGTTCCGGCTCCCCACGCTCGCCGGGGAGGACCCCGGGCTGCTCGACGACTACCTGACAGGCGACGCGATCGCGTTCATCGAGTGGCCCGCGGCCGGCGAGCCGGAAGTCGAGGACGCGATCGGGGCGCGGGGCGGGCGTCTTCGAAGGATCGAGATCCGCCACGCGGGCGGCGACGAGCGAGAAGTTGAAGTTGCATGATCGGTCAGCCGATCATGGAACGTTCTGGTCGATCTTCTCCTGGGCCTTCTTGAGCTGCTCCTGGGCCTTCTCGACCTGCTGCTGAGCCTTCTCGGCGGCCTCGTTGGCCTGCTCCTCAGCCTGGTCGATCTGCTCGTCGACCTCCTCGGAGCTGTCGCTGCCACAGCCGGCCCAGGCGGTGTCACCGACCGCGATGGAGAGGGCCGCGACAGCAGCGACAATCCTGCTGCGCGTGAGCTCCCCCATCTCGCGACAGCCTACTGTCCTCGGGTTCGACACCGCGACCCCGGACGTGGCCGTCGCCGTCACCCGCGGCGGCGATCGACTCAGCGAGCGCCTGCTTCCCGCTCGCCCGGGCTCGCGCCCGCGCCACGCCACGGAGTTGCTCGGCGAGATCGAGCGCGCGGTCGGCGACGCGGGGGGATGGGATCGCATCGACCTGCTCGCGGTGGGGGTCGGGCCGGGCTCCTTCACCGGACTGCGGATCGGGATCGCCACGGCGCGCGCCCTCGCTCAGGGGCTCGCGATGCCGGTGGCCGGCGTCCCCTCCCTCGACGCCCTGGCTCGCGGGATCGCGCAGCGCCCCGCGGCCCGAGATCGGCCGCGGCTGGCGGTCATCGATGCGCGGCGATCCGAGGTCTTCGCCGCGCTGCACGGTCCAGCCGGCGAGCGCGAGTGGGGCCCGCTTGTGGCGGCTCCGGCGGAGCTGGCCGACCGCGTGGCGTCGCTCCCGGTTGCGCCGCTGGCCGCCGGGGATGGGGCGGTACGATTTCGGCGAGATCTGGAAGGAGCGGGCGCCGAGGTCCCCGCCGACGAGGATGTGGGCCATCGGCTCTCCGCCCGGCAGGTATGCCTCCTCGCGGAGGACTTGGCGCCGTCGGCTCCGCACGAGATCAAACCCATCTACCTGAGACCACCGGATGCCCAGATTTGGCGTCAGCGAGTTCGCGGACAGCGGCACGGCCGTTGAGTCGCCGCTGCGTGTCCGGCGGCTCACCTACAGCGACCTGCCGTCGGTGCTGGCGATCGAGCGGCGCTCGTTCCCGACCCCGTGGTCGCTGGCGATGTTCGTGCTCGAGCTGTCGAAGCCGTCCGGCATCTGCCTCGCGGCGACGGCGGATCGGGGGCTCGCCGGCTACCTGATCTGCTCGCGCTACGCCGACGTCTGGCACCTGATGAACGTCGCCGTGACGCCCGATCTGCGGCGCCAGGGGATCGCGACGACGATGATGCAAGGCCTGTTCGATGCGGCAGGGCCGGATGCCCGCTACACGCTCGAGGTGCGCACGTCCAACGATGAGGCGATCACCATGTACCGCCGCTTCGGGTTCCGCCCCGCCGGGCGCCACCGCCGCTACTACCACGACAACGGCGAGGACGCCCTGATCATGTGGCTCGACTCGCCGGCCACGGCGAGCGTTTGAGGATCCTCGGGCTCGAGACGTCGTGTGACGACACCTGCGCGGCGGTCACCGACGACGCCCGGCTGCTCTCGAACGTGATCTCTTCGCAGGCCTGTTTCCACGAGCGCTACGGCGGCGTGGTGCCCGAGGTGGCCTCCCGTCACCACCTCGAGCTGGTCAACCCGGTCGTCGACGCCGCGCTGGGAGAGGCCGGGGTGGAGCTCGACGCCCTCGACGCCCTCGCCGTTACCCGCGGTCCCGGCCTGATCGGGGCGTTGCTGGTCGGGCTCAGCACGGCGAAGGCGCTTGCCGCGGCGCGCCGAAAGCCGCTGGCCGGGGTCGATCACCTGCACGGGCACGTGGCCGCGAACTTCATCGAGCCCGAGCCGCTCGAGCCGCCGTTCCTGTGCCTGATCGCCAGCGGGGGCCACACGCTGCTCGCGGCGGTGCGTGAGCATTCGCACTACCAAATGCTCGGCCAGACGCTCGACGACGCCGCCGGCGAGGCCCTCGACAAGGCAGCCCGCCTGCTCGGTCTCGGCTACCCCGGCGGCCCCGCGATCCAGCGCCTCGCCGCCGAGGGTGATCCCGAGAGCTTCTCCTTCCCGGTCGCGATGCGGGACGATCCGGGTCTCGACTTCAGCTTCAGCGGCCTCAAGACGGCGCTCGTGTACGCGGTCAGCGATCTCGCGCCGGACCGGCTCGATGAGCGGAAGCCCGACCTCGCCGCGAGCTTCCAGACCGCGGTCGTCGGGCAGCTTGTCGCCAGGGTCGAACGGGCCCTCGACGCGGGCGGCTGGAGCGCCGTTGCACTCGGCGGCGGGGTGGCGGCAAACGTCCTGCTCCGCGAGCGGGTGGCCGATGTCTGCGAACGCCGCGGCCTCCGCCTCAAGCTGGTAGCCCCGGAGCTCTGCACCGACAACGCGGCGATGATCGCCGCCGCCGCCCGCTTCATCGAGCCGGCGCCCTACCCGGAGTACCTCGCCTGGGACGCGACTGCGTGACGAAGGTTGTCCTCTACACGCGGCCGGGGTGCCATCTATGCGACGAGGCCCGCGCGGAGATCCTCGAGATGCGCTCGGAGGGGCGGCACTTCGAGCTGCGGGAGGTGGACATCGAGCGCGACGAGCGCCTCCACGCCGAGTACCTGGAGCGGATCCCCGTGGTCGAGGTCGAGGGCGGGGTGGTCTCCGAGCTCAACCTCGATGCGGACGCGGTACGCGCCAGGTTGGATACTGTCGCGGCATGAGTCCGGAGCCCGGAGCCCGTACCCGATCGCGCGCCACGCGGGGCGGCGCTAACCGAGCCCGGGGCGCTCGGGCGCGGGCAGCCGAGCTGACGCTGACCGACGGCGAGCGCCTGTCGCTCGGGGTCGCCGCTCGCCTGTCCCGTTACCTCCAGGTGCTCACCCAGGCCCGCAAGATGGACAAGGAGACGATCTCCTCCCAGGAGCTCGAGGACTACACCCACATCAACTCGACGCAGATCCGGCGCGACCTGTCGAGCTTCGGCAAGTTCGGAAAGCGGGGCGTCGGATATCGGATCGAATCGCTGGTCGGCGAGATCCGCAAGATCCTCCGCACATCGGGCCAGCACAACATCGCCCTGTTCGGCGCCGGGAAGCTCGGCCAGGCGATCGCCAGCTCCGACACCTTCGCCGACCACGGGTTCCGGGTGGCGGCCGTGTTCGACGTCAACCCGAAGCTCGTCGGCAAGAGCCTCGGCGACAACCTCGTGGTCCAGGACTTCTCCCGCCTCCATGAGGTGGTGGCCGCGGAGGAGATCGTCGTCGGCGTGCTCGCGGTGCCCGCGAAGTCCGCCCAGGAGGTGGCGGACGGGCTGGTCGAGAATGGCGTCAAGATCATCTTCAACTACTCCGAGCAGCTCCTCCAGGTGCCGCCCGAGGTGACCGTTCACACCTCCAGCCCGGCGGTGGACCTGCTCTACGCGCTCTACTTCTATTTGACCTGAGGGCGGTGGCCGCCGCGGCGGGCAGCGATTCAAGCCTCGACCTCGCTAAGGCCCGCGAGCTGTTCGAAGCCTCGACCGACTTCACGATCGGCCTCGAGGAGGAGTTCGCGATCGTCGATCCCGAGAGTGTCGAGCTTGTGCAGCGTTTCGAGGACCTGTTCGCCGACTGCCAGGGCGATGAGCTTCTGACCGCGTCGGCCGCCGGCGAGCTGATCGCGTCCGAGATCGAGATCCGCTCGGGGCGCAGCAAGAGCTTCGCAGAGGCGACCGAGCGCCAGCGCGAGCATCGGGCGCGCCTCTTCGCGCTCGCCGAGGCGAGGGGCCTCGGGCTGGCGGCGACCGGCACCCATCCGTGGGCGAGCTATCTCGACCAGGAGATCATCGACACCGCGCACTACCAGCGACTGAAGCGCGACCTCGGCTATGTCGCGCAGCGCAACAACACCTGGAGCCTTCACCTGCACATGGGGATCCGGGGCGCGGAGCGGACGATTGCCGTCTGCGACTCGCTGCGCGGGGTCCTGCCAACCCTGCTCGCGGCCTCTGCCAACTCGCCCTTCCTGGATGGGTGCGACACCGGCCTGCACTCGGTTCGCACCGAGATCTTCACGCGCACCTTCCCTCGCTGCGGCATACATGAGCCGTTCGGGAGCTGGGAGGCGTACGCGGACTTCGTCGACCTGCTCGTGCGAACGAACAGCATCGTCGAGTCGACGCAGCTGTGGTGGAGCGTCCGCCCGCACCATCGGTTCGGGACCGTAGAGGTGCGGATCTGCGACGCGCAGACCCGGGGCGAGGAGTCGTTCGGGCTCGCCGCGCTGATCGCGGCGTGCGTTGCGCAGACGGCGCTCGACTACGACGACGGCGTGCTCGCCGCGCCGCTGCGCCAGCGGGAGATCGAGGAGAACCTGTGGCGGGCGATCCGCTACGGGATGGACGGGATGCTTATCGACTTCTCGGCAGGGAGCGAGGTCGAGGCGGCGGCGGAGCTGGAGCGGCTGCTCTCCTGGACGGAGCCCGCGCGGGACGCTCTCGGGCTCGACTTGACGCTGCCGGAGCTGAACGGCGCCCAGCGCGCGCGGCGCGCGCACGATGGGGGGGAGGGGATCGAATCGATCTACCGCGCGGCGCTGGCCGAGACGCGGCGCACCTACGTGCCCGAGGGAGTCGTCGGTTAGGCTGGCGCCGATGAGCCCGGACGACGAGCTGAGCCAGCCCGAAAGCGAGGCCGGCGAAGCGCCGAGCGAGGAGGAGCTTCGCCGGCGGCTGGAGGAGGAGCTTCGCAAGCTACGCGTTCAGGACGTGCTGCTCCAGAGCGTCGTCAGCCTGATCAATCTCAGCTCGCGGCGGATCGCCAAGGAGGACGAGCGGGACCTCGAGCAGGCGCGGGTCGGGATCGAGGCCGTGAAGGCGCTCGTCGACCTGCTCGACGCGGAGCCGGCAGAGCAGGTGAGGAACGCGCTGTCGGATCTGCAGATGCACTACGCGAAGGCGGCCGGCGAGGGGACCGGCGGGGAGCCGGCGGAGCCCGGCGGCGAGGAGCAAGAGCAGACGGCGGGCGAAGGCGAATCGGGCTCCAAGCCGGGCCTCTGGACCCCGCCCGGATCCAGCTAGGCCGGATAGACTCGCGCGCGTCTTGACCGAGTTTCTCACCGATTGGGGCGTCGTGATTGCGCTCGTTTGCGGCATGGCCGGCGTCGTGTACGGCGCGCTGGTCACCCAGCGGCTGCTTCGCAAGCCGCCGGGCAACCAGGAGATGCAGGACATCTCGGCTGCCGTCCAGGAGGGCGCCAAGGCGTATCTGACCCGCCAGTACACGATCATCGCCGCGGTCGCGGTTGTCTTGGCGATCGTGCTGGCGATCCTCCAGGACCCCGTCACCGCGATCGGCTTCGTGATCGGGGGAACGTTCTCCGGCGCCGCCGGCTTCATCGGCATGAACCTGTCGGTGCGGGCGAACGCACGCGTGGCCGAGGCGGCGCGCGGCGGGGTCTCGCCGGCGCTCGACGTCGCCTTCAAGGGTGGCTCGGTCACCGGCCTGCTGGTCGTCGGGCTCGCATTGCTCGGGGTGGCCGGCTACTTCGGCATCCTGGTCCTCGCGGACAAGACCGACAAGGAGGCGGTGAACGCACTGGTCGGGCTTGGGTTCGGCGGCTCGCTGATCTCGGTCTTCGCCCGATTGGGGGGCGGCATCTACACGAAGGCAGCCGACGTCGGCGCCGACCTGGTCGGGAAGGTGGAGGCCGGGATCCCCGAGGACGACCCGCGCAACCCGGCGGTGATCGCCGACAACGTCGGCGACAACGTCGGCGACTGCGCGGGGATGGCTGCCGACCTGTTCGAGACCTACGCGGTGACGGCCGTCGCGGTGATGCTGCTCGGGGTGCTCACGTTCAGCCCCGAGTTCGCCCGCGAGGTGGCGCTGTTTCCGCTCGTCATCGGGGCGGTGGCGATAATCGCATCGATCGTCGGCGCGCTGTCGGTGCGCTCGCGGTCGGGCAACGTCGAGCGCGCGCTGTACCAGGGCCTGATCGTCTCAGCCGTGCTCTCGGCCGCCGCCTTCTACCCGATCACCGAGTGGCTGATGGACGAGCCGCTGCGGCTGGGCTTCGCGAGCGCCTCGACCGAGGTGACGAGCGTCACCGACCTGTGGCTGTGCGGCCTGATCGGCCTGGGGGTGACGGCCGGCCTGTTCATCATCACCGACTACTACACGTCGACCCGCTTCCGGCCGGTGAAGACGATCAGCCAGGCATCGGTGACCGGGCACGCGACGAACATCATCCAGGGCCTGGCGCAGGGCTTTCAGTCCACTGCCGCGCCGGCGCTGCTGCTCGCGCTCGCGATCCTGGGCGCGAACGAGCTGGGCGGGATCTACGGGATCGCGGTGGCGGTGATGGCGCAGCTCTCGCTCACCGGGCTGATCGTCGCCCTCGACGCCTTCGGGCCGATCACCGACAACGCCGGCGGGATCGCCGAGATGGCGGACCTGCCGGAGGACGTGCGCAACGTCACCGATCCGCTCGACGCGGTCGGCAACACGACGAAGGCCGTGACCAAGGGCTACGCGATCGGCTCCGCGGCGCTCGCGGCGCTGGTCCTCTTCAACGCCTTCGAGATCGAGCTGGCGGACGAGCCGGGCGGCGAGGGGCTGTCGTTCAGCATCTCCGACCCCGCGGTGCTGATCGGCTTGCTGATAGGCGGGGTGATGGTCTACCTGTTCGCGGCGCTCGCGATCGAGGCGGTCGGCCGCGCCGCCGGCCAGGTGGTCGAAGAGGTGCGGCGCCAGTTCCGCGAGAGGCCGGGGATCATGCAGGGGACCGAGAAGCCCGAATACGGCCACACGGTGCGGATCGTCACCGCCGCGGCCCAGCGGGAGATGATCCTTCCGTCGCTGATCCCGATCGGGGTCCCGCTGATCGTCGGATTGATCAGCGCCCGGGCGCTGGGCGGCCTCTTGATCGGCGTGATCGTCGTGGGGCTGTTCGCCGCCGTCTCGATGACGGCGGGTGGCGGCGCGTGGGACAACGCGAAGAAGCTGATCGAGGACGGCGCCTACGGCGGCAAGGGCTCCGAGGCCCACGCGGCCGCCGTCACCGGCGACACGGTCGGCGACCCCTACAAGGACACGGCCGGCCCGGCGATCAACCCGATGATCAAGGTCGCCAACATCGTCGCCCTGCTGATCATCCCGATCGTGGCGCTGTAGGGCGCGGCGGGCCGGCGGCGGGCGCCTCGCGGCTTGGTTACAGCCGCAGCTTGTTCGAGGGCACGCAGAGCAGGACCGGCTTCTTCGTCTGCACCGTGCGCTGCTCGAACTGGTTGCGCAACTGGACCGTCTTGTGCACCTGCTTGTCCTTGATCGCGTAGCAGACCAGGTGCTTCACGGGGTGCTGGAGTGGCTCCTGGTTCTTCTGCACCGGTGCGCAGAGGCGCTTCGGGTCGCCGACCGTGACGTTCTGCTCGCGGCCGAACTGGTCGTTCAGCGTCACCGGCGGGAGCGTGCCGAAGCGCTGCAGCGGCGTCTGCGGCTGGACGTCGTAGCACTGGAAGTGGTCGATCGGAACCTGGATCGGCCTGAACTGCTTCTTCGGCTTGCGCTTCTCGGAGGGGACGCAGAGGGTCCTCGCCTGCTGGACCAGGAGGCGCTGCGAGCCGAACTGGTTCTGCACGGCGACCTGGGTCCCGAGCTGCGGTCCCTTGGCCTGGTAGCACTGCAGATGCGCGTCCTGGTTCAGGAACGGCTCCTGGTTCTTCTGCACCGGGTTGCACAGCTCGGCGCGCTTCTTGACCTTCGCCTCCCGGCCCCCGAACTGGTCGTTCAGGGTCACCTGCCGCTTCTGGAACCTCTTCTTTTTCAGCTTGTAGCACTTGAAGTGCTCCAGGGCGGGCTGCGCGGGGTAGACGCCGTGGTTGGCGAGCAGCGACTGCTCGACGGTTAGCTGCTTCTGGCCCTCGGGGGTCTGGCCGGGGCAGAACTGGTCGTTCAGGCCGGCCACCGCGAGCGCCGGCAGCACGCACCCCGCCCGCCACGGGACGTTGCCTGCCTGCAGGTTGTGGGATCCCGGATCGACGGTGCGCTGGGCCCCGTCGGTGAGCCGTGTGAAGGTGAACCGCGGGCTGACCGGAAGCTGGGAGTTGAACGTGCCGCCCCCGGTTCCCTGGTTGATCGTCATCTGCCCCTGGTTCTGCGTCGGCGCGAGGCCCACCGCGACGTTCCACGGCTCGGGGTTCTGGCCCCCGTTGTAGGTCACCGTGATCGGCTCCACGCTGACCAGGTTTAGCGCCACGATCTCGATCGGGATCGTGGGCGGGGGATTGGACGCGATCGGCCGCATCACGACGGTGTCGGCGTCGCCGACGCCGTGCGTGCCGAACGTCTGCAGCGGCACGCCTCCGAAGTGGACCTGGCCCTGGAAGGGATCGGAGCCCGGATTGAAGAACCCTGCGGGGATTTCGCCTAGGCCGGAGAACCGGAACTCGGTGCTCTGCGGGTCGGTCTCGAAGAGGTCGCTGCCGGGTGGCACGGCCGACGCTGTTCCCGGCACGGCGAGCCAGGTCATCGCGACAGCGCACAACGCCGCGAGCTTCACGGAGATCCCGCCTCGTACTCTCATCCCTTACCTCCCAGTCGGCGCCGCCATGGGTGCAACGAGTGAAGCGACCGTATCACCTATGCACGCCACGGGCAAGCGCCCAACCCTGGCTTCCCATCGGTGGTTGAGCCTATATTCGCTCTTAGATGAGTGATCCCACGACCGCGCACGCCCGGATGACGCGCGTGACACTTCGCATCTCTTCGTCCTCGGGCGCTCGTGTGCTGGAAGCACACTTCGCGCCCTGCGTCCTCGATCTGCTCGGCCCCGCGCGTCCCCGGGAGCACACGGCCATGGAATCACTCATCTGGGTGGGAGGCTCCGATGGCTGAACGGCACCCGAGAGAGGCATCGCTGCACCGCGTGCACGGCGTCGGCGCGCTGTTCTCGGCCGCGTACGGGAACGTCGGCTCGTCGGTCTACTACGCGCTCGGCGTCACGGCGGCCTTCGCGCTCGGCCTGACGCCGGTCGCGTTCGTCGTCGCGGGGCTGATCTTCATGTTCACGGCCGCCACCTATGCCGAGGCGACGGTCATGTACCCCGAGGCGGGCGGATCGTCCAGCTTCGCGCGCCACGCGTTCAACGAGCTGGTCAGCTTCTTCGCCGCGTGGGGGCAGATGCTCAACTACATCATCACGGTCGCGATCTCGGCCTTCTTCGTTCCCCACTACCTGGCCGTGTTCTGGGAGCCGCTCGGGCACGGGCCCGGGGACGTGATCGGAGGGGCCGTGCTGATCGCGCTGCTCGCGGCGCTGAACGTGAAGGGCACGCAGGAGTCCGCCCGCCTCAACCTCGTCCTCGCGATCGCCGACCTGCTCACCCAGATCGTCCTTGTCGGGATCGGGATCGCGCTCGTGCTCAACGTTGAGACGCTGGTGAACAACGTCGAGCTGGGTGTGGCTCCGACGTGGGGCGACTTCGCGCTCGGGATCGCGGTGGGCATGATCGCCTACACGGGGATCGAGACGATCTCGAACATGGCCGAGGAGGCGCGGGACGCCCCGAGGTCGATCCCGCGCGGAACCGGGCTGACGGTGCTCGCGGTGCTCGGCCTGTATGCCCTGCTCCCGATCATCGCCCTCTCGGCGATGCCGGTGACACAGGACGCGGCGGGCAGCTACACGACGGAGCTGGGGACGACCTTCGCCGGCGACCCCGTGCTGGGGATCGTCGAGAACCTGGGGCTGAGCCCGGGCCTGACCGAGGTGATGCGCTTCTACGTCGGGATCCTCGCAGCGGTGATCCTGCTGATCGCCACCAACGCCGGGCTGATCGGGGTCTCGCGGCTGACCTACTCGATGGGTCAGCACCGCCAGCTCCCGGAGGGTCTGCGCCAGGTGCACCCTCGGTTCCGGACACCCTACGTGGCGATCATCGCCTTCTCGACCGTGGCCGCCATCGCGCTGGTCCCGGGGGAAACCGAGCTGCTGGCGACGATGTACTCGTTCGGCGCGATGCTCTCGTTCACGATCGCGCACGTGTCAGTGGTGAAGCTGCGGTGGCGCTATCCGGACCACGAGCGTGAGTGGCGCCCGCCGCTGAACTTCCTGCTGCGCGGGAAGGAGATCCCGGTATCGGCCCTGCTCGGCGGGATGGGGACGTTTGCCGCCTGGATCGTGGTCATGGCGCTCAACAACCGAACACTCGCGATCGGCGCGGGCTGGATGCTGTTCGGGCTCGCGCTCTACATCGTCTACCGGCGCACCCAGCGGCTGCCGCTGCGAGAGACCGTGAAGGTGGTCAGTCCCGAGGCGCTCGGAGTCGAGGAGGTCGAGTACGAGAGCGTGCTGGTCGCATTCGAGGAGGATCCGTTCTCGGAGGAGATGATGGCGACCGCCGCCCGGCTCGCCGCGCGCCGCCGCCGTGGGATCCACGTGATCTCGCTGATCGACGTCCCGACCCACCTGCCGCTCGACGCCCCGCTCGAGACGGAGGAGGGGGATGCCCAGAGCAAGATCGAGCGCGCGAAGCTGATCTGCGGCCAGCGCGCGACAGGCCACGTGGAGCGGGTGCGACCGGGCGGGGCGGGCCACGCGATCATCGAGGAGGCGCGGGCGATCAAGGCGGCCGTGATCGTCATGCAGCTCCGGTACCGGAACGGGATGCCGCTGTACGGGAAGACGCTTCAGGGGGTCCTCGGGGAGCGGCCGTGCCGGGTGATCGTGGTCGCCGAGCCGGAGACGGCGCGCGACGGGGCCGGTGCCAGTCCGGTGCCGGCGGAGACGGCCTGAGCATGTCGGCGCCCGAGCGCCTCTACCGCAACCTCACCCTCGGGTTCTCGGTCGTGATCATCGGGTTCGGCGTCGCGATCCTGGCGCTGACCGTGGGGTCCGGGGGCGGCCCCGCCTCGACCGGGTTCCTGCTCGGGTTGCTGTTCCTCGGGATTGGCGCGACCAGGCTGTACCTCGCGGTCAGGACCAAGCGTTGACCCGGCGCCTGCTCGGGGTCCCGTGGCTGTTCGCCGTCGCCTACTCGGCGGTGGGCTTCTCGCTCTACTTCGCGATCGGGGTGGTCGCGGACCGTGGGCTCGGCCTCACGCCGCTGATCTTCCTCGCCGCCGGGGTGCTGTTCGTCCTCACGACGCTGACGTACACGGAGGGCAGCGTGATGTTCCTCGAGCGCGGCGGCTCGACGACGATGGCCCGCTACGCGTTCAACGAGCTGGTCAGCTTCGTGGCCGGCTGGGCGATCCTGATCGACTACATGATCGTGATCGCCCTCGCGGCGATCTCGGTCCCGCACTACCTGCGCCCGATCTCGGACTCATTCACCGATCCCGGTGGCGAGGTGGCCACCGCCGGCGCGGTGATCGCGGTGGTCGCTGCTCTCAACATGCTCGGCGTCACCGGCCGGCGCCGCCAGCGATTGCTCGTGTTGCTGGCGCTCGCCGACCTCGCTCTGCAGCTCGCCGTGATCGGCGTCGGGCTGGTCGTCGCGTTCGACCCCGGCCTGCTCACGGCCGAGCTCGACCCGTTCGCCTCCCCCTCGCTCGAGGACGTGGTCTACGCGGCCGTGATCGCCACGGTGGCGTTCGCCGGTATCGAGGCGGCGTCGGACCTGGCTCCGGACCTGGAGTTCGAGCCGGCCGACCTGCGTCGGGTGCTCACGGCGGGGGCGGTGCTGGTGCCGCTGATCTACGCGGCGATGGCCGCGGTGGCGCTGATGGCGGTGCCCGTCGTCGCCACCCCGCGAGGGCCCGAGACCGAGCTCGCCGGCCGGTTCATCGAGGACCCGGTCCTTGGGGTGGTGCAGAGCTACGAGCCGGCGCCGCTGGCCGACGTCATGCAGTGGATCGTCGTCGTGGTGGCGCCTGCGGTGCTGGTCTGGGCGGCGAGCACCACGATGCTGGGCCTCTCGCGGCACGTTTACGCGCTGGCGACCAACCGCCAGATTCCGAGCTGGCTCGGCAAGCTCGGCCGCCGCCACTCGACGCCCCATGTGGCGATATCGATCGCCGCAGTGCTGGCGTTCGTCCTCGTGCTCCCGGGTGACGTGGAGCTCCTCGCCGGCGTGTACGCGTTCGGCGCTCTGCTGGCGATCTCGATCGCGCACCTGGCGGTGATCAGGTTGCGCGTGACCGATCCCGATCGGGAGCGGCCCTACCGGATCCCGCTCGACGTCGGCGTGCGCGGCCACCGGCTGCCGGTGCCGGCGATGGTCGCGGCGCTGATCACGGTGCTCGCGTGGGCGAGCGTGGTCGCCTTCCACAGCGGCGCGCTGTACGTGGGTGGCGGGTGGATGGTGTTCGGTCTCGTCGGGTACGTGATTTACCGGCGTGTGGTCGAGGGCACGTCGCTCACCAAGCGGGTGACGGTGCCCGCGGAGGCGCTGGTGAAGGAGGAGCCCGACGTCGAGTACGCGAACATCCTCGTCCCTGTCTTCGGGACGAAGCTGGACGACGACATCGTCGGGACCGCGGGTCGCCTCGCCGCCGCCGCAGAGCCGGATACGCCGGACGGGAGCGTCTCGCGGCTCGACGTGATCTACGTGATGGCGCTTCCGCTGACCGTGCCGCTGAGCGCGCCGCCGCCCGGCGACAGGCTGGCCAAAGCGGAGGCGGCGCTGCGGCGGGCGAAGGAGGTGGGGGAGGAGTACGAGTCTGTGGACGTGGCGACCGAGCTGGTCCCGGCTCGCAGCGTCGGCGCCGGGATAGTGGAGGTGGCGCGCAGCCGCGGCGTGGAGGTGATCGTGATGGGCGGGGAGCCCCCGAGCCGGGTGCGCGGGGGAGCCATGCTTGGCGGGATCGGAGCGGCGCGCCCGCCGGAGATCGGCGAGGTGACCGAGTACGTGTTGAGCAAGGCGCCGTGCCGCGTGCTGCTCACGGCTCCACCCGAGGGGTGACCGTGGGCGAGGGTGTGGGCGCGGGATAAGATCCGGCCATGTTCATCCTCATCGTCGGCGCCGGACGCGTCGGCTCCTCCCTCGCACGCGCGATGCTGAAGGACGGTCACGAGGTCTCGTGCCTCGACGAGGACCCCGAGTCGCAGGCGCGGCTCGCGGTGGGCATGGAGCACCCCTGGGAGGACTCCGGCGGGCAGTTCACGGTCGGCACCGGGCTCGAGGTAGACGCGCTGCTCGCGGCGGGTATCGAGCGGGCCGACGCGTTCGTCGCCGCCACCGACGGCGACAATACGAACATCGTGATCTCGCAGATCGCGAAGCGCCAGTTCGACGTCCCGACCGTTGTCGCGCGGGTGCTCGACCCGCTGCGGGCCGAGTGGTACGAGCAGCAGGGCCTGCACACGATCTGCCCCACGCGGGTAGCGATCGACATGCTTCAGAGCGAGGTGCGCGAGGCGGCCTCGGCGCAGCGGGTGCGCTCGCCGGCCGCGCCGGCGAGTGACGGCGAGGGGCCCGGGGGCGAGCAGGCCCGCTAGATGTCAGAGCCGATGTACATCATCATCGTCGGCGCGGGGAAGGTCGGCTGGAACCTCGCCCGCGAGCTGCTGGAGAAGGGCCACGAGGTGACCCTGATCGAGGGGGATCGGGACCGGTACCTCACCGTCGAGCAGGAGCTCGAGCACAACATCCAGTACGGGGACGCGACCGAGCTGTGGGTGCTGGAGCGGGCCGGGATCTCGCGCGCGGACCTGGTGATCGCGGTGACCGGCGACGACGAGGACAACATGCTGATCTGTCAGGTTGCAAAGGAGAAGTACCTCGTCGATCGGATCATCGCCCGTGTCAACAACCCGCGGAACCGGGATTGGTTCGAGCTGCTGGGGATCCGGCCGTTCGTTTCCGCCACGGACCTGATCCTGAGCGTGATCGAGCACGAGGTGCCCGAGTATGGGTTGGTCCACCTGCTCGACCTTCCGCAGGAGCGGCTGGAGATCATCGAGATGCTGCTCGCCCCCGACTCGCGGGTCGCGGGAAGCAAGGTCGGCGACCTCGAGATGCCCGAGGGCACGCTGCTGATCTCGGTGCTTCGCGAGGGGCGGGGGTTCGTGCCCGGCCCGGAGACGGTCCTGGAGGCCGGCGACGAGGTGCTCGCCGTGCTCGACCCCGGGGTGGAGGAGGACCTGAAGGAGTTCTTCGGCTCGGACGGGTCGGGCTCGTAGGCGGGTGAACGCGAGGCGCAAGGTCGAGTTCCTGCTGGTGGGTGGAGGGATGGCCTCCGCCCACTGCGCCGCCGAGCTGCGG
>Ga0184637_10000825_pt1 | contig 22028 bp, 18 predicted proteins | sample PLM3_127_b2_FD_133143 | JGI IMG/M metagenome (GOLD analysis project Ga0184637, IMG submission 133143) | Groundwater sediment microbial communities from an aquifer in East River, Colorado, USA - PLM3_127_b2 | ecosystem: Environmental > Terrestrial > Soil > Riparian zone | place: USA: East River... | reverse complement strand
GAATCAGGTGAGAGGACTAAGTATGTGCGCGCCGCTCCTCCATGGGGGTTATACCTAAAAGAAGTAAAGTATGGGTAGGTCACGAGTCCCTTCGACTCTACGACTCTTCGATATAACTCAGAACTCAGGGCTCAGGGCAGGCTTGCTCGTGACATTAACATTGCCCACCAGCAAGCCCGCCCTGAGTCCACCGAAGGGACTGGTGCGCTACCCATGTACCCATGTGATTAAAATGTATAATATTACAAAAAATGAAATTCCTTAGATTCAATAATAAAAATGGAAAACCATCCTTCGGGCTTTTGAGAGACAGTGTTGTACACGAGATAGAAGGCGATATTTTTGGTGAATACGGTGTTACTGAGAACATATATGATATAAATAATTTAAAAATTCTCCCACCCTGCTCACCAACTAAGATTGTAGCAGTTGGACTTAATTACAGAGACCACGCTGAGGAGATGAAAAAAAACATCACCGATGAACCCTTACTTTTTATGAAACCATCCACCTCTATTATAGGGCACGAAGATGAAATTATTTACCCAAGGCACATGTCTTACAGAGTAGACTATGAGGGTGAGCTTGCTGCTGTAATAGGCAAGAAAGCAAAAAATATAAATGTGAGGGAAGCCTTAAATTATATTTTGGGATTCACCTGTATAAATGATATAACAGCACGAGACCTTCAAGCAAAGGATGTTCAATATACTAGGGCGAAGGGATTTGACACATTCGCTCCAATAGGTCCTTTCATAGAAACGGAGTTAGAACCTGACAATCTAGAAATATCAACATTTTTAAATGATGAATTGAGGCAACATTCCAGTACATCCAATCTTATTTTTAATGTTCACAGGCTTACTAGCTTTATATCAAGGGTAATGACACTGCTTCCAGGAGATATAATAGCTACAGGTACACCTTCAGGGATAGGTCCTATGAAAATAGGTGATAAAGTTGAGGTCAAAATCGAAGGAATTGGCGTATTGAGAAATTATGTTAAAGAGTGATAGTCTCAATTTGCTCAGGACCGGCTTCCACTAAACATAAAAAATGTAGGGGCTGATGCCCTCATCAGCCCAAATAAAGCCCGTTCGGCGAACGGGCACTACATATTCAATCGTCAGTCGAACGAGGGTAAAGGCGGGGGTTACATTTTCCTTTTTACTCAGTATGCTTTAATATACTTTCAGCTACGTTATGTAACTCTCTATTAAGACTCTTGCTTTTTATGGCAATCTCTGCATGTATTCTAGCCTTTTCATTATTCCCAATTCGTAAATAAGCCTTAGCTAGGTAAAGTTGCATCCTGCCATCATCGTGCTTTCTTTTAACAGCCTTGCTTAAATACCTCTCAGCCTGCTCATAATCCGATTGATAATCGTTACCTCTGTTATAATTTCTTTCGGCTTTTAAAAAATAAAGGGTGCCCATGTTAGCATCAAACCTTGGTCTATATAACCTATTGAAATCTAAAGCTTTAATAAACCATTTCTCAGCCTCTTCAAAATCCCCTAGCTCTAAATAGATTAGCGCTAAATTGTTTGCGGCTAACGTTATTCCAGTCTTTTTATCTTTAGCACTAGGATTAAGAGGAATTAAATATTGTTCTATCGCCTCCTTTTTTCTTCCAACCTTGAGTAGAGCTTGTCCGTAATTAATATGTGGAACGTTTTCGTCAGGATTCTTTTCTATTGCGAAACTCCACAAAGCGAGGTCATCCTTCCAAACCCTTTGTCCTATAATAGTAAAAACGACGTAAGTTACAGCAATTAGAATAATTGTTGTCCAGACTAATTTCTTATATTTAATAATGTCAATCAGTTCTATCAATAGATAGCCTAGTAATAAGCAAAAGCCAATAGATGGAATAAACAAAAACCTCTCAGCCAGTGGAGAAGCCGCTAAAGTTCCCTTGGTAACGTTTGCAATAACAGAAAGAGGGCCTAGACTTAGAAGAATCCAAAAAATACAAAAGGCTATTACTCCCTTTCCTCTAAATATTGATCGTATACTAAATAAAATCATTAACAGTAAAACTATGATTGATGTCAATAAGTTGGGGATGCCATTTGGAATATTTGCAGTATAGGGGTTTAGCGAATACGGGTAGATAAGCTTTTTTAAATAAAATAAATATGAACCCAGTATAATACCACTAAAACTCCAAACCCTTGATAAAAACTGAATTGGTTGAGTAATTCCACCGATTGAAACTTTTTCAGTTGATTCTTGTAAACCTAAGCTGGCTAGGTTTGAGGAAAGATCATATGCATTTGCACTGATTAGTCCAGTCAGTGAAAGATTTGAAAATAATCTATCAAAAAAACCTTCTAAAGCCTCAAACCTGATATAGAAATAACCAATTAAAAACAGGGCATACACCCCATACCTGATAATATTGACCTTACTCATAAAACGACGACTCAATAAGTCAAAAACAACTAAAAGAAACGGGAGTATAACAGCAACCTCTTTGGAAAGTAGAGAAAGTACAAAACCAATAGCTGATAATACGAGGAACCAAAATCTTTTAAAAGAAAGGGTATGGAAAATATATGCTTTGAGGATGAATATACCACATATTAGATCACCCCTTGCTGGTATAAAGGATACAGCTTCAATATGAACTGGATAAACTGAAAAAAAAAGAGAGGACAGAAAAGCGACAGCGTCTTTTTTATTTATATCAAATTCACGAAGCACAAGAAGTGAAAAAAAATAAAAAAGAATAGTAGAGATGGAAAAAAGAATAACGTTGAAGAAATGAGAGCCGAATGGAGAATTAGACCAAAAGAACTTATCAATTTGGAACGAATTATATAATAAAGGGCGATAATGTCTTGATTCCGGGTTCATTAACGCTCTATGAGTATCATATAACTTGAACGAATAATTCTCGCCCCTAATCTGTTTTAAATCATCCCAGACAAAGTCATTTTTAAGGGAAGGTATAAACACTGCAAAAGAAACCAAGAATAATAGGCTCGCAACCACGATTCGATTCATTAAGAATCCGGATAATCCCGCATCTCCCAATTTATCTTTTGATTTTTTACCTATTCGAGACATCTTCATTACCCTTAACGAAATACCAATTTATTCCGAATTAAGATGATTATAATCTATCGAACCCCTTTTCAGGTAGAATACCAAATTTAAAAAAAGCTAAAAGGAGAAAAATTGCCCAAGATTTTGATATTGCCAGGTGACGGGATTGGAATTGAAGTTACCAATGTGAGCATCGAGATCCTCAAAGCCGTTGGACAGAAATACAAAATTGATTTCGATATAGAGATAGAGGATTTCGGAGGTATATCAATTGATACTTATGGGGTACCAATTAGGGATGAGGTGATAGAAAAGGCGAAGAATGCGGATGCAGTTCTCCTCGGGGCTGTTGGAGGACCTAAATGGGACAAGCTTGAATATGATATAAGACCTGAAAGGGGACTACTTGCTTTGAGAAAGGGACTCGACACCTATGCCAACCTGAGGCCCGCTGTCGTTTATTCAGCACTGAGTGACGCTTCAACATTGAAGAAGGAAATAGTGGAAGGGGTAGATATAATGGTTGTAAGGGAGCTCACAGGAGGGATCTATTTCGGCAATCCACGTGGCATTGAAAGGCTTCCTAATGGTGAAGAAAGAGGCGTAAACACCCTTGTTTATACAACCTCAGAGATTGAAAGGGTCGCAAGAATTGCCTTTCAGATTGCCAGGAAAAGACGTAAGAGACTTACTTCAATCGATAAGGCAAATATACTAGAGACTATGGAGCTCTGGAAAAAAACCGTAGCTAGAATTGGAAGAGACGAGTATCCCGATGTCGAGCTTGAACATCTTTATGTAGATAATGCAGCTATGCAGCTCATTCGAAGGCCTAAGAGCTTTGACGTTTTACTTGCGGACAACATGTTTGGAGATATTATAAGCGATGAAGCCGCTCAACTCACGGGTTCTTTAGGCATGCTCCCCTCGGCAAGCATAGGAGAAAAGGGTGCCATTTATGAACCTGTCCACGGGAGCGCTCCGGACATAGCCGGTAAAGACATCGCCAATCCAATCGCTTCAATTCTTTCCCTTGCAATGATGCTGAGGTACACATTCAATCTTAATATGGCTGCAGAAGATATCGAAGGAGCGATTAATAGAGTATTACCAAAAGGCTACAGAACTGCCGACATCTACGAAGAGGGTACGATTAAGGTAGGTTGCAGTCAAATGGGAAGGTTAATCCTAGATGAAATTATGAATCCTTCGTAGTTTAATTAAAATGTTAAAAAGTGAATGGGGACAAGCTAAGCCAATATAAGAGAAAATCTAATAATCTATTTGCTTCAAGTACCTTTGCTACACTCGTTGAAAAGATCAGGGGTGGCGATAGACTAACCAAGCTATCCGGCTTAAATGAATCTTCCAAACAGTATCTAGCTACCTCGCTATCAATCAAACTGAATAGGCCTATCCTATATGTAGTCGATACCATTGAAAAGGCAATTGAAGCTCAGGGAAACTTTTCCTTCTTTAGTGTTGAAATCCCTCCCGTTCTATTTCGAAAAGAGCAGAGACTGAAAGACGCCATCTTCTCCTCGGTTTCGAAGCAAGGTTTTGATCGAATAAACTGGTTATACAATGCTGGAGCGAAGCCTTTGCTCATTTCCGATGTCCAAGCACTGTTTGAGTTCCTGATCCCAAAAAAGGTCTTTGAAGACTCGGTACTGCGAGTTGAATCGGGGGGCTCGTATTCAAGAGAGCATTTAATCTCGAGGTTGGTTGAAATTGGTTATGACCCTGTAGAATTCGTTCAGAAGGAAGGTGAATACAGCAGACGGGGTTCCATAGTGGATCTTTTTTCACCTGGAGAGCCACATCCGATTAGATTGGAGTTCTCGGGGGATGAGATAAATTCCATGAGATACTTCGGCATAACTGACCAAAAATCAATAAGGAAAATAGAAAAAGCTACGATACTACCGGCAAGCGAAATCATACTCAACGACAAAACAATCAGACAATCAACATCATACATCAGGAAGAAAGCCATAGAAAAGGAGATCCCTGCTACAACCAAGCACTCTCTGATAGACGAGGCCTCAAAAGCTAAAAGGTTTCCTTATATAGACCGCTTACTCCCCTCATTTTATCCAGAACTAAGCACGGTGTTTGATTATCTTCCAGAAGATACATTGATAGTTTTTGATTGCGCTGAAGATAACCTTAAGTCCTTTGATTCAATCATGTCTTCATTTTTTCACAGTACGAATAACCTTGAAAGAAATCTAAAATTAATCCCAGAAGTAAACGAGCTCTATTTAACGATCGATCAATACCAGAAAGAAGTATCAAGATTCCAGAGACTAGTGGTTGAAGACGTAGAAATCAAGGAAGAAGGAATTGAGAGCCTTCACTTCTTGACCGAGAAGATCCAGATTAGAGGTAGAGATGAATCCCTTTCGACCTTAATTTCAAAGACAATCTCCGCTTTCGACCAATTAGGTTATTCAGTCCTCCTGGTTTTTAGCAACGAGGACGAGAAAAATAAATTCAATAAACTGACTGATAATAATCTAATTCAATCCTGTGGTAGCGAAATCGGTGATATCTCATCAGGCTTTGTGTTTCATGAAGCAAAGTTAGCTCTAATTTCAGAGAGGGATCTGCTCGGTGAAAGAAAGAGGCTCAAATCTTATCCAGTAAGAGATATCCCTTCAGCCTTTATTACATCATTTGGCGAACTAAAAACAGGAGATTACATCGTCCATCGAGAATGCGGAATTGGTATCTACAGGGGTCTTAAGAAAATGATAATCGGGGAAACGGAAGGTGACTTTCTTATCTGCGAATACCAGGGTGGTGATAAAATCTACGTACCAATAGATAAGATAAAACTAGTACAAAGGTATATCGGAGACCGAAAAAGTCCAAGCATCGGCAAGCTTGGACAACAAAACTGGAAAAGGGTATTAAAAAGGGTAGGCAAAGCGGTTGAAAATATAGCGAAAGAACTAATTGAGGTATACGCCAGGAGAAGAACCGAGAAGGGCTTTCGGTTCACGAAGAGGGACAAATTATTTAGAGAATTTGAATACGATTTCCCGTATGAAGAGACTCCAGATCAGGCATCCGCGATCGAGGACGTCATGTATGACATGGAATTGCCACGCCCCATGGATAGACTCATATGCGGAGATGTTGGATTTGGAAAAACTGAGGTTGCAATCAGGGCCGCCTTCAAGGCTGTTATGGACGGAAAACAGGTCGCCTTCCTGGTTCCAACTACGCTCCTTGCCTTCCAGCACCTTCTAACCTCTGAAAAGAGGTTAAATGGTCATCCAGTGATAATAGAAACTATATCTAGATTTAAATCAAGGAGACTGGAAAAGGAAATCTATAAGAAGCTTGAAGAAGGAAAAATCGATATAATCATCGGCACACACAAACTCCTAAGTAAAAATGTCAAATTTAAGGATCTGGGCCTTGTAATTATCGATGAAGAACATAGATTTGGCGTCAAACACAAAGAGAAATTGAGAAACGTTAAAAAGGGAGTGGACATTCTAACCTTAAGCGCCACTCCGATCCCCAGGACACTTCAATTATCCTTGACTGGAATAAGAGATATTAGCCTTATGAATACTCCACCAGAGGGGAGACAGCCAATTGAAACCTATGTATTTCACTTCAGCAAGGGGATAATTAGACAGGCGATATTAGACGAGCTCAAGAGGGGAGGCACTGTATTTTTCATACACAATAGAATTGAGGATATTCTCAGTGTAGCCAAAGAAATCAGTAGTCTGGTTCCGGAAGCAAGGGTTGAAGTGACACATGGAAGAATGAAAGAAGAGAGGTTGGAAAATAGCATTAACAACTTTATCGAAGGGAAAACGGATATACTCGTCACCACTGCGATTGTCGAATCAGGGCTAGACATTCCAAGAGCGAACACCATCATAATAAATGATGCTCAAAGGTTTGGACTTGCAGACCTGTACCAGTTACGTGGCAGAGTTGGAAGGTCCGAAAAAAGGGCATTTTCCTATTTTTTGATACCAAGTTCAAGTCATCTTACGCAAGACGCTAGACGTAGGCTTAAAGCAATATCAGAACTCACAGAGCTGGGTTCGGGTTATAAGCTGGCACTGTCAGATCTCGAAATCAGGGGTGCTGGAAACTTGTTTGGCACAGAGCAATCGGGGCATATATCCGACGTTGGGCTTGAACTTTATCTTGAAATGCTGGAAAAATCCATAAGGAGATTAAGAAAAGAAGACACCAATAATGACTACGAACCAGAGATTAGGTTTAACTTCCCTGCATTCTTTCCAGACGATTACGTTGAAGACGATACGGAGAGGCTCCTCATCTACAAGAAATTATCCGGTATTTCAAGTGTAGAGGAGATCAGCTCTATTGAGGATGAACTAATAGACAGGTTCGGTAAAATTCCCCTTCCAGGTCAAAACCTACTGAGCATTGTTGAGATAAAAATTCTTCTTAGGAAACTACAAATTGAGGAGTTAGAAATGAATGCTGAAAACACGGTGTTACTTTTTAGTGTTAATTCATCTGTATACAAGAGGTTCAAACCCACAGGAATAATGAGGATCTCTCACAAAAAGGGGGAAGGTCTTATAGAAACGAAGAAAAGGTTATTGGAGTTAATAAATGTTACCAGTGAAAAAAACATGAAAATGAAAGGCATGCAATCTCATCACTAACGATCATTGCATTTATGGCTGCAAACGGTATTTTTTTAAGCTATGATCAATATTATTGAATTAACAAATTGATTAAGTGAAAATATAAGAGGACTACATCGATGATCAGCACAATATCATTATTTTCAAAATCCTTACGATTTTTTCTATTTATGATTTCTTTATTTTTAATAATTAAATCTGCATCAGCAAAAGAAATCATAGACGGTGTTCTTGCGGTCGTTAATGGCGATGTAATTACCCTTTCCGATTTTACTAAGAGACTCCCAAGTCAAAACACAAATATAACCCCGCAAGAGGAGAAGAAAATCTTAAATCAGATGATTGATCAGAAGCTCTTAGAACAGGAAGCAGAAAAGCTGGGAATTTCAGTTACTGATTCAGAAATTGACGCCGCGATAGACTCCATTAAGAGTAGGTTCAATTTATCTGAAGAACAAATGGAACAGGTAATGAAAAAAGAAAACCTAACTCCAGAAGGCTTCAGGGAGCAATGGAAATTACAGCTCCTAAGCAATAAGATAATGGGCTCCAGGATAAGGGGTCAAATTGCCGTAACCGATGATGAGATAAACAAATACTATGAGGAAAACTACGGTGGAACAGAGAGCTTAGAAGAAGCGAAGATCGCTCATATATTGATATCCTATGACTCTGCCACAGGAGAACAAAAAGCCCGTGAAGAAGCCGAGCAGGTCGCTGTTCTCGCTAAGTCAGGAAAAGACTTTGGAACCTTAGCAAAAGAATATTCTGATGATACATTCTCCGCAGCACGCGGGGGAGAACTCGGATATTTCAGTAAGGGGGATCTTGTGCAATCCCTAGAGAGAGCAGTCGAAGCGACACCAGTGGGCGGAATCGTAGGTCCCATAGAATCTCCTGCAGGTTTCCACGTGATAAAGGTGTTGGATAAGAAAAGTGCTATAAAATCACTAGATCAAGTAAGAGAAGAGATTAGAGAAAAGATTTATAGAGAAAAAGCCGAGAAGGAATTAGCAGCTTGGATAGATGAAATGAAGAGGGCAGCTTATATAGACCTGCGAATCTAATCTTTCACATCAGAATCGCTAATCAATGGTGGGCAGCTACATACAAGGTTTTTATCACCATAGGGATTGTTAATCCTACCCACCGGTGGCCAGAACTTGTTCTCCCGCACGAATGAAAGGGGATAGATTGCCTTTTCTCTAGAATATGGATGTGCCCATCTGGCTGACAGAGCCTCCTCGGCAGTATGTGGGGCATTTTTTAAAACGTTGTCATTTAAATCGGCGAGTCCACGGCCAATCTCCTGAATCTCTTCGTGAATTGAAATTAGGGCGTCACAAAACCTGTCCAGTTCATCCTTTGACTCACTCTCGGTTGGTTCTATCATCATCGTTCCTGGCACAGGCCAGGAAATCGTTGGTGCATGAAAACCGTAATCCATTAGCCTTTTTGCAACATCCTCTACCTCAATATCAAATTCCCTCTTGTATTGACGTAGATCAAGGATGAATTCATGAGCAATTCTGCCCTTGGATCCCCTGTATAAGATATTGAAATAGCCCTCTAGCCGAGACTTGATATAGTTTGCGTTCAGAATTGCATACCTTGTCGCATCTTTTAATCCCCTGGATCCAAGCATCTTAATATATCCATAAGATACTAAAAGGATGCTACCACTCCCCCACGGTGCCGAAGATACCGCTGTAATGGATTTTTCACCGCCGATTGGAATAATTGCGTGGCCCGGTAGGTATGGGATTAGATGTTTAGCGACACAGATTGGTCCCATACCAGGTCCACCCCCCCCGTGAGGGATGCTAAATGTTTTATGTAGGTTCAAATGGCATACATCGGCACCGATTACTGCCGGATTGGTAAGACCTACTTGGGCATTCATATTCGCACCGTCCATGTAGACCTGCCCGCCATGTTCGTGAATAATTGCACATATCTCCCTTATTCCCTCTTCAAAAACACCATGGGTAGAGGGATAGGTAATCATAAGGGCTGCTAAACAGTCTTTATACCTGGATGCCTTAGCCCTAAGATCCTCTATATTTATATTCCCATATTCATCGCAGCCAACGACTATGACCTCGAAACCCGTGAGAGCGGCACTCGCGGGATTAGTACCATGAGCAGAAGATGGCACTAACACAATATCTCTATGCCCCTGACCATTATCTATATGATAGGCTCGAATCACCATAAGCCCTGCATACTCTCCCTGAGCTCCCGAATTCGGCTGTAAAGAGACACCGGGAAAGCCAGTTATCTCAGATAACGCCTTTCCCAATTCTTTGAATATTTCTGTATAACCTTCAGCCTGATCCAGGGGCACAAAGGGATGTATTTTCGAAAACTCATGCCAGCTTAGGGGTGCCATCTCTGAGGTAGCGTTTAGCTTCATTGTGCAGGAACCAAGGGGTATCATTGAGGTATTAAGGGAAATGTCTTTACCTTCAAGGATCTTTATATATCTGAGCATTCTTGTTTCAGAAAGATATTTATTAAAAACGGGATGTGTAAGATAATCACTGCTACGTTTCAATCCATCGGCGAATGCTACTACTGAGGTATCTATATTTTTTAATGTATTTAAACTATTGACCTTCTTTTTTCTCAAATTAGCGAAGATCCCAGCAATCCGTTCTATATCCTCAAGCTGGGTTGTCTCATCTAAAGATATCCCGATATGTTTTGAGTCAATGTATCGAAAGTTGATTTTAGCTTCGCTTGACATAGATCTTATTTTATTCTGCAGTTCACTGCCATGTCCTAAATTAATCTTTAAAGTGTCAAAATAAAATGGGTTTGATTGTTCAAACTCAAGTTTTTTAAACTCAAACTCCAAGACCCTCGCAAGTAAATGAATCCTTTCAGCAACAGCCTTCAAACCCTTTGGACCGTGATAGACTGAGTACATTCCTGCCATAATCGCTGGCAGGGACTGTGCAGTACAGATATTGGATGTTGCCTTTTCCCTTCTTATATGCTGTTCCCTCGTTTGGAGAGCCATCCTGTAAGAAGTCTTTCCATGCCTATCAATCGAGGCACCGATAATCCTTCCAGGTATCTGACGTTTATATTCATCTCGTGTCGCAAAATAGGCGGCATGCGGTCCTCCGTAACCTAAGGGAGTACCGAATCTCTGTGTCGATCCTACTACAACATCTGCTCCCAGCTCACCCGGCGGCTTGAGTAGTGTCAGTGAGAGCAAATCTGCCGAAAATGCAACCAAAGACCCGCAATCGTGAGCCTTCTCTATAAACCCTGAATAATCGCATACCTCGCCATCTGAGTCTGGATATTGAAGTATTGCCCCAAACACAGAATCATTAAACTCGAAACTACTGTGGTCTCCGACTCGAATCTTAATTCCTAGGGGATTTGCCCTGGTCTTTAAAACATCTGTGGTCTGAGGAAAACACCTATCAGATACGAAAAATATATTGGCTTTACCATTCGGTTGACCATAGGATTTTATGCGAAATAGCATTGTCATTGCCTCGGCGGCTGCTGTACTTTCATCTAGAAGAGAGGCGTTTGCTATTCCCATCTTAGTCAAATCCATCACCATTGTTTGAAAGTTGATTAGTGCCTCTAACCTCCCCTGTGATATCTCAGCCTGATAGGGAGTGTATTGAGTATACCAACCTGGATTTTCAAATATGTTCCTCTGAATCACCCCGGGGATTATGCAATCGTAATACCCCAAACCAATATAGGACTTAAAAACCTTGTTTTTCCTTGAAATCCTCTTTACATCCTCTAGATACCGATATTCACTCATGGGGGGAGGTAAGTTTAAAGGATCCCGTGTTCGAATTGAGGAAGGTATAGTTTCATCAATAAGCTGATCGATGGATACTACACCTATCTTTTTTAGCATATATCCAAGTTCGGTTAAGTCGGGACCAATATGCCTGGCTATAAATGTATCGGCTGAATCTATAGTCATATAAATTTATAATCAATCCACATCCACGGAAATGATATCTAACTCAATTAAAGACTTATAGGTTATACAAAATTAAATATGATCTCTCATAGTAAAGTCCATAGCATCAGAGATCTAATGTTTCCGAAGAAAATAATTCTTTGGACACAACATATTGAATGAAGATAATGTTCAATAGTTGGAAAAAGGTGTAATTATATCTAATTGATTTATAGTATAAAAATGAATCTTTGCAACTTACTTCTTACCAGAAATCCGTAAATCAAAAAACCATCGAACTCCCAATTATTATTCGGCCAGCCCACTACTTGCTAGTTTCCTTCTCAATATATTGTGAATATTGCTCATTGTCCATTAGTTCATTAAGCTCTTCGATATCGTTTACCCTAACCTTTATTAACCAACCATCACCGTAAGGATCCTCGTTGATGGTTTCTGGAGAATCGAGTAAAGTGTCGTTTACCTCTACTACCTCACCACTAACTGGCGCATATAGATCAGAAACGGACTTGGTCGATTCCACTCCCCCGAATGCATCACCCTTTATTACTTCATCACCCTCATTAGGAAGTTCCACATAGACGATTTCCCCAAGTGCATCTTGTGCATAATCCGTTATACCAATAACCACTAAATCATTTTCTATTTTAGCCCATTCATGCTCATCGGTGTATTTGAGATCCTCAGGTATATCAATCATATTATCTGCTCCTTTTCTAATTTAGTTTCTTATAAAAGGGGTTGAAGCAATCTTAGCTCTTCTCTTTCTTCCACGTATATCAATATCCAGCACATCACCATTTTCTACCTTAGCTTTTAATAAAGCAATTCCTATGGATTTGTCAAGTGTTGGTGATAAAGTTCCACTCGTAACTGTACCAACATTTTCTTCATTTTTAAAAATTTGATAACCTTGTCTGGCAATCCCGGGCTCCAACATCTCAAAACCAAATAACCTTCTTTCTGCTCCCTCTCTTAATACCTTTAGAAGTGCGCCTCTCCCTATAAAATCCCCTTTATCAATCTTTACATACCTGCCCAAACCTGCCTCAATGGGGCTAATATATTCATTAATCTCATGATCATATAATGAATACCCCATTTCAATCCTCAAGGTATCCCTAGCCCCAAGTCCACAGGGTTTAACGACCTTTTTGCTCTTATTCTCCATAATTGCGTTCCAAAGGCTTTCCGCCTCCCCCCACGGAATAAATATTTCAAAACCATCTTCACCGGTGTACCCAGTCCTGGCAAAAATTATATTAACGTCATGCCAAACCGAATTTTGGAAATAGAATCTCCGAAGCTCGCTAAAACTAATACCAATCACAGAGTTTAATATGTTTTCAGAATCGGGACCCTGAAGCGACAACAGTGAGTAATTAAGGCTGCTATTTAATACATTGACACTATAATTTCCCTTGCCATTATTTATCCATTCGTAATCCTTAGAAGTATTAACAGCGTTGACACACATAAAGTAATGCTCTTCCGAGAATTTATACAAAATTACGTCATCGATTATTCCGCCTTCGAAATTACATAAAAGTGTATAATGCGCCTGGTTATTTTTAAGTCTATTTATATCATTAGTAGTCAGCCACTGGCAAAAAGATGACGCATCTTTACCTAGGATCTCAATCTCTCCCATATGGCTTATATCAAATAACCCGGCTACCCTCCTTACTGCAATATGCTCATCTCGAATACCAGTGTATTCGACCGGCATCTCCCAACCCGAGAACTCGATCATCTTTGCCCCTAGCCTCTTATGCAAAGGATAAAGCTCGGTTTTATACATTTGATGTAATTTGTTAACAGTAGAATGAGGAATTGTCAACACTCAAAGATACTAACTCTTACCCAATCAAATTCCTTAATAATATCGGCATGATAACAGTAGAAAATATCCTAATTAAATCCATACAGCGCCGCACAGATCGGCAACGAAGAAGCCTTTGTCCTGACCTCACGCCGAGGTTGCCTTACCATTGTGGGAAAGAGATACCTAACGAGTGACTTAATTCTGGGACTGGGATAGAAAAAATTAACATGTTATCCTAAAATCTCGAAGCTATGATTAAACATTAACAGTATGGCTAAATCTGAACGATTAAAAGAATTCTATAATTCGCTATACTCTCGCTATGGCCCCCAACACTGGTGGCCAGCTGAATCTATACTTGAATGTATCTTGGGTGCCATACTAACTCAAAACACCTCATGGAAGAATGTAGAGAAGGCATTGAATCTTCTCAAATCGAATAAATTGATATCGATTGATGAGTTGTACACAATCCCTACCCATTCAATAGCGAAACTAATCAGATCCTCTGGATACTTCAATCAAAAAGCAAACAAGATAAAAAATTTCATCAACTTTGCAAAGCTCAAGTACAATGGAAGCTTAGAAGAAATGTTTGCAGAAGATACCATGAGGCTCAGAGGGAAGCTCCTTGAAATTAAAGGTATAGGCCCAGAGACCGCTGATAGTATCTTGCTCTATGCGGGAAGGAAGCCAATATTTGTAGTTGACGCATATACCCACAGGATTCTTTCAAGGCACGGACTGATACCCGAAGTTACATCTTATGACGAGATTCAAGAGCTGTTTATGGAATCAATACCGCAAGGTTACCAGGTCTATAACGAGTTTCACGCACTCATGGTAAGAGTGGGAAAAGAACATTGTAAACGAAAACCGATTTGCAAAGGCTGCCCATTGGAATACGATCCCCATACAGTGTAGCCATATCAAGCAATTGTAGCGGCGACCTTTAGGTCGCCAATACCGATAATGGATAGCAAAAGTCCTAAGCCACAATAATAAAGATATATAATTATATCTATGTGAGCCTTTAGTTTTCCTATTCTGGAGGGCTAAATCCCTCCGCTACTATTAAAAGGGGTAGAGGCGACCTTTAGGTCGCCATAAGTGTACAATCTATGACATCAAATTTCAGAAGAAAAGCAAATAGATGAAGAGACTTCAATTATTGCAGTCCATTTTGTTACTTTGTTACTATCTGTACTGCCGATAAAAGAAAGGTCTTTACGAACAGTTCTATTTTCTCAGAAGTAGTTAATTGTCTAAAAGAATCGGCAACTAGGCATAACTTTCAAATATTTGCATATTGCTTCATGCCAGATCATCTGCATTTACTAATCGGAGCAAACGAATCAGAAGCTGATTTGATCAAATTCATAAAACTTTTTAAACAGAGAACTGGATACGAGTACGGGAAAAAGTACAAAGTTAAGCTCTGGCAGAAGAGTTTCTACGACCATATAATTCGTAAGGAAGAGTCCTTGATAGAAAAAACTAGATATATCCTCGAAAATCCGATTAGAAAAGGCTTAGTTATTGATTTTAGGGAATACCCATTTCTCGGTTCGATGATTTTTGACATTAATGAATTGTAAAGAAGACCCTCGATTCCTTGCAAACTAAACTAGCTTTATAGATGGAGGGCTAAAGCCCTCCGCTACAGCTAATATTCTAAAAATGGCGGGAAATGTTAATTAATATGCGCCTTGGCAGATTCCACAACCGCTTTAAAGCCCTCTGGATCCCTAACGGCTAAATCAGCCAATAACTTCCTATTTAGCTCAATTCCAGACTTAGCGAAAGCACCTATGAGACTGCTATAGGAAGTACCAAAGGGTCTGGCTGCAGCGTTTATTCTAACAATCCAAAGTCTCCTAAAGTCTCTCTTTCTTCGACGCCTGTCTCTATACGAGTAAGCTAATGCGCGAAGAATCGTCTCCTTAGCCTTTCTAAGATTGGTACCTCTCCTTCCCCAGTATCCCTTTGCAAGCTTTAAAATCCTTTTTCTTCTTCTTCTTGAAGCAACTCCTCTCTTAACCCTCATTACTTGGTCTCCTTAATCCGTAATCCGTTTATCAAAGTAAATAAAATTTTAACAACTTGATCTCCTATTACATTGATGCATGATGCACTAGGAATAAAACGATACACGATGCATGCTTCATAATATTACAAGTTTTCTTCTTGCATCCAGAATCGTGCATCTTGTGCATCCTGCAATCAAAGATAGGGCACGATGCTTCTTATTCTCTTCGCCCTAGCTCCTTCTATATAATCCGATTTAAGCAGCCTACGCATCCTCTTTCTACTTTTCTTAACGTTTAGGTGGCTTTTCCCACCCTTTGAGCGTTTAATCTTTCCCTTAGCAGAAACCTTAAACCTTTTAGCCGCTCCCCTATTTGTTTTAACTTTGACTTTTGCCATTATCCTTCCCGCTTTGAGATTTTTTCTTGGGTGATAGAACCATTATTAGGCTCTTCCCCTCAAACCTAGGAGGAGAATCAATCAAACCAAATACAGATACCCTTTCTAAGATCCTGTCAGCAAGCCCCTTTCCAAGCTCGGGATGGACGATCTCCCTCCCTCTAAAGAATATCCTTATCAATATTTTGTCTCCTTCTTCCAAGAACTCACAGATACGATTTATCTTGACGTCAAGGTCATGTTTACCAATACTGGGTCTAAATTTTATTTCCTTAACATCTTGAAATTTTTGTTTATTAGCACTTGCCTGTTTCTTGAGTTCATATTTATACTTTCCATAATCCATCAATTTACAAACAGGGGGATCAGCTTGTGCTGCGACTTCTACCAGATCAACCCCTTCTTGTTGAGCCATCAGCAGTGCTTCATGTATAGGCAAGATTCCTAGCTGTATACCATCTATCCCTATTACCCTTACTTCTTTTGCTCTTATTCTTTGATTTACCCTAACCTCCGGTGTCTGTTTCGCTATAGTTGTTAAACCTCCCTCCATCTGCGAGGATCATTCTCTTTCTCTACTAATACTAAAAGGTCTTCAACGCTCATTGAGGGTAGATTTTCTCCACCCCTTTTTCTCGGTGATATCTTTCTGGATTCGACCTCTTTTCCACCTATTACCAAAAGGTAAGGAATTTTCATAAGCTGAGCTTCCCTAACCTTATATCCTAGTTTCTCATTTCTAAAGTCTTTGTCAACCCGATATCTCTTGCTCTTAAGAATATCATATACGCTCTCTGAATAAGGAATATGCTCCTCTCCAATGGTGGCAACCCTAAGCTGGACTGGACTTAACCAAAAGGGGAAAGCCCCCCCATAATGTTCAATCAAGACCCCAAAAAATCTCTCAAATGACCCAAGGATGGCGCGATGAATCATTATAGGCGTATGTCGCGTATTGTCTTCTCCTATGAAATTCATATTGAATCTTTCAGGGAGGTTAAAATCTACCTGAACCGTTGAACACTGCCAAGCTCTGCCCAGTACGTCTTTGATTTTTAGGTCAACTTTAGGTCCATAAAATGCACCCCCGCCTTCATCAATTTTGTAATTGAGCCCTCTAATGGTCAGGGCATTTCTTAGGGCTTCGGTAGCTCTTTCCCAGTTTTCCTCACTCCCAACGAATTTCTCAGGGCGAGTCGATAAATATACCTCATAGTCATCAAACGCGAATGTTTGTAGAAAAGACGTTGTCAAATCTAAAACCCCGATTACCTCCTCTTCAATCTGTTCAGGCCTACAGAAAATATGGGCATCATCCTGTGAAAAACCCCGCACCCTAAGCAACCCATGCAGTACCCCTGATCGCTCGTATCTATAAACTGTACCAATCTCAGCCCATCGAAGTGGTAAGTCTCTATAGCTCCTGACCTTAGATCCATAAATCATGATATGGAAAGGGCATGTCATGGGTTTTATTTGATACTGGGAATTTTCAACCTCCATGGATGAATACATGTATTCCTTATAAAACTGAAGATGCCCGCTCTTTTCCCATAGGTCGAGTCTTGCGACGTGGGGAGTAAAAAGTATCTCATATCCAAACCGATCATGTTCAGCGCGCCAGAAATCCTCAATTACACGTCTTATCCTTGCGCCATTGGGATGCCATAGAACTAAGCCTGGTCCGACATCATCTTCTATGCTAAATAGATCCAATTCCTTTCCCAACTTTCTGTGGTCACGTTTTTTCGCCTCTTCGAGCCTCGTTAAATAAGCATCAAGGTCCTTTTTATTCGAGAAGGCGGTTCCATAGATCCGCTGTAGCATTGGCTTTTTTTCATCCCCTCGCCAATATGCCCCTGCAACACTAAGTAATTTAAATGCCTTTACATACTCAGTCGATGGTGCATGAGGACCTCGGCAGAGATCATACCAATCCCCTTGTTCGTAGATATGTATTTGCTCGTCGGGAGGAAGGTCATTTATTATCTCTAACTTGTAAAGCTCTTTATCTTTTCTAAAAAGGTCTAATGCCTCTTTTCTTGTCACATCCTTTCTTATTAATGGTTCCCTATTCTCGACGATCTCCCTCATTTTGGCCTCTATTTTTTCCAAATCCTCGGGTGTAAATCCACGCGGAAAATCAAAATCGTAGTAAAAGCCATTATCAATAACAGGTCCAATGGTAACCTTGGCATCTGGGAAAAGATCCTGAACTGCTTCAGCCATTACGTGAGCAGCAGTATGCCTAATGAGGTCCTGTCCTGCTGGGGAATTGATATCAACAGGTTCTATAGTGGAATCGGAATCCAAATTAAACCAGAAATCAACTAATCTTCCGTTAACTAGGGCACCGATCACGCTGTCTTGATCCCCAAATGACTTGATTACGTCACCTACGGTTGTACCCCTGGGATAGGTCCTTTTCTCACCTTCAGGGAGTGTTACTCTTAACTCACTCATGTCCGTTAAAAATGATGCAGGAGGGTTGATACAGGATGCATGATTTCCTCGTATCCTGCATCCTGTATCGTGCATCGTCTTGTCTAGAACTAACTTTCATTCGAGTCTATACGTGTCAATTCGTGGTTAATAAATGGTGAGCACGGCAGGATTTGAACCTGCGACCTCTTGCGTGTCAAGCAAGCGCTCTCCCCCTGAGCTACGCACTCAAAATATTACCTAAAAGAATTTAATATTACTTAGATAAATCTCTTAATGTCAAGAAATCGTTGGTTTTTTCACGCCTTCTTTGAAGTTGCTTTCATAATAAACTAAAATTGCTTGAAAACCGCTTAATCATTAGTCATTATCACTATAACATGGTTCGTGAAACGACTAATGCCCTAAACTAATATATTATCACTATTCTTAAATTAAAATCCAAAACCCACAAATTCATAGTCTCCAGGTAGTCAAATGGAATCGAACGGTATAGTATTATCCACTAACTTTAAAGAAATGTCCCTTCCAAAGCGCGGCAAGGTCAGAGACATATATGACTTAGGCAATAAGCTACTCATTGTATCAACAGACAGGATTTCAGCTTATGATTACATATTACCGAATGGGATACCTCATAAGGGAAGGGTTCTTAATGAGCTATCAAAATTCTGGTTTGAAAAAACAAGAGACATCGTCCCTAACCATCTAATCTCTACAGGGGTTGAAGACTACCCGGAGGTTTGTTTTAGGCATCGTAACATTCTTGAAGGCAGAAGCATGCTGGTCATCAAAACAAAACCAATCCCCGTTGAGTGCGTCGTGAGGGGATATCTATCAGGTTCAGGATGGAAGGAGTATGAACAAAACGGTTCTGTCTGCGGTATCAGGTTAGATTCCGGCCTAGTCGAATCTTCAAGGTTAGGAGTCCCTATTTTTACTCCAGCTAGAAAGGCTGAGGAGGGAGAACACGATGAGAATATTCCATTCGAAAAAATGTCAGAGATAGTAGGTGTAGATCTAGCCAAATCTTTAAAGGGTAAAAGTATCGCTATTTACATTCGTGGCACGGAGATAGCGGAGAAAAAAGGAATAATCATTGCAGACACAAAATTCGAATTTGGCATAAATGAAGAAAGTGGAGACGTTTTATTAATAGATGAGATAATGACGCCCGATTCCTCCAGATTCTGGCCCAAAGACGAATACAAACACGGTGGACCTCAAAAAAGCTTTGATAAACAGTTCGTCAGGGATTACCTCAATTCAATCGGTTGGAATAGAAAACCACCTGTTCCAACTCTTCCACCCGATGTCATCGAAAAAACAAGTGAAAAATATTTAGAAGCACTCAATAGACTTACGAGCTAATTACAGATAACCAATAAACTCATAGATTTTATGAACGCGAAACAGAAGATTCTAGGAGTCCTATTAATTTCATTAGTAGTATTAAATTCAGGTTGCGTCTATTTAAGGCTCTTGCAGGTAAAGAGGCAACTGAGAGATTTTAATAATAATTTCATTCTTAGTGATGAAGGTGGTTTAACCTTAATTTTTAAGAACCCTGTTCTCCTAGAAAACGATATTGTTTGGCTTATGAAGGATAAACCAATAGACACTCAACAATCCGAGAACGGTGAGTTATGGAAATACCAATTAGAAAAAAAATATGCTGAGGCTAAGAGGGAAGAAGGAGATTTCGACATCCCGGTAAGTATGTTTTTCCAGAATGATAAACTCGTAAAGGTTATTTTCCCTGAGCGTTTTCTGAAGGACTTATCAATCCCTCTTCTTAAGAGGATGCTAAGCTCAATGGGTAAAGCCGATATAGACAAATTGAATCGTCAAGCAGAGTCCCGTTTTGAAGGGAATAACGCATCGGAAATCCCTAAGAAGAAATACGTCTTAAACGTGCTAGGTGTTCCTTACGAAAATAAAACCAAGGAGGGTGTAACAGATTTCAGTTACATATACAGCCTGAAAAAAGACGATAATCATTCGAACTATAATGAATTTGAACTAAAAATAGGTTTTTCTTTTGAAAACACAGAAGATAGACTAGAGATGGCAGAGTTTAATCTAAATGGACTAAGATTCTCATTAAACTTCTCAGTTGATGATAAAAATACCAAAATGTGAAATTTTATGAATTCTTACTTCACATTAAAAGATGTGATTGTTCCGGCCCTTTTGAGACCTCTTACCTGATCAAAACTCTTATCAAAGCTTGCTATCCACTGAATGCCTCCCTCCCATGAAACAATCACAAGCAGGCAATCGTTAAATGATAATCGGGCTTTAAACATTTCCAAGGTGTTCAAAACCTGTTCCCATAAACGCGGCAATTCAGTACCTGACCAATCCAGAATATTTTGGGGGATCTCTCGACGAAGACGCTTTATAATAGGTATTGGATCTAGTTTCCTATCAAGGGCCCGACGCGCAAGCACCGTAACTGTTTCGTTAACTACACAGTCGAGATAGATATATGCTACGTCTCTTTTTCGGAATAACTCATGTAGAGCCTTTGCAGTTTGGTGATGCACATCTAGTTCATCAAGCTGTGCAACGAGGAAGCTCGTATCTACTATAACCCTAACGCTCATAAAGATGCTTTTTATACCTTACCGCATCTCCTCCCAGACTTAACATTCCAGTGAGCTTATCTAAAGAGTTAGCAGGAACTCCTTCGAGCTTTAGCGGTCTGATCCGACGGTGATGAAAAACCAGGTCCGATCCCTGTACTTCTATTTCAAAGAGGTCACCTGCTCTAAGACCTAGGCTTTCCCGGATAGCCTTAGGTATTATCACGGCCCCTTCCGTCCGTAGGGATACAATATATGAATTTCCCTGCTTAACAATCCGTGCCATAAATATTGTAAAGGAATGATATAAGAATCTTGTAATCTTGTCAAATGATGTAATCATTTAGACGAGGTCAATATAAAAAGAATCAATTGTTGTAGGGCTAAGCTATCATATAGTGAAATGACAACTATCAGTGTAGACTATCTAAGAAAAATGAAGACATGTATCAGAGCTATAATAATGAAACTCCCTGCAGTAAGCTGTAGAGAATTCACTAGTTAAAATTTAGGAGCATCACACTTTGTTAAAAAAGCCGTGGACAGGAAGGTTTAGTAATAAAACTCATGAATTGGCTGAGAGCTTCTCGGCGTCTATTGATATTGATAAAAGGCTCTACAGAGAGGACATAGAAGGAAGCATTGCCCATTCAAAGATGCTTGGCAAGACTGGAATAATTGCGAAGAAAGAAGCAGAAAGAATAATCAATGGATTAAGGGAAATCCAGAAGGAGATAGAAGCTGGGAAATTTCCGTTTAGAGAGGAATACGAGGATATACATCTAAATATTGAAAAGCGCTTAATCGAGATGATAGGTGATACAGGCGGTAAACTTCACACAGGGAGAAGCCGAAATGATCAGATCGTGTTAGATATTCGCCTTTTTTTAAGGCACGAAATCGACGAAATTATTAATTTAATAAAAACGCTTTCTCAAGTTTTGATAGAAATTGCTGAAAAGAGTAAGGATGTAATGTTACCCTTATACACTCACCTCCAAAGAGCTCAACCAGTGCTGCTGTCTCACCACATACTTGCTTATTTTGAAATGTTAAAACGCGAAAGGGAG
>Ga0184637_10000824_pt1 | contig 22048 bp, 17 predicted proteins | sample PLM3_127_b2_FD_133143 | JGI IMG/M metagenome (GOLD analysis project Ga0184637, IMG submission 133143) | Groundwater sediment microbial communities from an aquifer in East River, Colorado, USA - PLM3_127_b2 | ecosystem: Environmental > Terrestrial > Soil > Riparian zone | place: USA: East River... | reverse complement strand
CTTCAGCTTCTGCAGCACCATCGCGGAGATCTGGGGCGGCGCGTGCTCCTCGCCCATGATTTTGATGCGCACGTCGCCGTTGGGCGCCGACGCCACCGAGTACGGCACCATCTTCATCTCCTCGGTGACTTCGTCGTAGCGCCGGCCCATGAACCGCTTGATCGAGAACACGGTGTTCTCGGGGTTCGTGACCGCCTGCCGCTTGGCGACCTGCCCGACCAGCCGCTCGCCGCCCTTGGTGAACGCCACGACGGACGGCGTTAGGCGGCCGCCTTCCGGATTGGTGATGACCACGGGCTCGCCGCCTTCCATGACGGCCACCACGGAGTTGGTCGTGCCGAGATCGATGCCGATGATTTTGCTCATGTCGTCGCGTCCTTCGCGCGCTACGCGGCCCGGAAGCCTGAAGGCGTCCGGCTTACCGTGTTTATACTGCTTGTATTATTAAATCTGAGTGAAGGTCAGTCAATGTCAGCTCGACGGCCATGGCCTGGCGCGGCGGTAACGCATAGAGCGGTAAGATGTAGGAGGAAATGACCGAGCGCCGTGTCGTGATCCGTGTGGCCAGGCAGGCCGGCCTGGTGGTCCTTTTCGTCGTGGCCGCGCTGCTCGGAACGCTGAGCGGCGTCCTCTTCGCCTACGCCGACGATCTGCCCCAGATCAGCGCCCTCGACAGTTACCAGCCCAACACGATCACGCGCCTGTTCGCACGCGACGGGCAGGTCATTGGCGAGTTTGCCATCGAGCGGCGCGTGGTGATCGCGTACGACGACATCGCGCCCGTCCTGCGCCTGGCGATCCTGGCCAGCGAGGACGCCGACTTCGAGCAGCACTTCGGCCTCAGCGTGTCGCGCATCATCATCACCGCCATCAAGGACGTGCTCTACGGACAACGGGCGGGCGCCAGCACGATTACCCAGCAGGTAGCGAGAATGCTGTTCCTGCAGGAGTACATGCAGGGCGGCGTGTTCCAGCGATCCGGCGTTCGCGGGTTCGAGCGCAAGATCAAGGAGATGATCGTCGCGATCCAGCTCGAAAAGCGGTACACCAAGCGCGAGATCTTCACCTTCTACGCGAACCACGTCACGATGGGCCACGGCGCCTACGGCGTCGAGGCGGGCTCGCGCCTGTACTTCGCCAAGGCTGCCAAGGACCTCACGCTTGAAGAGGCGGCCACGATCGCGGCGATCGTCCAGACGCCGGCGCGGCTGAGCCCGTTCGTGAATCCGGATCAGGCGCTCGCACGGCGGAACAACTACGTGCTCTCGCGGATGGCGGACGAGGGGTTCATCTCGGCTGAGGAAGCCGAAGAGGCCGCCGCACGCCCGCTGGTCGTTCGCGGCCAGCCGACACCGGACCGGTCGATTGCGCCGTACTTCGCGGAAGAAATCCGCAAGATGCTCGAACAGAAGTACACGGCAGATGTGCTCTACCAGGCCGGGCTCCAGGTGCGGACCACCTTGGACGCCGGGCTGCAGGACGCCGCAAACCGCGCGGTGGATCGGGGGCTGCGGCGCGTCGATAAGCGCCGGAGCGGGTACCGGAAGCCGGTGCGCAATGTGGTCGCGGAAGGACATGCGCTGGACCGCTTCACGACGGCACGCTGGGCGCAGCCGATGCGTGAAGGGGATATCGTGCCGGCGATCGTCACGGCTGCTCCCGCGCGAGGCGCCGGGACGGCACGTATCCGAATCGGGCCGCACGAACTGGACCTGCCCGCCACGGCGTTCGCCTGGACGAGGCGCGCCTCGGCGGCCGATCTCTTCCGAATGGGCGACCTGATCGAAGTGGAAATCCGCACCGCGCGCGACGGCATGCCGGAGACGGTCGCGCTCGAACAGGCACCCGTGCTCGAGGGCGCCCTCGTGGCCATCGACAACCGCAGCGGCGAAATCCTCGCGATGGTCGGTGGATTCAGCTTCGACCGGAGCAAGTTCAACCGCGCCACGCAGGCGCGCCGCCAGCTGGGGTCGACCTTCAAGCCGATCGTCTATACGACCGCCATCGATCGCGGCTTCACCCCCGTGTCGGTCTTTGTCGACGAACCGGTGTCGTTCGAGGCGGGACCCTTCCAGCCTCCGTATCAGCCGCTGAACTACGACCGGAAGTTTGAAGGGCCCGTGACGCTGCGGCGCGCGCTGGAGCAGTCGCGCAACATTCCGGCGGTCAAGGCGATGCAGGAGGTCGGTCCGCGGCAGGTCGTCGACTATGCGGCGCGGTTCGGCTTACAGGGAGGCAACTTCCAGCCGTACCTGTCGCTGGCGCTGGGCGCCGCGGAGGCGACACTGGTGGACACGACCGCCGCCTACTCGGTGTTTCCGAACCAGGGGGTGCGGATGACGCCGTACGCCGTCGTGACCATCTCGGATCGCGAAGGCAACGTGCTCGAGCAGAACCGGCCGCAGGCCCACGAGGCGATCCGCGCGGACACGGCCTTCGTCATGACCAACCTGCTGCGTGGCGTCATCCAGCGCGGGACGGGCGCGGCGGCGGCGGCGCTCGACTGGCCGCTGGCCGGTAAGACGGGGACGATGGACGACTACACCGACACGTGGTTCATCGGCTTCGATCCGAATATCACGGTCGGGGTGTGGGTGGGATACGACGAAAAGAAGCCGATCGGTGGGAGCAGCCAGGGCGAGACGGGCGCCACCGCGGCCCTGCCCATCTGGATGGATTTCATGCGCGCCTATATCGACACGCACGGCGACCGGCAGAACCCGCCTGTCTTCGACCCGCCTGGCAACATCGCGTTCGTGACGCTCGACTCCGGCATCACCGAAGCCTTCATCAACGGCACCCAGCCGCGGCCGCAGCCGCCGCCGCAGAACATCGACGTCGCGCCGGCGTCGCAATAAGTCGTCGGTCTCTGGTCTCCAGTCTTTGGTCTCTAGTCTTTGGTCGCTACGAAAGACCAAAGACCAGAGACTACAGAAACATCATAGATGCGGATGCTGGTGCGCCTGCACGACGCGTATGAGCGCCATGACCGCGACCGTCAGAACGAGCAAGGCAACCACGCCAACCAGGACCGCCATCGGGTAGAAGAACACCGCGAAAATCAACGGGACGAGCAAGATGCCATCCAGCGCCAGGATCCACCAGGCGCCGTCGGAATTCACCAGATCGTCGGCGGAGTGCAGCAGCGCGCGAATCATGGTCCCCCTCCTTCGCCCCCCGAGCCGTGTGGGCCCTATTAGATGCCCAAGCCGGGTCTATAAAGCAAGAACCGTCCTACGTACGTGGGGCGGGTGCCGCGAAGCGGACCCGCCAAATCTCAGGGGAAAAGGGACGGGGCCACACGGCGGCGCGTCGCCTGCTCAAAAGCGTAGGCCAGCGCGATGAGACGCGGCTCGCTGCAGGCCGCGCCGCTGAAGCCGACCCCGAACGGCGCGGGCCTGGCGTCGAAGCCGGAAGGAAACGCCGACGTGGGGGCATTGGGCACCCTCGCGAACGGCACGATGACGGTCGGGTAGCCCGGCCTGGCGGTAATCGCCGCGCCGATGGCGCCCGGGAACAGCAGCGCGTCGAGCCTGTGGACCCTGATCGCCTCGTCTATCCCGTGCGTTGCGCTGAGCAACACGTCCTTCCGCCGGTCGGCTTCATAGCGCGGCCGATCTCGCTCGAGATCCATCTCGTCCGAGATGTCCAGGTTCTGCTGCCCGTACTTCAACGTGACCGCGCTCTGGTGATCGAGGTTCCAGCGTCGAAGCGCGGTGAGCGTCTTGACCGGCGCCGCGGCGCCCAGCGAATCGAGCCATGCATTGAAATCGCGCTTCAGGCCGTACTTGAATGTGATCGAGCAGCCGCGATCCTTCCCCCTCCCGTTTTCCAGGCCCGCACACATGTTCCACAGCAGGAAATTCTTCGCGGGATCGCTGTCGGACGCGCTCGGGATGTCGGCGGGATCGACGATGGACGCACCCTGCGCGGAGAGGACGGCAATCGCCTCGTCCGTCGCCCTGCGCTGGTCCGGGGTCAGCCCGCCGCGCGGCTCGCCTGTGCCGGGGGGCGTGACGGGGTCGTAGAAGAACGCGCGGGGGATGCCAATCCGCGCCCCCTTGAGCGCGCCCGAATCCAGGAATCGCGTGTAATCGCCGCCCGGCGGCGGTGAGCAGGCAGACGAGGCGGGGTCGTGCGGGTCGGGCGACGCGCCCTCCATCGCACCCAGCATGATCGCCGCGTCGGCGACCGACCGCGCCATCGGGCCGGCCGTGTCCTGATCCGCCGTGATCGGGATGATGCCGTAGCGGCTGATCCGTCCCACGGTCGGCTTGATCCCGGCGAGCATGTTCTGGTTCGAGGGGCTGAGAATCGAACCCGATGTTTCGGTCCCGACATTGGCGGCCCAGAAACTGACGGCGGTGCCAACGCCCGAGCTCGAGCCACCGGTGGTCAGGGCCGGCCGACCGTCGGCGGTCGCCGGGCGCGGATCGCGGCGGGGATCGTACGGGTTCATGCCGTACCCGTTCAGGCTGTTGTAGTTGGCCGGCATGCCGACGGTCACCCAGTTGGCGAGCTCGGTCATCTGCGTCTTGGCAATGATGATGGCGCCGGCCGCGCGCAGGTTCGTCGCCACGGTCGCTTCATAGGACGGTACCAGCCCCGCGAACGCGAGCGCCCCGCCGGTCGTCGGCATGTCCGTCGTGTGGATGTTGTCCTTCAGCGCGATCGGAATCCCATGGAGCGGCCCGCGCAGGCGTCCCGCGGCGCGCTCGCGATCACGCTCGTCGGCCTCCTCGAGTGCGCGGCGATTGACCGCGATGATCGCGTTCAGCTGATCTTCGTACAACGCGATACGCGTCAGCGACTGCTGGACGAGCTCGCGGGACGTGATGCGGCGCTGCTCCATGGCCAGCCGCATCCCGGTGATCGTGGCTTCAACGACCGTAAACGGAGGCGCCTGAGCGGAGAGGCCCAGCGCCGCCGCGCCGAACAGGACAACGAACCTATTCGGGGACACAGGCGAAGTTCGCCGCCTCATTCGTGCTGCCAGTGCCGTTCCATTGCGCGGCCTGGCCATAGGCGCACAGCGGACGCGTGCGCTCGACGGTCCCATTCACGATTCGCGACGCCGGGATCCGCGCCGGCGCGTAGCCGCTCGCCACGAACTGTTCGATCGGACCCATCACGTCGAACGTATCGGTGCCGGCGCCGCCGCGGCAATGGTTCATGCCCGGGACCATGTACAGCTGCATGGCGGTACCGACTGCCTCGCCTCCCGCCACGTCGACGACGCGATTGAAGAAGTTGATGGTGTTGCCGGGCAGCACCTGCGGGTCGCTCCACCCGTGGTAGATGAGGAGCTTGCCCCCGCGGTCGAAGAACGGCTTGAGGTTGGGATCCGACGAGTTCAGCACGCCGTTATCCGCCTTCTCGGCCCGCTCGAGGTCGGTGGCGAGATTGAATCGGCGCCAATCCCAGTTCGCGTCCTGGAAGACGACGTATTTGAACCCTTCGACGGCATTGCCGAGCGGCTGAGGCCCCCCGAGGGTGGACCATGAGAGTTCGGACCCAAGCTCGAGGCCAGGCATGAGGACCTTGCCGGTTGTCGGATGCGTGACCGGGGAATAGAAGGCTTTCGCTCCCTGCACCTGCGACGCGGTCAGGCAATTGGCGGCGTCGGCGCCTTTGCATTCGAGCACCTGGGGATCGAAACGGCAGGCCCGTGGATTTTCAAGGACACCGTCCGTGACACCATCGAGCCCGTCGCACGCGTTCAGGACGGCCGCATGGACCGTCGCGTACTTCTCCGGTGGCACCATGTGCGCCGCCGAGCGGTTGACGGCCTGGTTCAAGGCGATGCGGCCCGCATGCAGGTTCATGAAGTTCACGGCCGGCGCGCCGGCCACGATGCCGTCGAAGTCGGCCGGGTACCGGGCGGCGGAGGTGATGCCCTGCCGTCCGCCTTGCGAGCAGCCGTTCCAGAACGAGAGCCTCGGCGCGTCGCCGTAAAACGCCGCGACGATCGCCTTGGCGTGCACGGTCATCTCGTGGACCGCGCGGTACCCCATGTCGACCACCTTGTCGGGATGCCCCACCGCGAACGCGGCCGAGTTGCCCGAATGGCCCGCATCGGTGCCGGCTGACGCGTAGCCGCGGGCGACCGCCGCCGCGAGCGCCCCGTAGGGAATCACACCGGCCCACCCGCCGTTGCCCACGGCCTGGAACTTCTCATTCCAGCCGGCCGCCGGCAGCCAGACCTCGATCTTGATGTCGGAGTCGCTGGTGGGCTTCAGCGTCGCGGTGACGCGGCAGAACGCCGGCAGCGACGCGAAGGGCGACGACGCCGCGGCGTTACCCCCCTGGGCGGTCGGGGGAGTGAACGCTCCCGCCGCAACGGCCACTGCGCTCGTGACCTCCCCGGCCGGAAGTCGCAGCGCGGCGAGGGGTTCGCACGAGGCGGCCTCCACGGGGACTGGATGGATAACGCCGATGGTCAGCAGGCCGACAATGATTGCCAGTAAGCCGTTGAAAGACATCATTTTTACCTCGCCATTGCCAGTTCCGTGACGACGTCCCTCCGGATGCGCCTCTGAACTCTTTCCTATTGGAGTCGGAGTATAGCGCGGAAGGAAATCGTGCGTGCACGTATGGCACGTAGGCGCAATTAGGCCGGCTGCAGCCCGGCCACTTGGAGAGCGAGCCCGACCAGGGCTAGAAGGACGCCCACGAGAATCCCCACCAGCCAGGTGAACTGTCGATCGATCTTCTGGTCCACTCGCCCGAAGCGGCGGTCCATCTCTGCTCGCAGGTCTCTCATCTCTGCTCGCAGGTCCCTTGTGTCCGCCTTGATGTCGGCCCGCAGATCGTCAATCGCACGTTTGACCTCGCCGAGAGCACCTGCCAAGTCCTGCATTTGTCCTTCGAGCTGCGCAACCCGTTGTCCGAGTGCCGGCACGTTCGTCGCCTCCTCGTCGGGCCGTCGCAGCCCGATTCTACATCGTCGAACCGAGCATGAGCTGTGCCGCCGCGACTCGTGCGGTGATCGCCATGATTTTGGGCAGAACGCCGCCGACAAGCGGATTTGGGCGCGCCATGGTTGACGTTTTTCCACACCCGCGATCCGATAGTCATGGTTCGAAGAATTGAAGCGCCGCGCGCCGGTCAATTGACAGGCGGACCTGAAGGTCCGCCTCTACGAAGGTTCGGCTGCCCTCGACTCGGCTCGGGCCGGGGAAGCCGGACACTACATACGCCAGGACGCTATTCTTCGTCGGCCGGCGCCGGCGCGCCGAGCGTCCCGCTCGCCTTTTGCATCAAATAGTTCTTGATGAAGGGGTCGAGATCGCCCTCGAGCACGCGGTTGACGTCCCCGACCTCCATCTTCGTCCGGTGGTCCTTGATCATCTGGTACGGCTGCAGGACGTAGCTGCGGATTTGGTGGCCAAAGCCGATCTCCTTTTTCGCGCCCGCAATCTGCGACAGCTTGGCCTGCTGCTCTTTCAGCTTCAGATCGAAGAGCCGCGACTTCAGGACCTTCATCGCCGACGAACGATTCTTGTGCTGGGAGCGCTCGTTCTGGCAGGACACGACGATGTTCGTGGGAATATGGGTGATGCGCACCGCTGAATCCGTCACGTTGACGTGCTGGCCGCCTGCGCCGCTCGATCGATACGTATCGATGCGGAGATCCTTCTCGTCGATCTCGATGTCGACGTCCTCCGGCAGCTCAGGCCAGACAAACACCGACGCAAACGACGTGTGGCGCCGCGCGGCCTGGTCGAAGGGTGAGATGCGCACGAGGCGATGCACGCCCGCCTCGGCCGTCATCAACCCGTACGCATAGTCGCCGATCAGGGTGAAGGTGGCGCTCTTGATGCCGGCGTCGTCACCGGGCTGATAGTCGATCATCTCGCGCTTGAAGCCGCGGCGCTCAACCCATTTCAGGTACATCCGCAGGAGCATCGCGGCCCAGTCCTGTGACTCGGTGCCGCCCGCGCCCGGATGAATGGTGACAATGGCGTTGGCGCGGTCGTACTCGCCGCCGAGCATCTTCTTCGTCTCGGCCGCTTCGACCTCCTGCTGGAGCTCGTCGAGGCCGCGCACGAGATCCGCGCTGACGTCCTCCCCTGCGTTCGCCCACTCGATCAGCACGCCCAGATCGTCGGCGCGCCGGCGGAGCGACAGCCGCAGCGCCTGGTCTTCCTCCAGGCGCCGGCGGCGCTGCATCACCTGCTGTGCGTCGGCCTGGTTGCTCCAGAAGTCCGGCTCGCCGATCCGTTTCTCCATGTTGGCCAGTTGCTCGTCGAGGCGGGCGCCCTCAAAGATGCCTCCGCAGTTCCGCCGCGCGGCGTCCAAGGTCCTCGTACCGCTTCACGAGATCTTCGAGTTCCACTGCCAAGATATTCCTCCGTTCAATGTGCACAATGCACATGTGCAATGTCCGGTGCACGTGCACCCGCACCGTGCACAGTGCACATGCACCCTGCTCTATCGTCGCCGGCCAAGCATCATCAGCGCGGCCGCCGTCAACGCCATCGAGATGTACACGACGACATCGCCGATCGCGGAATAGATCGTGCGGCTCGTCAGGACGCGCACCTCCTCGACGAGGCCCACCTGCTCGAAAATCGCCGACTGCCGCACCACGCGTCCGTACGGATCGACGACGCCGCTGATGCCGGTGTTCGCAGCACGCGCCAGGTAGCGCCCCTGCTCGATCGCGCGCATCGACGCCAACGCGAAGTGCTGGTACGGCGCCGACGAGTACCCATACCACGCGTCATTCGTGATCGTCGTCAGCAGTTGACTTCCACCGGCGACCGCCTGCCGGCTCAGGGATGGATAGACCACTTCATAGCAAATGGCCACGCTCACCAGGTGGGGGCCTGCCGGCAGCATCACGATCGACGTGCCTGGCGCGAACTCGGCGAGGCGATCCACAACCGGCGACACGAAAAACAGCCACCGCTTGAACGGGATGTACTCCCCGAACGGCACCAGCTTGATCTTGTGGTAGACCGCCGCGGTCCCGCCGTCGGGCGTGACCAGGAAGGCTGCGTTGAACAGTCGCACGGAGCTCCCGCTGCGATCGATCTGATCGCTGCCGAACAAAATCGGCACGCGCACCTCGCGCGCGAGATCGCGAATCGCCGCTTCGCCCACCTCGTCCTCTTCGAACATGAATGGCGTGGACGACTCCGGCCAGATGACGAGCTCGGCGCCGCGGCGGACCGCGTCGCGCGTCATCGCGATGTAGGTCGTGAAGATCCGCCGCGCCTCGCGAGGGTTCCACTTGTCGTCCTGCGCCACGTTACCCTGGATCAGACCGACACGTATGGGCGTTCCCTCGCGCGTCAGCGCACCGTCCACCATCCGCCTCGCGCCCCATCCCCCGACACCCGCGAGCACCACCGCCGCCGCGGCGATGGCCACGATCCGATTGCGCCCCCGCGACAGCAGCGCGTACGCGATCGAGGCGTTGACGAAGGCCACCAGGGCCGACAACCCATAGACGCCCAGCACGCTGGCCAGTTGCGCCACCGGCAGGGACGTGACCTGACTGTTGCCCAGCGGTACCCACGGAAAGCCGCCAAAGATGAAAGGGAAACCGCGGGAAAACTCCGTCGCGACCCATGCGGCAGGCATGAAGAGCAGTGCACCCGTGCCTCCGCGACTGACCAGGCGCGCCGTGATGAGCGCGGCGAGCGCAGGGAACAGCGCCAGCACTGACGCGAGCAGCAGCGTGGCGAGGACGGCCACCGGCGTCGCGAGCCCGCCGAACGTGCGGATGACGGTGCCGGTCCAGTAGAGGGTGCCGATGAAATACAGCGCGCCCGTCGTGAGGCCCAGGGTGAAGGCGCGCGACGACGGCTGGCCAGCCAGGCGTTCGGCCCCTTCGACTCCGCTCAGGGCAGGCCGGCCGCTCCAGCCGCTCAACGCGATGAGGAGTGGGACCAGCGCGATCCAGGCGAACGCCGGATGTCCGTAGCGGGGGAAGCTGAGCGCGAGGAGCGCGCCGGAAAGCAGGGCTAACCCGTAATCCAATATTCCATTGTCGCCTGAAACGGCGTCATGGCCGATTGACGGGAATCGCGACACACTTCCTGACGAATTTCTCCCCGCCGCGCCTCGTCGCCCACCGCCTCAGATGCGGAAGAGCCCGGTTGTCCTCAGGGCAAGCTCAACGCCACGTACTCGGCGGGATGCTCTCTCGAACCGACCGCGACGACAATGTACTGCTTGCCCTCGAACATGTAGGACATGACCGCGCCGGTGGTCCCTGCAGGCAATTCGGTTTCCCACAGCACAGTGCCGGTCGCCTTGTCGTACGCGCGAAACTTGCGCCCGCCGGCGCCCGGCGCGAGCGACAACGGCATGCCCTCCGGGACGCGGGCTGGGGCCGCCATGATCGGATCCCCTTCTCCGACAAACAGGAGCGTCCTGGTCACGAGCGGAGCGCTGCGCCCCGGGTGGCCGAGCGGCGGCAGGTTGAGCCCTTTCAGCAGCGGATGATCGCGTGGCCCGTCGCCATTGGGGACCATCCACGCGATCTCTCCTTTATCAAGGTCGATGGCCGTAATCCTGCCGTACGGCGGCTTGAGCAACGGCAGCCCCAGCGGGGCTCGCGGATATTCGCGCGTGCCGCGCGTATAGGTGAGATTCGTTTCCTTCTCGTTGCCTTTGATGATGTCTGCGACGAATGGGCCGGTGATCGACGGGATATAGAGCATGCCGGTCTCGGGATCGAACGCCGCGCCCTGCCAATCTGCCCCTCCAACCGAGCCGGGAAGCTGCATGGTGCCTTTCGTGTCCTGCGGTCCGTTTCCTTTGATCGACGGAGGCGTGAACATCGGACCGATGGCGTAGTTCTTGACGATGTCGAGCGCCGCCGCGCGCAGCTCCGGCGTGAAGTCGATCAGATCATCGACGGTGACGCCCTGCCGATCGAATGCTGGAGGCTTGGTGGGGAACGGCTGGGTCGGTGAGGTGTACTCACCCGGTGTCTTCGACTGCGGCACCGGCCGCTCTTCGATCGGCCAGACAGGCTGACCGGTTGCGCGATCGAACACGAACGCAAAGGCCTGCTTCGTGACCTGGACAACCGTCTGAATCCTTCGTCCGTCGACCGTGATGTCGGCGAGAATCGGCGCTGCAGGCAGATCGAAATCCCAGAGATCGTGATGGACGAGCTGATGATGCCAGACGCGCTCGCCTGTCTCGCACCTCACGGCCACCAGGCTGTTCGCAAACAGGTTGTCGCCTGGGCGGTGCCCGCCGTACATGTCACTCGTCGCGCTGCTGAGCGGCAGGTACGCGTAGCCGAGCGCTTCGTCGGCGCTGATGAGCGACCACAGATTCGCGTGGCCCGTGTACTTCCACGAGTCGTTCTTCCAGGTATCGACGCCAAACTCACCGGCCCGTGGAATCACGTGAAAGGTCCAGCGCAACTTACCGGTGCGCACGTCATAGGCGCGAACATCCCCGGGCGGCGCTTCCTTGTTCTGCGGTGAATCAGTCATCGACCCTCCGACGATCACCACGTCTCTGCACAGCTGCGGAGCGCCGGTCCAGTAGTAGCGTGTCTTGGTCTCAGCGGGAAAGCCCAAATTGACGACACCGTTGTCGCCGAAGGCGCGGTACGGCTGCCCGGTCTTCACATTGAGCGCCATCAAGGCTTCACCACGCTGGACGAAAATGCGTTCGTTCGCGCCATCGCGCCAATACACCACGCCGCGAGTGCTGTCTCCGCCGCGCAGCGCTCCTCCACCCGGCGGGAGCTCCTGAATCCAGATGGTCCGGCCGGTGCCCGGATGGAACGCTTCGACGAGCCCAACGCCATTGGGACTGTACAGGACGCCATTGACCATCAGCGGCGTCGCGCGGAAGTTGTTCTGGAACTTCAGCTCCGGGTCCCTCGCGAGAAGCTGCGGATCGACGGCGGGCCGCCGCCACGCGATCGTCAGCAGCGTGACGTTCTCCTTGGTGATCTGATCGAGCGGCGAATATTTACGACTGCCGGGGTCGCCCGAATAGCTGCGCCATTCGCCGTTCTGCGTCCGCACGGTCGTTGTCACGAGCGCACACACCACCGTGGCGATCAGCCACAGCGCCAGCGTGGATGTTGGTCGCATGATGGTCCTTTCAACGGGACGTTCTTCTACGGTTTCCGGGATTGCTAGGGTATCCCCGCGTTCAAACCTTCGCCGCCGATCATGAGCATCCCGACAAGCACCAGGGCGGCGCCTGCCACGCGCGCCACGACGGTACCCGCGGGTCCGATCTTCTCGAGCAGCACGAAGGCGCTCAACGCGGCGACCCAGACAAGGTTCATCACGCCCACGACAAAGAGCACGCACATCAGCGCCCAGCAGCAGCCGAGGCAATAGGCCCCGTGACGTACGCCCATCTGGAACGCGCCGATCGCACGTCCCCGCCAGTGGCCCATCAGGAATCCCAGCGGGCTCCGGCAGTGCGCCAGACACGCGCTCTTGACGGGCATCAACTGATACGCTCCGGCGGCGACGAGGATCCCGCCGGCAAGCACGGGGCTCGAGGTTTTCATGGTCGACGAGAGCATGGCCGCCTGGTGCAGTCCCCACTGCGCGAGAGCCGCGCATGCACTGAAACCAGCCCAGACGGCGAAATACCCGAGCCCGAATATCAGCACCGATGCCGGAATCCTGCGCTCGTGGCGCCCGGCAGCCGTCGCGGCGAACAGGAGCAGGACCGGTGCGGCGGCGGCGGTCATCATGCCAACCATCATGATCAGCCACATCAGGAACGCGAACCAGGCATCGACGATCGTCCAGGAGGCATCCAGCGTCATCCCCATCGCGGCCATGGCCGTGTCGTACTCCATCGCCTGCGACATCAGGCGGTCGAGACGAATGAGATAGGCCCAGGCCAGTGCCGTGATGACGATGAGGCAGATGGAGATCAGCACGCGGTCGCGACGCGGAATCGCCGCGACCGGCGCCAGGTCAGGCACTCTGCCAGGAGAACGGCGCATACTGGCCGTTATTGGTCCCCGTCGCGTCGTCCCACGACAGGCCGAGCGCGTGGACGGAGCTTTTTGACGCATGGGCCAGCGCGACCCGGTCGGCGGCCGGATGTCCCGTGTTGTCCAGATGGAGCGGTTCGGTCGCCTGAGGGTTCATTCCCATGGCGTCAGAGGCGGCCATATCGACGAGCGTGGACGCCTTGACGGACCAGCTCGCGCCTGTACGATCGAAGCGAATGGGAGCCGATTCGACACCCAGAAACTTTCCTATGAGCCCCGACATCGCCGCCATCGGACCGCCCGCCGCGCCGCTGGCAATGGCCGTGATGGCATCGCGCTGCTCGGCATTCGCGCGGTCGTCTGAGATGAGGCCGACCGACCAGTTGCCTTTGCCCATCGCCTCAGGCGTGAATCCAAGGACGATGAAACCGAGGCCGTCGAGTGAGAGCGTCCCGTAACTCCCGCGCTCGATCTGGAATCCCATGGCGAACGTGCACGTGCCCTTGCTCGGCCTGACAGCCATCTGGCCGGTGATGCAGGGACAGATGAAGTCGCAGCTGCACGTTTCGTAGTACTGCCCGTTCACGCGCCAGGACGGCGTCGCCATATCGGTACCTCCGCTCGGCCGATCATAGTTCAACTGGCCTTGACACAACTGGCCTGGTCAATTGACACACCTTTCGCCCCGGCGCTAGACTCCGCGCACCGGCGGCCATCCTTGCCCGCCCGAGGAGACTCGAATGACTCATATCAATCGGCGCGCACGGACCGGGGCACTTGCCATAGTGGCCGGCGTGTCCTTGTTGGCCTTCTTTATGGCCCCCGGCTCTTTCACCCCAGGAGCGGAGGCGCAGTCGGCGCCGCGGTACATCTTCGATCCGAGCTGGCCCAAGCCGCTGCCGAACAAATGGAAGATGGGTGGCGTCACCGGACTGGCCGTGGACAAGGACGACAACGTCTGGGTATTGAATCGTCCGAACGACACGCTCGACATCGAGGGCCATGCGGGGCTGAATCCCCCGACGGCCGACTGCTGCGTCCGCCCTCCGGCGCTGATCCATATCGACAAGAACGGCAGCGTCATCGAATCGTTTGACGCCATGCAGGGGCACGGCATGGACGTGGACAGCCAGGGGTTCGTCTACGTCGGATCGAACACGGTCCGCAAATACGATCCGAAGAGCGGCAAGCTGGTCAAGGAGCTCGCGCGCGTACCTGAGCCGCAGCCGGGCGGCGGCGGCCGCGGTGCAGATCCGGCCGCGCAGGCCAAGCTTGTGGCGGCCTTCAGGGCCAAGTATCCCCCGACGACCCCGATGATCGTGGGAGGCCTCGAAGAGATTCGCCTCGACGAGCCGGCCCGCGAGATGTACGTCGCGGACAGCTACCTGGGCGGACGCGTGCTGGTGTTCGACCTGGACACTTTTGCGTTCAAGCGCGGGTGGGGCGCGTACGGAAAGCCGCTCGCGCAGATCAGTCTCAATGAGGCAGACCACGACTACGCGCCGAACGGGGCGATGCCCAAGGATTTCGCCGGGCACCTCACGCTGAACTTCTCGGCCGATGGGATGGTCTACGCCGCGGATCGGAACGCGAACCGCATCCACGTCACCGACAAGCAGGGCAAGTACATGAACAAGGAGTTCATCCTCGCCCCGTCGACAGGTGAAGGCGGTTCAACGGGCGGCGTCGCGTTCTCGACCGACAGGGAGCAGCGGTTCCTGATCATTTCGGATCTGACGAACAACAAGATCTGGTTCCTCAACCGCGCGGACGGCAAGCTTTTCGGCCAGTTCGGCAGCATGGGCGAGAACGGGGGCCAGTGGTTCGGCCTGCACATGATCGCCATCGACTCCCAGGGCAACATCTACACGGGCGAGGTGTTCAACGGCGAACGGGTGCAGCGGTTTGTCCCCGCCGACAGTGCGAGGGGAAAGCAGCTTGCGCAGGCGGGCTTGCAGCCAATGAGCTGACGCACACACGACGGGCCACAGAGACACAGGGTCACAGAGTTAAGTTTTCTCTGTGTCTCTGTGACTCTGTGGCCTGGCTCGATCCGTCTGTGGCCTGGCTCGATCCGCTAGAACCCGTACTTCACCCCGAACTGCATGATGCGCGAGTCCCCGGCCTGCGACTGAATCCGGCCGAAGTTGCCAGACGAGAAGTTCGTCGTCGGATTGCCCCAGTTGAAGTTATTGAGCAGATTGAACGCTTCCATCCGGACTTCCAGGTTCTGGGTCGTCCCAAACGAGAAGAGCCGCGACAGCGCCAGGTCAGCCTTCCAGAAACCCGGACCCCGGATGCTGTTCAGCACGTAGTTGCCAAACGTCCCCTGCGCCGGCTGCTCGAATGCCGCCCGATTCAGGTAGCTCGTCAGCGTCTTCGCGCCATACACGTCGTCGGAGATCTGGTTGACCCGCAGGCCAGCCGTGCCGCCCAGCCCGTTGAACGAGTTCTGGCCTGTGGTCACCGTCAGCCAGCTGCCCGAGCGCACGTTGAGAATGCCCGAGACGCGCCAGTTGGCCACCAGCGCGTTCAACGCCGCGTTGGCGACCTCGGGTGTCTGGTAGCCGAGCGTGGCGTTCACGATGTGCGTGCGGTCCTGCGGGCAGTGGCCGCGGTCGTATTCGGGATCGTCCGGGTTCGTGAAGCCGCCGGCGTTGCCGCCGGTGTTCGCCCAGTCGAGCCCAATGCACCGCGACAGCGTGTAATTGCCATTGAGGCTGAGCCCTGCAGCGACACCTCCAAGCGGTACGGACCGGTCGGCACGTTGGGCATGACCCACGCTCCGGTTCCGTCGGTCACGGCCGTGCGCGTGAATCCCGTGTCGGTTTGCGTCGCCGTGACGGTCACTCCGGGAAGGACCGCCCCGCTCTCATCGGTGACGCGGCCGGCGAGCTCCGCCGTCGCCTGCGCCGACGCCAGGGCCGTCGTCAGAAGAAGGTTCGCGACACCGATCGCGAAAACCCATAAGAGGTGCTTCACCACGGCTTCGTCCTCCCGAACACGCGCCGAGTGTCTCGCATTTCGCGCAGCGGGTCAAAGCTTAGAACGGTGCCGTCACTATACAGTCCAGCGGGTATTTACTTGTGTAGTGGGCCGGGCTATGACGTGGACTCGACAACCACCGTATGCACCCGTGGATGCACCAGGCGCGGCGCCCGTCGTTGGTTCTGATCGCCCTTCTGGCGATCGTAGTCCTGGTGGGTGCGCCCCTGATCGGCTGGCCCCCGGTTGTGCGCTTCCCGGCGGTCCTGGTTCCTGCCCTCATGCTGGCCGTGGCTGTCCTGCGACCGTGGCGGTGGAATGCATCGGAGTGGCAGACCTTGGAGGACTGGGCTCCCTCGGCTCGTGTGGTGTGGACCGGAGCTCTCGTCGTTGCACTTGTACTGTTCTGGCTCGTGCTCACCCGGTTTCGATCCGGGGAGATCAATGGCGTCGATTTCACGGTGTATTTCGACCGGCCGTGCTTCCAGACATTGCAGGGTCGACCGCTCTTCGTGGAGACGGCCGACTTTGTCGATTACTCGCATCGCACGGCTCTCGGCCACCATGCGTATTGGGGGATGTTCCCGGTCTGCTCTCTGTACGCGCTTCGTGCGACGCCGTTCTGGCTCCTCACGCTCTCGATCATCGCCGTCACCTTCGGTGCGGTACACGTGCTGCGAGCGATGCAGTGGCTGGGCACAGGCGGTGTGCTCGCAACAGCCACCGCGCTCGCCTTCGTCCTCAATGACAACACGGCTCGCACGCTGAACTACGGCTTCCATCCCGAGGTGCTCTACGCGTGGTTCATTCCCTGGCTGCTCGATGCGGCGTTGCGGGGGAATCGACGGCAATTCGTGGCCGCCACCCTCGCCTGCATCCTGGTGAAGGAGGATGCCGCCATGCCGCTCTTCGCGGCGTCCGTCGCTCTGGGGTTGAACGGATTCCGACGCATGAACCACCTCGACCGTGCCTTCTTCCTCATGCTGCCCGTGGCTCTCTCGCTGGCGAATCTCGGGATCTACTACGCGGTGGTCGTCCCGGCGCTGACGACAGGGGGTCTTCCGGCGTATGCGCACTTCTGGGCAAGCTACGGCCCGACACCGATGCGGGCGCTTGCCGGTATGATCACCCACCCCTGGAGCGTTCTCGCGGAGAGCACGACCTCCGGCTTTCTCAGGATTGTGATTCTCCCGCACCTGTTTCTACCGGTGCTCGGCTGGCGCTGGATGCTCGGGATCGTGCCGATCGTGGCGCTCTTCAGTGCATCGGACGATCCACAGTTGCGGAGGTTCGGGATCTACTACGCGATCCCTCTCGTTCCGTTTCTCGTCATCGGGGCCTCGACCGGCGCCTTGACACTGGCGCGCCGCCTGGTCCCCGATGTTGGCCGCGCCGCGTTATTCGCCGCCGCCCTCGTTCTGCTCGGCGCCGTGCTCGTCGGCAGCGGCAATCGCGGATACAGCCTCCGCCCCTGGAAACCCCAGATCGCTGCCGTGCCCGAGGCGCTTTCCCGGCTTGCAGACGAGCGCGTCGTGCTCGTGCAGAGCGGCCTCTATCCCCATGCCGGCTACGATGAGCGCGTCCAACTGCTCACCCCGGAGACTCTCCGAAATCCCCGCTATGCCGGTGCAGTCGTTCTGATCGCGCAAGGAATTGGGGCCTACCCGTTTCAGACCGGTGATTTGGACGGCCTCCATCAGCTTCCGTCAATTCGCGCCATGCCCGGCGGCCTGCTGGCGGTACGGGCACCGGCAGCTTCGCACCCGGGCCGACGGGGGCCCGTTCACACGCCTCGTTGGCGGCTACCGGGAGAACGGAGATCGGGAACCGACGGCGTGCCCGCGCGGACCGGTGACCCTGGAAGGATATTGTGAACTACGATGCGCCTGTGAGGAACTCGCCGGCTGGCGACCCGGACACGCGGGCCGCATCAAGCGCGCTCGTGACGCTCGCGGCCGGATTCGCAGCCGTGTTCGGCCTCTGGCTGCTGTGGGGATACCAGCTCGTACGCAGCCTTCAGCAGGTTGAGCAGAACGTGTCTGGCGTGCACGAATCGTACGTCCGTGGCGAGCAGACGCTCACAAAGGTGCGGACGAGCGTGCTGCTCGGCTCCATCTATCTTCGCGATGCGATCATCGACGGGGCGTCGCCGCGACGTGACTACTACCGCAGCGAGTTCACCCGCCTGCGTACAGAAGTAGATCGACGGCTGGAGAGCTACCTCCCCGAAGTCGCATCCCCGGTTGAACGGGAACATTGGGCGCGCCTGCAGACCGAGCTCGGCGACTACTGGGCGTCGCGCGAGATCGCGTTTACCGACGACACCCGCAACCAGGGCGAGGCCATCATGCTGCTGAGGCGCCGCGTCGTGCCGCAGCGCGACGCGATTCTCGAGATCCTCGACCAGCTGGCGGCGCTCCAGAATGTCGCCAACCGACGTCACCAGCTCGAAGCGAACCGCCTCTATCAGCAGGCGCGGACGCGTCTGATTTCAGTGGGCGTTGTCACGCTGGTGGTGGCACTTGTCGTCGCGCTGACCGTATCGCGGCACGTCAACCATCTCCAGCGCCAGATCGAGCGCCAACGGCTGGGCGAGCGACAGAACCGCGAAGACCTCGAGCGACTGTCCGCGCGCCTGGTCGACGCGCAGGAGGACGAGCGCCGCACCCTCGCGCGCGAGCTTCACGACGAAGTCGGCCAGGCGCTCACCGCCGTGAACGTCGACATTGGCATCGCGTTGCGGGGGAATATCGAGCCGCGGGCCAGGACGGCGCTGCAGGAGGCGCGCGACATCGCCGAAAGCACCCTCCGCGGCGTGCGTGACCTTTCACAGCTCCTCCACCCGTCCGTCCTGGACGATTTCGGGTTGCCTACGACGCTGGATACCCATCTCCGCAGCTTTTCCCAGCGCACCGGCATCCGCGCACAGCTGGCTGAAACCATCGACGACAGGCTGGCGCCCCCCATTGAAGTGTGCGTCTACCGCATCGTCCAGGAGGCCATGAATAACGTGGCGCAGCACAGCGGCGCGACGGCGTGCATCGTGTCGCTGAGCGCAGGCGGCGGCGAGCTTCGCCTGGTGATCGAAGACAACGGGCGCGGCCTGGGCCCGCAGGCCGACACCCATCCCACGCGCAGCGGTCTGGGCCTCATCGGCATGCGCGAGCGGGCGCAGGCGCTCGGAGGAACCTTCGTGATTGGCAACCGCGCGGGCGGCGGGACAAGGGTCGCCGTCACCCTGCCGTACCAAACGCCGGCCGCCGCCGAGGCGGATGCCTCAGAGCGTCGGGCGGGGTGAAGAGTGGGCACCCTTCGGATTCTCCTCGCCGACGACCATACGGTCGTGCGGCAAGGTCTTCGGAAGGTTCTTGAAGAACGTCAGGACTGGCAGGTCGTGGCCGAGGCCGGCGACGGCCGCGAGACCGTCCGCCTCGCCGAGCAGCACAAGCCCGACGTTGCCGTGATCGACGTCGCCATGCCGTTGCTGAACGGCATCGAAACCACACGGCAGATCTCGCGGCGCGTGCCGGGTGTGCGGATTCTCATCCTCAGCATGCACTCGGACGAGGCGTACGTCACACAGATCCTGAAGGCAGGCGCGATCGGATACTTATTGAAGGACTCGGCGGATGTCGACCTGCTCCAGGCCGTCAGCGCGGTGGCACAAGGCAAATCGTTCTTCAGCCCGCCGATTGCCAGGCTGATGCTGCACGGCGATGTCCGACCGGGCAGCGCGCACGCTATCGACCGCTACGAATCGCTCTCCGAGCGCGAGCGCGAAGTATTCCAGCTCGTCGCCGAGGGCAGGGCCAACAAAGAGATTGCGGCGCTGTTGTTCATCAGCCCGGCTACAGTGGAAACCCACCGCGCGCGAATCATGGAGAAGCTCGATCTGCACAGCGCGGCGGAAATCGTGCTCTACGCCGTCCGCCGCGGGGTGGTCCGATGACAATCACGCCTCGTGGACGTCGCGCGAACGCCGCAGATTAGTGCAGATTAGTTGATCGTGGCGGCCGCGCCCGTGTCGGCGACCAGGTGGGAGTGCTGGCCCTTGATCTTCTCGATGGCGGCGCGCTTGTAGAAGTTGCCCATCGAGTAGCCGCACAACAGCTTGAGTTCGTGCGTGTTGGCCAGTTCGTTCCACAGCGTTTCGAGGCGAATCGCCGCCGTTTCCAAGCCGTCCTTCCACAGCACGTTGACCATTTCGCCATAGGTGTGGATGGTGCAGTGCCTGCGCCCGCGGCACAACTGGCTCATCGCCTGGCCGACGACGTGTCGGAACGTGGCGGCGTGCGGCATACCGTCCACCATGAACGTCGCCAGCACCTCACGCGCGTCCAGCATCACGAGGTCGCCGAGGCGCTTGAGCTCGTTGACACCGAGCGGGCGCTTTCGCAGGTCAGCCTCGATGGCGATACGATGTTTCGGCGTCGCGATGACGACCGCGGGATCGCCCTTGACCAATCCCTCGGCGAGAAACCCCGCGACAATGCTCGCAAGTGACGCGTCGTCCTTGTAGAACCGGACCGCGTGGAAACGTCCCGCGTGCGCTTTTTTCGCTTGGCTCACTCGCTCCTCTGACGACGCCCGGTGCAAAATCAGTGTAAACAGGGATCGCATGCGCCGCAAAGCGTTTCTGTGGCTGAGCTTGTGATTCTTGAAGCTCGACAGTGGTACACTCTCGCGGCGACAGCACCTTGCGAGTACGGCTGGACTACGGCACCTGCGGCCTCGAGGTCGATCTTCCCGACGAGCGCGTGACTGTCATCGAACCCCACTTCAAACCGGCGGTCCCCGACGCGCGAGCGACGCTGCTCCAGGCGATCCGCTCGCCAATGGAACGGCCGCCGCTCCGGGAGATCGTTCGCACCGGCCAGCGCGTGGCCATCTCCGTCTGCGACGTCACGCGCGCCCAGCCGCGCCGTGAAACGCTGCAGGCGCTCTTCGAGGAGATGCCGCACGTTGCGGCCGGCGGCATCACGATCCTGATTGCCACCGGCACCCACCGGTCCAACACCGAGGCCGAGCTCGAGCGCATGCTCGGCCGCGACATGCTCGACCGCTATCGCGTGATCAACCATGACAGCCGCGATCCATCGGCGCTCGGCTACGTCGGGCAGACGTCCAAGGCCGTTCCCGTCTACCTGAACAAGGAGTGGCTGGCCGCCGACTTCCGCATCACCACGGGTTTCGTGGAGCCGCACTTCTTCGCTGGATTCAGCGGCGGCCCGAAGATGGTGGCGCCAGGGCTTGCCGGCCTGGAGACCGTGATGACGCTCCACGACGCGCGCCGGATCGGGGATCCCAACGCGACCTGGGGCGTCATCGACGGCAACCCGATCCACGACGACGTGCGGGAGATCGCGCGGATGGTGCCCGCCCACTTTTCCGTCGACGTCACGCTGAACCGCGACCAGCAGGTCACGGCCGCCTTCGCCGGCGACCTGTTCGTCGAGCATCGCGCGGCCTGCGCCTCTGTCAAGGACACGGCCATGCGTGCCGTTCCGGCGCCCTTCGACGTGGTGCTCACGACCAATTCGGGTTACCCGCTCGACCAGAACCTCTATCAGGCCGTGAAGGGAATGTCCGCCGCCGCGAAGATCGTGAAACCGGGCGGGACGATCATCTGCGCCGCCGAGTGCCGCGACGGTCTGCCCTCGCACGGCTCCTACGGCGCCGTGCTCGCGTCGCAGCCCGACCCGCGGGGGTTGCTGGCGATGATCAACGCCCCCGGCTACTCGGTGCCCGACCAGTGGCAGGCACAGATCCAGGCGCAGATACAGATCAAGGCCGACGTGCTCGTCAAGACGTACGGCCTCTCCCCGTCGGAAGTGCGCGGCGCGCACTTCGCTCCCATCGAGGACGTATCGCGCGCCGTCAGCGAGGCGATGGAGCGGGCGGGACCGGCGGCGACATTGTGCGTGCTCCCCCAGGGGCCGCAGACCATCCCCTACCTCGTCTCATGATCCAACTCCCACCATCACCAGCGTCACGCCAAACATCTGGCATGACGGATGGCGGGACCAGCATGGTGATAACGGGAACAAACCTGAAGACGAACCGCCGCCTTCGCGCTTTGCGCTTCGGCGAGCCTCGCCGGGGCGGACCGCGCAGGCG
>Ga0184637_10000823_pt1 | contig 22048 bp, 19 predicted proteins | sample PLM3_127_b2_FD_133143 | JGI IMG/M metagenome (GOLD analysis project Ga0184637, IMG submission 133143) | Groundwater sediment microbial communities from an aquifer in East River, Colorado, USA - PLM3_127_b2 | ecosystem: Environmental > Terrestrial > Soil > Riparian zone | place: USA: East River... | reverse complement strand
TCTTGCGCCGCCGGTCCAGATCGCCCAGCCGCGGCACGGCTTCCAGCAGTGCCCGGGTATAGGGATGCGCCGGATGCCGGAAGATGTCCCTGACGGCACCGCTTTCCACGATGCGGCCGGCATACATGATCGCCACCCGGTCCGCCATCTGCGCGACAATGCCGAGATCGTGAGTGATGAACAGGATCGCCATGCCGAGCTCGCGCTGCAGCTTGCGCAGCAGGTCCAGGATCTGCCCCTGGATGGTGACGTCGAGGGCCGTGGTCGGTTCGTCGGCGATGAGCAAGCTTGGCGAACAGATCAAGGCGCGGGCGATCATCGCCCGCTGCCGCATGCCGCCGGAGAATTCCGACGGATAGCGGTCCAAGGCACCCTTGGGGTCGGGGATGCCGACCTTGGTCAGCAGTTCCACCGCGCGGTCCCGCGCCGCCTGTTTCGAAACCGGCTCATGAATCCGCACGACCTCGCTGATCTGTGCGCCGATCGTGTGAATGGGGGAGAAAGAGCTCATCGGCTCCTGGAAGATCATGCCCATGCGCGCGCCACGGATGGCTTCGATCGCGGCCCCATCCTTGCCCAGAGCCGCAATATCCGCCTGGTATCCGTCTGCGGCGTGCAGCAGGATGCGGCCCTTGGCGATGGTGAGATTTCTGGCCAGAAGCTGCATCAGCGCCAAGGCGGTGACGCTCTTGCCCGAGCCGCTCTCGCCGACCAGCGCCAACACATCGCCGCGGCCGATCGAGAAAGACACATCCTCGGTGATCGGCACCAGAAGCCCGTCCTGATTCAGGGCGATGGAGAGGTCCGAGACTTCCAGAACGGGCGCTGCGCTTGCCATCATCTCACCGCGAATAGGGGTCGGCGGCGTCGCGCAGACCGTCGCCCAGGAAGTTGAAGGCCAGCACGGCGACGATGACGAAAATGCCGGGAATCATCAGCCAGGGCGCCTGATCGACCGAGCGGATGCTCTGTGCCGCATAGAGCAGCACGCCCCAGCTTTCCACCGGCTCGCGCAGGCCGAGGCCCAGGAACGACAAGGACGTCTCCGCCAGCAGGATCTCCGGAAACGCGATCGAGGTATCGACGATGAGATAGCTGAGGAAGGACGGCAGCAGATGCCGCCGGATGATGCGGAAGTCGGAACAGCCTGACAGCCGCGCCGCCAGCACGAAATCCTCATGCCGTGTCGCCAGCAGCTTGCTGCGTACCGTTCGCGCCAGCCAGGTCCAGCCCAGCAAGGCCAAGATGATGGTGACGGCAAGATAGGTGGCCAATGGCCCCCAGTCGCGCGGCAGGGCGGCGGCCAGCGCCAGCCACAAGGGCAAAGTCGGGACGGAGCGGATGAACTCGATCACCCGCATGACGATGTTGTCGAAGTTCCCGCCGAAATAGCCGGCGGCGCCGCCGATCGCAGCACCCAGGAAAAAGGAGATGATCACGCCGACGAAGGCGACGCTGAGCGAGGCGCGGCAGGCGTGGATGGTGCGGGAGAACAGGTCCAGCCCGGTGAAGTCGGTGCCGAACAGATGGATGAACCCCTCGCGCGTGCCAAACAGATGGATGTCCATCGGGATCAGCCCGAACAGATGGTAGGGCGCGCCACGGACGAAGAACTCGATCTCCCAGATCTGGCTGGTATCGACGGCATGCTTCATGCGCAAGGTGACCGGGTCACGCTCCGCCGTGCGGCCATAGACGAAAGGGCGCAGATGGAAATCGCCGTCCGCATCGAAGAAGTGCGGCATCATCGGCGCGCCAACGACATATTTCGTGTCGCGCTCGAAGGGCGCATAGGGACTGATCGGCTCGGCGAAGGCCACGAAGATCAGGAACAGGCCGAGCAGCATCATGCCGACCATGGCCAGGCGATGCTGGCGGAACTTCCACCACATCAGCGTCCATTGGGTGGCGAGATCCGGCCGACGCGGCGCCTTGGGCCTTGATCTGAAAACGTCGAGCATCGTCATGCGGCTACTCCAGCCGGATGCGCGGATCGAGCGCCACCAGCAGCAGGTCCGACACCAGCGTACCGATGATGGTGAGCGCGCAATAGATGAAGATAAGCGCGCCTGCCAGTTGCATGTCCTGGTTCAGCAAAGACTGCAGAAACAGTGGCCCGGTATCCGGCAGGGCCAGAACGAAACCCACAATGGGTGCGCCGGAGATCACATAGGTGAGGCGCCAGCCGAGCGTGCTGGCGATCGGGTTCAGCGCCATGCGCACCGGATAGCGGATCAGGAGCTTGATCGGCGACAATCCGCTCGCCTTGGCCGAGAGCACATACATCTTGTCGAGCTCGTCCAGCACCGCCGCGCGCATGGCGCGGATCAGGAAGGCGGTCCCGGCCATGCCCAGCACGACGACCGGTACCACCAGATGCGCCAGCAGATCGACCCACTTGTCCCAGGACCAGGGCGCGTTCTGATATTGCGGCGAGAACAACCCGCCGACGCTCTGGCCGAAATATTTCTGCGACAGATACATGAGCACCAGAGCCAGCAGGAAATTCGGCGTCGCCAAGCCCAGATAGCCGATGAACGAGACCGCGTGATCGCCGAAGGAATAGCGCCGCACCGCTGAATAGATGCCGACCGGGATCGAGATCGCATACATGAAGATGAGCGTGGAAAAGGCGATAGCAAGCGTGAGCGGCATACGCTCCCAGATCACCTCGCCGACCGGGCGCTTCCATTCCCAGCTCTCGCCCCAGTCGCCATGCAGGACGGCGTTGGAGACCCAGCGCCAATACTGCACGTACAAGGGCTGATCCAGTCCAAGCTGGCTGCGCAGATTCTCGATTTCCCCCTGGCTGATGATGGCGCCGGCCGCCGCCTTGCGGGCGGCATAGATCTCGGCAAAGTCGCCTGGCGCGCTTTGCACGATGGCGAAGGAAACCACCGACACCAGCGCCAGCGTGATCACCATGTAGACGAGGCGTCGAACGAGGTAGGCGATCATGCGGCGCCCTTAGCTGTTCGGCTTAGGTGACATCAGAGTGACATCAGATCGGGGCGCGACCGGCATCCCGGCCGCGCCCCGGCATTCAGCAGGTCAGACTACTCCTTGATGTACCATTGATCGGCGCGGAAAGCGTAGCTGTAGCCGAAATTGAAGTGCGCGGTTCCCAATTCCGCCTTCACATTGTGCAGACGGTTGGAGACGATGATCGGCTTCGGCAGCTCGCCGATGGTGCCGATGATGGTCATGTTCTCCAGATTGAGCTTCACCAGCTCCTTGCCCAGTTCCATGTAGCGATCGGAACCCGGCACCACACTCTTCCATTCCTTGGCGATTTCGAACATCCGCTTGGCCCAGGCCGGCGGCTCCTCGCCCGACGCGCCGTCGCTGATCGACCATTGCTTCCACTTCACGCCGAACAGCGGGCTGATCTCCGAGTAATAGGGCGTGTAGAGGGTGATGTCGGCAACGAGAGTCGGCTCATAGGGCACATCCCATTCCATGTTGATGTCCGAGGTCTCGGCCTTGGCATTCTCGCGCGTCGCGGCACTGGTAAGTTCCTTGGGGTTCACCTTCAGCCCGACCGCCTTCAGATAATCGCTCACCAGCTTGACGAACTCCGCCGAGGCCATCTGACTCGAATACTCCCACAGGATGGTGAAAGGCGACCCGTCGGGATAGGTGCGCATGCCGTCCGCACCCTTCTTCATGCCCATGTCGTCCAGCAACGCGTTGGCCTTGGCGACATCGTACTCGATCATATAGTTGGCGTCTGCGTCGGTGACGAACGACACCTGCGCCGGCAGCGCCTGGCTCGGCTTGCCGAGCTCGAAATAGAGGACGTCATTCAGCTCGTTGCGGTTGATCGCGTACGAGACTGCCTGGCGGAACCGCAGATCCGAATAGACCGAGCGCAGCTTGGCATCATTGTGCGTGATGTTGAAAGCCAGGGCCGGACCAATGGAGCCGGCCGCCATGCGGACGGTGTATTTGCCCGACGCCTCCTTGTCCTTCACCGTCGGGTATTCGGGCAGGCCGAGGCCTTGCGCCTTGTAATCGACCTCGCCGTTCATGATCGACAGCATCTGCAAATCGACGTTGAGGAAGCGCTCATAGTGATGGTCGATATAGGGCAATTGCTGGCCCGAGCTGTCGATCTTGAAGTAGTACGGATTGGCCCTGAACACGCGGTGCTGCGTGTCCGGCTCCACCTCGATGACGTGGCTTTCCAGCGTCGGCACGGCCAGCGCGTGCGCGGTCAGCGTCTCCGCGTCCTTCCACTTGTCGTAATAGGCATCGAACTGCTTGATCCAGTTCTCGAAGCCGGCGGCCTTCGCCTCGGCATCGGCGTTGGAATTGTAGGCCGGCAGGTATTGGGCGAAATGATGCTTCGGCGCGAACGGCGTGAAATACGAGCCGCTGGTTGCCATGTAGCTGAGCAAGCCGGGGAAAGGTTCATCGAAGCTCAGCTTCACATGCGTCTCGTCGATCTTCTCGGCCTTGGCCCCGACGCCCCATTCGATGGTGGTGTCCGGGCTCATCTCCTTGTTGTTGACGATGTCCTGGAAGAAGAACACCACATCGTCCGAGGTAAAGGGCGCGCCATCGGACCATTTGTGGCCCTTGCGCAGCTCGAAGGTGATCGATTGGTAATCATCGGCCCACTCCCACGAGCGGGCGACGTTCGGCACGATGGTCTTCAGATCGTCGGAGATCCGCACCAGGCTGACCTGGCGCCAGCTCAGGATGTCCGACGTGCCGGATTCCGGCGCGCGCGCCAAGCCGTTCAAGGTGCCGCCATAGACGCCACAAGCGTCGTAGGGCAGCACGATCAGCGGCTGTTCCGGCAGGCGCTGATCGACCGGCGGCAGCTTGCCCGCCTTCACATCCTTGTCGAAGATCGGGTTCTCGCTGTAGCTGAGCTTCACGTCCGCGGCGAGCGCCTCTTCGACCTCGACCTGCTCCGGCCAGGCGCCGGTCAGGTTCTGCGGGTCGTCGACTGTCGGGCACGATGCGGCAAAACCGCTCGTTGCTCCGAACGCCGTGAATGAGAGCACCGCCAGCACCGCCGTTGCGGTGTGTCGGTATGTGCCTTGTCCGAGAATAGTCATGCGTATCTCCCCGTTTTGAATGACGCCCGGAACAGGGCGTGACCGTTTGCGCCGGTTGTTGGGGAAATAAGATGACTAAGTAGTCAACAAGTCAATATTGAAGTGACCGTTCAGGCACAAATTTCGTGGAACTTTGCAACTGTAAAAGGGAAATAAGCCCTCTACTCTGTCACTACCTCCGCCACCAGCACCTCGACACCGGCCGCGCGCAGCGCTTCGCCCAGCGGCGGCGGCGGTGCTTTGTCGGTGACCAGGCGGTGGACGCTGCGCGCCTCGCAAACCTGAAACAGCGCGTGCCGGCAGAGCTTCGAACTGTCGGCCAGCACGGTGGTCTGCCGCGCGCTCGCGATCATCGCCCGGGCGACATAGGCCTCGTCCGCGTTGTAATCCATGAAGATGCCCGCGGCATCGATGGCGCCGATGGTGAGCACCGCATGATCGGCGTGGAGGCGCTGGATCTGCTCGATCGTGTGCGGGCCCACGGCTTCGTGGTTCTCGCCCGAATAGCGGCCGCCAAGCAGATGAACTTCACTGCGTCTGGCCGAATTCCAGTGCTCTTTGGCCACCATGACCGAATTGGTGATCACCGTGAAGCGGCCGACGCCGCCCAAGGCCTCGGCGAAAGCGGTGGTGGTGGAGCCCGAATCGATCAGCAGGCTGTCGCCGGGCTCGAAGAGCTGCGCGGCACGATTGGCGATCGCCAGCTTCTCGGCCTTGGCGGCGGCGCTGCGGTCGCCATAGGGGCTCTCCAGCGCGGTCTGCGCGTGCACCGCCCCGCCATGCACCTTGCGCACCACGCCACGTTCCGACAGCAGGGCGAGATCGCGCCGCACCGTCTCGTGTGACGTGGACAGAAGCTCCGCCAGCTCTTCCACGCTGACCCGGCTCGCTTCCCTGACAATCGCGGTGATCCGCTCGCGGCGCTCTATGGGCTTCATATCCTATCTCATGTTGAACTTTCGACAGGCATATGACACCGCGGTGACCATTTGGTCAAATCCGCAGGCGGGCCCCAAGGCGGTGCGTCCGCGAATCCAGACGCGCTCGCGTGGCCGGGATGTTGTCGGCATCGACCGCGATCCGCGTCTGGCGGCCAGCGATGGCGAACCGGCTCAGCCGCCCTTTCCCTCGATCGCCGGCTCGAGTTGCCCCGCATCCTTCCAGCGATTGGCGAAAGCAAGACCCCGCGGCCGTTTTTTTGGGTTTGGGCTTGGATCGCAGCGACCCGACGCAGATCCACCCCACCAGCTGGTCACGCGGGCCAAGGCCCAAGGCACGGTGCGCCGGCGCGTCGCCTTCGATCATCGCGGAGATCCACATCGCGCCGTAGCCCAGTGCGTGCGCCGCGAGCGCGATGTTCTGCGCCGCGGTGCCGGCCGACAGAATCTGCTCCTGCACCGGAATCTGGCTCTCCTTCACCGCCGCGACCACGCCGATCAGCAGCGGAATGCGCATCGGATAGCGGCGGATGCGTTCAAGAGACCGTTCGTCCATCTCCGGTCGGCGCCGTTGGTACGCATCTCGCAGCAGGCTGCCGAAATTCCGGCGCGCATCGCCACTGATCAACAGAAACCGCCAGGGCTTCAGCCAGCCGTGATCGGGGGCGCAAACGCCGGCGTTCAGGATCAGCTCCAGGTCGCCGCCGGCCGGGGCTGGCTCCCGCAGATTTCCCGGCAGCACGGCGACGCGCGACAACAGCGCCTCGATGGCGTCCGTGATCACCGGCACCCGCTCCGCCATCAGCGCATGCGCCTTGTCGAAGATCGCCTGACCGGCGCGGTCATCTGGTGGAAGAAGCGGAGAGTGCGCGGCGGACGCAAATGAAGCGCGCTCCGAGCATTTCGCTGAGCACGATCGGTATCGTCGTAGATGAAGCGAGCTCCATCGCCTTATCGAGATTGTCGAGCGGCACAGAGCCGAAGCCGAGCTTGACGAACCGGATCTCCGTACCCGAAGGCGCCGTGAAGGAAATCGTCTTCACTATGGCTCTCTATGTCCGTTGTGGCTATCATCCCGACCCGAGGGGATTGAGATCAGTGCCCGCGACAAGCGCTTGCGCGGCCGGATGGTGCGGCCGCGAATGCGTGCGTCATTGGATCGGCGTCTTGACGTCGCGCCCGCGAGTCAGGACCATAAGGCCGAAATGTTTCGACGGGAGGCGGAGCGGAAGCATGCTGAAGAATATCGACCCGCTGTTGAATGCGGATGTCCTTTATGCCCTGCGGGCCATGGGTCACGGCGATGAGCTGGTGGTGTCGGACACGAACTTCCCGTCCGATTCCGTGGCGCGGGATACCAAGCTGGGCAGCCTGCTGCGCATCGATGGCGTCACCTGCGGCGAAGCGGTGCGCGCCATTCTGTCCGTCATGCCCCTCGACAGTTTCGTCGATCATCCGGCCTTGCGCATGGAGATCGTCGGCAAGCCGGCCGAGATCCCGGCCGTGCAAAGCGAAGTGCAGCAGGCGGTCGACCGGGCCGAAGGCAAGCCGATGCCGATGGGCTCCATCGAACGCATGGCGTTCTACGAGCGCGCCCGCGAGGCCTATTGCGTGATCACCACGGGCGAACGGCGGTTTTACGGCTGTTTCATCCTGAAAAAAGGCGTCATCCCGCCCACGGTCTAGTCGCAAGCAAGGCACAGCAGCATGAGCAACGTTTCGATCCTCGGCATCTTCGTCGCCGATCTGGCCTTTCGCGCGACGCGCCCGCCGGCGATGGGCGAGACCATCATCGGCGCGGGATTCAAGATGGGGCCGGGCGGCAAAGGCTCCAACCAGGCCGTGGCGGCGGCGCGGGCCGGCGCCGATGTCAGTTTCATTTCGCGCCTGGGGCGGGACGCGTTCGGCGAGATCGCGCTCGCCACCTGGCGGGCGGAGAACATCCGCACCGACAAGGTCGTGCTGACCGACGATCAGCCAACGGGTGCGGCCTATATTTTCGTCGAAGAGGCGACGGGAGAGAACGCGATCATTGTCGTGCCTGGCGCCGGCGGGGCCATCACCAGCGCCGACGTCGATCGGGCGGCCGCCGATATCCGATCCGCCAAGGTGTTCATCACCCAATTGGAACAGCCGACCGACGCGGCGATGCGCGGCTTGGCGATCGCCAAGCAGGCCGGCGTGACGACGATCTTCAATCCGGCGCCGGCGGGATCGCTGCCCGATGCGATCTATCCGCTGTGCGATTACATCACGCCGAATGAATCGGAAGCCTCGGTCCTCACCAGCATCCAAGTGACGGGTGTGGACAGCGCGAAGGCGGCCGCCGATCGCCTGCTGCAGCGTGGCGTCGGTACGGCACTCATCACGCTGGGCGAAGCGGGCGCGCTCTATCACACGGCGCAGGAATCGATCCTGGTGCCTGCTTTCTCGGCCGGCAAAGTCGTGGAGACGACCGGCGCGGGCGATGCCTTCAACGGCGGCTTTGCCGCGGCGCTCGCGGCCGGGCGGCCGCCGCGCGATGCCGTGCGCTTCGGCTGCGCCACCGCCGGCATCGCCGTGACCAGACCGGGGACGGCGCCGGCAATGCCGCGCCTGTCGGAGATCGAAGCCCTGCTGGCGCGCTGATTTTCAGCCTTTCTTCTTGCGCCCAGGCTTATTTTTAAGCGGGGGCTTCTTCTTGCGGGCGGGCGTTTTCTTGCGCAACGCCGCGGCCTTCTTGCGCCCAGAACCCAAACCCATCACGTCGCGCATATACGCGAGAATGAGATTGCTGCCCCGCCGGCCGGTTTCCGCCGAGGCGCGCTTGGCCGTTCGGGTGAACCACTGCTTGGCCGAGAAGTGCCGCATGTCGACCCCTTCGGGGCACAGGTCGAGCATGAGCGAGGTTTCGCCTTCGCCGGCATGATCGAACGGAAACTGCCCAATGGCCTCCGCATTCAGCAGCGGATGCACCTGGATCCAGTTGAAGGGATCGGTCTTGTCCGCCTGCTTGGCGTAATAGTCCGCCATCGCCGCATCGCCCCACCAGCCTTCGCCGCGCTCCGCCTCGAGAAAAGCGAAGATGGCCTGGCGCGCGGCAAAACGAAATGCGAGATCGGTCGGCATGCCAGCGGCGAAATTCTCCGTCTGATGGTGAATGAAGCCGTGGATATTGCGGAAGCCGACCTTCAGCAGCGAGGCGAAGAGCGACTGCGCGAACGGAAACAGCCGGTCGGCGGGCACGTCGAGCGTTCCGTTCCCCTCCGGCCCGGCGACCGCGTAGCTCGCCGTGCCGTAGTAGAAGGGCGGCAGGACGACAATGTCGGCCTCGCGCTCCAAGCGTTCGAGGATGCGCGTGACGGCCAGCGTATCCATGCCCACGGCCAGATGCTCGCCGTGATATTCCAGCACGCCCAATGGCAGGACCACCGGCCAGTTCTCGGCGATCGCCCGACGGATCTGATGCGGCAGCATGAGTTCATAGCGCATAGGCCGATTCCCTTCCCGCCGCCGGTTCACCCCACGGTTCACCTCGGGGCCGGGACGCATCCCCTCGACGTTCCCGAATCCTTGCCTTAGTCTTGCCCGCCACCCGGCAGAAAGCCAGGGGCAACAGGGACGGCACAGGAAGACGGGAGACAGCATGGCGTCGGTAGATCTGATCGAAGTGCGCAAGGCTTTCGGCGAGCATAAGGTCATCCATGGCGTCTCCGTGCAGATCGCCGATGGCGAGTTCGTCGCCCTCGTCGGCCCGTCGGGTTGCGGCAAGTCCACGCTGCTGCGCATGGTCGCCGGGCTTGAGCCGATTACGTCCGGCGAGGTCCACATCGATTCCCGGATCGTCAACGATCTGGAGCCGAAGGACCGGGACATCGCCATGGTGTTCCAGAACTACGCTCTCTATCCGCACAAGAACGTGGCGAGCAATATGGGCTTCGCGCTCCAGCTCCGCGGATTGCCGAAGACCGAGATCGCCGAACGCGTGCGCCGCGCGGCGGAGATTCTGGGTCTAATTCCCTATCTTGGCCGCTATCCGCGGCAGCTTTCCGGCGGTCAGCGCCAGCGCGTCGCCATGGGCCGCGCCATCGTGCGCGATCCGAAGGTGTTCCTGTTCGATGAGCCCTTGTCCAACCTCGACGCCAAGCTGCGCGTCCAGATGCGGGCCGAGATCAAGGAGCTGCACCAGCGCCTGAAGACGACGACCATCTATGTGACGCATGACCAGGTCGAGGCCATGACCATGGCCGACCGCATCGTGGTACTGCATGACGGCATCGTCGAGCAGATCGGCACGCCGCTGGAATTGTACGACCGACCCGCCAACCTTTTTGTCGCCGGGTTCATCGGTTCGCCGGCCATGAACATGGTACAAGGCACGATCCGCCTCGGCTCGATGCCGGCTTTCGAGGCCGAAGACGGCACGCGCCTGCCCCTTGGCGCCGTGCCCGCCGGCAGCGACGGACGCAAGGCAATCTACGGATTCCGCCCGGAGCATCTTACGTTGGGCGGCCCGGTACAGACGGAGATCGCGGTGATCGAGCCGACCGGCTCGGAAACACAGGTCGTGGCCCGGCTTGCCGGTCAGAAGATCGTCGGCGTTTTCCGCGAGCGGATCTCCGCCCGTCCGGGCGACCGCCTGGCGGTAGGACCGAACCTTTCATCGGTACACCTGTTCGACGAAGCATCCGGACAGCGATTGGCCTAGGGTCGCGCCAGGCGTCGCGTGAGGGGGATTGCTGCACTGCACACAGCCAGCGTCCGACATGGCAAACCGCGCCCTTTGGCACGCGCCTAATTTCGACCAGCGCTTAATTGACAACGAGATTCCCACTTCGCATACTTGAGCGCGCGTCCTTCAAGAATACCAAGTTGATGCGGGACCGTCGGAGTCTCATGAGCTGATCGCTAGCTTTCGTGGGCTCACCCATGGCCCCAGGGTTTGGGCCACTCCATGATAAGCCGGAATCTGCACGCGAGATCATCTTGCACGAACAGCCGATATAACGTTTCATTGGCGCAAGCGCTTCAGGGGAGGAAAATCCAAATGAGAGTCGAACTCTACAATCTGCTGACCCGCCGCAATGTTCTGAAAGGCAGCGCCGCTTTAGCTGCCGTCGGCGCCGCGGGCGCTCTTGGCCTGTCACCGAAACCGGCGCGCGCCGATCTGCGCGCGGATCTGCTGCAGATTCCAGGCGTCAACAAAGGATCGCCGACCGACGCCGACTGGCAGAAGGTTGGCGAGCTGTGCCTCGGCGCCACCAAGCAGAACGTCAAGGAAGGCGAGTTCAACGGCGTTGAACTGACCTTCATGGGTCTCAACAACCAGAACCTTCACAATTTGCTGTTCCGCGGCTTCCTGAAGCCGTGGGAAGCCTATACCGGCGCCAAGATCAACTGGATCGATCTGGCGCAGGCCGACTACAACCCGCGCCTGCAGCAATCGATCGCGACCGGCACCATCGATTTCGACATCGTCGAGATGGGGGCACCGTTCGAAGGCGACGTCTGCGGCAAGGGCCTTGCCTCCGAGATGCCGGATTGGGTCAAGGCGCAGATCGAGATGGACGATTATGTCGCCTATCTGAAGGCGCCGGTCGGCACCTGGGGCGGCAAGACTTATCGCATCTCCATCGACGGCGACTGCCACAACTTCAACTATCGCACCGACTACTTCTCCGATGCCGACCTCGCAGCGGCCTGGAAGGCCGAAGGGCATCAGGGCGAATGGGGCGTGCCGACCACGTGGCAGAAGGTCCAGGAGGTCACCAAGTTCCTCAAGGGCAAGCAGGTCGCCGGCCAGGACGCCTATGGCTATCTCGATCCGATCAAGGGCTGGGGCGGCTTCGGTTTCTACTTCCTCGGCAGCCGCGCGACCGCCTATGCCAAGCACCCGGACGACAAGGCCTGGCTATTCGATCCCGACACCATGAAGCCGCGCATCAACAATCCGGCCTGGGTGCGCGCCATCCAGGACGTGATCGATGCCCTGCCCTCCGAACCGGCCGATCAGCTCAACGCCGATCCGGGCACGACCGGATTCCAGCAGTTCCTCGCCGGAACCGGCTCGATGCTGTCCTGGTGGGGCGACATCGGCTCGAACGCCAAGACCAACGACAGCTCCGTCATCGGCGATGTCTGCGGCTTCTCGATCCTGCCCGGCTCGGACGACGTCTACAACTCGAAGACCGGGCAGTGGGACAAGCTCGCCAGCGGCCCGAGCTTCGCGCCGAACATGGCTTATATCGGGTGGGGCGTCTATGTGATGGCCCGCGTCGACAGCGATTCCACCAAGCAGAAGGCGGCCTGGAGCGCGGCCGCGCATCTGGGCGGCAAGGACATCTCGCTGTGGACGGCGGCCTATCCTTCGGGCTTCCAGCCCTATCGCAACAGCCACTTTGACGTGTCGGAGTGGGTTGGCGCCGGCTACGACGAGGCGTTCATCAAGTCGTATCTGGATTCGGAGGCGAATTCCTACAACCACCCGAACGCGGCGATCGAACCGCGCATTCCCGGCATCTTCCAGTATTACAGCGTCGCCGAGGACGAATTGTCGAAGATCTGGGCCGGCGGCTCGGATGCTCAGACCGGCGCCGACAAGATCGCCGCGGCCTGGGAGAAGATCACGGACGAGATCGGCCGCGATAACCAGATCGCTCTCTATAAGGCGTCGCTCGGCCTCTGAGCGATCGTAAGGCAGTGAGTTCAAGGACCGGCGGCGCGGCAGCGCGTCACCGGTCCTTGATTTCCTCATAGGGAGCCGCGCGGCGCCGAGGCGATTCCCTTGAAAACTCTATCTCGGACAGACGAACCACACGTGCATAACGCCACTTCGCCATCATCGAGTCTCGCAACCGGCAGCGCCGGTCGGATAGGCGTTGAGGCGTCAAAGCGTAGCGCCGGCAAGCGCCTGATCGCCGCCGCCACAATCCTGTTCGGCGCCGTCGTGCTGCTGCAGACGCTCTACAAGCTCAATTTCACCGCCTTTGGCTTCGAGACCTGGCAGCCGGTCGTCTACGCCTATCTGCTGTGGGGCGCGGCGCTGGCCGTGAGCCAGGTCTGGATGCATGGCAGCGAGGGCAGGAAGTCGCTGTTCATCCTGCCCGCCGTGCTGTTCACGGTCGCCATGGTGATCTTCCCGACGTTCTTCGGGATCTACATCGCCTTCACCGATTGGAACCTAAGCTCGTTCGAAGGTCGGCGCTTCAGCGGCTTCAAGAACCTCTATGCCCTGTTCGCAGATCCCTATTACTGGAACGCGCTGGGCAACATGGTGTTCTATGTGCTGGCCGTCCTGGTGCAATACGCCATCGCCTTCGGATTGGCCCTGCTGCTGAACGCGGAGATTCGCGCGCGCAAGTTCTTCCGCGTCGCCTTTCTGCTCCCCTTCATGTTGAGTCCGGTCGCCGTCAGTTGGATGATCGGCAAGTCGCTGATGGAATATCGCTTTGGCCCGATCGCCAAGCTGGCGCGGCATCTGGGTTGGGACAATCCGGCCTTTTTCACCTCGCCCTGGATCGCCAAAATCAGCATCGCCGTCATGGATGCGTGGGTCTGGATCCCCTTCATCATGATCATGCTGCTGGCCGGCCTGCAGGCGCTGCCGAAGGAGTTGTCCGAGGCGGCAAAGGTCGACGGCGCCACGCCCTGGCAGTCCTTCTGGCAGATCACCTTTCCGCTGATGCTGCCCATCAGCGTCACGGCGGTCGTGCTGCGCATTATCTTCCAGTTGAAGCTTGCCGACATCGTCATCAACGTGACCTCGGGCGGACCCGGCGGCGCCACCGACACCGTATCTTCGTTCATCTTCCGCGAATACCGTGACCGGTCGAATGTCGGCTATGGCACCATGTTGGCCGAGTTCTATCTGGTCATCATCATCATCTTCATCACCCTGCTGTTGAACTTCGCCAATCGCTGGATGAAAAAGCTCCAATGACCACATCCGCCGACAACGCAGGACGCCTCGGAACCGGGATCAGGTCGAAACCCAGGCATGGCTCCGCCGCGCGGGTGCGCCGGCTTTCCGGCCGAATCATGATTTATGGTCTGCTCATTCTGTGGGCCTTCGTCAGCCTGTTTCCGATCTATTGGACCTTCTCGACCTCATTCAAGACGGCGGTGAACGTCACCCAGGGCCATCTCATTCCCTGGATCGATTTCATGCCGGATTGGAAAGGCTGGCGCTCGCTCGGCCTGTCGCCGGATACGATCTTCGAGACCTCGACGGTGCGGGAAGAGTTCTTGAATCGCTTCGAGAACAGCATCATCGCCTCGATCTGCGCCTCGGCCCTGGCGGTGGTGATCGGCTCCTGCGCCGCGTACGGTCTTTGCCGCTTCGACTACAAGTTCGGGCCGATGAAGAACAAGGACATCTCCTTCTTCTTCCTGTCGCAGCTGATCCTGCCGCCGGTGGTTCTGGCGATGCCGTTCCTGGTCCTCTACAAGGAACTCGCTTTTCTCGATACGCGCATCGGCCTCATCCTGCTCTATACGCTGATGGTGCTGCCGATCGTGATCTGGATCATGCGGGATCAGTTCGACACCATCCCGATAGAGCTGGAGCAGGCGGCGATGGTCGACGGCTGCTCGGTCTGGGGCGCCTTCCTGCGCATCGTCCTGCCGATCGCGCTGCCCGGCATGGTCGCGGCCTTCATCCTTTCCGTCATCCTGTGCTGGAACGAGTATTTCTTCGCCGCCCTGCTGACCAGTACCCATGCCAAGACCCTGCCGGTCATGGTCGCCAGCCAGACGGGGTCGCAAGGCATCAGTTGGTGGTCGATGGCAGCACTCTCCGCCGCCGCGATCGCGCCGCTGATCGTGATCGGCATCTCCCTGGAGCGCTACATCGTCAAGGGGCTGACCGCAGGATCGGTGAAATAGCCGAGCGCGGGCGGCATCACAATTACCGGCCGGCGGCCGCGTCACGCACCCACCGGCTTGCGGCGGCGCCGATCAATCCGACATTCGGACCCAACACGGCGCGCTGGATCGGCAATTGCCGTGCTTTGTCGCTCCAGATCTGGCGGCGAATTGACGTCACCATCGCCTCCCAATAGACGCCCGGGCGACCGCCAAGCCCGCCGCCGATCACCAGCGCCTCGGGGTCGAGCATGTTGATGGCAAGGCCAAGACTGACGCCGATCAGTTGCGCCGCCTCGTCGATCAGGCTTCGCGCGCGGTGGTCGCCGCCTTCGGCGGCCGCGATCACGTCCGCCGCCGATTCGACGTCGCGGCCGGTCGCCTTGCCGTGGAGTTTCCTCAGCGCGGCGCCGCCGGCCACATCCTCGAGCACATAGGCACTCCGCGCATTGCACGAAGGACAGGTGGCCACCATGGGGCTGCTGGCGATGGCCAGCGCGTGACCGTGCGCGCCGGCATGCGGCACCCCGTCCTTCACCCAGCACGTGCTGATCCCAGTGCCGATATTCAGATAGAGCAGATCGCGAAACCCTTGCCCGGCGCCCCAGCGCGTCTCGGCCAAAGCAGCGGCGCGAACGTCCGCTTCGACGATCGCCGGCGCGATGGCGCGGAGGCGCTCAAGCACCGGAAGTCCTTGCCAATGCACGCGGTGGGTGCTCGATACACTGCCATCGAGATCGACGAGCTCGCACACCCCGAGTCCGATGCCGGAAATGCCGGCCGGCGTATCGTCGCGCAGCTTGCGGACGATGGTGCAGACTTGCTCCAGGAATGGCACGCCGGACGCGTGGCCTTGCGGCGTCTTCACCTCGTCACGCACAATGACCTCACCGTCCGGGAATCGCACCAGGCCGAACGCCGTCTTGGTGCCGCCGACATCGACAGCAATGACGAGGGTTTCGTCCGTCTGTTGCCGCGAGGGAGTCACGCGCCTCTATCCTACCGGCCGATAAGCGGGTGCGATGCCGAACAGGAACTCGAGCGGCTCGCCCGAGACGTTGTGGTACTGGTGCTTGACACCCTCCGGCACGAAGAAGCCGTCCTTCGGGTGGAGCTCGAACCAGCGCTGGCCCTCGGCCTCCGGCGTCAGGATGTTGAGCGTGCCTGTCAGCAGATAGAGCCCTTCGTCGCCGCCATGCGTTTCGATATCCGACTTCTGGCCGGGCAACAGGGTCATCTTGCCGACGGTCAGTTGGTCGGTCGCGGCGTATAGGCCGATCAGCGCGCTTTGCCGGCTGCCCTCCAGGCGCCAGATCAGATCCTGATCCCGCAGCACGCGCATCCGATGCTTGGCCTTCGCCTCATCGGCCTCCATCGGCAGGCGATCCAGATATTCGTCTTGCGTGTAGCGCGACTGCGCGAGGTACGGACGAGAGCGCGCATAGGTGCCGGACGTGCCCTTGGCCGGCGGCGGCGCATAGAATTCCAGGACTCGCACTGGGCCGACGCCGAGATTGAATCCGTGATGCCAGTTGTCGCGACGGAAAAACACCGCCTCGCCCTCTTTCACCACATGCACCTCGCCGGTTTCCGGATTGGCGCAGCCGAAGGTTCCCTCCAGCACGTAGAGCACTTCGTCGGCGGCGAAGATGGTGCGGAACTCCTCCGAGTGGCGGAAGGCGCCGCCGGGGCCGAGGCCGAAGACAAGCTGATGAATCTGTTCGCTCGAGACATAGATCCAATCGTCGACCTGTCCCGCCGCTTCATCGCCCCACAGGTGCCGAGTCACGGAATCGTAGCTGATCCGCGTGGGCCGATCGAAGTTAGGCCGTGGCGAAGGTGCGTATTTGGTCATGTATCCTCGTCGAATGTCGATCGCGCCGAATGCGGCGCGATGGGTTCAGGGAATGTCGTCGCCGAAATTGCGATAGAAGCCCGCGGCGCGTATGTCGGCCGGACCCGCGGGCGGCTTGGCCCGCATGAATTTCTCCGCCGCCACATAGCTCTCGAAGGTCCAGAGCGCGATGCCGCCGGGGTCGGGCGCCATCAGGCCGACCCGCTTGATGACATAGGTCAGACGGCCGCCCGCCGCGTCGCGCGACCGGAAGTATGCCCCCACGTCCGTCGCATCCGCGTCGTCGGCGGAGAAGAACTCCGCAAGATGCAGGCCGTCCGGCGCCTTGCCGTCGCCGATGATCTCGTCATAGAGGCCGGCCTGGTAGAAATCGAGAGCGCGTGGCACCGGCGACGTCGCCGCATAGTGCTTGCCCTCGGACGTGCGGAAATAGGCCTCCCATTCGTCCATGCGCGCGATCGAGGCGATCTTCCACCAGCACATATAATGCGGCTGCGGCCCGATCTTCATGGTGCGGCCGAGATTGGCGACCATGACATCCTGGTCCGACGCCCAATCCTGACGGCCGTGATGGCGGAACAGCTCCCACGGCACGTTGCGATCGCGCGCGATGTATTCGGCTAGGATCATGACGCCTCTCCGGCAGCGTTGAAGATCGCGCGACCGGGGCGGATAAGCCGCCGTCCCGGTCGCCGCCCAGACTATCGCGGCGTCACTGGGTGCCCGCCAGCCATTCCTTCTCGATCATGGCCTTGTTGGCGGCGATCCAATCCTTCGCCACGTCGGCCACGTCCTTCTTGTCTACCTCCATCGCCAGGATCCACTGATTGACGACGTCGGAATCCAGCTTCACCTGCCGCAGGAACTGCGAGATTTTCGGGGCGCGATCGGCAAGCGCCTTGGAATGCGCGATGTTGACGCGTGTCGGCGGCTGGCCGCACTTGATGGAGCTGGCTTCGAGCCAGTCATTGCGCTCCGCCGGCTGATAGAAGGTGTAGCAGCCGTTTGGATTGTAACGCTCCGAGCCCTTGGCGCTTTCGGTGGCGTAGCCATCGAATTCCGGCTCTTCCAGCTTCACCAGGTCAAAGGCGGCGAAGATCCATTCCGGCGTCCAATAGTAGAAGGCGACCGGCGTCTTCTGGGCGTAGGCATCCTGCAATTGCGCCAGGAACACCGCCTGATCGACGGTGGTGTATTCCATGGTCTTGTCGAAACCATAGGTCTTGCCGCGGACCTCGGAATGGTTGGTGGATTCCCAGCCCACCGCGCCGGCCCACATCTCGCCCTTGCCGTTGCCGTCGCTGTCGAACAGCTTGGCCACCTCCGGTTTCGCCAGATCGGCCAGCGCTTTCACGCCGTGCTGTTCCTTGACATAGGCCGGGATGAAGATGCCCTCGGTGCCGAGATAGGGCGTGTCGTTGAGGATGATGGTCTGGCGCCCGCCAGGCAGCACGTAGTTCTTCATCTGCTCCGGCAAATGGTCGGTCCACATGTCGGCCACGACATCGACCGAGCCGTCGCCCTTGTCCAGCGCCTCATAGAGCGCTTCCTGCGCCGCGGCGATGGTCTGGACGTCGGCATCGAGATACTGGGCCATCACCTGATTGAGCACCTGCTCGATGGCCCTGGAGCCGGGCCAGTCGAGTTCGCCGATGACGACCTTGGTCTTGGCCTGGGCCGCATCGGCCAGGCACAGCAGCGATGCCGCCGCCAAGATGGGTATTCCAAGTTTTCGCAACATTTTTCTCTCCCGTGGTTTCCCTGGTTGTTATTCCCTTTCAGCGCGTTTGCGGCCATCGCTTTGGGCGGCCGGGCGTGCGCTGACCGAGCCCTATATGTCCTGTTTCGGTCTGCCGCCTTGCTCCCGGCCGCGCACCACGCGGTCGAGCACCATGGCGCAGACGACGATGGCGATGCCGGCCAGGAATCCCTGGCCGGTCTTCAAGTGCTGCAGCGAGCGGATGACGTCCAAACCCAATCCGCCGGCGCCGATCATGGCGGCGATCACCACCATCGACAGGCTCATCATGATGGTCTGGTTGATGCCGAGCCGGATCGACGGCACCGCCAGCGGCAATTCCACCTTGAACAGCAATTGCGCCGGGCTGGCGCCGAAGGCGTCGGCGGCCTCGCGCACATGACCGGGAACGTGCCGGATTCCCAGCGCCGTCAGGCGCACGATCGGCGGCAGGGCGAAGATCACGGTCGCGATCACGCCCGGCGGCTTGCCGATGGAGAAGAAGGCGATCGCCGGAATCAGATACACGAAGGTCGGCAGGGTCTGCATGATGTCCAGGATCGGCTCGAGCACGGTGTTGGTGCGCTTGCTCTTGGCGCACAGCACGCCCAGTGGAATGCCGATGATCACGCAGATGACGACCGACGTGGCGATCAACGCCATTGTCGCCATGCTCTTTTCCCAGAATCCGAACAGCCCGAGATAAGCGAGGCCAGCGGCGGCGAAGATCATGGCGCGGTTGCCGGACAGCCGCCAGGCCAGCAGCACCGACGCCAGCGCCACCACCGGCCAGGGCGTCGCCACGAACATGGCTTCGATGAAGCCGAGGATCGAGCGCAGCCCGACGGTCAGGACATCGAAGAAGCTGACCCAGCTCTTCTTGGTCCACGCGACCGCAACGTCGATAACCTGGGCCGTCGCGCTGTCGAGCCCGTCCGGCGCCGGAAAGGACGCAATGGCCGCGGCCGGTTCCGTCGCCACGAAGCGGTAGAGTGTCAGACCATAGACGAAGGCGATGAGACCGCACGCGGCCGCCAGCACGGCGCCGGACGAGAGGTGCCCGGACCAATCCCCGGTCCGCATCATGCGTCCCCGTAACCAGGGTCCGATTGCGCCGAGCGCAAATCGCGCCAGGACGACGATCAACACGCCACCGGTCACCTGCCCGGCAAAGGACCGACCTTCTTCCGCCGCGACCGGCCACAATCCGGTAGCGATCTGCACCAGGCCGATCAACTCGATCGTCGCCGCCCAGAAGAACGTGATCCAGAGCCCGGCGCGCGCCGCCCAGAGCGGCCCCAGGAGCATGGCGGCAGCGCTGAAGCGCAAGCCCGGCGCGATCGCGTTCTCCGCATCGCGCGACAAGGAATCGGGCGTCAGTTGTGTCGTCTGCGGCAACTCAGTCATGGCGCGGCCTCGCCTGGACATTGCGCAACAATGCATTCTTGTCGACCAAACCGAGTACCGGGCCCGCACCATCGACGACCACCGCCGACGCATCGGTACCGGCCAGCATGGCCGCCAGGTCGCCAAGCGCGGCATCGGGACGCACGCGCGGCCAGCCGGCGGAAAGTGTCGCGGACTGGCCGGGTGCCAGCGGCGTCATGACGTCGCCGGCCCGCAATATCTCGATGGGAGAGATGCCGCTGACGAACTGGGCGACATAGTCGTCGGCGGGCTGGCGCACGATCTCGCGCGCGGTGCCGATCTGGATCAGCTTGCCGTCGCGCATGATGCCGATGCGCGAGCCGAAGCGCATCGCCTCGTCCAGATCGTGGGTGATGAAGATCGTGGTCTTACGCATGGCCCGCGTCAGCTCCAGGAATTCATCCTGCAACTGCCGGCGGATCAAGGGATCGAGCGCCCCGAACGGCTCGTCCATCAGCAGGATGTCGGGATCGCCGGCCAGCGCCCGCGCCAGCCCGACGCGCTGCTGCATGCCGCCCGAAAGCTCATGCGGCCAGTGATTGCCCCATTCGGCCAGGTCAACCAGCTTCAGCATGTCGTGAGCGCGGGCCAGACGCTTGGCCGGCGGCTGTTCGCGCAGCTCCAGCCCGAACGCCACGTTTTCGATCACGGTGCGATGCGGCAGCAGGGCGAAGTTCTGGAACACCATGCCGATCTTCTCGGCCCTGATCCGGCGCAGCTCCGCGCCGCGCTTGCCGGCGATGTCCTGGCCGTCGATCAGGATTTGTCCGGCGGTCGGCTGGATGAGGCCGTTGATATGCCGTACCAGGGTCGACTTGCCGCTGCCGGACAAGCCCATGACGCAAAAGATCTCGCCGCTGCGCACTGTGAAGCTGACGCCGGCAACGCCGACCACGCAGTCCCAGCGCTGCATGACCTCAGCCTTGCTCAAACCCTCGTCGCGCAAGGCAGCCAGCGCCCGCTCGGGAACAGGGCCGAAGACTTTCCAGACGTCGCGACATTCCACGGCGACACGCGCGGCCGCACCGGTGGTGGCGCTCTGGGGCGCGATGTTGAGGTCTGTCGCGATCATGCGCTCATCCGATCGTCACCACACGCTGCCCAGGGACACGGTGATCGCTTCGCCGTTCACGCCGGCCGCCTCGTCGCTGACCAGGAAGCCGACCACCTTGGCGATCTCGTCCGGTTCCAGCACGCGCTTGGCCGGATTGGCCGCCGCGCGCTCCGCCCAGATCGCCGCGACCGGCAGGCCGCGCTGCGCCGCTTCCTGCTCCGCATCGCGCTCCGCCATGTCCGTGCGCACCCAGCCGGGCAGGATGGCGTTGCAGGTGGCCCCGAGCGGGGCCAGATCCTGCGCCACCGAGCGCATCAAGCCGATCACGCCATGTTTCGAGGCGCAATAGGGCGACATGGCGGGCGCGCCGATTTCGCCCGCGGTCGAACTGATCATCACCACGCGGCCCCAGCCGAGCTTGCGGATGTCCTGCGCCGCGGCTTTGGTGAGCTCGAACGGCGCATCGAGATTGACCGCCATGGTGGCGCGCCAATCCTCGCTGCTCTGCTCCCAGATCGGCCGGTCGAGATAGCCGCCGCGCCCGGCGCAATTCACCAGAATGGCGATCGGACCGAGCTTGCGCGCTTCCGCCGCGACCGCAGCGCAAGCCTCGCGCGTCTCGATCGCCGCCAACAGGGTCGCGGCCTTGCTCTCCGCCGCCAGGCTGGCCAGCCGCGCCTCGTCCCGGCCGACGGCCAACACCTTGGCGCCGCGCGCGGCCAGCAGCACGGCCGTCGCGCGGCCGATGCCGCTGCTGGCGCCGGTCACCAATGCGACGCGGCCTGTGAGCGAATCCGAGCTGGCGGCCTGGTTCGGCATGTGCGACCTATGCCCTCCCCTTCGGCGCGTGGACGATCTCCACCAGGCTCTTCACCATGGCCGCCGGATCGGGCGAACCCCAGACATTGCGGCCGAAGGCAACGCCCGCCGCACCGCCATCCATCGCCGTGCGCACGTCTTTCAGCAATTGCGTCCGGTCCCCGGCAATGGCGCCACCGGCCAGAATCACCGGCACGCCGCAGGCGGCGGCGGTCGGCATCGCCGCGGGCGGATTCGGCATCGTGGTCTTGATCGCGTGACCGCCGATCTCCGCCCCGGCGCGGCAGGCGGAGGCGATCGCTTCCG
>Ga0184637_10000822_pt1 | contig 22100 bp, 22 predicted proteins | sample PLM3_127_b2_FD_133143 | JGI IMG/M metagenome (GOLD analysis project Ga0184637, IMG submission 133143) | Groundwater sediment microbial communities from an aquifer in East River, Colorado, USA - PLM3_127_b2 | ecosystem: Environmental > Terrestrial > Soil > Riparian zone | place: USA: East River... | reverse complement strand
GGTTGCCACCAATGCCCTCTTGGAGCAGAAGGGCGCCAACACCTGGCTCGTCATCAGCGAGGGCTACACCGGAGTCTACGAGACGCCGGAGTTGGGCGAGATCCGTGTGGGGTCCTACGACTATCTCTCGTACCCCAAGCCTCGCCTCCTTGTCCCCCAGCGCCGGACCATCCAGGTCCCCGAGCGGGTGGGCTCCCATGGAGAAGTGCTTCATCCGCTTGATGAGATCGAGACGCGCCGCCGTGTGTCGCGTTTCAAGGACGCCGGCGCCGGCGCCGACGCCGTGGCCATATGCCTCCTCTTCTCCTTCATGAACCCGGCTCACGAGGAGCGCGTGCGCGAGCTGATCCACCCGCCAGGAGCCCCGCAGAAGGGCTTCCCGGGCTACTTTTGTTGATGCGACCTGTACGCGTACTCCTCCCTCGCAATTTGGACAGCATTGGATTTGAGATCTGAAATGAAATACACTCGGTTTGAGGAACTACTCGTCCGGAAGAACTCTGTCGAGCCGTTGAATCCCTGTTCACTGAAACAACTGTGGACATCTAGGAATGACACTCGTTCTGCCCAGCTCTTGGCCATGTGTCGCCTCCTCTCAGAGTGACTTCATCAACCGGACAGACCATTGTCATTGACGGGGGGGTGAGGCTTTCATTGAAAGCAACGCTCAGGGAGAACCGCCATGCTCTTGATCAACAACGACGACGTTCAGAAGCTTCTCGATATGAAGACCTGCCTCGAAGCCTTGGAGCAGGGATACCAGGACCTTGCGGTTGGCAACGCTGTCCACCGCCCACGGATCGACGTGTGGGCTCCCTGCGAGCGGTCCGACGGCTACTTCCGCTGGGGGAGCATGGAAGGCGTCTGCCGGAGCTACGGGGTCTTCGCGATCAGGATGAAGTCCGACATCGTCTACTGGCCGGACGGAAAGAACGAACTGAAGTACAGCATCCAGCCTGGCACCTACTGCGGCCTGATCATGCTCTTCAGCATTCAGAATGGCGAGCCGCTGGCCATCATCAACGACGGCTACCTCCAACACATGAGAGTCGGGGGGGGTGCTGGCCTCGGCGTCAAGTATCTGGCCCGCCCCGACGCGGCAGTGGTGGGGATCATCGGCTCTGGCGGGATGGCTCGAACCTACCTTCAAGCGTTCGCCGAGGTCCGATCCCTCGCGCGCGTAAAAGTGTACAGCCGCTCGAGAGAGCGGCGTGAGACGTACGCGGCTGAGATGCGTGAGCGCCTGCGGCTCCCGATTGATGTCTATGACAATCCGGAGCCGGTGGTTCGCGGATCGGACATCGTCGCCACGTGCACCGACTCCATCGTTCCCGTGCTCACAGAACCCAACTGGCTCGAGGAGGGAACGCACCTCACCAATCTTAGCGTAAGGGAATTTGCAGACGAGCAGATCTTCAACCGATGCGACGTCATCGTGAGACTGGGAGACCAAACGCTCGCCAGCCGAGAGAGCGATGCGGGCTTTCGCCCGTTTCACATGGCAGGCTACATCGCCGGACAGCCTGAAGAGCTGGCGAGAATCCCGCGCGCGAAAGTCGAGATCAACGTGGAACGGCACCCTCGCTTGGTAGAGATCGTCTCAGGGAAAGCTCCCGGGCGAACCTCTCCCCATCAGATCACTTGCTTCATCAACATCGGGACTCAGGGACTTCAGTTTGCGTCGGTCGGAGGGCGAGTGTATCACCTGGCCCGAGAGCGCGGAATTGGCCGGGAGCTGCCGACGGAATGGTTTATTCAAGACATCCGAGATTAAAGGAGGGACGCACAATGAAACCTCGTCGGGCGCGGGCATGGGTCCTGAGTGCCTCCCTGGGGCTAGCCCTGATCTCTCAACCGCTTTGGGGCGAGACCCAGGGACTCACCAAAGTCACGATCGGGTACTCCGCAGTGGATGGCTCCTACCTCCCCCTCATGAGGAGACGCTACTCCGCCAAACCGTAGGAGGGGAACAAGATGGCGCTGACGAAGAGGACTGAATGGCGCGCGCTTGACCGATTCATCGAGGAGGTCCGCGAAGCCTGGGGCGACGGAAAGGATCCGGCGCTCCCGTTCAGGGTCAGGACCCTCATGGAACGCTTCACCGCCGCGTCGGCGGACGAGCCTTGGGTCGCCCAACTGATCCGGGAGGCCCTGCCTGGACGGGAGCTCTACCGCGATCCGGACCACGGGTTTATCTTGATGGGCCACATCCATAAGGGGGCGCACCAAACCTCTCCCCACGACCACGGCCCTTGCTGGGTGCTTTACGGCGTCGCCCTGGGGGAGATCGAGATCACGACCTATAGCCGCACGGACAATGGCCGCGTCCCGGGTAGGGCCACCCTGGAAGAAAAAGACCGGGCCCGCCTCACCCCCGGGGTGGTCAAGGCGTATCTGCCAAAGGACATCCATGCGACCCGCGCCATTGACCCGACGGCCTCGCTGGTCTTCCGATTCCTGAGCACCGATCTCAACCAGGTGGAACGCTACCGCTATGACCTCGAAACCGGCAGCGTGAGCCGCCATCAGGGAAGCTGACCATGACCCGCCTCAGGCTGACCATGGCCCTGGCCCACTACGACCGGCACGTTCCGTTTTTCGATGGGACAGTGAAGCCGGAAGAGTTGGACCTGACCGTCCTGGACGTGGGGCAGAGTAGCCCGTCTCGATATGGCGAGAACCGGCACGAGCGGATGATCCGGGACGGGGAGTTCGACGTGGCCGAGGTCTCCCTCTCCTCGTACCTGATGGCCAAGGATCAGGGGTTCCCGCTCACCGCGATCCCCGTCTTCCCCCGCCGGCTCTTCAGCCAGTCTTTGATCTACTGCCACGCGGACTCGCCTATTCACGCCCCACGAGACCTCATGGGGAAGAAGGTGGGGCTCAACTCCTTTCAGACCACCCTCTCCGTCCTGGCGAAGGGGGACCTCCAGGAGGAGTACGAAGTACCCTGGCCGAAGATTCGCTGGTACACCGCCAAAGAGGAGACCCTCCCCTTTGCTCCCCAGGCCGGGGCCGTGATTGAGCCAATCCCTGAGGGACGGCGGATTGGCGAGATGGTGGCCCAGGGAGAACTGGACGCCATCATTGTCCCCCACCCGCCCCGCTCAGTGTTGGAAGGCAAGGGCGTGCGGAGGCTCTTCGCCGATCCTAAGCAGGAGACCCTCCGTTACTGGAAGAAGAACGGCTACTACCCCATCATGCACGTCGTGGCCCTGAAGGCCGAGCTGGCCATGAGACACGGATGGGTCCCGGGCGTGCTCCTGGAGGCCTTCGAGCGGGTCTGGGCGATCTCGACCGAATACTACGATGACCCCAATTGGTCACGCCTGGCCTGGGCCCGACACCTCGTTGAAGAGGAACGCGCGCTGCTCGGGCGGGACCCCTGGCCAAATGGGGTTGCCCGCAACCGCGCCAATCTCGAGCGCTTCATCCGCTACTCCCACGACCAGGGGCTCATCAAGGCGCCGATGTCCGTCGAGTCCCTTTTTGTCGAGACGACCTTGGATACCTAGAGAGATGCTCATCCTGAGCAACGACGACGTAGAGAGCTTGCTCACCATGGCCGATTGCCTCCAGGCTCTGGAAGAGGCTTACACAGAACTGGCGGCCGGACGCGCTCAGAATCGCCCCCGCACCGACCTCTACGCCCCCACCGCGCGTCGGGATGCCTACTACGTTTTCAAATCCATGGAAGGGGTGATTCCCTCGATGGGGATCGCTGCCCTTCGGATCAACTCCGACCACATCACCTGGAAGCCAGGTCCGCGGGGGACGAGGAAGGAGAAAGTGCCGGCCGCCCGTGGGCGGTACGCCGGCCACGTGGAGCTCTACAGCATCGAGACGGGGGAGCTTCTGGCGATCATGCCGGACGGCTATCTCCAGAAGATGCGGGTCGGCGGGACGAGCGGCGTGGCGGCCAGGCGCCTGGCCCGGAGCGACGCCGCGGTGCTGGGGCTCCTGGGTTCAGGGTGGCAGGCCGGGGCCCAGGTTGAAGCCATGGCCGCCGTCTGGAAGCTTCGGGTGGTCCGCGTGCATAGCCCAACGCCAGAGCATCGGGAGAGCTTCGCCAAGACAATGAGCGATAAGCTCGGCCTCCAAGTGGAGGCGGTGGAGACGCCCGAAGCCGCCGTGCGTGACGCGGATATCCTGGTGGCCGCGACCAACGCCATAGCGCCCGTGATCCACGCCGAGTGGCTCCGCCCCGGGATGCACGTGACCTGCGTTAAGGAGGCGGAACTCGGGAGCCCTGTAATCCAGAAATCAGACGTGGTCATTGTCCACCAGAGAATCGGGGCCCCGCGGAATTACCTCATGGGACGGGCGGAGCCAGTCACGGCCCACGATCCCCTCGATCTGCTCGGCCTTGGCCCGCCGCCGAAGTCGGAGGGAGTCCTCGACGGCCTCCCGGCTTTGCCGGAGCTTGTGGGTGGGGCAGTTCCCGGTCGGACCCGCGCCGATCAGATTACGTGCTTCGTGAATAACATGGGCGCCGGGATCCAGTTCGCGGCGGTGGGGGCCAGAGTCTACCACCTCGCCCGGGCCCGCGGGATCGGGCGGGAGATTCCGACGGACTGGTTCCTCCAGGACGTCCACCCGTGACCGCCGGCCTTCAAGAGCGAAGACCCCCCCGGCGTGGTTGTTAGGGTAATGACTATCTAGCCCGTAGGGGGCGTCGCCGGCGGCCTCAGGTGCCGGCACGACACGTGCACGGCCACTACAGGCGATAAAACCGGCGGGGGTTTTCGTACAGGATCTTCGCTTTGGCCGACGCCGGGATGTCGCCTCGCCCGTGAAGGGTCCGAACGTTGAAGCGGTCGCGGTCGGAGTGGGGGATGTCCGAGGCATAGAGGAGATGGTCTTCGCCCACGAGATCGAGGACTTGGGGGAGGAGGGTCTCGTCCGTCTCGCAGGTCACGTAGATCTGGCCGCTCCGCAGATAGTCGACGGGCTTGCGCTTCATGGTGAGGAGCTCCGGCATGTGACGCTCGATGTTCTTGAGCGCGTGCTCCATGCGCGCAATGAAGAACGGAATCCACTCAGAGCCGTATTCGAGGAACGCCACCCGGAGGTTCGGGAAGCGGTCGAGCAGGCCGCCGACGGTGAAAGCAACGAACGCCATGAGGAGCGGCATGGTGAAGGGGATCAGCATCGATTCGGCCAGGCTCGCGTACATGTTGGCGAGGGACGGGAGGGACCATCCCACGTGGACGGACACGGGGACGCCCGCGGCCTCCAGAGCGGCGAAGAACGGGAAAAGGGTCGGGTGGTTGAGCGGCTTCTCGCCCACCGTCCCGAGGATCATGACGCCCACCGGGTCGAGGTGAGTCTTGACCCGCTCCAGCTCGGCGACCGCGGATTCGACGTCGTCGAGATTGACGACCGCAACCCACTTGAGGCGATCCCGGACCCGGCCGCACCGCTCGGCAATCCAGTTGTTGTACGACCGGCACAGGGCGGCGCCGTACGCGGGGTCGGCGGTGAGGGGGAGGAGGAAGAGGGTGGGATAGATCACCTGGAGGTCGATCTCCTCCCGCTCCATCTCGCGGATCCGCGCCGCCGGATCACGGAGCTGATTGGAGTCCCGCGCCCCTTCGACCTTGACTCCCGGATGCGTCCTGAACCCGCCGGAGCCGGTCGGCGTCCCGATGATGTGGCACCCTCGGCCGACGTACCGGGGAAAGAGATGGCCGTCAATCAGCCAGTGGTCTCGCTGCCCAGACCTGACAGCCTGCGGTCGGCGGGACCCATAGGTCGGATCAAGGTATTGTTCGCCAAAGGTGTCCAACGACTCGAGCACATGGGCATCCGCATCGATTACTGTCATCGCTCATCCCCCAATCTCAACGTAGTCCTTCCGCGCGCGTCGGTCAGCGCATTGAATTACTTGACCCACTTCCCCTTCAGATCGGCGTACGGCGTCATGGGCCAGTAGGCCTCAGGGGTCAGGCGCCGGTAACTCGCTGGATACCCTCCGTTGGTCCGGACGGCGGGCTATCGGTCAAGAGCGAGAAGCTTCTGCTGCACGTCGTCCATCTTGATAGACCAGAGACCACGCTCCCTGTAGAACTGAACCGCGCCCGGATGGTAGGGCGTGGTCACTCCAGGATCCACGGCCCGCTCACGCGTCCACTCCTTGAAACCCGGGTGAAGCGGGGGGAGCTTATCGATGTTCTCCCAGATGGCGTTCAAGGTAGCGTAGACCACCACGTTCGGGAGGCCCCTGTGGGTGACGAGGTAGAGATCGTACGCGATCGCACAGGTCTCTTCTACCACGGCAGTGGCCTCCCCTGGCTTCACGTTCCTGGGGTAATAGCCGGGCACGGCGGTCTTGAGTCGCTCCTGACCCTGAGGGGAGCAGTCAATGCTGAGATGACGCACGCCCCTGGTCGCGTCAGCCTCCTTGACCTTGGCCGCGTTCAAGGCGTGGAAGGAAAGATCGGCCCGTCCCTGGACCAACGCATCTAGCCCCTCATTGACGGCAGGGACCGGCACCACTTTGATATCGCTCCAGGTGAGCCCGGCGCTGGCCAGGGCGCCGAACATGCCGACCCAGGCCGCGAGGTGGGCCGGGTACTCCCCGGTCACCCGCTTGCCCTTAAGGTCGTGAATAGACCTGAAGGGCGAATCTTTGATGACGAGCAGCGAGATCATCTGAGGGGCACCGCGCATCGCGAGGCGCGTGTTGATGACATGGGGAAAGGGATTCCGCCCCCCCACCTTCAACCGCTGAGGCCCCTGGTAGGCGAGCCCCATGTCCACCCCATTGACCACACCGAACTCTAGCTCCCCGTCGTTCAGGAGCGGAAGAAAGGTGCTCGTGCCCGTGTAGGGTTGCACTCCCATCTGGAAGGGGGCCGCGGCACTGACGACCTTGGCCAACCCACTGCCCAAGGCGTAGAAGACCGTGCCGGGAGAATTCGTCCCGATGTTCACGAGCTTTGGGAACGAGGTGCCCTGCGCGCCCGCCGGTGTGCTTCCGACGGCCAGTCCCAGGATCCCGAGGAAGGCGAGCGCACGAAGGACGTTTGACGGGCTCATGGGATGGCCGCCCCTCGCCTCACCAGACGCCACGATAGAAGGGGCTGGGGCCGAAGTCTGCCTGGTACTCGTCCCAGCGCTCGTCCTTTAGCGGATGACCGAGCACGTAATGGATGTAAATCCCGTCGATGTAGAACCAGCGCTTCTCAGCGCCCTCGCGCGCGGCCAGGATCGCCCGTTTTTGCATTTCGGGACTCCACGCGTACTTTTCCACGAGTGCAAACGCACGCGCCCCATGCTCAGTGTCCGCATCGACATGAGCGGGGAAGTAGGCAATCTGCGCGTCAGTGCACCCGTACTTTTCCCGCAGCACGGGCACGATGTCGCGGTAGAGCGTAGGCGGCTGCGATTCCAGGCCGATGTTCAAGCCCGCGATCGCCTCCACCATCGAGCGCTGCCGGGTGAGGATGTAGATCCAATCGAGGAGGGCCTGCGTCGTCGGGAGCGGCTTGGAACGCTTCACCGCATCAATGTCCAGCCCCATCGCCTCGCCGAACCGGAGGAGGATGTGAATGTGTGGATCACGCGGATCCATCTCCTCCTCGATGTTGTGGCGGAAGAGATCACGGACATTCTGGTAGGGTACCTCTGAGAGCATCGGCCCGAGGAGCCAGGGGATGTCCTTGGTGAAGTGGTAATGCTCCTGCACCCAGCCGGCGATCGCCTCGCGGCTGAGCTGGCCCTTTCGCCAGAGCTCGTAGTAGGGGTGATGCCGGGAGTGCCGGCTCTCGACGGCGACGCGCAGCTTATCGCGGAACGTCAGCTCTGCCATGTCCCGGTCTCCTCATGCTTATGAGCAGTGAGATTCGTGGGGGCCTGATCGATTTTGACCCCTGGAAGACGCTGATAACCGGTTGGGGCGTTACTTCAAGCCGTAATAGCGAAGCGCGTTGTCCCACAGGATGTTGCGCTTTTGCGTCTCGGTGATGTCGTTCCGCTTCCTTAAGACGGAGGCGGCGTCGATGGTCCGGTCGTTGTGCGGCATATCGCTGGCGAAGAGGATGGAGTCCTCGCTGAGAATCTCGATGGCCTCTGGCAGCGCCTCGTCTGTCACCTCCGTCGTGACGAAGATCTGGCCGGTCTTGAGGTAGTAATTCGGTTCATGCCTGGCATGGTAGGCGATGGAAGGAAGCTTCCCGACGGTCTCCCAGAAGTGTTGCATCCGCTCGGTGAACCAGGGGACCCAGCCGACGCCGAGCTCCAGGAATCCCACCCGCAGCCTCGGATGGCGATCCAGCACGCCGCCCGCCACCATCGCTGAGAAGGCCATGAGCAAGGGGAACGTAAAGGCGTTAAGCAGTGAGTCGTAGGGGCGGTCGTACATCTCGGTGAGGTGGGGTATGGACCATCCCACGTGGAAGCTCACCGGCATGTTGAGCTCGACAGCGGCCGCCCAGAACAGATCGAACTCCGGTCGGTCCCAGGTGCGGTTCTGCTCGGTGCCGAGCAGCATTACGCCGAGGGCCCCGAGATCCTTCGAACGTCGCAGCTCGGTCACGCCCGCCTGGGGATCCTGAAGATCGACCACGGCGACCCACTTAAGACGGTCCGGCGCTTTGCCGCACACGTGAGCCACCCAACTGTTCCAGCTCGCGTAGATTGCCTTAACGGCGGCTGGGCCGTGCGCGATGGGCTGGACGAGAAAAAGGGTGCTGTAGAGAACCTGGACGTCGATGCCCTCTTTGTCCATGTCGCGGAGCCGCGCCTCGGCGTCGCGGAGCTCGATCGACTCTATGGTCATGCCCTTGGCGACCGTGACGTCGCGCTCGAGGATTCCATAGCCGGTTGGCGTGCCGAAGAAGTTCGCGCCACGCCCCCTGAGCTTCGGGAAGACCCGGTCCTGGATCAGCCAGTGGGCGCTCCCTTCACGCGTCGCGATGGTCGGACGGAGATGGCGCTGGGTCGGGTCGAAATACGCATGGCTGAAAGTCTCTGCCCACTCTTCGACGTGGGCGTCGATATCAAAGACCCCATTCATTGGCGAACCCTCCCTGCTATTTGGCCCACTTCCCCTTCATCTCGGCGTACGGTGTCATAGCGAGGTAGGCGTCGGGGGCCCACTTCCAGAACTGGGTGGTGTTGGGGTACACGGCGATGGAGGTGTTCTGGAGCTGGCCCCCCTTCTTCTCCACCTTCAGGACGTGGACGGTGTGGATCACGTTCTGGAAGGGATCGAACCTCACTTTGCCCCGCGGGGCATCCACCTCGACCCGGCGGAGCGCGGCCAGGAACGCCTCCTGGTTCTCCACGTTCCCCTTCACCGCCTCCAGCGCCTTGGCGATTACCCGGGCGCCCACATACCCCTGCTCCGACATCTCGATGGGGGGACGCTTGTACTTAGCCGCGTACGCCTCGACGAACCGTTTATTCTCCGGAGTGTCCAGGCCGGGGAACCAATGAAAGGCGCAGACGATGCCGATGGCGGCATCGCCCTGCCTCGGGAGGACATCGGCCAACGTGAGCGCCTTGCCGATCAGGGGGATCTTGCCCTTCAGGCCATACTCGGCGTATTGGGTTACGAACCGCAAGGAATCGGCGCCAGCGATAAAGATGGACACGACGTCCGCGTCCCGCCGGATCTGCGCCAGGTATGGCGCGAAGTCCGGCACGCCCAGCGGAGGATAGATCTCCTGGATCACCTGCCCACCGGCCTCGGTGAAGGTGCGGGCGACCCCGCCCATGTGCTCGTAGCCGGCCCCGAAGTCCGACGCCATCAGGACCATCTTCCGATACCCCTGCTTGTAGGCCCACTCGCCGAGCGGGTGGGAGGAGTCGCTATTGGAGAAGGAAGGCCGGAACACGTAGGGACTGCGCTGCCGCTGGGTGAGCCCGTCGGCGCCCGCGTTCATGACGATCAGCGGAACCTTTTTCTCGTTGACGTAGCCGCGCAGGGCGTAGGCGACCGGGGTAGAGATGATGCCGCCAAGGATGTGGACCTGGTCGCGCTCGACCAGCTTCCGCGCCTTGGTGAGCCCCTCGTCGGGCTTGTTCGTCCCCTTGGTCTCCACGAGTACTTCCACGGCCCGCCCGCCGGCCATGTTGCCGACCTGGCTCCAGTAGAGGAGGAACCCATCCCGCATGTCGAGCCCCAACTGGGCAAAGGGGCCGGTGTCGGGATAGATGAAGCCAATCTTGACTGGGCCTTGAGCCCTTGCCGGAGCCGCCCCGAAGAGGCCCGTCAACCCGACCAGGGCGAGCAATCCTCCCAATGCGACGGTGAACTGCCTCGTCGTTTTTCCCATGATTGGCCTCCTCATTGCTCTCTGGCCATGAAGGCGCTAGCCCCCGTCGAAGTGCGGGGCCACGTCCCGAACGAACCGATCCATCATCTTCATGGTGTCCGTATGGGGATACGCCCCGAAGTTGAAGTACAGGATGACCTCCTCGATCCCGGCCGCCTCCACTTTCTTCAGGGACTCGACGCATTCCTCGGGCGAGCCGGTGATGATGCTCCGGTCTCCGAGCTGCTCCGGTTGCATCGCCTGGAGCCGCTCGATAATGTCCACGAAGTAGGCGATGTGCGGGGGGGCACTGGCCCGGTCTTTGGGGAACGCGGGAATCACGCTGCGGAGATAGAAGAGCAGCCGCTCCTTGGCCTTGAGGGCCTCGGCTCGACTGTCCGCCACGGCCACGAAGTAGGAGCACATGGCGCGCACGTCGGGGTGCCCCGCCTCGGCCGCCCGGTCTTTGTGGTAGGCGGCCGCCTGCTGAACGCTGCCGAACATCATGGCCGCGGCAAAGGGGGCGAACAGCGTGTTGAAGCCGAACCGGGCCGCCATCTCCACAGTCGGCTTGCTGAAACAGGCCACGTAGATCGGTGGGTGCGGCTTCTGCACCGGCCTTGGAAGGACGGTCATCGGTTCGTCGAACCGGAAGAACTTCCCCTTGTAGGTGAACGCCTCCTCGGTCCATGCCTTCTGGATGATCTCCATCTCCTCGTCGAAGCGCTCCCGGCTCTCTTCAAAGGGGATGCCGAAGGCGTCGTACTCCCGCTTGTCATAGCCACGGCCCGCCGAGAACACGACGCGCCCCTGGCTCAGGAGATCCAGCAGGGCGAACTCCTCGGCCACGCGAATGGGGTGGTTGCAGGGCAGGAGCACAGTGGCGGGGGCCAGTTTGACCCGCGTCGTCTTGGCGGCGACGTTAGCCAGGAAGACGGCCGGGCTCGGAAGACAACCGAAGAGGCTAAAGTGATGCTCGGGAACCCAGACCGAGTTCAACCCGATCTCTTCGGCGTGAAGGCACTCCTCCATCACCTCCAGGAGGAAGCGGCTGGCGTCTCTTCGTTTCGCCCCATAGCCCGGGGGGTTGTCGGTGAGGGTGAAGTAGCCGAATCTCATGATCTACACCTCCGTGCGGGTCGAACGAACTTCGCCATACGTCGTTCTCGGTCGTCGGGACAGCCTCGGCTCAGAGGAACTTCCGATTCGCCTTCTCCTCGGGCGCCTCAAGCCTCGGCCCGGCCTTTCGCCGTCTGACAGATCTTCTTCAGATTGTGGTATCCCTGGTCGCCGTGACCGGCCTCATCCTTGACGACAGCCGGCGCCACCCGGGCGAGCGGACGATAACTCGAGTCGATCCACTCCTCGGCCTGGAGTCGGCCCACCCGGTCCGCGAGGAAGTTGAACATGCCGAACTCGGTCCAGGACTCGAGCCACTTCTCGAAGACATAGAGATTCCGGCTCCCCTCGAAGTCCTCCGGCGTCACCCCAACGCCCAGCTCTTTCAGGAGCTGATAGGCCATGCACCACAGCGAAACGACCGTCGCGGAGAACCTGCTCGGGCGCCTGGGATGTCCCTTTGGCTGCGGCCACCCCGGCGAGCCTCGGCTGATCTTCGGTCATGATCGCGATGTGTCGCTGCAGTTATTATAGATCCGGGGACCGATCTCGTGATCCCTCTTTTTAGCACACGAAGGTGGTCAATGCAAGAGGGGAAACCTTGACAGTCACTCGCGAGAGGCGATACTGTAGGCCGACACTGACGAGGAAATTATGGAACATCTCCAAGGCAGAGTCGCGCTGGTGACCGGCGCCGCCGGAGGGATCGGACAGGCCATCGTGGAGCGCCTGGGCAGGGAGGGAGCCAGGGTGGTTCTGGCTGATGTCGATCTTCCTGGCGCCGAGCGCGTGGCCAAGGCGCTCTCATCGTTCGACCTCTGGCCACTCCGGGTGGACATCACGAGCCGTGACAAAGTGGATCAAATGAGGGCTCAGGTCGAAGCGCGGTGGGGACGGATCATCAACATCGCCTCTGACGCGGCCAGAATGGTGAGGTCGTTCGGCGAGCTCAAGACAAAACATCGCCCTCAGCGCGAGTCCCCTTCGGCGGCGATCTCTTTCAGGATCTCAGACAGGAGCGCGGGCATCTCGACGCTCTTGCGTGGCTCTCTCCGGATACAACGGCGGACCATATCCCCTTCAGCCACTACGGCAGAGTCGCCCGCCCTCATGATCCGATAGCGAAGCGTGAATCCTTTCGGGGCGAGGTCTGTCACGGTCGTCTGGATCTCTACCTCGTCCTCGAGAGTAAGCGCTTGAAGGTAGCGGCAGGAGCTTGCGGTATACGGGAGCCCGTACCCCTGTTCCATAAACTCCTTGATGTGGAACCCCCGTTCGTAGAGGTAGCGATGAAAGGCCTCGTCCACCCAGACGAAGTAGCGGAGGTAGTGGGCGACTCGGGCATAATCGATATCGAGCCAGGTCAAGCGGTAGCGAAACGTGACCATCCTGCGCCTCCGTTAGAGGGACGCCCGTCCCAGGTAGGCTTCCACCACACGAGGATTCTTCAGCGTCTGTTCCGGGGGGGGCGTCGCAGATCTTCCGGCCGTAGTGGAGCACGATGATGTGGTCGGCCAAGTGCCGCACAAGCTGGTAGTTCATGCTTTCCGCACTCCGTCGATGATCATCTCGCTGAAAACATCGATGAGCTGATCCCGATTTAGTGGTCCGTCAGGGCGGAACCACCGGTACACCCAAGCCACCATCCCGAGAATCCCAAAAGTCAGCACGGTCGGAGGCAGTTCTTTGAATGTGCCGTCCTTGATGCCGTCGGTAATGATGTCCCTGATGGCACCCACGAACTCCCGCTCTCCGCGCGTGATCCGCTTCCAGTTCTTGGGCGAGAGCTCGTCTTTTTCCCGAAAGAAGATCACGAACATCTTGTTCTCGGTCACGACGCGCGTGAACTCGGCAATCACCCGGCGCAGCTTCTCTTCGGGGCTGCCGTCGCTCTGCCCGATCCCGCGGACTTTCTCCAGCGAGAGGTTCAGCGTGTCGATATAGATCGTGAACAGCATCTCTTCCTTGCTATCGAAGTAGTGGTAGAGCGCGGGCTCGCTGATCCCCAGCTCCTTCGCGATCTGTTTGAGTGATGTCCCGCGGTACCCGCGCCGGGACATCAACTCTACGGCTGCTTCGATCAGCGCCCGCCGTTTGTTCGGAGCGTCATTTCCGTATGAGTCCGAAGACGCTCCCTGACGAGTTCGTTTGTGCGGCATCACAACCTCTTTCTTCGGGAGTTAATGGCCAGAGGATCTAAACACGCTTGACAGCCTTGATCGCCTGGCCTAGTATACTGGCTGATCGATCAATAAGCTAGTAGGGCCTTCTCGTAAGGGTGCATCCAGTCGGGCAGTAGCAAGACAACATCGCGCTGGCGTTGCAAAGGGAGTCGGAATCCGAGGGTGTGAAGACCATCTCCCACCGGACAAAACGTCGACCAGAAAAGTTGTTCAGGCAATGAAGGTTTCCCTCGGGGGGCGCCAGCTCGTTTTTTCGCGGAAGGAGATCACGAGCAATTTGTTCTCGGTGACCAGGCGGCAAACTTGGCAATCACCCGGCGCAGTTTCTGAGCCGAAGCGCATTCGGCGGAAGGAGGCACGTATGAGCGGAGGATGGAGACGGCTCACTACCGGCTTGTGTGTGATGATGACGGTTGTCCTCTTGATGGGCTTGGTGGGCCCCGCCGGCGCCCAAACGCCCATCAAGGTGGGAATGCTGCTCACGTACGTCGGGCCGACCGCGCTCTTTGCCCGCTACGAGGCGAAGGGGGCGAGGGTCCTGATCGAGCAGGTGAACAAGGCCGGCGGGATCAAGGGCCGTCCCATCGAGCTCGTCAATTACGACACCGAGGGCAAACCTGATCGGGCGGGCAGCCTCTACCGGCGCCTCGCTCAGGAAGACAAAGTGGTCGCGGTGATCGGTCCCGACAGCATCTTCGTCACTCTCGGGATGTCCAGCGTGCCGAACGAGGTGAAGGTGCCGTCCGTCGCCGCGCCAGGCAACTACGAGCTGATCGAGCCCAAGAACCGGGAGTACATCGTCAGCGCGTGGGGCTCACACGGCTACGCCATGGCGATGGTCCTCGCCTATTTCAAGGACAAACTCAAGGTCAACCGGATCGGCATGATGACCACCGCCGACACGATCGGCCAGTGGGAGGATAAGATTGTCCGGGCTGTCGGTAAGCTGGTCGGCATCGAGGTCGTTCAGACGGCGTCGCAGCCGGCTTCGGACCGCGACCTGCTCCCGTCACTCCGGCAGCTCGCCGCGAGCAAGCCGCCTCTGGAAGGGCTGATGGTCTTTGGAAGCGGCCCGTTCGGCAACATCGCGGTCAACCAGACCGAGCTGGCCGGGCTCAACGTTCCCGTGGCCTACATCGGCGGCAACGTGATTCCCGAGCTGATCAAGGACGTGGGACCGGCCACCGGGAAACGGACCTACCTGGCGACCGGTCGTCTCGCGGTACCGGACAGCCTCCCCAAGGACGACCCTTTCTATGAGACCATCCAGCAGTTCATCAAGGACTACAAAGCGCTCCACGGCGAGATGCCGGCGATGCCGAGCGGCGTGGGGTACGACATGGCCATGCCGATTGTCGAGGCCTTGAAGGCCGTGGGGCCGGACTCGCAGAAGATCAGAGATCACATCCGTACCCAGCAGAGAAACCTCATCGGCCGCCAGGGGACCCGCTTCAGCCGGAGCCCGGAGGATGGGTACGGGACTGATCCCCGCGACACGGTGGTCGTCACGATTGAGGCGGGCAAGTTCGTCTTCAAGGGGTATCTGAAAGAGAGTTTCGATCGACTGGGGATCAAGGATGCGGACGTTCAGGCCCAGTTCCGTGAGCTGAAGATCGTGGCGCGATAGCGCTCTCGGCGGTGGAGCAGCTTCTTCAGGTTGTCTTCACGGGGCTGTCCCAGGGCGGGATCTACGCCCTGATCGGGTTGGGGTTCAGCCTGGTCATGATGTCCACGCGCATCCTGAACCTGGCGCACGGCTCGTATGTGCTGTTGGGAGGGTTCGTCTTCCTCTCGCTCTCGACCTCCTGGGAGTGGCCTCCTTTGCTTGCCGTCCTCGTAGCGGTTGCCGCAATCGGGGCGCTTGGCTTTCTCACAGAGCGGGTCCTGAACATCCGGGCGCGGCCGTGGCGGCAGCCCTCTCTCGATACAGCGGTCCTGACCACGCTCGCCCTCCTGGTTGTCTTTGAGGGAACGGCCTTTCTCGTCTGGGGGCCCGATCCACATCGGGCCCCCGCGCTTCATCCTGGAGTCTTCTCGCTGTTCGGAGCGGTGGTGGTGTGGCAGTCCGTCTGGATGCTCGTCTCCGCCCTCTTCATTTCAGCCGGACTTCATCTTTTCTTTCGCCGAACCTGGACAGGACGGGCCATGCGGGCCTGCGCTGAGAATCCAACCACCACCTGCCTGCTGGGGATCAACACGCGGCTGATCGGCTCGCTCGCGTTTACGATCAGCGCGGTGCTGGGAGCGATCGCCGGGCTTCTGGTGAGCCCCGTGACGTGGATCGACTACCAGATGGGAGGATTCTTTATGCTAAAGGGCGTGCTCGCCTATCTGACCGGCGGGGAGGAGGAAGTCGCCGGCCCTCTGGTGGGCGGAATGCTGCTGGGCCTGGTGGAGAACCTGCTTCTCCTTTTTCCCGGGATGACCGGGGGGCTTCTCAAGCAGGTCGTGCCGATGGCCGTCCTCATTGCCATCCTGGTCTTCAAGCCGCAGGGGATCCTCGCCGCGCGCAGATCATGAAACAGCATCCTGCATGATCTCTCCCGTTGCCCTTTCAATCTCCCGGCTCTTTTCCGTCGGATCAGTTCATCGCGAAGCCTGGGTGATCGGAATGGTCAGCGCGCTGGTCGGATTGACGGCGCTGGGGTTCGGGCGGTTCGCCTACGGCCTGCTCCTTCCTCTCATGCGGGAGAGTCTCGGGCTCAACTATACCCAGGCCGGGTTGATCAGCGGTGCGAATCTCTTCGGGTTTCTGGTCGGGGCCCTCCTCGGCGGACTGCTGGCCGCTCGGATTGGCGCCCCATTGGTGGTGGGAACCGCATTGGGGCTCTCTGCCGCTGGGGCCGGTGCGACTGCGCTGAGCCATTCTGCAGCCGTCGTAACGGGCGCGCAGCTCCTTGTAGGGTTCGGAGCGGGTGGAGCCATGATCCCTGCTCAGAATCTGCCAATCGCCTGGTTTCCCGCCCAGCACCGCGGCTTTGCCAGCGGACTTCCGAGCGCCGGGATTGGAATCGGGCTTGTCGTCAGCGGGATGGGTCTACCACGCCTGCTTTCGGCGGAGATTCTGGGGTTCGGCAGCTGGCGGCTGGCGTGGATCATCATTGCCGCAACACTGTTGGTTGCTGCCGCAGTCTCCTTCTGGCTGCTGCGGGACTCTCCAGGCGCATCTCGGGAGACCGGCTCCATCTGGAACATCTTCGGGATCAGGGCCATCTCGCGCCTCTGTGTGGTGTACCTCTTCTTTGGCTTTTCTTATCTCTCTTACGTCTCATTTTTCGGCGCCGCGGTGGCCGGGCAGCGGCAGTGGGGATCAGCAGCGGTCGGGGTGGCGTGGGCAATCGGTGGGGCCCTCAGCATCGTCAGCGGGCTCATCTGGGGCGCGTTCTCCGACAGGATCGGTCACCGTCGGGCAATCAGTCTGGTTTTCGGTCTTCAAACCCTCTCGTATCTCACGATGGCCCTGGTCCTATGGGACTGGGCGGTCTATCTCTCGGTGTTCCTCTGGGGGATGACTGCATGGGCGATTCCCGGGCTTGCCGCCGCCGTTGCTACGGAATACGTGGGGTTCCGGATGGTTCACCCAACCATGGCCCTGGTCAACGTGGTGGGTGCTGTCGGCCAGATGAGCGGTCCGGCAGTGACGGGGTACGTTGTCGACCTGACCGGAAGCTTCGTGCCCGGCCTTCTCCTGGCCGCAGGGGTGGCCTTGGTGGGGGCGAGCATGGCATTAGGGCTCCCCCATGCCGCAAACGGAGCGGCGGAAGGACGGTAGGAGCTCCCCGTGAAGAACCTGGTTCGGCGCAACCTCGTCTTTTTTGTTCTCCTGCTCGCCTTCCCACCAGCGTCATTCCTGCTCCTGAAGACGTCCTGGTTCTACACCGACACGCTCGTGACGACAGGGATCTTTTTCATCTTAATCATGGGGCTCGACCTGCTCTATGGCTACGCGGGACAGCTCTCCCTCGGCCACCAAGGATTCTTTGCTATCGGCGCCTACACGGTAGCGATCCTGACAAAGCATCTGGGCGCCTCCCCGTGGGTGGGCGCTCTCGCCGGGCTCTCCCTGAACGTATTTCTGGCGCTGAGCCTCGGCCGGATCCTGCTCCGGCTTACCGGGCTTTACTTCATGCTCGGGACCCTGGCCTTCGGCATCATGGTGCATGCGGTGATCACGGTCTGGCACCCGGTGACCGGAGGCGATGCGGGGCTGGGCGGCATCGCCCGCCCGACGCTCCTCGGGTTCTCGCTCAGCTCTGAAACGGCCTATGCGACGCTCGTGTGGGGGATCGCGTTCTCGCTCTTCTGGGTCGCGCTGAACCTTGCCAGGTCGAGGATCGGTCGAGCGCTCCGAGCCATTCGAAGCGATGAGGTGAGCGCGGCGGCCAACGGAATCCCCGTGATGCGTCTCAAAGTGAGCGCGTTCGCGCTGAGCGTCGGGTACGCGTCGATCGCCGGGTCCCTGTTCGCAGCGTACTTTGGAGCCGTTCATCCCGAAAACTTCTCGCTCTCCTCGCTGCTGGAGATTCTGCTCATGCTTTTCCTCGGCGGCGAGGGGACGATCTGGGGCGGGCTTCTTGGCGCAACACTCTTGCGCCTCCTCCCGGAGGTCAGCGGCCCACTGCATGCCTACAAGATCCTGTTCAGCGGTCTCGTCTTTACGCTGATCCTCTTTCTCCTTCCGAAAGGATTGGCCGGGGGGCTCACCAGCCTCTTCACAAGACTCTCGACCAGGAGAGCGGTAAGCCCACGGACAGCCGAAACCGGTGGGCGTGTCTTTTCACCGGCTTCCTCCGCGGCCGGCCGCGACGGACTGCTGCTCGAGATCACTGATGTGGTCAAGACGTTCGGAGGGCTCCGCGCCGTGGATGGCGTCAGCTTCGACGTGACGCGGGGCCAGATCAAAAGTCTGATCGGCCCCAACGGGGCGGGGAAGACAACGTTGTTGAATGTGATCAGCGGGGTGTACTCGGCCGAGCGGGGCCAGATCACGTTCTTGGGCCGGCCTGTGCGGGCTCTCCGGAGCGACGAGATCGCTCGCATGGGGATCGGGCGTACCTTTCAAAACATCCGCCTCTTTTGGGATCTCAGTGTGGCGGAGAATGTCATGGTGGGATGTGATCGAGGATCACAGGGCGGATTCATCGCGCTCTCCCGCGCTGCGCTGCCGCTTCCCGGAGCCATCCAGGAAGAGCTGGCGCTCCGCCGTCAGGCTTACCACTGGCTCCGCATCGTCGAGCTCGAGACTCACGCGGAGGACCGGGTGACAGCGCTCTCCTACGGCCACCGAAAACTGGTCGAGCTGGTCAGGGCCGCTGCCGCCAACCCTTCGCTCCTCCTGCTCGATGAGGCGGCCGCGGGGCTGAACGACGCCGAGAAGCAGGGGTTCAAGAGATTGATCCGCCGGCTGAGGGATTCAGGCACCACCATCCTGCTCGTCGAGCACGATATGGATTTCGTCATGGAGCTGTCTGACGAGGTGCTCGTAGTGAACTTTGGACGAAAGATCGCCGAGGGAATTCCTGGCGCCGTTCGGAAGGATCCAGAAGTCTTGGCCGCCTACCTCGGAGTCTAGCGATGCTTCTCCTTGAAGATGTGTGGGCGGCTTATGATGACGCCGCTCCGGTGCTCAAGGGCGTATCGCTCCGGATCGAGGCCCTGGAGATCGTGGCCGTGCTGGGGGTGAACGGCGCGGGCAAGTCAACACTGCTCCGGGTGATCTCAGGCCTTCTTCCCACCCAGCGCGGCCGTATTCTCTTCAACGGCCGGGACCTGACCGGGATGCCCCCTCATCGGCGGGTGGCCATGGGCCTTGTTCAGATTCCCGAGGGCCGGCAGGTGCTCCCGAGCCTCACGGTGGAGGAGAACCTGCTCCTCGGCGGGTACATCCAGCGTCGCGATCGGGCCGCCCTGGATCGCGCGGCGGCCCGAGTCTTCGAGCTCTTCCCGATCCTTCGGGAGAGACGGCGACAGTTGAGCGGCTCGCTCTCTGGAGGTGAGCAGCAGATGCTGGCAATCGGCCGGGCGCTGATGGCGAAGCCCCGTCTGTTGCTATTGGACGAGCCGTCGCTCGGGCTGGCGCCGCTTGTCGTGAAACATATTTTCGAGGTCGTTGCGCTTCTGCGCGATCAGGGGATCCCCATTCTCCTGGTGGAGCAGAATGCCAAAAAAGCCATCGAGCTGGCTGACCGCGGCCTGGTCTTGAGAAACGGTGAGGTGGTGCTGGCCGGGTCGGGGACCGCCCTCTGGGCGAGCGAGGAGGTGAAATCGGCATATCTTGGGACAGGACCTTCCGACACTGATCAGAAGATTCAAACGGAGGAACAGCCATGAAGTTGAACGGCAAGCTTCTTGATGCTGATGGCCACGTCATCGAACGCGATGCCGAGCTGTTTGAATACCTCGAGCCGCCTTACGCGGGTAACGAGACTATGCTGGGGTTTCCATTCTTCCCGACGCTGGATGGATACCAACGGGGCGCCATCATCAGCCGACTGGGGATTCACAAGGAGTACACGATCACCGCGAAGGTCTGGCTCGACTTCCTCGACGGCGTGGGGATCGAGAGCACGGTGCTCTACCCCACGGCCGGCTTGGCCTTCGGGATCATCCAGGATCCGACGTGGGCGGTGGCTCTGGCCCGGACCTACAATAATTGGTTTACCGACCGTTTCTACCGGGTGAGCCCGCGCCTTCGGGCCGTGGCCTTGGTCCCCATTCAGGACGTGCCGGAAGCGGTGAAGGAGCTTCGCCGCGCGGTCACCGAGCTCGGGATGGTAGGAGCTGTGCTGACAGCCAACAACGGCGAGCTTGGTGTCCGGAAGCCGCTCGGTCACACTGACTTCTGGCCGATCTACGAGGAAGCCGAGCGGCTGGATGTTCCCATTGCGATTCATGGGGCGCCGTCCTTCAACCTGGGGATCAACTTCTTTACGAAGTTTGCTCAGACTCATGCGCTGGAGCACCCGATTGCCCAGATCATCCAGATCACCAGCATGGTGATGGAGGGCGTGTTCGAGAGGTTCCCGAGGCTCCGCGTGGCGTATCTGGAGGCAGGCGCCGGATGGGTGCCGTACATCATGGACCGGCTCGATCGCTCCTACGAGGTGTGGGCGGGGGCCAAGTACCGGGAGTTCTCCGAATGGCTCAGGAAAAAGCCCAGCGAGTACATCAAGTCGGGCCAGATCTATTTCAGCTGTGAGGGAGGGGAAGCGTCCCTGGTCAACGCTGTCGAGCGCATCGGGCACAAGACGCTCCTCTTCGCCTCGGACTTCCCGCACGAGACGAACGTGCAGCGCGCCAAGCACGAGATCAAAGAGCTTCTGGAGCGCCCGGATCTCTCGGACGACGCCAAGCAGGGGATCTTCCACGACAACATCCTGAGGTTCTACGGTCCCCGGTTGAAATAGTCAGCGAGAGAGAGCTGGGCTTTATCGACGCATCAACCATCCCGCTGACGAAGAGGAAATGGTATGCCGTCTCATACGCAGGAGGGCCGAGCATGAGAGCCAAGGACAAGGTCGCGATCATCACCGGCGCCGGGCAAGGGATTGGGCGCGCCTACGCGCATCGATTCGTTCAGGAAGGGGCGAAAGTGGTGGTGGCCGAGCTCAATGAGTCGAAGGGGAAGGCCGTGGCCGAGGAGATCCAATCCCTGGGCGGTCAGGGGATCTTCGTGCGAACCGATGTCACGGACGAGGCGAGCTGCCAGGAGATGGCCGCGGCCGCCGTGAGGCAGTTCGGGCGGATCGATATCCTGGTGAACAACGCAGCCGTTTTCTCCACGATCAAGATGAAGCCGTTCTGGGAGCTGTCCGTGGCCGAGTGGGACCAGCTCATGGCGGTGAACGTCCGGGGCGTCTGGCTAGCCAGCAAGGCGGTGGTCTCCCAGATGCGGAAGCAGGGGAGCGGGCGGATCATCAATATCTCCTCCGGCGTGGTTTTCATGGGCCGTCCCAATTACCTGCACTATGTGGCCAGCAAGGGCGCGGTCATCACAATGACGCGCGCCATGGCGCGCGAACTGGGGGAGTTCGGCATCACCGTGAACGCGATCACCCCCGGGCCCACATTCACTGAGATCCCGCGGGAGACCGTGACGCCTGAGCAGAAGGAGGCGATGATCCGGATGCAATCGATCAGGCGCGCGGAGGAGCCGCAGGACTTGGTGGGGACCGTCGTCTTCCTTGCCTCTGACGATTCCGCCTTCATCACAGGACAGACGATCAACGTGGACGGCGGGATGAATTTCCACTAGCGCCGTGCCGATAAGCGTCGCACGACCCACCTTCGGCGAGCACGGGGTGTGCGGCGCCTGCACGATTCTCCTGAATGGCGAGGCAGTGCGCTCCTGGAGCATCGCTACGTCGGCCTGAATGCCGGCATGAAAGAGCTGTTCTTTTTCGGAAATGAGGTAAAGAACTCCTGGGGGACCCTCGCGACCACCGACCGCATGATCAAGGAGCAGCCGAAGCTGGTTGCCGGCTTCATCAAGGCGACCCTCAAGTCTTTACGTCTCATCCGCCAGGATCGGGAGACG
>Ga0184637_10000821_pt1 | contig 22106 bp, 12 predicted proteins | sample PLM3_127_b2_FD_133143 | JGI IMG/M metagenome (GOLD analysis project Ga0184637, IMG submission 133143) | Groundwater sediment microbial communities from an aquifer in East River, Colorado, USA - PLM3_127_b2 | ecosystem: Environmental > Terrestrial > Soil > Riparian zone | place: USA: East River... | reverse complement strand
TGCCCACTCTCGATACCGCCACGGTCTACCCGGGCGCGTGCCTCTTCGAGGGAACCAATCTTTCCGAAGGCCGGGGCACCACCCGGCCCTTCGAGATCATGGGGGCCCCCTGGATCGACGGCGAGAAGCTCGCGCGCGAGCTCGCGAACGAGGACCTGCCGGGAGTGATCTTCCGTCCGCTCTCGTTCGAGCCCACGTTCCAGAAGTACCAGGGGATGGTCTGCGGCGGCATCCAGCAGCACGTCGTCGATAGAGAGTCCTATCGTCCGGTGCGCACCGGCTATGCCCTCATTTCCTGGGCGCGGCGGCTTTGGCCCGACAAGTTCTCCTGGCGGCGGCCGCCGTACGAGTATGAGCTGGAGCGGCCCGCGATCGACATCCTCGCCGGCAACGGACGGCTCCGGGAGCTCATCGACAAGGACGCGCCCCTGTCGGAAATCGAGAGCTCCTGGCAAGTCGATCTCGGACACTTCAAGAAAGTCCGCGAGCGTTACCTGATCTATGAATGACTCTCAGGAAAAAGAGTAAGAAAGGGGGATGGGGAGATAGGAGGAGATGGGGAGATGAATCCCCTAATTCCTCCTATCCCCCAATCCCCCTTGTATTGGATTTCTTCTTTGCGCCCTTGCGTTCCTTGCGCCCTTGCGTTCCTCCCTGAGTGAGTTAAGGAATCAAGGACCGAAGTACTTAGCGACGCGCTATGAGGCAGGCGGTCTCGACCACCTCTTCGCCCCACTTCTGTTTGTACCGCACCTCGGAGCCGAGATCGTATCGGCGAAGGCCGGATTCGATGAGGCGGCGGACTTCCTCGAGTTGGCAGAGGTTACCGAGGGAGAGGGACGAGAAGCGGGAGTCGAAGCTGAACTGGAGCCCGCGATAGGTGTCGCCGAAGACGGCTCCGAAGATGTAGGCGACGTCTTCCCCCTCGAGCCGCGCGAACATCAACCGGCGCCGCCCGCGGTCGAGGAGTCTCCGGTTCATATCCCGATAGAACGATCGCATCGGCTCCCGATCGATGCCCACCCCGTTTTGACCCTTCCAGCTCCGGCGTTCGACCGCGAGAATGCGCTCGAAGCTCGCTTCTCCCCGGTCTCTCACCTCGAACGTGAGACCGGAGCGTTCCCCCCGCCGGCGCGCTTTCTCCAGGCTTTTCCGGAGCCCCCCCGGGCGCCGCTCGAGAAACCCGTCGAGGCCGTCCTCGAGATGGGCGACGTAGCGGCGGGTGGTCGGCCCGCGCTCGACGCCGTATCGACGAGCGAGCGCCCGGCCGAGCTTCTTCCAGAGGGAGGACGACAGAGCGAGCCCGGTCGCGAGCGCAGCATTCCACTCGCTTTCCCCCTCCAGGGCGCCGAGGAAGAGATCGACCGCGGCATCAGGATCTCGGCCCACGAGGGGACAGCAGAGACCCCAGGTCGCTTCGAGAGGGTGGAGCCACGAGGCGCTCCGCGCGAGGACCGCGTAGGCGCCGTTGCCGCTCGCGATCCACGGCAATGCCTCGGGAGCCAGGTGACGGGCGGCGGGGAGAATCCAGAAGCTGCTGGAACAGAACCGATCGACGGTGAATCCGGTGGCGACGGCCTCGTCGTACTCGGTCGCGCGGGCGTCGAGATCCGGGAGCGTGAGCCAGTCGGTCACCGTCGGACGCCCAGTTTTGTTAAGATATGATGTTTGTTTCTCATACATCCCATACAGGAGGTTCCGTGATTCGCAAGCAGGACGCTCTGGACTATCACTCCCAGGGACGCCGGGGCAAGATCGAGATCCGGCCCACCAAGCCGACCCAGACGTCGCGCGATCTTTCCCTCGCCTACACTCCGGGGGTCGCCGAGCCCTGTCTCGAGATCAAGAGGAACCCCGAGGACGTCTTCACCTATACGACGAAGGGGAATCTCGTCGCGGTGGTGTCGAACGGCACCGCGGTCCTCGGCCTCGGCAACATCGGCCCCCTTGCGGCGAAGCCGGTGATGGAAGGCAAGGGTGTCCTGTTCAAGAGGTTCGCGGACATCGACGTGTTCGACATCGAGCTCGCCGCCACCGATCCCGACGAGGTCATCCGCGTCGTCAAGGCCCTAGAGCCCACGTTCGGCGGGATCAACCTCGAGGACATCAAAGCTCCCGACTGCTTCCATATCGAGGAGACCCTGAAGCGCGAGCTCGACATTCCGGTGTTCCACGACGACCAGCATGGCACCGCCATCATCTCCGGGGCGGCGCTCCTGAGCTGGCTCGAGCTCTCCGAGAAGGACATCGCCCGCATCAAGGTGGTGGTGAACGGCGCGGGCGCCGCGGGCATCGCCTGCGCCGAGCTCATCGAGAGCCTCGGAGTCCGCCACGAGAACATCACCATGGCCGACTCCAAGGGAGTGATCTACAAAGGCCGCACCGAGGGTATGAATCCCTACAAGGAGCGCTACGCTCTCGAGACGCGCCACCGCACTCTCGCCGAGGCGATGGAAGGGGCCGACGTCTTTATGGGCGTTTCGGCGAAAGACGCGGTATCCAAGGCCATGGTGGCCTCGATGAACCTTAAGCCTCTGGTCATGGCGATGGCCAACCCCGACCCCGAGATCGGCTGGGACGATGCGATGTCGGTGAGGGACGACCTGGTCATGGCGACGGGCCGATCGGATTTTCCGAACCAGGTGAACAACGTCCTCGGCTTTCCCTTCATCTTCCGGGGCGCCCTCGACGTGAGGGCGCGCGCGATCAACATGGAGATGAAGCTCGCCGCCACCCACGCCCTCGCCGACCTCACCAAGGAAGACGTTCCCGACTCCGTCATGCGGGCCTATGGAGTCGACTCCATGCGTTTCGGCCCCAACTACATCATTCCCAGTCCGTTCGATCCGCGGGTCCTCACCTGGGAGGCGCCGGCCGTGGCCAGGGCGGCGATGGAGACGGGAGTCGCCCGAATTCAGATCGACCTCGATGCCTATCGCGACCAGCTGGAAGCGCGCCTCGGCCGCGGCCGCGAGGTCATGCGCTCCGTCATCGTCCGGGCGAAGAAAGACAAGAAGCGCATCGTCTTTCCCGAAGGCGAAGAGGTCAAGATTCTTCGCGCGGCCGAGCGTCTCGTGGACGAGGAGATTGCGAAGCCCATCTTGCTCGGACGGCCCGACGTGATTCGATCGCGGATGCGGGAGCTCGGGCTCGACCTCGACGGAGTCGAGATCGTAGACCCGGAAAGCTCGGGAAAGCTCGAGGCGTACGCCAAAGAGCTCTACGGTCTCCGGAATCGCCGGGGTGTCACCCATAAAGAAGCCGGACATCTTCTCCGCAATCCGAACATGTTCGGCTCGATGATGGTGAACCTGGGCGACGCCGACGCTATGGTCGCCGGAATTTCCCAGCACTACCCCGACACCATCCGTCCCGCCCTTCAAGTCATCCGGGTGAAGACCGGTGCCCGCGTCGCCGGGGTCTACATGATGGTGTTTCAGAACGACATCAAGTTCTTCGCCGACACTACGGTGACCATCGACCCGACACCCGAGGACCTGGCGAAGATCGCCATCGAGGCCGCCGAGGTGGCGCGCCGCTTCAACGTCGAGCCTCGGGTCGCGATGCTCTCGTTCTCGAACTTCGGAAGCACCAAGCATCCCCTCGTCGACAAGGTCCGCCGGGCGGTCGAGCTCGTTCGCGAGCAAGACCCCGGCCTCGTGGTGGACGGAGAGATGCAGGCCGATACCGCCGTGGTCCGGGAGATCCTCACCGGCGACTATCCCTTCAGCCGTCTGAAGGAAACGGCGAACGTCCTCGTTTTCCCGAGCCTCGAAGCAGGAAACATCGCGTACAAGCTCATTCAGAGGCTCGGCGACGCCAAGGCCGTGGGACCGATTCTCGTCGGGCTCAAGAAACCGGTGCACGTCCTGCAGCGCGGTGCCGAGGTGGACGAGATCGTGGATATGGCGGCGATCGCCGCCGTCGAAGCTCAGTCCGGCTGAGGGGCGGGCTCGATCCGCCGGCCTCTCTCCCGGGCTCGCCATCGAGAATAATGGGGCGCGAGGGTCGAAGGCGAGACGCCCGCGAAATAGAGGCCGACCATCGTCCAGTTGAGGAGCGTCGTCAGAAGGACCCCGAGTGACTCCCAGTGCCGGTCACCCGTCGACACCGTGACGTCGAGAGGCACGAGGCGCCCCTTCCGCCGCAGTATCCTTATTAATAGGACGTCCTCGAGGAAGGGGACGTCGGGAAATCCCGCTAGCTCCTCGAAGATCGACCTCCTGAAAAAGAGGCCCTGATCCCCGTAGGGCAAGCCTAGACGGCGCGCCCGGAGGTTGGAGCCAAGAGCGGCGAGCCTGAGCGCGGTCCTGGGGCTTCGGATGCGAAGGCGAAAGAAGCCTCCCACGACGGCCGGATCGGCGAGGGCGCTTTCGATCGCCTCGGCGGCGCCGGCTCCGAGAACGGCGTCGGCGTGAAGAAAGAGGAGTGTGTCTCCTTCTGTTTCGCGGGCGCCGCGGTTCATCTGACGCGCGCGGCCCGGCTCGCAGGCGAGGACCCGGGCACCCGAGCGCCGGGCGATCTCGACGGTTCCATCGACGCTGCCTCCGTCCACGACCACGACCTCTGCGCGCTCCGGGAGCGCTTCCAGAGTCGCGGCCAGGTTACGGGCCTCGTTCCAGGTCGGAATCACGACGGACAGCTTCATGGGTTGCGATGCTAGACTAACCTAACTATGCCCCATCGCATCACGCTCATTCCCGGAGACGGGATCGGCCCGGAGATCGCCGAGGCCGCCATTCGCGTTCTGGAGAAAACCGGCGTCGCTTTCGAGTGGGAGCCACACGAGGCCGGGATCCGCTCCTATGAGAAAACGGGAAACCCGCTGCCGCCGGCGTTGCTCGAGTCCATCCGCAAGAACAAGGTGGCGTTCAAGGGCCCGCTCACGACACTGGTCGGGGAGGGATTCGCGAGCGCCAACGTCACGCTTCGTAAAGAGCTCGACCTGTACACCAACCTGCGGCCGGTCCGGAGCATCGAGGGCGTGAAGTCGCGCTACGAGGACATCAACCTCGTCATCGTGCGCGAGAACACCGAAGACCTGTACTCGGGAATCGAGCACATGATCATGCCCGGCGTCACCCAGGGGCTGAAGGTAATCACCTCTTACGCCTCGATCCGCATCGCGCGCTTCGCTTTCGACTACGCGACAAAGCGCGGCCGCAAGAAAGTCACCGCGGTCCACAAGGCGAACATCATGAAGCTCACCGACGGCCTGTTTCTCGACAGCGCCCGTCAGGTCGCGGCGGAGTATCCGGACATCCAGTTCGATCACAAGATCGTCGACAACCTGGCGATGCAGCTGGTCTTGAACCCCAACCAGTTCGACGTGCTGCTGCTCTCGAACCTCTATGGGGACATCGTATCGGACCTCTGCGCCGGCCTCGTCGGCGGGCTCGGCCTCGTTCCCGCCGCCAACATCGGCGAGGAGTTCGCGGTCTTCGAGGCGGTCCACGGCTCCGCTCCCGACATCACCGGCAAGGGCATCGCCAATCCCACAGCTCTTCTGTTCTCGGGAGTCCTGATGCTGCGCCATCTGGGAGAGAACGAGGCCGCGGACCGCGTCCTGAAGGCGGTATTCGCGGTCCTGAAGAGGGGTGAAGTGCGGACCCCCGACCTCGGCGGAAAGGCGACGACGAAGGAGTACGCGGACGCCTTGGTGCGCGAGCTCGAGGCGTCAACGAGCTGAGTGCCACACGGGACCCTTGCGTTTTCGGGTTTTGGGCGCGATCCTGAATGGAAACAAGGATAACCTTCGATGGCCCGTACCCTTCGCTGTCCCCAGTGTGGCTTGATGCAGCTCTCTCAGGAGAGCTGCAAGAAGTGCGGCGCGGCCTTGGCCGCGGACTCGATTCCGGCCGTCCCGGCGCGCAGACCGACGCCCGCGGCCGCGGTCGAGGAGGACTCGCCGTACCAACCGCCGGCCGCGGCACGCGCGGTCTCCTCTAGAGCGGCTCGGGTCGAATCGCAGGACTCGGTCTTCGACCGCGATCGATTCCTCATGCGCCAGCGCGTCTTCACCATTCACGAGAAGTACGAGATCTGGGACGAGGAGGGACGTCCGATCCTCTTCGTCGAGCGGCCCGGTCACTACTTGAGGAATCTAGCCGCTCTCTTCGGGGGACTCTTCGCCGGTGCTCTCGCGGCCGCGCCCTTCTTCTGGCTGAGCGATCGGCTGCAGACGGAAACGCCCATCGCCCTCGGTATCGTCGCCGGCCTCGTGGCGCTCGTCGTCGTCATCGGGCTCCTTTCGCAGAAAAGGCACGTCCACTTTTACCGGGACGACTCGAAACAGGAGCTTCTTCTCGAGGTGCTGCAGGACCAGAAGCTCGCGTTCCTGACTCACACCTTCACGGTGAACGACCCCGGAGGCATGACCCTCGCGCGGCTTTCGAAGAACCTCCTGACCGACATCTTTCGCAAGAAGTGGAGCGTCTGGTCGCCCGACGGCCGCCCCCTTTGGGAAGCCAAAGAAGACTCGGTGCTCATGGCGCTGGTGCGGCGTTTCCTCACTCGACTCGTGCCTCTGTGCTTCATCTTCTGCCTTCCCGGCGGCGAGGTCGTCGGCGAGTTCAACCGGAAGTTCACGCTCCTCGACCGCTACGTTCTCGACCTGTCGGCGGACTCCGGGCGCGCTCTCGATAGGCGAGTGGCGCTCGCGATGGGAGTCATGCTCGACACCGGAGAGCGCCGCTAAGTCCGGCCCGCGAGGAGATCCGGAAGCTCGAGGAAGACTTCGAGCACCGGCTCCGCCTCTCGGTCCACTCGCGTCTCCCACAAGAGCTCGCCGTCTTTGATGAAGATCTCGAATCGAAAAAACCGGCAGCAGGCATGCTCGCGCTCGGCGAGCGACCGGAGCTCGGCCTCGAGGCCGGGTAGAGTGCGAAAGCGAAATCGGCCCCCGCCGGGGAATCGTTCGCTCGAAAGATAGCCTCTCTCGAAAACGTCGCGGAATTCCTCGAGCCGGCGGCGGAAGCCGTCGGAGTCGAGGGTGCAGGCGATCGGCTCGGCGCTCACCCGGTCATTATAAGCAGTATCATGCGGCTCCTGTGATCCTCATAAAAGCCGGGGCGCTCTTCTTCGTGACGGCCCTCGCGGAGATCGTCGGATGTTTCCTTCCGTATCTCTGGCTTCGAAAAGGGGGCTCACCTTGGCTCCTCTTTCCGGCCGCGATCTCTCTCGCGACCTTCGCGTGGCTTTTGACGCTGCAACCGACGGCCGCCGGGCGAACCTATGCCGCGTACGGCGGAGTCTACGTCGCGACCGCCGTCCTGTGGCTCTGGCTCGTCGAAAGTCGCGCGCCGAATCGATGGGACCTCGTGGGCGCCTCCGTGTGTGTCCTGGGAATGGCGATTATCGTGCTCGGCTCTCGTTGAGTGTCGGGTTGATGGCTTGGGCAGCCTCCCCGGTGTAGTGGTTCTCCTGGCTCGCGTGTGGGGAACCGCCGACGGGGTAGGGGTCCGTTCTCTATTCGGCGCATAGGGTTAGCGCGAAGAGAGCTCGGCACGGGCCTTGCAAATCGATCGGAATGGGTTTCTCCATGAGCCGATCCCGTCGAGCCGCCTCAGTTCTCTTCGCCCTCGCGATCTCGGCTTCCTCCGTTCGAGCCGGCTACGCGCCAGGCTGCACCGTCGCGCTCGAGATTGCCGGAGCCGTGGCTCACGAAGCCAACGCCGTGGCCATTCAGCCGGATGGAAAGATCGTGGTTGTGGGCTATGCGGATTTCGGGGGCGCGTCCGGCCGGGACTTTCTCGTCGCGCGGTTCCATCCGGACTTGAGTCTCGACACTTCGTTCAACGGAACGGGGTATCGCGTCGACGATTTCCCCTACGTGCGCGATGACGAGGCCTTCGCGGTCGTGGTGCAGTTCGACCAGAAGATCGTCGTGGGAGGCTACACGAAACAGACCCCGGCCAAGCACTACTTTGCCTTCGCTCGGTACAATCGGGACGGGAGCCTGGACGCGAGCTTCGGCGCCGGCGGCTTCAGAGCCATCGACTTCCCTAGTTCTTCAAGCGACCAGCTGCGCGGCTTGGCGATCCAGCCTGATGGGAAGATCCTGAGCGCGGGCTTCTGGACGCAATCAGGAAACCCCCGACTCGGGGTCGTGAGGTTGCTGAAAAACGGAAGTCTGGATACCTCGTTCGACGTCGACGGAGCGGCGCAGCCTGCCATAACCGGAAGCGCCTTCGCGTTGGGTACCGACGTCGTCGTTCAGCCGGACGGGAAGATCGTCGTCTCCGGCGAGGCATTTTTCGGCTCGAGCGACTTTATCGCCGTTCGTCTGCGTCCCGACGGAAGCCTCGACAACACGTTCAACGCTACCGGTTGGGTCGCGACCGACATCGGTTTCAACAACGACTCCGCTTCTTCCGTAGCGCTCCAGCCCGACGGAAAGATCGTCCTTGCGGGGACCGCGTTCGCGGACGCCGCGGTTGCCCGGTACAACCCGAATGGGACCCTCGATACGGCGACGTTCGGTAGCGGCACGGGGCGCGTCGTCCATGATTTCGGAGGTTCGGATATCGGAGACGCCCTCGTCCTCGATGCTGCAGGAAATCTCCTCGTCGCCGGATCGAGCAGCGTGCCGCCTTCGAACTTCGCCTTCGCGCGCTTTCGACCAAACGGCGCGCTCGACGGCCTCTCCATGACCGACGACGTCAGCGGTATTGAGGATCGAGGCTTGGGGATCGCGGTGACGCGCGCGGGGAAGATTCTCGTCGTGGGCTCGGGTCAGGGGTCCACCAACCCGAGAACGACCCTCGCGCTCTATAACCCGGACGGCACTCAGGATTGCGGCTTCCTTTTCCTCCACCCCACGGATGATGCGGCCGCGAGCCTCGGCTTCCTCCCCGTGGGGGGCTGCGCGTCGAACTGGGACTGCGTGAACGATCAGACGGCAAACGCATCGATGGGACCGCCGGCGCCATCCGACGGCTTCGCGACGTTGGTTCGCAGTGCCGCCTCTCCCGCCGATGACCTCTACAGACTCGCAGACGGACAGCTCCCTTCGGGTAAGGTCGTCACCGAGATCGAGATCGTGGTCCAGCTCGCCTGGGGAGGCGCTCCCACGGCGCCGACGGCGGAGCTCCTCTATCAGAGGCAGGGGTTCGACCTTGGCCCGGTAACGGGAAGCCCAGTCACGCCAGGTCTCAGCTTCCAGGAGTTCCGGCAGCGTTTCTCGGCGCTCAATTGGTCCTCGTCAGAGCTCGACGCTCTCGAGATCGGCCTCGGCCACATCGGTGGAAACGATCTGCTGATGACGCAGACCTACGTCAAAGTCACTTATGGGAAGACACGGGTCCATCCGGTCGACGTCTTCACCGCGGGGTCTTCCGGTGATTCGACCAACGGCCGGGTCATGCTCAACTGGTTGAACCCGTCCTACGGCCTCTACGATCGGACGGTGATCCGACGCGACACCGCGTGCCCCGTAACCGCGGCCGATGGCGTTCCCGTCGCGAACTTATCCGATGGGCTCGGCGCCCCCGGAAGCTTCGTCGATACGCCACCTCTCGGTCCGACGTACTTCTACACGGCGTTCGTGCTGGATTCGGAAAACCATATTTCTACAGGAGTGTGCAAGTCCGCGACCCCGTTCGATCGAGCCTTGGGCCGCGTCGAATGGCGCTACGACACTTCGATCTCGGCGCTCACCACACCGGGTCTTCGCTTGAACGTTCCTCTTAATCAGAGCGTGGTTTACAGCGTGGCAAACGACGGCCTGGTGCACGCGATCCGCGGCGGTTCTGCCGCGAGCGGCGGAGGAAGCTGGCCTTCGGGTTTCAGACCGTTTCTCATCGGAGGCCCGGCGCAAGCGCGGCCTCCCGTCGTTCCTCTCCCCCCTTCGTCGACGCTCGCTGTGCTTCTCGGATCTCAAGACGGCCGCGCTTACGCGGTCAACGCTCTCACCGGCGCTCTGATCTGGAGGTCGGCCGTCCTGGGAGCGAACGTCCAGGCGGCGCTGGCGGCGGTCCTTTCGGCCTCCCCCTTCCTTGGCGGCGCGGACCTCGTCTTCGTGGCGACGCGCAACACCGGACAGCCCAACCGCCTCTACGCGCTCGACCCTACGGACGGCTCCGTGGCCTGGTACTTCGACAACGGCGGGCCCGCGACGGGAATCGGAGAGATCGTTTCCGGCGCTTCCCTGGACTACCCAGGCCGGCGGGTCTACTTCACGAGCGCCCTGGGAGCGAGCTCGAAGACGACGTGGTGCCTCAATTATTTGACGCCCGGGACTGTGTGCTCGGGCTGGCCCGCATTCGGCGTGTCCCCCGGCGGAGGCGACATCCAAGCGAGTCCGATGCTCTATCAGGGCTTGCTCTTCGTATCCGAGATCTCAGCCGGAGACCTCTACAGAATCGACCCTGGCAGCGGCTTGGATTCGCTGGTGTTCAATCTTGCCGACGGAGGCGCGAAGGGTTTCGTTTTCCCGCAATTCGGCACGACCAACCTCTTCGCCTCCACCTCGACCTCGACGTGGTCGGTGAATTACATCTCCAGCGTTCCGAACTGGACCGGCTCCTGCGTCGCGACGCCCTCCACTCCCACGGCGGTTCCATTCACCGACTGGGTGTTCGTCGGCTCGAGCGAGGGGAAGCTCTTCCAGTACAGCGCCGGTGGAACCGGGTGCCCGGCCCTGAGCGCGTGCATCGGGAACTGCACATCGACCATCGTCGGGGCGCCCGCGTACGACATCCTGAAGACGATGCTCTACGTGGGAACGGATGAAGGCAAGATCTACGGCGTATGGGCGCCGTTCTAGTATGAGTACCTGGCGCTGGGCTGCGATCGTTCTGGCGGTGACCGCCCTCGATGTCGCGCGCCCCGCGGAGCCGGCTCAGGACAGGAAAAAAGCCAACCGCTGTTACGGGGTTCGCGTCGAGTCCGCGGGTTCCCCGAGCAACCGCCGTGGTAGTGAGACGGTGTTCTCCGCAGGTGAGTCGAAAGATCTTCGTCTCGTGGTCTCGCTCCCGGAGGAGCTTGCGAGCTTGCCGGTGCACGTGAAGCTCTTCACGCCGAGGGGAAGTCTCTACCAGGTGCTCCAGGCCAAAGCCGATGCCGAATCGACGTCGACGGCGGCGAGGAGGCGGGGCCGATCCGCTCGCGCTCTGGTTGCCCTCGTTCCCGTGGCGGGGACCCAAATCACCACCTATGCCCTTTTCGGAGAGTGGCGCGCCGAGGTCTACCTGGACGCCGCCGACGCGCCCTGCACGCGCACGCTCGAGTTCGTGATCGAGCCCTGACCTCGCTACCTCGGAGCTCGCGGTCTCGTTTGCTACGGGTCATGGCCCGAGGGCACGCGCGGATCGAAGTGGGGAAGCGGGACGTCGTTCGGCAGGGAATTCCCCGGATTTTCCGGTATCGCGCGAGGTTCTTGTTCACGCCCTCGAGCATCGCCTCCTGCTCGGACTCCGAGAAGTCGAGCCCCGCGAGCTTCGCCGCCTCCGGATCCCCCTCGAGGGTCGCCGTACCCTACGGCTGCATCGTGGCCGAGAGCGCTCCGGGGAAGAGGGTCGACGCGGAGCTCGACCCGACGCTCCGTTGGGGGCGGCCGTGGAGAAGACAGTGCGAGAGGGCCCGGCGGTCGCGGGCTTCGCGGCAGACGCTTTGACCCAATATGGCGCCGCATTCCGGGCAGGACCAGGCGTATCCGCCCACGGTCACCACCCGGCCGTCGCTCACTGCGCGGAACATCTGAGACACGTTCATTTCCGTCTTTCCTTGCGATACGAAAGCTACAACCTATTAGTGTTGCCGCCCGGACGGTGGTTCCCGGAATGCCGCGTCGATTCACGCTGTGGGATTTTAGTAGAAAATAAATGGCCACCAGTTCAGCATCGGCTGACCCGAGTCATCGAGGGCGTGGTTGTCGAGCCCCGGCATGTTCTGCCGCCACCAGAGGAGGAACCCTCCCTGGCAGTCGGGCGCGACCGGGTCGTACATCTGGAAGTCGGCCGTGGTGAAAGGGGAGACCTCTCCGCTTCCGTCTCGGAAATGGGTGCAGCTCGAGAGCACGCTGAACGGGGAGACGTCGTCGTAGTGCCCGCGCGCATTCGGCGGGAAGTGCACGTTTCCGCAGACGGGGTCGTAAGGGTCGATCGTACCCGAGCCGGCGGGGAGGCTGTAGCGCACGGAGCTCGCGCTCGGATACGTGAGGCAGTCGCCGCCGGGGCAGGCGTACCAGCTCTGGGCGGCAACCCCGTAGCGCGCGTTCAGGTCGTGCGCCGCGAACGGCGTGAAGTAGCGCGAGAGATACGGGACGACCGTCGGATTCCAGGCGCCGATGGACTCCATCCCGTGCGACAGGCTGTGGACGAGGCAGCCGACGCCGCGGGTGTTGTTGAAAAAGGCGATGCGCACGGTGCGCTCACCGGGGATCTCGTCCTCGTCGTCGAAGCAGCCGTTTCCCGCGCAGCGGTTCATGACGCCTGGAATCCGGTTGCGGTTCTGGTCGTAGACCGGCTTGAGCTCGAGGATCTCCGCGCCGTTCACGTCGGCAACGTCGGCGTCGCCATAGATCCAGACCTCGTGCACCAGTCCGCGGTCGATGAGCTCCTCGAGCCCGAGGAGACGCTGAGGATTGTCCGGATCTTCGATGCCATAGAGCGCGGTGTAGTCGGGGCTGAAGAGCCTCTCGTAGTCGAATCCCCAGTAGCCGTCCGTCGGGTTCTCCCGGGGGAAAGCCGTGCTGTTGCGGTAGGGATATCCGGGCGGAGGCGACGGGTCGCGCAGATCGACCGCGTAGGCGAGCTCATACTGCAAGAACACCGGAGCGCCTGCGTCCTGATAGCCGTGGTAGCGACTTCCCTCGGCGAAGGCGGCGATCGCTTCCTCGACCTGGGCCGTCATCTCGTCCATCGACCGGTGATTCACGAAGTTCAAGACCATGACCTTCGGCCGCATCCTCCGGATCTCGCGATGATGGGCAGCAATCCAGGGATCGGAGTTGGCGCGGCTCGAGGCGTTCGGCCACTCGAGCTCGAGCGTGAAGATCACGTTGAGCGCGGCGCGCGAGGAGTTCCCCGCTCGATCCCGCACCTCGACCGCGAGAGTGTTGTCACCGGAGACGAGGTCGACCTCGCAAGAGAAGCTCCCACCGGTGAGCGTGCCCACGGACGACCCGCAGGCGAGATCCGAGACCCCACTCAGAGCGTCCGTCGCCGTTCCCGAGATCTCGAGGGGAGTCGTACCCACCGTATCCCCGTCTTGCGGTGAGGAGATCTGGAGCGCCGGAGGCGTCGCGTCCAGGCTCACCCTGACCTCCGCGCTCGCGGTGTTCCCCGCGGCGTCCCTCGCGGTTCCCGAGATGACCTGGTCCACGCCTTCGCTCGAGACGACCACCGGCGCGGGGCAGAAAGCCACTCCCGATCCGTCGTCCGAGCACTCGAAGGAGACCGTAGCCGGGCCCGCGTGCCATCCGAAGGCGTTCGCCGGCGGGTCGACGGTCGCCACGATCCGAGGCGGGGTGGTATCGGCGACGGGACAGTGCGGCTCGAGAGTCACCGATTCCAGGTGAACGCTATCCTTCCCGATCGACTCGAACGAAAACCACTGGGAGCCCGCCTCCAGACGAACTTCGAGAGGAGGGCTCGTTTCCCATCGATCGGAGTTCACCAGATCCCGGTCGAGGAAGTCGAAGACCTCGCCCGCGCCCGCGACCCGCAGCGACTCGTCGTTCTGCCCCTTCGAGCCCACGCGGTAGCGGAAACGGAGGGCGTACTCGCCCGACAGATCGACGTCGAACGAGACCCCGAGGCGGCCGCTCTTGCCGGTGACGTAGTAGTAGCCGTCTTCGCCGCAGGCGTCGTCGTGGTTTTCGGAGTGGCCCGCTTGCCCGCGAACCTCGCGAACGTGAGAAGAAAGACCGGTATCGTCGTCGAACTTACTGTCGAGACAGAAGCTCTCCGGCGTTTCGGAGCAGGGCCCGATCTGCTCGGAGCAGACCTGCTCGATGCGCAGCGCCTCGACGTCGACCGGTTTCACGTCGGCGCTCTGGATCCGCACGCGATGAGAGCCTTCGCTCAGATGAACGAGAATCGGGCGCGTCCACCAGAAGTGCGCTTTCGGCTCGTCTCCCTGAAGGGCCACGTGCAGCCGCTTTCCCTCGATCTCGAGATCGAGCCCGTCGTGCTTCGACGCCGCCGAGACCTGGAGCTGGATGCGATAGAGACCCTCCTCGGGAAGCTCGGGAGTCTCGAGGACCAGGCCGCTTCGGGACGACAGCTGGTAATGACCCCTCTTTCCGCACTCCCCTCCGCTCGAGACGTGCCGGGTGGCCGCGTCGATCTCGATGACCGAAGCGCTCAGCCCCGTCTTTTCGTCATAGCCAAAATCGAGGCAGATCGTCTCCCGTTCGAAGCGGGCGGTGCAGCGATCGCAGGCGTCGCCGATGCCGTCTTTATCGCGATCGAGCTGGTCGGGATTCCGCGTCGCCGGGCAGTTGTCGGACCCGTCGCAGATGCCGTCGGAATCGCGGTCCCCCGAGAGGCGGCTGCCCGTACCCAGGGCCGCGACCTTCAGATCGTCCAACCGTAATCCGCTCCCTTCGGTCGAGAATCCGATGGCCCCCTGGCTCAGAGGGTTGGAATCGTCCTCGGCGTCGATCTGGAAGCCCAGGGGCTCTTTCGTCTCGAGCGCCCAGAATTTCGCGCGCAGCCTCGTCTTCTTTCCATTCGGTTCGACGCGCACGCGGAACGAGTACCAGACGTCGTCTTTCGGCACGAACCCCGAGCGCGAGCGGCCTTTGAGCGAGCGATCTCCCTTGAAAGCGCGGTATCCGTCGGCGTCGTCGTTCTTGCTGCCGTCGTCTTTGTCGTCGTCGCGGTCGCCGTCGCCGTCGTTATGGTTTCCCTCGTTGTGATTTCCGTCGTCATCCTCGTCATCGAACCGAATCTGATAGGAGAGACCTCTCGTAAGCTCGGTATAGACGTGGATCGCGTGGCCTTCCTCCGAGTCACCACGGATCAAGAGGCTTCCCGTGAGCTCGTAGTTCCGCCAGAGGAGTGAGCTCTGGGTCCGGTACTCGGTCGCCCGCCGCGACTTGACGCTGCGGTACACGATTCCCCCGCCGGAGGAGGCCGTGCGGAATCCCTGGACCTTGCTTCCCGAGCGCAGCCGACCTTCCGTGACTTCGTAATCCACCCATCCCTCGGGATCGACGCCAGGCTCGTAGGATTCGAACGTCTCGACCCACGCGGCCCGGCACTGAGCCCGAACCTGAAGGCTGTCGGAGCCGCTTGCTCCGTGGGGGTCGGTCACCGTCAGAGTCACCGTGTACACACCGGGTGAGGCGAATACGTGGCTCGGCGTCAGAGTTCCCGTTTTCTTCTCTCCGTCGCCGAAGTCCCAGACAATCTCGTGCGGGTCGTCGCCCGGATCCGTGAACGAGCCTCCGAAGTTGACGCTCGCGCCCGGCTCGATCTCGACGTCGGGCCCGGCGTTCACCACCGGAGCTGCGTTTCTCACTTCGACGCGAAGGCTGTCCGTTCCTTCGCCTCCATCGTCGTCTCTCACCAAGAGCGACGCCGTGTAGGTCCCCGGGGCTCCGTACGCGTGCCGCGCGGCGAGACCGTCGCTCCATCCCCCGTGCCCGAAGTCCCATCGAGCTTCGTGAGTGTCCGAAGCGCCCGGGTCCACGAACGACCCCGAGAACGAGACTTCCGCTCCCGCATCAACGGTAACGTCGGCTCCGGCGGAGACGACCGGCACCACGTTCGAGACCGTCACGTAGAGCGCGTCGCTCCCAACACCGCCGTCGGAACTCGTCACTGTCAGCGTCACTTTGTAGATGCCGTCATCGGCGTAGGCGTGCGCCGGCGTGAGCGTTCCCGACGCAGTGCCGCCGTCGCCGAAGTCCCATTCGATAGTGTGGGTCCTGGACGAGTCCGGGTCTCGGAAAAAGCCGGAGAAAGAGATCGCCGTCCCTTCGCCGCCCGTCTGGTCCTGGCCGGCGTAGACTTTGGGCGCAGGCACTCTGAGAGTCACCTTCGCCGCGCTCGACTGGGACTGGCCGTCGCTCGCCTTGTAGGTGAAGCTGTCGGAGCCGGGGAAGGCCGGGCCCGGGGAATAGGTGAACGACCCGTCAGCGTTCAGCGTGAGCGCGCCGTGGGCGGGCTCTTCCTCGAGAATCGCCGTGAGGGGCTCGGACTCGAGCTCGACGTCGTTGGCGAGAACCCCGGGCGCATCCACGACGAGAGGGCCGCCCACCACGTCGTAGCTATCGGCGACCGCCGCCGGGGGTGAGTTCTGAGGCACCGAGAGCTCGTAGGTCTCGACCTGATTCAAAATGGTGTGGCCGCGGATCGACGCGAGCGGGACGCCGCCCGGAAGGCCCGCCCGATCCACCGAGAATTCGTAGAGCCCCTCTCCGAATCCCGTAACCGTCACTCGATACGGTCCCGGCATCGGATCCCCGATCCTGAGGATCTGCGGCTCGACGTTCGGCCGGGTGTAGATGGAGTCGGGAATCTCCCGTCTCACCGTTCCGTCCGTCGGGTCGAAGCCGAGCCGCCGCCCGAGCGGGTCGGTGAGCATCAAGTTGATGGGGCAGCTGGTGGTCACATTGAGCGTCGCGCCGATGCCAATGCCCGGAGTGGGGTAGGACGTGTCGAGGGGGATCGGCCCCTGGGCCCCGGTCAGAAACTTCGGCAGGTGGAGCGTCAGCACGTCTCGGTTGAGGACGATCTCCTTGTGACGCCCCGGACGGTCGCCGGTCGGAGGCGAGGCGTCGATGCGCTCGACGTTCGCGGTCGGGAGGGCCGGCAGGAGGGTGAGCTTGAGATTCGTGCTCGAAGAGGGGATCAGGTCGTCACCTGACGTCGTCTCGCGGATGCCGCCGGGGGTCACGGTGCCGTATCGACCGAACGGACCCGGGAAGTCCACGCGATAGTCCTGATCCGTCTCGGAAGCCCCTTCTCCGTAGATGACGTGAATTTTGTCGAGGCCGACATTGCTCACCAGCAGTCCGATATCGCGATTCAGGTCCTGGAGAAAGTCGTTCCTCTCGTGGAAGAAGGGGAAGGTGGCGGGAAACGGGAGCGGCAGGCCGCTGCCTTTGAGAAGATACGCAGGCATGTCCTCCGTGGGCAGCATCTCCTTGAGCGATGCGGCACCTCGCGTCGGATGCTGGCTCCAATCGAGGATGGTTTCCAGACGGCAGTCGTAGTAATTTTCGGGGCCGATGACGGGTATCTGGTACTCGGGAGGAGCACCCACACCCGACAGGTAGCAGACCGCCCTCAGCTCTACCTCCGTAGGCTGGAACTTCTTCGCCACGAGCCTCGGCCAGATCATGGTTCTCATCGCGTATTGCTGGATCCCGGCGAGGGGAGCGTTGTAGAGATAGTCGTCCCAGGTGCCCTCCTCCCGGGTGCGGTAGTCGAACGGGAAGCCCTTGTGAGGCGAGGCGATGAAGACGACCCGGTTGACATTGTTCGCGTAGCGTACGCGCGCTCCCGTCCCGGGGCTCACCGCGAAGTCCTCGAGGTACGCGCGCGAAACGAGCCCGCCCATGCTGTGGACCACGAGGTCCGCTTTGCCGTCCGCCGCCGCGTAGGTGGGTCTCGCAGGGAGGTTGGCGAGCTGCTCGCCGAGAAAGCCCCCGGAGATTCGGTTGGAGTTTCTCCAGTCGTAGGCGAGGCCGAAGAGCGTCTGGTTCCACTCGTAGCCCATCTTCAACAGGTTATCGAGGAGCGGCCAGTAGCCTCCGAGGAAGGGATCGAGGACCGAGCGTGAACTGTCACGGCTTGTGACGAGCAAGTTCTGCGGGGGCATGGAGCCGAGGATGCCGTGGATGAAGACCAATGGATGGACGTGCGCCTTCGGGATCGCGAGGGTCCGGGTGACGCTCGTCGTTCCCCAGGTGGCGACGACGTCGAAGCTCGCCAGGTCCGAGGGTTGGACCCAGACAAACCACTTCATTGTTCGTGACTCTCCCGCCGCCAGCGTAAAGTTGAGGATTCCACTCGCGGTCCTGCACTGGGAGACGAAGGCGTCATGGGTGAACTCACCGCCCGTGGCGTAGCTTTCGCAAATGACGTCTCCCGTCGGGCCGGCGTCGTGGCCGGTAAAAAAAACACGGGCACCGTTTTGGGTTCCGGAAACGATCGAGAAAGAATCGGCACAATCTCCGCTCGTCGCGGGACAGCTCAAAGTGACTTCCACCGCCACGGGATTGTTCCGGTACCAGCCGTCCTCGTTGGTGCTGAGGATCGCGGGTGAAAAGCGCACGTCGACTCCCGATGAGCTCCCCGGTACGGTGACGCTCTCCTCCCGGGTATTGTTGTTCTCGTCCGATTCGGTGACGTAGCGGTCCACGTCCGCCTCGAACCGAAAGCGGTGGACGCCGCCGCCCGAAGGAGTCCAGTAGAAGCGCACGTTATCGGTCGAGGTCGCCCCGGCGGCGAGCGGCTGGTGCGAGCCGTACCCCACCTCGGAGTCGTCGAGGAACCACTTCACGTTGAACAGAGGGGCGACGAGGGTGCCCTGATTTCGAAGCGTCGCGGTCACCACCGTCTGGACGCCAATCCTAGGCGCGGGGCTGAAGCTGATGTCGTCCACCACGAGATCGGCAAAGCTCGGTGCGGCGATGGTCACCGATCTCTCGAAGAAGTTGTTCGATTCGTTCGACTCCGCCACGTAGTTGTCCACGTCCGCCCGGTAGCCGAAGCGATAGGTACCGGCGGCGGGCGTCCAGGTGAAGTAGACGTTGTCGTTCGACGTCGCACCCGCGGCGAGCGAGGCGTGCGACCCGTATCCGACCTCGAGGTCGTTCTGGAACCACTTGATGTTGAAGATTCCCGAAGGTGAGCCGCCGATGTTCCGAAGGAGCGCCTGCACTCTCACCGGCACGCCGATTCGGGGAGGGGATTCGAAGTTCACGTCGACGACCGCGAGATCGGGCGCTCCCGCGACGTCCACCGACTCCTCGAGGTCTCCATTGATCTCGTTCGACTCGATAACGTTACCGTCCACGTCGGCCTCGAAGCGAATACGATAGCTTCCGGTCGAGCGCGGGGTCCAAGGGAACCGGACGTTGTCCCCCGAAACCTGCCCCGGGCCGAGCGCCGAGTGGGCGCCGTACCCCTGCTGCCCTCCGTTGACAAACCACTTGACGTTGAAGCCGACGCTCGACACCGAGCCCCGGTTCCGAAGCCTCGCTGTCACGGTCGTCAGAATTCCGACCCTGGGCGTCGAGTCGAAGGACAGGTCCTCGACGATCAGGTCGGCGAGAGGCTGCCGGGCTCCGTTGAGAAAGAGAACCTGGTAGCTGTTGTCGCGCTCATCGGTCTCGGAGACCTGCCGATCGACGTCGGCGTCATAGCGAACGCGAAAGCTCGAGGAGCTCGGGGTCCAAGAGAGACGGATGTTGTCTACCGACGTCTCTCCGGGGCCCAGGGGCGCGTGGGATCCGTAGCCCACTTCCAGGCCGTCGAGGAACCACTTGATGTTGACGACCGGCGTCGTCGCGTTTCCGAGGTTGATGAGCCGTGCCGTCGCCACGTTCAGCACTCCCGCGACCGGAGGGCCCTGAAGGGTGATGTCGGTGACGACCAGATTCGGCTGGCCCCAGGCGAGCGTGGCTGAGAGACTCGAGAGGATCAGCGGTAGAACAAAGCTCGAACGACGCATCTTCAATACCCCCGGTTCCGCGACCCGGAGCCGGAGGGTGGCTCGGGTCCTTCGGTCCTGGGTGATAGTGGCATTTCGGGGTAACGGGTTCCGGCTCGATCTTTTTCTCCAAATGTGGTAAAAATTTCATTCGGGGGGGGAACCTTCCGCCGAGTTGCTGCACTAACGACGGTTGGGGGTCTTCATGGGTCGTCTTCACTACGGAGCTGGCATTCGAGCTGCCGGCGGCTTCAGCTTCATCGAGCTCCTGGTGGCTCTTGCGGCGACGGTCATCGTGATGGGAGTGGTCTTCGGACTCCTCGCTCAGGGCTCCGGCGCCCACACCCGGGAGATGGAGCGGTCCGATCTGCAGGCGCACGCCCGCGCGGCCCTCCAGATGTTGAGTCAGGACGTCCTCATGGCTGGAGGCGACCTGCCTCCCGAGATTCCCGCCTTCCGTCCGATCCAGAGCTCGCTCACTCGGCAAGCGCCCGCGGACGGTCTCGAGATGGTGGGCAACTTCGAGGACGATATTGGCGGCGGCGGCGCCGTTCCCGTGGTGAGCTTCGACGGCCGATTCGCACAGCTCGGCTCGGACTCGACTCGATTTTTTAGAGGAGACCTGGTGCTCGTCTACGACGACGAGCCGACGGATGGAAAGTGGGTGTTCGCGCTCGTTGAGTTCGTGGCGGGTGGCGCGAGCCCTGAGCTGACGCTCCTGACGGCGCCCGGCGCGCGCATCGACGACGTAGAGCCTCCCGTCGCGCTTCCGGATACCATTTATTCCTACAACCGTCCGACTCCCGAGTCCGGCTTCGTCACGCCGGTCACGGTCATCGGCTACGGGCTCGAGTCGGACCCGAACGCGCCCGAGTCGCTGGAAAACTCGCTCTGGCGACAGGTGAACTGGGGCGAGCGCGTGGACGTTGCCAGAATCGAAGACCTCGAGATCCGCTATTTCGTCGGCGGCACCGTGTCCGAGACGGCGGCTCCGCCGCCTGTCTCGGGTCCCTCGGGTCGGGGCCCCCCGCAATTTCGGGGCCAGTCGATCCGGGAAAGGCTTCGCGCCGGCGGCTCACTCGAGGAGGGAACGCAGATTCCGCCCGACCCCCAACCGGTGCTCTCGAGGACGATCGAGGAGTCGGTGTTGATTCAAGGAGTGCGCATCAGCGTCACCTCGCGGTCGAAAGCGGCGAACCTGAGCGGCTCGACCCTCGAGCCGGGGGAGGCTCCGGACGAGGACGGGTACCTCCGCCAGGTCTTGACGACACGCGTGGCGCCGAGGAACCTTCTCATTCAGGCCGATAGGCGAAAACAGGAGCTCGACGCGGCCGACTACGCTAGCGGCTCCGCCCCTCCGTCGCGCCGATGAGGACGAACGGCGCCCAGTAGTACGGGTGACGATAGGCCGGCCGTTCGGAGGTGAGCATCGTCCGCTTCGCCAGAGCCATCGCTTCCGCGAGCGTTTTCGGTTCTCGAGCTTCCGGCCCTCCCACGATCTGCCCTCCCACGATCTGATTGTAGAACGCGACCATGAGCTCCGACGTCGCGCGGTCGTTCACATTCCAGAGGCTCACCGCGACCGTCGAGGCGCCGGCGGAAAGGAAGGCCCAGGAAAAGCCGAGGGCGCCCTCCGATCGCAGGAGACGCCCGCGGCCGGTCTCGCAGCCAGAGAGGACCACGAGATCCGAGTCGAGCTCGAGCTCGAGCACCTCCCCCATCCGCAACACCCCGTCTTCCCCCGTCGCGCGGTCCGCTCCCAAGAAGAGCGCGGAACGAAGGGGGAAGCGCTCGTCCGCGAGACCATGCGCCGCGATGTGGAGCATGCTGAACTCCGTGAGCGGCGCTGTTTTCACCGAGCGTTCGTCGGCGGCGGCCCCGACGAGGAGTCGGCGCCGCTCGGGGGCGAAGAGCGCTCCCACTCTCTCGACCTCCTCCACCGCGTGGGGGATGGCGCCTTCCAGGCCCGGTCCCCCGACGCCTCCGGGCTGGGCGATCCCGAGAAAGCTCGGGCCGGCTGACACCCGATCGGGCCGGCGACGCCTCAGGTTGACGAGGACCGCGACTGACGGCGTATACGACACGGTGTGCGTCTCGACGAGGTAGCGCTCGCGTCCATCGTCCTGCCGGCTCAATAGAGCTTCGAAGGGCAATCGGTAGAGAATCGAATCGGGGGAGAGAATGAGACGCGTAGCACCCCGAAGCTCGGGGGCGGCCGGCGCCAGCAGAATCGAGTAGAGCTCGCGCGCTCGCTCGCGGTGCCGATCGAAGGGGTTCTCGGGACTGCGCGGGGGAAGGCGAACGGTGTCGAGAGACGATTCCACTTTGCTCTCGAGCGTGGACCGCGAGGGGAGCTCCCGCCACGAGAGCCCGCGCGGGGAGAGAATCCAGAGCGTCGATCGCGTCTCCCCAAGCTCGAACGAAAGGAGGAGCTCCTTCGGACCGAGCTTCAGCGCGGAAGCCCCGAGCGGCTCGACGGGCCCGGGCCCGACCCC
>Ga0184637_10000820_pt1 | contig 22108 bp, 17 predicted proteins | sample PLM3_127_b2_FD_133143 | JGI IMG/M metagenome (GOLD analysis project Ga0184637, IMG submission 133143) | Groundwater sediment microbial communities from an aquifer in East River, Colorado, USA - PLM3_127_b2 | ecosystem: Environmental > Terrestrial > Soil > Riparian zone | place: USA: East River... | reverse complement strand
GTCCTCGCGATCCGCCATCCGTCCGGAGCGCTCACGTTTCATCTGCCGGTTCAATCCACCAGCCGGGGGATGCGTGGGCCCTCGCAGGTGCGGTTCCAGGTCGGCCTGCGGCCCCCCGCGACCCGCGGCGCGATCGGGATGGCGATCAAGGCCATCGTCATCAAAGTTGCCAAGGTTGCCGCCGACAAAGGGGTGAGCTTCGTGCTGCCCCGGCTGGCCGAGGCTCTTGAAAGGGCCCTGTGGAGGAAGCGGGGGCTCAAGGAAGGATGGCTGAAGGTTTCGAAAGAGACGCTGGCCGCGGGTACGCTCGAACCGGCCAGGCCCATTTCGCCGAATCGCTCCCTCCTGTTCATCCACGGAACGCTTTCGAACGCCGCGTCAGCGTATCGCGCCCTGGCAGACTCCAATTTCTTCGATCGCGTGAAGGACACCTACGCCGATCGCGTGTTCGCATTCGACCATTTCAGCCTCAGCCGAACGCCGGAACAGAACGCCCGGATGCTGCTCGAAGGGCTGCCGGAGCAGACGACGACCTTCGACGTCGTCACGCATTCCCGGGGCGGTCTCGTCCTCCGGAATCTCGTGGAGCGCGAAAAGCAGTTCGGCGATCTCTCGCGTCGCTTCAAGCTCGGCCGGGCGGTCCTGGTGGCGTCGCCGAACGACGGGACGCCGCTCGCGACGCCGCAACGCTGGGATGACACCGTCGGCTGGATGGCGAACCTGCTCGAACTGTTCCCGGACAACCCGTTCACGACGGGGGCGGCATTCGTCGCCAATGGCCTCGTGTGGCTCGCCAATCATGCGTCGGGCGATCTTCCGGGTCTGCATTCGATGGATGGCGAGGGAGACCTGATCGCGGCGATTCAGAGTCCGCCGGGTCCACCCGCCGATGCGTACTCGGCGCTGGTCGCCAACTACCAGCCGACGGGCGAAGTGCTGCTGCGCCTGGTGGACGTCGGCATCGATCAGTTTTTTGCGTCCGCCAACGACCTCGTTGTGCCGTCCGAGGGCGGGTGGCGCATCGATCGCTCGAGCGCCACGTTCATTCCGGCGGCGCGGATTGGATGCTTCGGACCGGGTGGCAACCTGCGTTCCGATGCAGTCACTCACATCGACTTTTTCTCGCACGCGGAAACCGTGGACTTTCTCGTCAACGGGCTCCTCGGGCGGCCACAGCCGCTGGACGGCGTGGATCCGCGCAAGAGCCTGCCCGATCGCCGGCTGGTGCGGGGCGCCATGACGGACGCCCCCGTGACCCAGCCCAGGGGAAAAGGGGCTGCCAGCCGGACGACAGCCACCGAAGAAGAGCCGCTGCGGATCACCGTCACCAACGGCGACCTGACGTTCGAGCCCGAGGCGCTGCTGCTCGGCCACTATCATTCGATGCAACTGACCGGCACGGAAAGGGTCATGGACCGGTTGATCGGCGGGGCCATGAAGCGCTCGCTCGATATGGGCCTGTACCCCGTCGCGATCGGCTCGCATCAGATCTTCATCAACACCCGCCCGAATCTCGAGCGCGGGACCTTCATGCCTCGCCCCAAAGCCGTCATCATCGTCGGCCTGGGCGAGGAGGGAAAGCTGCGGGCCGCGGACCTCACGCAGTCCGTGCGTCAGGCGGTCATCGCCTGGGCGCAGCGACTGGCCGAGAACAGGAAGCATGGACCTCCGTTCTTCACGCTCGCCACCGCGCTGATAGGGAGCGGAGGCACGGGCGTGACGGCGGGCGAAGCCGCACGCCTGATTGCCCAGGGAGTGACCGAAGCAAACGCAGTCCTGATGGAGCATGGCAGCGACGCCAACTGGCCTCGCGTCAACCATCTCCATTTCATCGAGCTCTACCTGGACCGCGCGGCGGACGCGTGGCGCTCGCTCCGGCTGCAGGAGGAGGCCACGCCTGGCCGGTATGAGATCGTCGGCAGGGTGACGGTGGGGACGGGGCCCCTTCAACGCCCACCGGACTCGGGCTACCGCGGGGTCGACTACGACTTCATCACGATCGAAACGAAGCAGGAGAAGGGCGGCGAGCCGCAGATTTCATACACGCTCGATACGAAGCGTGCCCGGAGCGAGGTGCGCGGACAGCGAACGCAGAGCGCGCTCGTCCGCGATCTCGTGGCGACCGCGTCGAGCGATCAGAACCGCGATCAGCAGATCGGACGCACGTTGTTCAACCTGCTGATTCCCGTCGAGCTCGAAGCATACCTGGCCAGCAGCGGCGAGATGGTCATCGCACTCGATGCGGGGACGGCGAAGATTCCGTGGGAGCTGCTCGATCGCGATTCCCAGGCGCCGCCACCGTGGGCCATCCGCGTCAAACTGCTCCGGAAGTTGCGCATCGAGCGATTCCGCGAGCACGTGACCTATGCCGACGCCGACGCCGGCGCGCTCGTGATTGGGGAGCCGGAATGTCCCAAGGAGTACCCCCGGCTCTTCGGGGCCCGCAGCGAAGCCCTTGCCGTGCGCGGCTGTCTGACAGGAAGTGGCGCGCTGGACGTGACGGATCTCATCAGCGACGATCCGTCACACGTCGGTTCGAACGCCCGGGAGGTTGTCAACGCCCTTTTCGAGAAGCCATGGCGAATCGTGCACATCGCCGGGCATGGAATGCCCGGCAAAGGTGACAAGCCGGGCGGCGTGGTGCTCTCAAACGGGACGTTTCTGGGTCCCGACGAGTTCCGCAACATGCGCACGGTTCCCGAGCTCGTGTTCGTGAACTGCTGTCACCTCGCCAGCGGCGACGCCAATCAACTGTTGAACTACGACCGCGCCGGTTTTGCGTCCGGCGTCGCGGGAGCGCTGATCGAGATCGGCGTGCGCTGCGTCGTCGCCGCGGGCTGGGCGGTGGACGACGACGCGGCCAGTGTGTTCGCGGAAGTGTTCTATGGCTCGTTGCTTCGAGCGAACCGTTTCATCGACGCCGTGGACGAGGCGCGCGAAGCCGCGTACGACCGCAGCAGGCATCTGAACACATGGGCGGCCTACCAGTGCTACGGCGACCCGGACTGGGTCTTTCGGCGAAAGGAGCCGGACGCCAATCAAGCCACCGCACCCTCGGTTGAAGACTTCTCGGGTGTGGCCTCGGTAGTGTCGTTGAAGCTCGCGCTCGAGCGGATCATCGTTCAGACGAAGTTTCAAGGCGCCGATCTGGCGACTCAGCTCAACAGCCTGAGAAAGTTGGAAGAGCTGTTCGAAGAGAAATGGGGGAAGAGCGGCGCTATGGCCGAGCTCTTCGGCGAGGCGTGTGTCGAGGCAGGAGACGTCGAGAGCGGAATACGGTGGTACGAAAAGGCCGTCACCGCGCCGGACGGAAAAGCGTCCATGAAGGCGGCGGAGCAGCTTGCCAACGTCCGCGGCCGTCTCGGCTGGGAGGTCGTCGACAAGGCGATGAGGCATCTCGACGAGATGAAGACGCGTGAGAAGGCCGGCGGTCAGACGAGCAAGGCCCGGGGCGCTGCGCGTCGTGCGCGTGTGGACGCCGAGCGATCGCTGCGACAGGCAATCGAACGTGCCGACGGTCTGATCGGGCAATCGCTCGAGTTGCTGGCGAAACTGATCGCGGTAGAACGGACGCTGGAACGGGCGAGCCTCATCGGGTCGGCGTACAAGCGCAGGGCGCTTGTCGACGGAGCAGCCGGGAGGCGAACGAGCATCCACCGAGATCTCCAGCAGATGAGAGCCGGCTATCAGGATGCGCAGGATATCGGAAAGAAGAGCGGCGCCTCCGACACTTACTATCCCGCCTCGAATTGTCTCGCCGCTGATGTGGCCATGAATGCCGGCACGCGTCGATGGAGCCTGGATCGGGAGACCGTCAGGATCCTCCGGAAGAGTCTCCAGGCCAAGAGCGCCACCGACCCGGACTTCTGGAGCGTCGTCGGCGGAACCGAGCTGGACCAGTACGAGGCGCTGGCCAGGAGGAAGCTCGCGTCCGCCCGCCCGGAGCTGGACAAGGCCTACGAGGATTTGCACAGGCGCGTGACGGCTACACGGATGTGGGGGTCGGTGTACGACACGGCGTGCCTGGTGTTGCCGAACTATGCAAGTCGCGCGACCGGCAAAGAGAAAGCGGCAGCGAACGAGCTGCTTGCGCAACTGCGGAGATTCGCCCACCCGCAACAGGATCAATAACCACCCAGAAACGCGTAGACCTTTGATTTTTGACTTTTGACTTAGGAGAGACTGCTTAGATGCTGAGTGAGGTCATCACACGCCGCCGCGCGTCTTCCATCGACGAGGTCGTGGACATCATGACGGCGCTCGAGCGCGAGTTGTCCCGGAGCGACGGGTTGTGGTGGTTCAATCACTTGTACTTGCGCGTGACCCTCGCCGTGCAAGGCGCGGCGACCACGACCACGTTCCGCGATCCGGCGTTTCTCGAGCGGCTCGACGTCGTGTTCGCGAATCAGTATTTCGACGCGCTGGCCGCGGGCGATGCGGATCCGCGGGCCGCGCCGCCGGCGTGGCGGCCGGTGTTCGACTGCCGTCATCGGCGCGGCATCCTGTCGATCCAGTTCGCGCTCGCCGGCATGAACGCGCACATCAACCGCGATCTGCCTGCGGGGATTGTCGCGACCTACCTGGCGACGGACGGCGCGCCGGTACAGAGCGGCACCCGCTACGACGACTTCAACACCGTGAACGCGTTGCTCGAGGCGGTCGAAGCGGAGATCAAGAGCGAGTTTTCGACAGGGATCGTGGCGGTTGTCGACGCGGCCGGCGGCGAGGCCGACGACGCCGTCGCGATGTGGAAGGTGCGGAGGGCGCGAGAGGCGGCCTGGACGAACGCCGAGGTGCTGTGGGCGCTGCGGAAGACGCCGGGTCTGCGCGACGCGTTCTTCGCGCGCCTGGACGGCTTCACGGGCTTCGCAGGCCGTGGACTCCTGCTCCCGGCGGCGCCGCCCCGGCATCGGAGCAATCCCTGAGTCCGATCGTCGAAGGTCAGCAACGTGTTTGCGCTCAACCATCGTGATCTTCGTGCTCTTTGTGGCCAACCCGTCTTTGTGTTCTTCGTGGCTGGGCGAATGTCACGGCTTCGGCGGCACGGCGTGTCGCTCGTGACGGAACGCGGTCATCGCACGGTAGATGTCACGCCGCGCGCGGTTGAAGTCGCCGAGCGGACGGTGATCCGGCAGTGCGTGCCAGGGGTTGAACGACATCCCTTCGCAGGACGCCGCGTGCGCCGGGCTGTCGAGTGTTTGGGGGAGGATGCGGATCTGCGCGACGCGCCGATACGGCGAGTCGCGCTCCCGCCATTCGACGCTCGCGTCTTCAATCGGCATCTTCTTGCTGTCGGTCTGAAACTGCACCAGAAAATCGAACTGTGCCGCTTCTCGCGCCAGATGAGCCGCCAGGCGTTCCGACAGATAGTTGCCGGTCAGCGGCTCGGGCAACGGGGTCGTCTGGGTCGACGCCGGGCGGGCGATGTACTTGACGGCCCGGCCGGCGCCGAACAGGTAGGGCGTGGTGCTCCAATATGGGAGCTCGAGGTGGCTTGTCGCATGCTGACGCGACGCCAGCGCCACAGCGGCAGCGCGCGGGTGGGACAGAAAAAAGAGGACCCTCCTGCCGCCGCCCTCCTCATTCGCCCGAAGCAAGTCGAGGAACTCCCTGGTGCCTCCCACCATCATCACGGGGTAACTGTTCAGGATGAAGTCCTGGTACGACTCGCCCGGCGTCAGGTTGCCGCCGCTCACTCCCGAGACTTAGATCGACATGCCCCGAACGTCTCGTTCCAGGTCCGACTGGGAGGTGGCGTTGGCGAATCGAATGCGGGCCCGATACGTGCGGGGCTGGGCGAAGAGCCCGACACGAAGCTCGGGCTCCAGGCCGTCGGGTACTGTGAACTCCGCGTCCACGCAGCCGGCAGCCCTCCCCTGATTGAACCGCGGCATTACGCCAGCGGGATGGCGCTTCGCGCTCGCCGTCTTGAGAAACGCAATGAATTCGGCGGCCAGTAGTGCTTCGTCAGGCGCGACGGTTTCTTCGGCTAGCTTCGGTGTATGTGCGGCCACAGCCTCTCCTCTCGTAGCAGTGACGATCCAATCACAAATGGATGGGTACGCGAGCGGCAATTTCGATAGGATAAACAATTACGCGCCGACGTCGTAGCCGGTTGATCTGGCTGACACGCGCTCGAGGTGCCGCATGCAGATCATCGAACACTTCGATTTTTTCCCGCTGACATTTGACGAGCGGGGAAAACTGCAGTCTTCGCAGGAATTCGACGCCCTGATCGAGCACGCGAATTCCGCCCCCGCCACCGACGCCATCTTTCTCGCGCATGGCTTCAGGAACGATGTCGCGGATGCGACGGGTGTCTATACCGGCTTCCTGAAAACGTTCAGAGCTCAGCTGTCGCGCCCGGAGTTCCAGGCCGTTGCGAAACGGCGGTTTGTCGTGGCCGGGGTGTATTGGCCGTCGAAGCCGTTTCGCGAGACGTACGATGAGGGAACCGGCGGCACTCGTGGTCTTCAGAGTCCCGCACAGGCGATCGCCGATGCGAAGATTGAGCTCGAGGACTTGAAACACGATGCGTCCCCGGCTCAACGGGCGAAGCTCGAGAAGGCCGTCACGTTGCTGCCAAAGCTCGAGGGAAATGCCAAAGCGCAGGACGAATTTGTGGCCCTCGTGCTCTCCTTGCTCGACCATGCACCGCTCGACAAGACCGAAGGCCTGCCGCAGATCCGCAAGCGGTCGGGTTCGGAACTGCTGGCGAGACTCGGCGCTCCGACCGCGGACGGCACTCGCGGGATCGGCAACGTGTTCAGCACCATCGCCGGCGGGGTCGGCCAGTTTCTGAATCTGACGAAGTGGTATGTCATGAAGGATCGGTCGGGCACGGTCGGCGCAAATGGCGTGGCCGCGGCCGTGCGCGCGCTGCACGACAATCGCCCGGGCATCCGAATTCATCTCGTCGGCCACAGCCTCGGTGGACGGTTGATGGCCAGCTGCGCGAAGGCGCTCGGCGATCCGCCGAAGGTTCAACCGGATTCCCTGATGCTGCTCGAAGCGGCATTCTCGCATTTCGGGTTCAGTCCGGACAACGGTCACGGAAACACCGGGTTTTTCCGGGACGTGATCGCGAAGCAGGTCGTCAAGGGTCCGTTCCTCTCGACGTTCTCCGCCCAGGACACGGTCGTCGGCACGGCCTACTCGATCATGTCGCGGCTCGCCGGCGACAACACCCGGGAGATCGGTGACGCCTCCGATGAGTTCGGGGGTATCGGCCGGAACGGGCCCCTGAAGACGACCGAGGTGGCCAACACTCCGCTCCACCCGGCGGGAACCGCGTATGACTACAAGATCGGCGTCATCAACAACCTCGACGGATCGGGCGGGTTGATCAAGAACCATGGCGACGTGACCAACGACGCCATCACGTACGCGTTCTCGTCGGCCGTCGCGCGCACCTGATGACCGCTCACGGCCTGGCTTCAGCCGTCGCGGGGCCGGGTCAGGCCCTTACGTCTGCGCATTCTGCGCTATATTGCCGGGGAGGCGACCTGTGATCTGCACACGATCGTTCAGACATTGGACCGCTAGACGGCTCCTTACGAGAATTCTGTACCCGTTGTGCGCCGTCCTGCTCGTGGCCCTCATTTCCTCATGCGCAGCCGGTCAGACTCCGGGCGACATCGTGACCGAATTCAAGTACGGGTCGGTCGGCACCGAAGAGACCGTCGGCGTGCCGTACTGGTTATGGCGCGTCCTTCCCGAAGTCTTCGCCGACAAGCTGCCGAATCGTCCCGGCACCGGCTACGCGCGGCTCGGCTTTACCTACGAAATCCCCACAAACGACTTGCCGATGGGGGCGTCGACGAGCACGGATTGGATCCCGCGCGTCGGACTCAATTGCGCGACGTGTCACTCCGGCACATACCGGGACGCTCCGGGGGCGCCGCCGAGGATCGTGCTGGGGATGCCCGCGCATCAAATGGACCTGCAGGGCTATGCCCGGTTCCTGTCTGCCATCGCCAAGGATCCCCGCTTCAACGCCGACACGCTCGTCGCCGCCATGAGGAAACATCCCGAGTTCGGCTTCTTCGACGGCCTGGTGTACAGGTGGTTCGTCATCAGGCGCACGAGGGACGCCATCCTCGAACGGGACCCTCGGATCGCCTGGTTCGACACACGGCCACCCCAGGGCCCGGGCCGCGTCGATACGTTCAATCCGTACAAGGAGATGTTCGCCGAAGCGACGCACTTCGCCACAGACGACACCGTGGGCACGGCCGACCTGCCGTCACTCTGGAATCAGCGGATGCGGCAGGGACTGTGGCTGCACTGGGACGGCAACAACGACTCCGTCGACGAGCGCAACAAGAGCGCCGCGATCGGCGCCGGCGCGACGCCCGACTCCCTCGATCTCGCCGCGCTCGATCGGATTGCTCAGTGGATTCTCGATCTCAAGCCGCCCGCGTTCCCCCGGGAGCGCATCGACGCGGCGCTGGCGAGCGCCGGCACGCCGATCTACCGGCAGCACTGTGCGAGCTGTCACGACATCGGCCAGCCGCGCGTCGGCCAGGTGATCGACCTGTCCGAGATCGGCACCGACCCCGAGCGGCTGCGATCGTTCACGACTGAGCTGGTCCCGCAAATGAACACCATCGGAACGGGCAGGCCGTGGCGCTTCTCGCATTTCCGAAAGACCAACGGCTACGCGGGCATGCCGCTCGATGGCGTCTGGCTGCGCGCGCCGTATCTGCACAACGGGTCGGTGCCGACCCTGCGCGCGCTCCTGTTCCTCGACGAACGGCCCGCGCGGTTTTACCGTGGGTACGACGTGTACGACTGGCGCGCGGTGGGCTTCGTGTCGAGCGGACCCGACGCGGAGAAGCAGGGCGTGGCGTTCGACACCTCGCTGCGCGGCAATGGCAACGGCGGCCACACCTACGGCCGCGATCTGTCAATGCAGGACCGTGAAGCGCTGCTCGAGTACCTCAAGACGCTCTGACCCAGGAGGAGGAACATGACCGAATCCAAAAACGGTTCCGTGGACCGACGAGGGTTCCTGAAGGGCGTTGCCGCTGGAGCGGTCGCGGCGGCCACACCTGGTACGGCGCACGCGCACGATCACAATCACGGCCACGACCATCAAGACGTCCCCTCTGATCTCACACTCCGGGTGAAGGCGCTGGAATCTCTACTGGTCGAAAAAGGGCTGGTGGATCGGGCGGCCCTCGACGCCCTGATCGACACCATGGAGCACAAGGTTGGCCCGCGCAACGGAGCACGCGTGGTGGCGCGCGCCTGGGTCGATCCCGCCTACAAGAAACGCCTGCTGGAGAACGCGCCAGCCGCGATCGCCGAACTGGGCTACAGCAGCGGACAGGGCGAGCACATGCTGGTGGTGGAAAACGGACCCAAGGTCCACAACCTGATCGTCTGCACGTTATGCTCCTGTTATCCGTGGCCGGTCCTCGGCCTTCCGCCCGTCTGGTACAAGTCCGCGCCCTATCGATCCCGTGCAGTCATCGACCCGCGCGGCATCCTCCGCGAGTTCGGAACGCAACTGGGGGAAGACGTCGAAGTGCGCGTCTGGGATAGCACGGCGGAGTTGCGCTATATCGTGCTACCCGAGCGTCCCGCCGGTACCGAAACGATGACGGAAGAGCAACTGGCCGCGCTGATCACACGCGATGCGATGGTCGGCGTCGCCAAAGTCACGCTGCCACGTCCCGGAGGCAACGCATGAACGGCGTCCACGACATGGGCGGCCAGCAGGGAATGGGTCCCGTTCAGTATGAGAAGAACGAACCTGTGTTCCACGCCCCTTGGGAGGGGCGGATCTACGCGCTGAACCGTGCGATCCGGGCGTGGCGTCAGTGGAGCCTCGACACCGACCGGCACGCGCTCGAACTCATGCCTCCGGTCGACTATCTGCGAATGAGCTACTACGAGCGATGGGTGAGCAGGCTCGCAACGCAGCTTGTGCAGTATGGCCTGGTGACAAAAGAGGAGATGGAGAGCGGAAGTGCGGCTCCGGGCTCAACCAAGGCGACTCCGGCGTTGAGTCTCGCGACGTCTTCCCGCTGGCTCACCCGGGGCATTGCGCCGAGCCAGGATCCCAAGGTTCGGCCGTTGTTCAAGGTGGGCCAGCGCGTACGCGCCCGCAACCTCAATCCCACCGGCCACACCCGCCTGCCGCGGTACGCGCGGGGCAAGACTGGCGTCGTCGCGCGAGACCACGGCGTGTACATTTGTCCCGACACCAACGCCCATTTCCAGGGCGAAAAACGCCAGCACGTGTACTCCGTGCGTTTCGCTGCACGCGAGTTGTGGGGGGAAGGCGCTTCACCGCGCGACTCGGTGCACATCGACATGTGGGATGACTACCTTGAGCGAGCCTGATCAGACCCCTGGCGCCGAGCGCCTCTCCGACCTTCCTCGCCTTCCTCGCGACGAAGGCGGCCCAGTCTTCGCCGAGCCATGGCAGGCCCAGGCCTTCGCCCTCGCTGTGAGACTGTCCGAACAGGGCCATTTCACCTGGAAAGAATGGGCAGCCACGCTTGCCCATGAATTGAAGGCCGCCGCGGATCGCGGAGAACCCGACGACGGATCCCACTATTACGAGCATTGGCTGGCGGCGCTCGAGCGCCTCGTGACCTCCAAACAGTTGACGGATCGAGGTGAGCTCCTCAACCGAAAGGAAGAATGGGCCGACGCCTATCGCCACACGCCTCACGGGAAGCCTGTCGAGTTACGGAAGGCTTCCGGTGGACGGAGCACCTGACCCCGTGATTCCGAAGGCGTTCGGCTTGTGCGGCGTACGCTGACAAAACGACGAGCTCATCCTCACGCCTCGCACTGACATCGAATGCGGGCGCGATGCGTGTGAACCTGTGCCCAGGCAAGCCGCGGATCCCGCCGCCTGAACCTTCCGGTACGCGTCGACGACTTTTTTGTCGGCGTGGCGCGACGTGTGATTTTTCGGTTGCACATCCATCCATTGAGCGGTACCGTCGCGGGACTTCAGGAGGATGTGTATGTCCATCGTTGATGACCTCATCGAGAATCTCGTTGAGCGGAATGCGATCGATCTGAACGGCACCTTCACCATCGCGCTGATCGACGGCGGCGTCAGGATCAAAGGAGCTGTCATGTCGACGGTGCGGGATGAAAGGAAGAAGAAACAGGTCCTCAAGGTCCGCGTCCCCGTAGACGTGCAAGTGGGCATTGGCGAGATCGCGATCCCTCTGCCGCAAATCAAGTGAATGCGAGACGAGCGTGGGCCCACAAGCACCAGTGTCAGGAGGTGATCGCCAATGTCTGATGTGAATACGTTCATTGACACAATCGGCCACGATGTCAACGCCGCGGTCGTTCCAAGAGTCCAGGATCTCGCCGAGCAGGTTGGCGCGAAGACATTCGCCGAGTACGGCCCCAGGGTGTCCACCTTTGCCAATCAGCTGGTCAAGGACATCATCGATGAACAGTCCGGAACGGTCCGCGAGTTTGTCACGGTCGTGATTCAGGACCTGTTCGAGCGATATCGGCCCGAACTGGCTGGCGAGCTGCACGCGAAGATCATGAATGGTCGCGTGGAGCTCACCGGCCATGGAATACGACTGGATCTGAAACGTCGAGATACCGGAGCGGCCGTCGCATCTCTGGATATTCCGGTGTCGCTGCAGATCAAGGTCGACGAGCTGGCCGTGACACTGCAGAACACGACGATCGGACTTGATGTCGTGCGCTGACGCCGCGGGGTGCCTCAGGTGCGGATTCGTGTTTTCGGCGTTTACATCCCAAGCGGCTAGAATGGCGGCAAACTGTCGCGCAGAGCCTCCAGTTCGCCATTGACAGTTCGCAATCGAATCGAGGACGTATGGTGACACGGTCAACGACCGATCCCCTCTTTCAGCCGCTGACCATCAATGGGCTGACTTTCAAGAACAGGGTTGTCCGCTCCAGCCTGGGAGGACGGATCGACTACTACGACGGATCCATGTCCGACGCACGGATAGCCTGGGACCGCCGTTTTGCGCGCGGCGGCGTCAGCGCGATTATTTCTTCCAATGCGGGCATCCGCACGGACGGAATCGCCGTGCCGGGGTACGCGAGCATCGACGACGACCGTACGATCCCCTCGTGGCGTGCGCTCGTCAGGGAAGTTCACAACTACGATTGTCGCTACATCATTCAGCTCCACTTTTCCGGCAGGCAACGCGACCTTCCCCGCAAGGAATTTATTGGCGTGCTGGCCATGAGCGCCACCAACACACCCGATCTCCTCTACGGACTGCGCGCCCGCCGCATGACCATCTCCGAGATTCACGATCTCGTGCAGGACTACGGGCGCGCCGCGCGGCGCGCGCGTGAGGCTGGCGCCGACGGCATCGAGATCGTCGCGTGCAACGGCTATCTCCTGCATCAGTTCCTGTCGAGCGCCATCAACGACCGCACAGATGAGTACAACGGCGACCTCAGGGCGCGCGCCCGGATCGTGTTGGAGGTCCTGGCCGCCGTGCGTGCGGCGGTTGGCCGGGATTTTTTCGTGTCCATGAAGCTGAGCGGCAGGGACGAGCACAACGCCTACTCGGCCAATCCGCTGAACCGAACGGTCGGGAATACGATCGACGACACGATGAAGGTGTCGCGCTGGCTGGCGGAGGCGGGCCTCGACGCGATCCATCTGTCTCAGGGCGATTCGTTCCCACACCCGCTCGTTCCGGCCGGGTTACTTCCCACTGATGACTCCCGACACGCCATGGCGGCCATGTTCTACGAAGGGACACGGGCACCCACCACGTTTTTTCTGATGCAGTTTGCGCTGTTTCGCCGCATCAGCGAGTGGAACTGGGGGAGGCGGATGCCTTTCAAACGCGGCGGAAGGTTGCTGCCGGAGAAGATCGAGGGGATGAACCAAGGTGATGCCGCGAAGATCAAAGCAGCCTCGGGCCTGCCCGTGATCTGCGTTGGCGGCTGGCAGACGGCCGGCCGGATCCGTGAGGCGTTGCAGGCGGGCCACTGCGACGTCGTCTCGATCGCACGGGGTCTGCTGGCGAACCCGGACCTGGTACACCGGTTCGCCGAAGGACAGAACGCTCCTGACAAGCCCTGCACGTACTGTAACAAGTGCCTCGTCAATGCCCTGCTGCAGCCGCTCGCATGCTGGGAGGAGGCTCGTTTCGAGAGCCGCGAGCAGATGTTTGACGAGGCGTACCGCGTTTATAAGGAAGCGGCAGTTGGCGTCCATGGTATGGGCTGAACTGTGCTGGCTCAGCGATCCGGAAGTCCCGTTGGCGGATTTCCACGTCGCCCCGTGATCCCGCCATTGGGGGATTCCCCCTAGTCCAACATCGCTGTCACGTCCTGACACGAACGAGCACTGGCGACAGCCGACATGCGCGGGTGCGCTCGATTCCCGTCGCTTATCGACGGAGGGTTCCGGCCAGGTCAGGTGCTTCAGGTCCTTCGATTCCTTCGTCGCGCGGGGCTTCGGCCCCCGCGTCGCAAGAAAACGACACAGAAACTCCGACTCGCGGTTGTTCGTGGGAACGGTTTGCTCTTATGATGTGGCGCCCCCGCAACAAGCCCGACAACCTCAAATCAAAGGTGGAACCGAGGATGCCCAACGTTTCCACAACTGTCATCTCATCGATCGCCGCACCGAGAAAAGCCTTCTATGCCTGGCTCATCCCGGGGGTGTTCTACAACGAGCTCGAAACGGTCCTGCGTGATGAGGCAGGACTTCCAGGAGTCACTCGCACGACCGGTACGACCGGCCCCTGGGACGTCGCAGGGTCGACCCGCATCGTCCATCTGTCGGATGGGACTACGTGTCGAGAAACCGTGAAAGTCGCCACGGCGCCGGATTATTTTGCCTACCGCCTGACGGAGTTCTCGAGTCGGATGATTGGCATGCTGGTGAGAGAAGCCAATGGACAGTGGTGGTTCACCGATGATGGCTCGGGCACGAAGGCGAAGTGGACGTACACGGCCGAGGGCAGGTCCGCTCTCGTCATGCCAATCCTCATACCGGTCATCAGGATTCTCTGGCATCGCTACATGAGCTCAGCGATGAAACAGATCAAGGCGCGCGCGGAGAAGGAAGTCATGAGGGTCTCGCGATGAAGCAGTGGGACTTCGATCTGGTCGCGCTGCACGGTCCGCAGGAGATGACGGCCGAGGACCGCTCGTATCGCGGGTCTCGCTACGCCGATGTCCGCAAGGCGCTGTACGCGAATCCGTATCGTGGCGGCGCCAGCGGTCAGGAGCCGGGGCCGTTGCCGATGTTCAAATCGACGATCCGTAACGCATGGCGCGGCCTGCTCTTCGGTGAGAACAAGTTCAGGCAGGCGTCCGCCCGGGCAATGGATTCGAGGGCCGATCTCCGTTGGGGCGCCGACGGAAAGGGATGGCGGAGGATCATCGCGCCGAACGGCATCTGCGTGCTCGGCACCTGGGAGATCACGGCGGACAACCCCTACACCGGCTACTTCAGGAAAGGCTCCAAGGGGCTGACGATCGGCCGATTCTCGTCGGATGGCAATGAAACGAAGCGCGGGCAACGTCGATCGATCAGCCTCGGCATGAAGATCTACCCGACCATGGATCCCGAGCATCCGACGCCGTTGATTCCGGCGAGTGTGATCGTGCAGGAAGATCTTGGCGGCATGCGCACCGATTACGTGAACGACGCGGAGCTCGTCAATGCCCCGAGCGTGCACGCCTACCGGCGCGGGATCTACTTCCTCATCATGATTCGCGCCGGAACGATCTTTCAAGGGCTCGACAAGGTCGGAGACAGTCGCCAGTTGTACGAGGTGGCCGAGCTCGGCAAGGCTCCCAATGAGCCAACCAACGCACCCGAGCACATGCTGTTCAAGATGGCGTCGGGTCAACCTCGGATCGAAGGCCGGCACCTCGATTTCCGAGACGAGATCTACAGTCACATCTTCAAACCGGGCGACTCGACGCCCACGGGCTCCATGGAGTTCGACATCTCGGTGTCGAGCATCGGCCGCAGAACCGGGGTCCAGGCGTTGTCGCGCGTGACGGTCTCCGACTGGCAGAAAATCGGCCGACTGCGATTCACCGAGGCGATCGCGTCCTACAACGCCGATCATGTCATCCAGTTCCACCACCCCGGCTGGCGCGATGACCGCAACGACCCGTCCACGCACGTTCGCGTCAACGAAGTACGCGTGCGTCGCTAAGTGCTGCCTTTCATGAATACGGTGACGCACCGAGGGCGCCGAGGCGCCCGCCCCGCAAGGCGCGAGGAGGGAGAATACCGGGAGTATGTGACCGACGAGCAACGCCGCGGGGCGGGATGCATCGGCGGCCGAATGCCACCGTATTTATGAAAGTCAGCACTCAGCCACGACGATCGACCGAGCCGTCGGCATGCCCACACCTTTCGACGTCATCGTGATCGGCAGCGGCTTTGGCGGAGCGATCACGGCGCGCCGGCTCGCGGAGAAGGGCATGCGCGTGCTCGTGCTCGAACGGGGCCGCCGGTGGGAGGTCGATCAATACCCGAGAAGACCCGGCGACGCCTGGATCTTCAGTCACGACCGGCCGGCCCGTCACAACGGGTGGATGGACATACGCTTCTTCAGGCGCATGGCCGTGGCGCAGGCCGCCGGCGTGGGCGGCGGATCGCTGACCTACAGCAGCGTCGCCGTGGAGGCCAGTCCGGAGGTCTTCACTGAAGGCTGGCCCCCGGAGATCACCTACGCCGAGTTGAAGCCCTACTACGACACGGTCGCTCGGGAGATGAACCTCCAGGTCATTCCCGATGGCCAGCTGACCCAGCGCTTCGTGCTCGCCCGCGAGGCCGCGCGAAACCTGGGCCATGCGGGTCGTTTCTCGAAGGCCGCCCTGGCCGTCAGTTTCTCCGAGGATTGGAATTACCAGCTCGAGGACCCGTTCAATCCGAAACACTCCCGGCAGTTCACGAACGCCCACGGACAGCGCCAGGGGACGTGCATCCATCTCGGGAACTGCGACATCGGCTGTGACGTGCGGGCGAAGAACAGTCTGGACGTCAACTACATTCCGAGAGCCGAGCAACGCGGGGCCGAAGTGCGTCCGCTGCATCTCGTTCGCTTCATCGAGCCGCACAGCGGCAAGTACCGGGTCGTCTTCGATCGTCTCGAGAAGGGGCGATTGATTGCCGGCGAAGAGACGGCCGAACGCGTCGTCCTGGCCGCGGGAAGCCTGGGAACGACAGAGCTCCTGCTCCGATGCCGCGATCAGTACCGGACACTCCGCTTACTCGGCCCGATGCTCGGCACGCGTTGGAGCGCCAACGCGAATTTCATCTCGATGGCCACGTACTCGGAAAAGGACCGCGTCAGGCAGTCCACGGGGCCGACCATCGCCGGCATGCTGGATTTCACGGACGGCAGCTTCAGAAACGAGCGCTTCGTTGTCGAAGACGACGGTTTTCCGAACCTGCTTCTCAACGTGCTCAAGGCTCACCTCGATACGGGCGCGAGGACGCGGTTTGGCCAGCATCTTCTCAAGGAGTTCGAAGCGCACCTGCGTGACGACACGCCCCTCCGCGATCTGATGCTCTGGCTGGGCGCCGGCAAGGATGCGGGGGACGGACAACTGCTTCTGAAGAGACGCTGGTTCATGCCGTGGAAGCGTGCGCTGAACTTGAGCTGGGAGGTTGAGCACTCCGAAGGCGTGCTCAACGCCATGCAGGCCATGCATCAGAACCTGACGGAGGCCACCGGCGGACGCGCGCGCGCGCTTCCGACCTGGAGTCTCTTCAAGAGTCTGCTGACGCTGCACCCGCTCGGAGGCTGCCCGATGGGCGTCTCCCCAGGCACCGGCGTCGTCGATCACCTCGGTCACGTCAATGGGTACCGGAACCTGATCGTCGCCGATGGCGCGATCGTGCCGACACCGACGGTCCGGAATCCTTCACACACGATTGCCGCGCTCGCCGAGCGCATCGCGGCTCACGTCTCGTAGCAGAGGAGACATCATGCCCCCATCCCACAAAGGCTTGCGCGAGCTGTTCACATATCCGCTGATGTCCGCCATCGTCGAACGGCGCACGCGGAGGGTGGCGCGCGGCACGTCGATTTCGTCGGGACCGATCAGCTACACCAGTCCGAACACGCCCGCACCGCTCTCGCCACTCGAGGAGGCCGTGCTCGTGGTGTCGACCGGGTTGACCGGTAAAGTCACGATGCACGACGTCCCTGCGAAGAACGACGACGGCAGCGATCGGTTCTCGGCGCCGCTCATCAACGTCCTGGCGCGCTCCGCCAGCAGCATCGACAACGCGCATGCCGTGTCGTTCTTCCTGATCAACGACGAGGGCACGTGGCTGATCAAACAGGCTCGCAACCGGGAAGCGCTGGCTCTGTTGAGCAAGTTGCCCCCGCGTTGGGAGGATTGGACGGAAGGGGACTGGCTCGCCGCCGCCGCGAGTCTCAAGCACCGGCTGTACAAGGAGCGGCTCGATTTTCCCCGCCACTGGCCCTACTACTTCATCTGGAACCGGCAGCTCTCGAACCGTCCGGGCACGACGATTCTTCTGCCGATCGTCGATCTCACGCGGCAGATGATCAATGTGATCATCAGCCTCCTGTCCGAGGAGGATGGCCAGCGGCCGCTGTTCGTCGATGACTGGCAGAGATTTCGCCCCAGGAGCATCCTCGATTGGGGGGCGTGGTTTGCAAGTCTGGTCGGCATCGTGCCAAACATCTCGTATCAGATCATTGGCGGGGCGCGACGGGCACGGGGCAACTGGCTCAACACCGAATATCCGGCGCCCCTCGGTTTTGCCAGCACGCTGCGAACCGATTACGAGACGTTCTTTCAGCTGCAGAACCTGATGCTCATCGCACAGGCCATGGGGCTCGGAGGATGGATCCACGCGGCCGTCGGCTCTCCGTACGTGTTCGAGCGGGATCCGTCGAAGGGCAAGTTCGGCATCGAATTCCGGATGCAGAAACCAAAGACGTGGCGGCGGTGGCCGCCATTACCGACGACGCTGGACAATCCGATCGGCATCGACGGCGTGCTCGAATCGTTGACGCCGCCCTACGTCAAGTCCATGGACGCGGCGGTGGACCAGATCATCGAGGAGAAGTACGGACCGGCCGGCACGTACGGCGACAACACCATCTTCGACCGCGCCTACAAGAAAAGCGAATACGGTGACGCCTTCCTGAAGATGGCGAACCAACGCCCGGCGCCGAAGGCCGTGGAGTACACGAAGGAAATCTGCAATTACGTCTACGACACCTATGGCCGGTTCCCGGCGCACTCCAACGCCTTCCACCTCCCAGGCGTGTGGCTGCAGTTCTCACACCTGGAGCTGGAGTTCTACGACAAGTACTTTGATGCTGACCTCTATCGCCGGCAGGCCGCGCACCACGAGATGTGGGGGGACTAGCGAGGCGCCGACTTCACGACGGGGATGTACGTAAACAACAGCGCGAGGCCTGAGGCGCCGTCGTAGATAGCCATTGGCACGAAGCCGTCTCCCTGGCTGAGGAAGAACAGCGCGAAGGTGCCCCGAATCACGATGCCGCACCAGTTCGGCCAGCGGTGCCGAAGCGGATTCCAGAACCCCGGCATGTACAGCCCATTGATCGCGAGCAACTGAAAGCCCCAATGCCGCGGCCATGCTTTGGGGAACGCGTCCGGCTGATTCAGCAGGTTTGTAAAGGCGTCGGGCGCGAACATGATGAAAAACGCGACCGCGACGTTCAACACGATACTGACCATCAGCACGAAGCGATATCGCGTGATCGCGTTCGCCCCATGCGCGCCCGTTGTCGGGCCCTGTGCGGCAGTCATGGCTGATCGCTCGTTTCCAGTCAAGTTAAGGGCGCCACGAAGCTGGGGTACCCGGAGTTCATTTTGATGGTGTTCATCGCGGATATCTTCAGGTTCGGGAGCGAGCCCTGTCGCGACCTCATTCGCCAGGTCTCGCCGTAATAGTCCCTCAAGCCACGCTCGCGAAAACAGGGAAATCGCGTTCCCCTTCCCAGCACGACTCGTCGAAGGGCAACCGAGTGAGGCGGCTGCCCACCAGAACTTCAACTACAGATGGTTGCGTGCCCCCTCAACCAACGCTCAAAAAGAGTCTCGCGAATGATTTCAAGGGGTTCTTGGCGTACGGCGAGTCTGCGCGCCCGAGACCCGCAACCAACGGTATTTGGTGCCGGCCGACCGCTGGCGTTCCTTCCGCCCCGGCGGCGGCCCTACGGCCTTGCGCGCCCCGCCTGGACATGCTCCACGCGGCCGACCGGTGCCGACCCTGCGCGCGCCCGCGGCTACGGCGGCTCGCGGTGTGCTGATGTCGTCGGCCCGGTGTTCGCCAACCCGTATCTACGTGCATCCGATTGGGGTCCCACGTCGTCTACTGCTTTGGTCCAATCACGGGGCCGTCACCAATGATGAAGTACCCGGGCGGAGGCGATCCGCCATTGCCGTTGGCGAACGCGTTCGCGGCTGCCGCCTGGTCAAGCACAAAAGAAATATTTGCGGGGCTCGAGCTCTTGGGCACGGCTACGGTGCCGGTCGCGAAGCCCGTGCCCCCCGCTTCGTCGGTCGCCGTGACAACAACCAAATAGACCCGGCCGTCGCCATTACTCGCGCGTTCCTGCCGCAGACGCAGAGTCGCAACGGCAATATCCTTCGCATCGGGAGAGAAGGACTCGCCGGGGGTGGTTGGCGTTTCGTCGTCCTCATTGCCAAACACGTGCACCACCAACGCCGGCACCGGACAAAAAGCCCCATCGGTCACGCTGGCTGCAAGTCCGACGTTGACCAGCTCATGGTTGTTCTGTGGCAACAGATCCACTGCCAGCGACGCGGTGACCACTGGAACCGGGTTGTGCACCGTGAGGGAAACCTGCTCGGAGTCGTTGCCGGAGTTGTTGTCGACTGGCGTGGTTAGGCTCGCGCTGGCTGTGTTACTGATGGCCGCGCCGTTCGGCGTGCTGCAGTTGACTGTGACAACCACAGTGAATTCCGCCGATTCACCTACAGCCACGACGGTCCTCGTGCACGTGATCGGACCCGAGGTCCCCAGCGCGGGGACATCGCAGCTCCAGCCGAGAGGTGACGAGAACGAAAACAACGTGGTGCCCGAGGGTACGGTGTCGTGCAAGGTGACGTTGCCGGCATCGGCCGGCCCGTTATTGGTAAGAGTGACGGTGTACGTCACGTTCGAGCCTGCTTCGACAACGCCCGGCGGCGAACGCGTCTTACTGATCGCCAGGTCGGCAGCGCAGTCCGGAAAACGGAAGGATCCGATCTGCGTTGCCCACGTGTACAAGTTGCTCGCGAACGGCTGGTAGGTGCCAGTGAACCAAAACGTACAGTCATCCAAGGGATCCGTCTCCATCTGGCTGTAATCCGCAAACTGCGAGCTCCCGGCGTACGACCCACCGCCGGCAATCAGCGTGAATTCCTCGGTCATCGCTCCCACCGGGTCGCCGGCAAGACGGCTCGCAACGCGCAGCGAGGGAAATACTGAGGCCGAAGAGACGTTGTAGCCGAGCGCCATGTTGCCAAAGCGGTCGAGAGCGGCGGTGCCCATCCACCGGTGGTCGCTGTCGGGCGCGAAGGTATTCTGCTGATAAATGGACCACGGATCGCCGGCACTGCTCTTACGCAGCTCGTACCACCGGATGGCCGAGTGGTTCGCGAAGTCGCCTGCGTCCACGGCGTGATTGAATGTAAGTGCCTCGTGGTCGCCGAAATTGCGGTACGCGAGCCGATACATCGGCCGGCCGCCGGCCTGAGGATCCAGCCCTTGTGCCGTTCCCGGCTGCGGCACGCAGCTCTGATTGAGGTTGCAAAGGTTTGAATTGAACGGACTGGGTACGAGCGTGTCTCGCAGCGTGAAGCTGGCGGTGCCGTTCGTCCAGTCCGTCTGAAAGGCCCACACCTGGAGCGCGGACGTTGACCATCCGATGTTGGGATCCAACGTCCGAACAAAAAAATTTGGCGAGCCTTCCGGCGGCGCGATGTCGCCGTCCCAGTCAGAGGGCAGCATGCCTGCGCGGAGTCCGCCATTATTCAACTTGAACACGAAATACTGAGCAGGCTGATTGTTGAGCATCTTTTGCCGCTCGAAGGCTGCAGCGAAAATGCCGAGACCACCGAAAATCTTGTTGCGATCGGCGCTCATGTAGTAACCGTTCGGCCAGATACCGAATTTCGGGTAGTCGTTGAATTCGGTTGGGTCGATCAGAAACACATAGCGATTGTATTGACCCGTCGGATCGGTGGTCGTGGAGATGGCGAAGCATTGGTACCAGGTGTTGGTCACGCCATCCGGGTTCGCGACTGCGGTGAACTTGCTCACGAACCAGCGCTGTGCAGCCTGGTCATACAGAACCACGACATCGCTGAATCCGGCAGCGCAGCGAGTGAAAGGAAATCCGGTCCAGAACGTCGAAGTCGAGAACGGCCCTTGGACGATGGTCCCGTTCTTGTCGTAGATCGTGGCGCGGAAATTTATCGCTTGCATGTAATGGTTGGGCCCCGCAGCTCCACTGGTATCGGAGGCGTTCACTCCCGAATTGGGAAACGGACCGCCCGGGGCAGCAGCTCCGGGGAAGTTCTGAACGATCGAGAGACCGGTCGCCAGCAGAGCGATGTTGAAGCTCGACGCGAAGCTCTGAAGCGCGGGCCCCAATGATGCGTCCGCAGGCGTGGCAGCCAGTACATCGCGCAGAGGAGGCGACGTGTCGTGGTACAGATTCCACGAGGAACGGACGACGGTGAGACTGTCGGACGCAGTATTGTTGTCAGCGGAGGAACTCACGACGCAGCCGAGTACCGCAGCTGCCAACAGAAGTCCGTGTAAGCTGCTCTTCACGAGAACCTCCTGAATCCGTTGCTGGATGACGCCGAGATTCCGGCTCTCTTCCGAAAAGAGCAACATTCTACTTCTCCAGGCGCAACGTTTCTGCAAGATCACAGCAACAAGTGTCCCGCTCGGCCCTCTCCAAGTCTCCGTCTGACAATTTGAGTGAGGAGTCGGCGAGCTGCTCTCCCTTCGAGCCGCCCTCTCAGCCTTGAGGCGTGCATCTCAGAACACTACGGGGTGAATGAGCAGCAAAGTGTCCTGAGCAAACTGACTCGGAAGGACAGAAGCCACCGTTCGTCACGG
>Ga0184637_10000819_pt1 | contig 22127 bp, 21 predicted proteins | sample PLM3_127_b2_FD_133143 | JGI IMG/M metagenome (GOLD analysis project Ga0184637, IMG submission 133143) | Groundwater sediment microbial communities from an aquifer in East River, Colorado, USA - PLM3_127_b2 | ecosystem: Environmental > Terrestrial > Soil > Riparian zone | place: USA: East River... | reverse complement strand
CGTCACCAGTACGGACCGCCGTGCAACTCGCGTGACACCGCCGAATCGCAGGGCTCGTGCGGAGCACGGCGGTGGCGCGCGATTAGTTGCCGGCGGTTTCCGAGCGCGCGGTCACGTCCCCAGGTCGGTCACGCTCCGGGCCGCGCGGAGCGTAGGCCGACGCGAACTCGCCCCGGGCCCGGCCCCGCGGCGCCGTTCTCCTTCCGCGGGCGGCCCGGGAAAGAGCCCTCGCCCCGAAGCTTCCAGGGAAAGTCCACGGGCCCCGGTGTTCCACGTGAAACACCCAGGCGAACCCGGGAAGGCAGCCGACAGGACAGGGGAAAGGCGGACCGCTCGGAAGGTCCTCGTCGGGAAAGCTGTTGCCGGGAAGGCCGCCCTGCCCGCCCCCAGCCGCCCAGGAACGTTCCACGTGGAACAGCCTGTCAGAGGGACAGGGCAGATTCGGCCCCGCCCGACGGCCCACCGGCCCCGGAGGAGAGGAACCGCGTGCAGATGCCCACGAGCCGCATCCTGACGATCGCCAACCAGAAGGGCGGGGTCGGCAAGACCACCACCGCCGTGAACCTCGCCGCCTCCCTCGCCGCGGCCGAGCGCAGGACGCTCCTCATCGACGTGGACCCCCAGGGGAACGCCGGGAGCGCCCTCGGGATCCGGCGCGACGAGTCCGAGAAGTCCATCTACGAGGTGCTCCTCGACGGCATCCCGCTCCGCGACGCCGTGCGGAAGACCGAGCTCAAGTTCCTCGACCTCGTGCCCGCCTCGAAGCACCTGGTCGGCGCCGAGCTCGAGCTCGCCGAGATGGAGGGGCGCGAGTCGCGGCTGCGGCGGGCCATCGAGCCGCTCCAGGCCGAGTACGAGTACGTGATCGTGGACTGCCCGCCGTCGCTCGGGCTCCTCACGGTGAACGGGCTCGTGGCGGCGCAGGGGGTCGTGATCCCGCTGCAGTGCGAGTATTACGCGCTCGAGGGGCTCGCCGACGTCCTGAAGACCATCGAGCTCGTGCGCGCCGCCGCGAACCCGCAGCTGAGCGTGGACGGCATCGTCCTCACGATGTTCTCGCCCAACAACCTCGCGAACCAGGTGGCGGACGAGATCCGCCGGACGTTCAGCGATCAGGTGTTCAAGACGGTGATCCCGAGGAACGTCCGGCTGTCCGAGGCGCCCAGCCACGGCAAGCCCATCCTGCTGTACGACGTGACGTCCAAGGGCTGCCAGAGCTACCTCGAGCTCGCGCGCGAGGTGGCGACCCGCCTCGGAGGTGTGGCGTGAGCGCTGCCGGAAAGCCCCGCCCTGCCCTCGGCCGCGGCATGGCCGCGCTCCTGTCGAACGCGCCCCCGCCGCCCACGAGCATCAGCACCTCCCTGGTCGCCCCGGGTCGGACGCTCCTCACCCTGCCCGTCGAGGCAGTCGAGCGGAACCCCGAGCAGCCGCGCAAGCGCTTCGAGGAGGGGAAGCTCGAGGAGCTGGCGGCCTCCATCCGCGAACACGGCGTGGTCGAGCCGATCCTCGTCAGGAAGGAGGGCGGCAAGTACCGGATCGTCGCCGGCGAGCGGCGCTGGCGGGCCGCGCAGCGCGCCGGGCTGAAGGAGATCCCCGCGATCGTGCGGGAGGCGAGCGACCGCGAGGCGTTCGAGCTCGCCCTCGTGGAGAACCTCCAGCGGGCGGACCTGAACGCGATCGAGGAGGCCGAGGCGTACCAGGTGCTCATCGACGACCACGGCCTCACCCAGGAGGCGCTCGCCCAGCGGGTCGGCAAGGAGCGGTCGTCGGTCGCGAACGGGCTTCGCCTGCTCAAGCTGCCCGAGGACGTGAGGGATCTCGTCCGAGAGGGGCAACTCGATATGGGGCACGCGCGGGCCCTGCTCTCGCTCGAGAGCGCCGAGCAGATCAGAAAGACGGCCCAGCGGGCGGTCCGAGAGGGGCTCTCCGTTCGGGCGACCGAGGCGCTCGTCCGGCTGCTCGCGCAGCACGGAAAGCCCCGCAAGGAGAAGGGTTCCGAGTCCGCTGGGGTGCGGGATCTCGCGAGACGCCTGCAGCAGAGGCTCGGGACCAAATGCAGGGTCGTCCCCAAGACCGCAGTCGCCGGACGGCTCGAGGTCGAATACACCTCCCTCGACCAGCTCGACGGAATACTCGCGAAAATCGGAGCGTAGTGAAGGGGACCCGCCGCCACCCCAAGGGCGGCAGTCCTCGCCGAGCACCGGCGAAGTTTTGACCACAGCGAGGAAGGATGTCCTTCTGGACCAAGCTGCGGGAGGAGGCGACGTCGCCGGCGGTCGGCGCGGACGCACCCGGAGCGCCCCCGCCTACCAAGCGAAACGAGGAGCTTAGACCCATGGCCATGCTGAAGCGCGAAGAGCTGTCCTCCGTCCCCACCGCCTCCGGCGACCTCAATGCCCTGCTCGGGCGCGGGTCCGAGTTCGAGGGCAAGCTGACGTTCGAGGGGACCGTCCGGATCGACGGGAAGTTCACCGGCACGATCGTGACGAACGACGTCCTCGTCATCGGCGAGGGCGCCAAGGTGAGCGCCGAGATCACGTGCGGCACCGTGATCGTCCACGGCGAGGTCACCGGCAACGTGCGGGCGAAGAACGCGATCGAGCTGCACCACCCCGCCCGCATGCGCGGCAACGTCGAGTCGCCGTCGCTGATGATCGAGAAAGGCGTGATGTTCGAGGGCCAGGCCAAGATGGAGGGGATCGAGAAGGGTGGCGCGGCGGCGCGGCCCGCGGCGCCCTCCACGCCGGCCTCCGCGCCCGTCGCGGCCGTGAAGCCCTGATCCTTGCGCGCGCTTCGCGCGCGCAGCGGCAGGGACGGCGGAGCGAAACCCGTCGTTGACGTAACGTGAAGGGCGGGCCCCGGATGCCGGGAGCCCGCCCTTCGTCTGTCCAGGGATCCGATGGCTCGCGGCGGCGCTGCGCACCGCGCCCATCGTCAGCTCACCTTCACCTGGATGCTCCGCGGCTTCGCCTCGGCGCGCTTCGGCAGCGTCACCGAGAGGACCCCGTTCTTCGCCTCGGCGCGGATCTTCTCGCCGTCGACGCTCGCCGGCAGGGTGAACGCGCGGGTGAAGGTGCCGTACGACCGCTCCACCCGGTGGTAGTTCTCGCGCTGGTCCTCGCGCTCGAGCTTCCGCTCGCCCCTGACGGTGAGGACCCCGTTCTCGAAGCGAATGTCGACGTCCTTCGGCTCCACGCCCGCGAGCTCGAACCGGAGCGTCAGCGACTCGTCGTCCTCGTAGATGTCGCACGCCGGGGTCCAGCCCACCGACTCGCTCGACTTGAACAGCCGGTCGTCGAACATGCGCCCCACCTCGTCCTGGAGACGCACGAGCTCTCGGAAGGGCTGCTCCCATCTCGTCAGCATCGCCATGATTTCTTTCCTCCTTTCAGCGAGCCGAACGTAAAGCCGGGCGCGAGGCTGTCAAACGCGACCTAAGTGCTGGAACTACCAGCACATAGCGCTTGACCAGTCCGCCTACACCGTGCTACGAGGCGCGTCCCTTATGATCGTTGGCTCAATCGCCCGGCGTTACGCCAAGGCGCTGTTCGGTCTGGCCGTGGAGCAAGGGCGCGTCGAGAGCTGGTCGGACGCGCTGGTGGCCCTCCAGGGGGCCATCGACGGCTCGCCCGAGCTCCAGGACGTGCTCGAGAACCCGGCCTACTCGAAGGAGCAGCGCCGGATGGTCGTCGGCAAGCTCGCCGGGGCGCTGCGCCTCGACGCCGACCCCGCGAACCTCCTCGCGCTCCTCTCGGAGCGGAACCGGCTCGGGTACCTCTCGGCCATCGTCGCGACCTTCCGCGAGCTGTCCGACGCGAAGCTCGGCCGCGTGCGCGCGAAGGTGACGAGCGCGGTCCCGCTCGACGAGGATTCCGCCACCGCGATGGCCCTGCGGCTCTCTGCCGCATCGAGCGCGAGGGTCCTGCTCGAGCAGTCGGTGGATCCCGCCCTGCTCGGCGGGGTCGTCGCCCAGGTCGGCAGCCTCGTCTTCGACGGCTCGGTCCGCTCGCAGCTCGAGGACCTCCGCCGCCAGCTGAAGCGTTAGCCCTTCACTTCAACTCCCGGAGAACCCGCCCCGATGGAAATCCGCGCCGACGAGATCAGCCGCATCATCCGCGAGCAGATCAAGGACTACGGGAAGAAGGTCGACGTCGCCGAGACCGGCTCCGTGCTCTCGCAGGCGGACGGCGTGGCCCGCATCTACGGCCTCTCGGGCGCGGCCGCCGGCGAGCTGCTCGAGTTCCCGGGCGGCGTCCGCGGCCTCGTGCTGAACCTCGAGGAGGACAACGTCGGCGCCGCCATCATGGGCGAGTTCGAGCACATCCGCGAGGGCGACCCGGTGAAGCGCACCGGCCGCATCGCCGAGGTGCCGGTCGGCGAGGAGCTGCTCGGGCGCGTGGTGGACGGCCTCGGCAACCCCATCGACGGCCGCGGCCCGATCAACGCGAAGCAGACCCGCAAGATCGAGCTCAAGGCCCCCGGCATCGTGCAGCGCAAGTCGGTGCACGAGCCGATGCAGACCGGCCTCAAGGCGATCGACGCGCTCGTGCCGATCGGCCGCGGCCAGCGCGAGCTCATCCTCGGCGACCGCCAGACGGGCAAGACCGCCGTCGCGATCGACACGATCATCAACAACAAGGGGAACAACCTCCACTGCTTCTACGTGGCCATCGGCCAGAAGCAATCGACGGTCGCCCGCGTCGTCGACACGCTCAAGAAGCACGGCGCGATGGAGTACACGACGGTCGTCGCGGCGAGCGCCTCCGACCCCGCCCCGATGCAGTACCTCGCGCCGTACACCGGCGTGACGATGGCGGAGTACTTCCGCGACTCCGGCCGCCACGCGCTCATCGTGTACGACGACCTCTCGAAGCAGGCCGTCGCGTACCGGCAGCTCTCGCTGCTCCTCCGGCGCCCGCCAGGCCGCGAGGCTTACCCGGGCGACGTCTTCTACCTCCACAGCCGCCTGCTCGAGCGCGCCGCGAAGCTCTCCGACAAGGAGGGCGGCGGGTCGCTCACCGCGCTCCCCATCATCGAGACCCAGGCCGGCGACGTGTCGGCGTACATCCCGACGAACGTCATCTCCATCACCGACGGCCAGATCTTCCTCGAGTCGAACCTCTTCTACCAGGGCGTCCGGCCGGCGATTAACGTCGGCATCTCGGTCTCCCGCGTCGGCGGCTCCGCGCAGATCAAGGCGATGAAGCAGGTCGCGGGCACGCTCAAGCTCGACCTCGCGCAGTACCGCGAGCTCGCCGCGTTCGCGCAGTTCGGCTCCGATCTCGACAAGGCCACGCAGGAGACGCTCGCCCGCGGCGAGCGGCTCGTCGAGGTGCTGAAGCAGGGGCAGTACAGCCCGATGACGGTCGAGAAGCAGGTGATCCAGCTCTACGCCGCGACGCAGAAGGACGCGGCGGGCCAGGGCTGGATCCGCGCGATCCCGACCGCCGACGTCGCCCGCTACATGCGCGAGCTGATCGAGTTCCTCGACGGGCGCCACCCGGACGTGGCCCGGTCGATCGCGGAGAAGAAGGCGCTCGACGACGGCATCCGCAAGTCGCTCGACGCGGCGCTGAAGGAGTTCGCCGGCGTCTTCCAGGTCGAGGCCGCGTAGGTCCCGCGACCTAGAGGAGACCCCGTGCCCTCGCTTCGCGACATCCGGAACCGGATCGGCTCGGTCCGCTCGACCCGGCAGATCACCAAGGCCATGAAGATGGTGTCCGCGGCGAAGCTCCGCCGCGCCCAGGACGCCATCCTCAAGACGCGCCCCTACGCCCAGCTCCTCGACCAGACCCTGGGGCGGGTGGCGGCGCGCGCCGCCGGCGACGAGACGCCGGCCCACCCGCTGCTCGTGGCCCGGCCGCTGCGCACCGCCGAGGTGGTGGTCATCACCAGCGACCGCGGCCTCGCCGGCGGCTTCAACTCCAACATCGCCCGGCGGACCCAGCGCTTTCTCGTCGAGAGCGGCGACCGCTTCGAGCGGATCTCGCTCGCCACCATCGGCCGCAAGGGGCGCGACTACTTCCGCGCGCGCCGCGTGGAGGTGCGCAAGGAGTTCGTCGGCGTGCACGCCGGCCTCGCCTACCAGAAGGCGGAGGCGATCGCCCGCGAGTACGAGGAGCGGTTCCTCTCCGGCGAGCTCGACGCGGTCTTCCTCTGCTACAACGAGTTCAAGAGCGCCATCTCGCAGAAGCCGGTGGTGTTCCAGCTCCTCCCCATCGAGAAGCCGCCCCCGCAGCCCGGCGCGGCGTTCATCGACTTCCGGTACGAGCCGTCGCGCGAGGGCCTCCTCGCCGACCTGCTCCCCCGCCACGTCGCCATGCAGGTGTGGCGCGCGCTGCTCGAGTCGGCCGCGAGCGAGCACGGCGCCCGGATGAGCGCGATGGAGAGCGCGACCAAGAACGCCGAGGAGATGATCCAGGCGCTGAGCCTCCAGTACAACCGGGCGCGCCAGGCCTACGTCACGAAGGAGCTCATGGAGATCGTGAGCGGCGCCGAGGCGCTCAAGTAAGAGCTCGAAAGGAAGACATGTCCGTCACCAGCGTGCAGAACGGCAGGATCATGCAGGTCATCGGGCCCGTGGTGGACGTCGAGTTCCCGCCCGGCGCGCTGCCCGACATCTACACGGCGCTCTCCATCACCAACCCCGGCATCGACGCCGCCCAGGACAACCTCGTCATCGAGGTCTCGCAGCACCTCGGCGAGAACACTGCCCGGTGCATCTCGATGGACTCGACGGACGGCCTCGTCCGCGGCATGGCGGTGAAGAACCTCGGCGAGCCCATCTCCATGCCCGTCGGCAAGGAGGTGCTCGGCCGGATCCTGAACGTCGTCGGCCTTCCGGTCGACGAGCGCGGCCCGGTCACCGCCACGCGGAAGATGCCGATCCACCGCGCCGCGCCGACCCTCGTCGAGCAGAACGTGAAGATCGAGGCGTTCGAGACCGGCATCAAGGTCATCGACCTGCTCGCGCCCTACCTGCGCGGCGGCAAGATCGGCCTGTTCGGCGGCGCCGGCGTCGGCAAGACCGTGCTCCTCATGGAGCTCGTGAACAACGTCGCCAAGGAGCGCGGCGGGTTCTCGGTGTTCGCCGGCGTGGGGGAGCGGACCCGCGAGGGGAACGACCTCTACCACGAGATGATGGACTCGGGCGTCATCAACAAGGACGAGCTGTCGAAGAGCCAGTGCGTCCTCGTCTACGGCCAGATGAACGAGCCGCCCGGCGCGCGCGCGCGCGTGGCGCTGTCCGCCCTCACGATCGCGGAGTACTTCCGCGACGAGGAGAAGCGGGACATGCTCCTCTTCATCGACAACATCTTCCGGTTCACGCAGGCGGGCTCGGAGGTGTCGGCACTCCTCGGTCGCATCCCCTCCGCCGTCGGCTACCAGCCGACGCTCTCCACCGAGATGGGCGAGCTGCAGGAGCGGATCACCTCGACGAAGAACGGCGCCATCACCTCGGTGCAGGCCATCTACGTCCCCGCCGACGACCTCACCGACCCGGCGCCCGCGACCGCCTTCGCCCACCTCGACGCCACCACGGTGCTGAACCGCAAGCTCACCGAGATCGGCATCTACCCGGCCGTCGATCCGCTCGACTCCACCTCGCGCATCCTCGACCCGCTCGTCGTCGGGCCGGAGCACTACGGCGTCGCCCGCAAGGTGCAGGAGACGCTGCAGCGCTACAAGGACCTGCAGGACATCATCGCCATCCTCGGCATGGACGAGCTCTCCGAGGACGACAAGCTGCAGGTCGCGCGCGCCCGCAAGATCCAGCGCTTCCTCTCCCAGCCCTTCACGGTCGCCCAGCAGTTCACGGGCAACCCGGGCAAGTACGTGAAGCTCCCCGACACGATCCGCGGCTTCAAGGAGATCGTGGAGGGCAAGCACGACGACCTCCCCGAGCAGGCCTTCTACATGGTGGGCGGCATCGAGGAGGCGGTCGAGAAGGCGAAGAAGATCGCCGCGGGGTAGCCGATGCCTCTCACCCTCGACATCGTGACGCCGGAGCGGCGCGTCCTCTCGGTCACCTGCGACGAGGTGCGCGCGCCCGGCGTGGGCGGCGGCTTCGGCGTGCGGCGCGACCACGAGCCGTTCATGACGGCGCTCGCGCCCGGCCGGCTCACCTACGTGGAGGGCGGTCGCGAGCACCACTATGCGATCGGCGGCGGCTTCTTCCAGGTGGCCGACAACCGGGCGATCGTCCTCGCCGACACCGCCGAGGCGGCCCCCGACATCGACGTGGACCGCGCGCGGCGGGCGTTCGAGGACGCGCAGAACCGGCTCCTCGCGCTCACCGAGCAGGACGAGCACTACGGCACGGAGTCTGCGCGGGTGCGTCGCGCGGCGGCCCGGCTCACCGTGGCCGGCAAGTAGCGAACGCGCCGCAGGCGCGCGCGGATCAACGGGGCGGCTGCGAAGGCGGCCGCCCCGCCGCGTCTCCGCGGGCGAACGCCCCCGGGCGGCGCGGGAACCGCAGCCGGAAGGTCGCGCCCTGGCCGGGCGGCGACTCGACCGAGATCGCGCCCCCGAGCCCGTTCACGATGCCGTAGGCCACCGAGAGGCCCGGGCCGGAGGAGTCACCGGGCGTGCGGGTCGTGAAGAAGGGGTCGAAGAGGCGCGGCAGGTGCTCGGGCGGGATGCCGGGGCCGCTGTCGGTCACCGCGATCTCCACGCCGCCCGCGATCTGCGTGACCCGGACCGACACGGTGCCGCGCGGGCCCGCCGCGCGGATGGCGTTGTCGAGCACCACCGCGAGCGGGTGGGTGAGCAGCGCGCGCGCGCAGGCGATGGGCGAGCCGGGCGCCGCCTCCACCTCGAGCCGCGGCGTGGCGGGCGAGGCCCGCGAGGCGAGCGCCCAGGCGGAGGCGACCGCCTCCCCGGGATCGACGAGCTCCTCGTCGGCCGAGGCGGGGTGCGAGACGACGCGCAGGTCCGCGGCGACGCGCTCGAGCCTTCGGCTCCCGTCCTGGAGCTCGGCCGCGATGGTGTGCCCCTCGGCGAGCGCGCGGGTGATCCGCTCGCAGACGTCCTCGCGCTCCGGCGCGAGCGCGCAGAGCTCGAGCGCGGCCACCCCGAGCTCGTCGAGGCAGCTCGCGAGCGCGCTCGCGCCCGACTTCACGCAGGCGAGCGGGTTGTTGATCTCGTGGGCGAGGCCCGCGGCGAGCGCGCCCACGCTCGCGAGCCGCTCGGCGCGGACCAGCGCGTGCTGGGCGTCGAGCAGCGCGGCGTTCGCCTCGGCGAGCGCGCGGAGCCGGTCCCCGGCGGCGCGGGACGCGCGCCGCAGGCGGACGAGCGAGGCGACGCGGGCGAGCAGCTCCCGCTCGCGGATGGGCTTGTAGAGGTAGTCGTCCGCCCCCCCCTCGAGCGCCTCGGCGCGGGCGTCCGCGTCGGCGAGCGTGGTGACGAGCACGAAGGGGATCTCCGCCATCGCGGGGTCGGCGCGGAGCTCGCGGCAGAGCGCGGCGCCCGACATGCCGGGCAGGAGCAGATCGCAGACGATCACGTCGGGCCGGCCCGCCCGCGCGCGCGCGAGCGCCTCCTCGCCGGTCTCGGTGAGGACGAGATCGTAGGTGTCGGCGAGCAGCGAGCGCATCAGCGCGCGCATCGTGGAGCTGTCGTCGCAGACGAGGAGGCGCGGGCGCTCCGAGCCCGCCGCGGCGGGCGTGGGGGCGGAGACGGGAGGGGCTCCGGTCGGCGGCGGCGTCCGTGCGGGCAGCACGAGCACCCCCTCTGCAAGGAGCCCACCAGCGGGTGCGACGCGCGGCGGCGTGGGCGGGGATCGCGAGGGCGCGTACTCCCTCGAGATTCGGCCATCCGGGGCACGGGTCGGGTGATCGCGGGATGCGGGTCGTGCCCATCCCCAGGGTCCGACGCCGGAACGCCGCGTGGGTGGGCGCGCACGGCAAGTGAACGCGCGCGGGCCGGGCCGGGCCTCCGGGCAGGATGCCCGGGAGTGACGCAAAGACCTTGATTCTCCAAGGAGAATCAGCTAAGAACACCCACCCCGCGCCCCCCCGGCGAACCCCATGCCCGACGAGATTCTTCCCCCGCGTCCTCCCGATGCGCCCCCTCCGCCGCCGCCCCCCGGGGACGGTCACCGCGCGCAGGTCGACATCGAGCACGAGATGCGCAAGTCGTATCTCGACTATTCGATGTCGGTCATCATCGGCCGCGCGCTGCCGGACGTGCGCGACGGGCTGAAGCCGGTGCACCGCCGCGTCCTCTACGCGATGCACACCGAGGGGCTGCACCACAACAAGCGCTACTCGAAGTGCGCCGGCGTCGTGGGCGAGGTGCTGAAGAAGTACCACCCGCACGGCGACGCCTCCGTGTACGACGCCCTCGTCCGCCTCGCGCAGGAGTGGAACCTCCGCTACCCGCTCATCGACGGCCAGGGGAACTTCGGCTCGGTCGACGGCGACCCGGCCGCGGCCTACCGGTACACCGAGTGCCGCCTCGAGCGGCTCGCCGACTTCCTCCTCGCCGACATCGACAAGGAGACCGTCGAGTGGGGCCCGAACTTCGACGACCAGACGGTCGAGCCGAAGGTCCTGCCCACCCGCTTCCCGAACCTGCTCGTGAACGGCTCGGCCGGCATCGCGGTCGGCATGGCCACCAACATCCCGCCCCACAACATGGGCGAGGTGCTGGACGCGACGATCCACCTCATCGAGAACCCGAAGGCTACGGTCGCCGAGCTGATGCGGTTCGTGCCGGGCCCGGACTTCCCGACCGCCGGCATCATCCTCGGCCGCGACGGCATCCGCGCGGCGTACGAGAAGGGGCGCGGCACGGTCCAGGTCCGCGCGCGCGTGTCGATCGAGGTGCACCCGAAGACCGAGCGCGAGACCATCGTCGTCACCGAGATCCCGTACCAGGTGAACAAGGCGCGGCTCGTCGAGCACATCGCCGACCTCGTCCGGGAGAAGAAGCTCGAGGGGATCAGCGACCTGCGCGACGAGTCCTCGCGCGAGGGCATGCGGATCGTCATCGAGCTGAAGCGCGACGTGCTCGCGCAGGTGGTGCTGAACAACCTGTACGCGCACACCGCGATGCAGACGGGCTTCGGCGTCACGATGCTCGCCATCGACGCCGGCCAGCCGCGCGTCCTCACGCTCAAGGAGATGCTCGAGCGGTTCGTCGCGCACCGGCGCGACGTCGTCACGCGGCGCACCCGCCACGAGCTTCGCAAGGCGCGGGAGCGCGAGCACATCCTGCTCGGCTTCCAGATCGCGCTCGACCACCTCGACGCGATCATCGCCCTCATCCGCAAGGCGAAGGACCGCGACGAGGCGCGCGACGGCCTGATGAGCGGCTACGCGCTCTCCGAGCTGCAGGCGAAGGCCATCCTCGAGATGCAGCTCCAGCGGCTCACCGGCCTCGAGCGGCAGAAGATCCTGGACGAGCTCGCCGAGGTGCAGAAGCTCATCGCCCGCCTGCGCGAGATCCTGGGCTCCGAGACGGTGATGATGGAGGTGATCGTCGCCGAGCTCCGCGAGGTGCGGCAGCTCTTCGCCGACGAGCGGCGCACCGAGATCCAGGGCGCCGCCGAGGACTTCGAGACCGAGGACCTCATCGCCGAGGAGGAGATGGTCGTCACCGTCTCCCACGCCGGGTACGTGAAGCGGAACCCGGCGTCGCTCTACCGGGCGCAGCGGCGCGGCGGGAAGGGGCGCACCGGCGCGGGCATGCGCGACGAGGACTTCCTCGAGAGCCTCTTCGTCGCCTCGACCCACAGCTACCTCCTCGTCTTCTCCGACAAGGGGAAGGTGTACTGGCTCAAGGTCCACGAGATCCCGCAGGCGGGCCGCACCGCCAAGGGGAAGCCGATCGTGAACCTCGTGCAGCTGGCGCAGGGCGAGAAGGTCGCGGCCATCCTGCCGGTGCGGCGGCTCTCGGGCGCGGCGGCCGACGAGGCCCCCGAGGTCGCCGGAGCGCCGCCCCCGGACGCGCCCGACGAGGGCGACGCCGAGGCCGAGGCCTCCGCGGAGGGGGCGAGCGAGGACGGGACCGCGCGCTTCGTCTTCATGGCGACGCGCCGGGGCGTCATCAAGAAGACCCGGCTCGACCAGTTCGCGAGGCCGCGCGCCGCGGGCATCATCGCGCTCGGCATCGAGGAGGGGGACGAGCTCATCGCCGCGCGCCTCATCGGCAGCGGCGACCACCTGCTCCTCTCGACCGCGCAGGGCATGGCCATCCGCTTCGAGGAGTCGGACGTCCGCGCGATGGGCCGCACCGCCTACGGCGTGAAGGGGATCACGCTCGAGCAGGAGGACGCCGTCGTCTCCGCCGAGGCGATCCCGGCCGCGCCGCCCGCCGGCGAGCCCGCGCCGACCATCCTCACCGTGACCGCGAACGGCTACGGCAAGCGGACCGAGCTCGTCGAGTACCGCGTGCAGACCCGCGGCGGGAAGGGGATCATCACCATCAAGACCACCGAGCGGAACGGCCCGGTGGTCGCGGCCGGCGCGGTCACCGACGCCGAGGAGGTCATGCTCATCACCAACATGGGCATGCTCATCCGCATGCCGGCGCGGGGGATCAGCGTCATCGGCCGCAACACGCAGGGCGTGCGGCTCATCGCGCTCGAGTCGAAGGACGAGACGGTGGTGGGCGCGGCGCGGGTCGCCGAGACGACGCCGGAGGCGGAGGCCGCCGGCGTCCGCGAGGAGCCCGAGGGTGAGGCGCCGGTGGAGCAGGCCCCGGAGGACCCAGGCGCGGACGACGACGGCGGCACGCCGGAGGATCAGGGGTGAGCTGGCGCTCCTCGCGGACGGCGCGGGCGCTCGCCCTCGCCGCCGGGCTCGCGCTCTCGTTCGGGTGCGGCTCGACCTCGCGGCGGCTCGACGAGGCGACCGCGCTCCGCCACGCCGGGAACCCGAAGGGCGCGCTCGAAAGCTACCGGGCGCTGCTCGCCGACATGGGCGAGGCGCCGCTGGCCGCGGCCGACGCGCAGATCCGCTGGAAGGCGCTCAAGGCCGCGGCGGACGTCTCGTACCTCGAGCTCGGCGACTACACCGGCGCGCTCTCCTACTACCGCCGGATCATCTCCCTCTACCCGGGCGGCCAGGAGGCGCGCGAGGCGCGCGCGCTCATCGGCGACATCTACCGCGAGCGGTTCCGCGACCCGCTCGCCGCCATCGCGCAGTGGGCCGACGTCGCCGCCTCCGACGCGCCCGAGGCGCCGCGGTACCAGCTCGAGGTCGCCCGCGCCTACCTCGACCTCGAGAACTTCGAGCAGGCGCGCACGGAGGCGCGCGTCGTGCGCGAGCGCTGGCCCGACCACGAGCTCGCCGACGAGGCGCAGCTCCTCACCGGCCAGGCGTGGGCGCTCGAGAAGCGGGACGACGAGGCGCTGCGCGCCTTCCAGGCGCTCGTCGATCGCCGGCCGCGCCCCGAGCTCTCGGCGCGCGCGCTCGAGGCGCAGGCCCACATCCACGCGCAGGCGGGCCGCTTCGACCGCGCGCTCGAGCTGTACGCGCTCGCCCTGCCGAACCACCCGAACCGGGACGCCATCCGGACCAACATCGAGGCGGTGCGCCAGCGCCGCGAGAAGGCGCGCCCCGCCGAGCCCGGGGATCGCGCCGCAGCCTTCCGCTAGGAAACGACGAGCGCGGGCTAGGCGCCGGTCACGGCGCAGCCCGCCCGAGGAGAGACCCATGAAGACGGACCTGTCCGAGAAGCTGTTCGCGAAGGCGAACGACCTGTTCCCCGGTGGCGTGAACAGCCCCGTGCGCGCCTTCAAGGGCGTGGGCGGCACGCCGCGCTTCATCGCCCGCGGCAAGGGCAGCCACATGTTCGACGTCGACGGGAACGACTACGTCGACTACGTGCTCTCGTGGGGGCCGCTCATCGCCGGCCACTGCCAGCCGGAGGTGATGCGCGAGGTGCAGGACGCGCTCAAGGACGGGTCGTCCTTCGGCGCCCCGAGCCCGCGCGAGATCCAGCTCGCCGAGCTCGTCCGCGCGCGCATGCCCTGGGTCGAGAAGATGCGCTTCGTCTCCTCGGGCACCGAGGCGACCACCGCCGCGATCCGGGTCGCGCGCGGCTTCACGGGCCGCGACGACATCCTCAAGTTCGACGGGTGCTACCACGGCGCGGGCGATGCGCTCCTCGTGAAGGCTGGCTCGGGCGTCGAGACGCTCGGGCTGCCTGACTCGCCCGGCGTCCCGGCCGATCTCGCGAAGCACACGCTCACGCTCCCGTACAACGACCTCGCCGCGGCGGAGAAGCTCTTCGCCGAGCGCGGCTCGACGCTGGCGGCGGTCATCATCGAGCCGGTGGTCGGCAACATGGGCGTGCTGATCCCGCGGCCGGGCTACCTGCAGGGGCTGCTCGACCTCTGCCGCAAGCACGGGGCGCTCTTCATCGTCGACGAGGTGATGACCGGGTTCCGGCTCTCCTCCGGCGGCGCCTGCGGCCTCTACGGCCTGCGCCCTGACCTCGTCACCTTCGGCAAGGTGATCGGCGCGGGGCTGCCGGTGGGCGCGTTCGGCGGGCGGCGCGACGTGATGGACCGGGTGGCGCCGGCCGGGCCGATCTACCAGGCGGGCACGCTCTCCGGGAACCCGATGGCGATGGCGGCCGGCCACGCCACCCTCTCGCTCATGACGCCGGCGGCGTACGACAAGCTCGAGGTCCGGTCGGCGGCGCTCGCCGAGGGGCTCGCCGGCGCGGCCGCCAAGGCAGGCGTGCCGGTGCAGGTGAACCGGGTCGGCTCGATGCTCACCGTGTTCTTCACCTCGGAGCCGGTCTTCGACGCGGCGAGCGCGCGCAGGTGCTCGACGAAGCGCTTCGGCGTCTTCTTCCACGCGCTGCTCGAGCGCGGCGTCTACTTCCCGCCCTCCCAGTTCGAGGCGGCGTTCCTCTCCACGGCGCACTCGGAGCAGGACGTCGAGCTCACGATCCGCGCGGCGGAGGGGGCGTTCGCCGAGGCGGCGAAGGTCGCGTGAGCCGCCGCGGGCCGAGCGCGGGGCGAGGGCCATGACCGCGGCCGCCTGGGCCGATCGCTTCGCGCCGTTCGAGGGGGTGACCTTCCTCGACGCCGCGAGCCAGGGGCCGCTCCCGCTCGCCGCGGCGCGCGCGGGGCGCGAGGCGCTCGCGCTGAAGGAGCGCCCGTGGAAGATCACCTCGCCCGTCTACACGGGCGTCGTGGCCGAGGTCCGCGCGCTCGCCGCCCGGCTGCTCGGCGCGCGCGAGGAGTCGGTCGCGCTCACGAACGGCGCCGGCGCCGCGGTGAACGCGGTCGCGCGCGGGCTCGACCTCGGCGAGGGCGACGAGGTGCTGCTCGCCCGCCACGAGTTCCCCTCGAACGACCTGCCCTGGCGCTGGCTCGCGCGGCGCGGGGTCCGGCTCCGCTTCGCGGAGCCGGATCACCCGTCGGGCGCGGTCTCCGCCGCGAAGCTCGCCGGCGAGATCGGCCCGGCCACGCGCGTGGTCGCCTTCGCCCACGTCTCGTACCTGCACGGCGGCCGCATCGACCCGGGGCCGGTGGTGGAGGCGGCGCGGCGCGCGGGCGCGGTCACGGTGATGGACGGCAGCCAGGCGGCGGGCGCGCTGCCGTTCGACTTCGGCGCCTCCGGCGTGGATGTGTACACCGCGAGTGGCTACAAGCACCTGCTCGGCCCGTACGGCTGCGCCCTCGGCCTCTTCTCGCCGCAGGTGCTCGACCGGCTCGCGGTGGGCGACGTGAACTGGTGGTCCGTGAAGGGCTCGGAAGACTTCGACCACGTGCCCACCGCCGTCGAGCTCAGGGCGGGGGCGCAGCGCTACGACGCGCACGAGACCGCCGCCTTCTTCAACCTCATGCCGTTCGCGGAGTCGCTCCGGCTCGTCCTCGAGGTGACCCCCGCGGTCATCCAGGCCCAGGGGCGGGCGCTCATGGACGAGCTCCTCGCCCGCCTGCCGGAGGGCTTCGAGCCGGCGAGCCCGCTCGCGCCCGAGCAGCGCAGCCACATCCTTTGTCTCAGGGCGCTCGCGCCGGAGGGGACCGGGCGCGCCCACCGGCGGCTCGTCGCCGCCCAGGTCGTGACCGCGCTCCGCGGGGACAGGATCCGTGTCTCTCCGCACGTTTACAGCGCGCGGGCCGACCTCGATCGGCTCGTCGCGGCGCTGGGCGGCGAGGGCTGATCCGGGGGGCCCGGGACGGGGGTCCTACACCGTTGACGGTGAAGTGCGCGCCTGCTATACGGGCGTGCCTTCCGCCACACGGAACCCCAAGTAAACCCCGGTGAATCCGGCGGCGGAGGCCTCGAGCGGAGGGTCTGTGAAAGGTCCGAGCGATCGCGAGCGCCGGACCGAGGGTGACAAGGGGCTCTCCAACCTCGCGGAGGGGTACCAGAAGGCGGCCCCGTACATGGCGGCGTCGTCGGCCCTGGTCGCGTCGGTGGGGGTCTTCGCGGGCGTGGGCTACTGGCTCGACCAGAAGCTCGAGCACGAGGTGCCGTGGCTCTTCATCGTGGGCGCGGTGGTCGGGATGATCGGCGGCTTCATCGGCTTCTTCAAGACGGTCCTCGGGGCCTCCAAGAAAAAGTGAAGCACGTCCTCCTCACCTCCGCCCTCGCCGTCGCCTTCGTCGCCCTCGCGCTCCTCGCGGGCGATCACCGGCAGGGCGCGGCCCTCGGCGCCGCGATCTCCGGGGCCACCGCGGTCGGCTCCATCGTGGCGATCGGCCGCTTCGGCGCCGGGACGAAGCCGGTCCAGGCGGCGCTCGCCGTGATGACGGTCGCGTTCCTGCTCCGCATCCTGCTCGTCGCCCTCGGCACCGTGCTCGTCGCGCGCGGCGGGCAGAGCATCGTCGCCTTCGTGATCGCCTTCTTCGTGCCGTTCTTCGTCTTCGCGGCCATCGAGGCCGCCTACGTCCACTCGCTCCGCGGAGCGGGCAAGGCCGCATGATGACCCCGACCCTCCTCGCCCTCGCGCTGTCGCTCTCGCTCGCCCAGGCTCACGACGCGGCCTCGCACGGCGGTCACCCGTCGCCCTCGCCCGACGCGGCCACGCCGGCCGAGGGGCACGGCGAGGTCGAGGCCCACGGCGCCGCCGCGGAGGGCCACGAGGCCGCCGCGGGCGAGCACGGCGCGGCGGCGGGCGCGCACGGCGGCGGCCACGACGAGAGCCTCGGCGCGGTCATGATGCACCACGTGGCCGACGGCTACGTGCTCGAGTTCCCGGGCGTCTGCGGCGGGTTCCGCTGGGACTGTCACCTCGACCTGAACCACGCGTTCGGTACGACCCGCGACCCGGAAACCGGCAAGGCGGTGAGCGGCCCGCTCGTGTTCGGCAAGCTCGACATGACGCCGACGAAGCACGTCGTGATGATGTGGATCTCGGCGGCGCTCGTGCTCCTGGTGGTGCTCTCGGCGGTGCGCAAGAAGGCGCTCGTGCCGCGCGGCCTCTACAACTTCGTGGAGACGCTCGTCGCCTTCGTGCGCAACGACATCGCGGTGAAGAACATCGGCGAGAAGGACGCGGACCGGTTCGTCCCGTACCTCGTCACCGCCTTCTTCTTCATCCTCTTCATGAACCTGTTCGGCCTCGTGCCCTGGTCCGCGACCGCCACCGCGAACCTGTCCGTCACGGTGGCGATGGCGCTCTTCACGTTCTTCGTGACGCAGTGGGCGGCCCTCCGCTCCATGGGCGTCGCCGGGTTCCTCTCGCACCTCACCGGCGGCGTGCCGAAGTCGCTCTTCTGGCTCTGGCCGATCATGATCCCGGTCGAGATCCTCGGCCTCTTCACGAAGCCCTTCGCCCTCACCGTCCGTCTCTTCGCCAACATGGTGGCGGGCCACTTCGTCATCCTCGCCCTGCTCGGCCTCATCTTCGCGCTCGGATCGCCGCTCGTCGCCATCGGCTCGGTGCCCATGGCCCTCGCGATCTTCATGCTCGAGCTCTTCGTGGCCTTCGTGCAGGCGTACATCTTCACGATGCTCTCCTCGCTCTTCATCGGCGCCGGCCTCGTCCACCACGGGGACGACCACGGGCACGAGGAGCACGATCACGGTCCCGCGGGGCCCGGTCTGGGCTCCGAGCACGGTTCGCACGTGGCGGGGGCGTCCCCCGGCCATGGGTAGTCGAGCGCTGCACGCGCCCCGGGAACAGGCGGCCCGGTCCCCCCGCCTCGCGTCTCACCAGGAGTGACTCAGATGGAATCCATTGCCCTCGCGTACCTCTCCGCCGGCTTCGGCGCCGGCCTCGCCGTCCTCGGCGCCGGCCTCGGCATCGGCCGCCTCGCCGGCGCCGCCATGGAGGGCTCCGCCCGCCAGCCGACCGCCGCGGGCGACATCCGCACGTCGATGATCATCGCCGCCGCCCTCATCGAGGGCGCGACGCTCTTCGCGATCGTCGTCTGCCTGCTCCTCGCCATCAAGTAGCCGACGTCGTGGCCGCGGGCGCTCCACCCGAGCGCCCGCGGCCGCTCGCAGCTCCCGTCTCCGCAGCCGCTTCGCTCCAAGGAGTGCTCATGGCCGCCTTCGTCCCGATGCCGGTGCTCGCCGCCGGCGGCATCACCGACATCAACCCCGGGCTCACGCTCTGGGCCGCGATCACGTTCCTCGTCCTCCTGGCGGTGCTGTCGAAGTACGCCTGGGGCCCGATCGTGAAGATGCTGGCCGATCGCGAGCGGTCCATCCGCGAGGCGATCGAGGCGGCGAAGAAGGAGCGGACCGAGGCGGAGAAGCTCCTCGCCGAGCAGAAGGCGGCGCTCGCCCAGGCCCAGCGCGAGGCGGCCGAGCTGGCGCGCCGCAACCAGCAGGAGGTGGAGGTGCTCCGCCAGGAGCTCACCGCCCGTGCGCGCAAGGAGGCGGACGAGCTCGTCGAGACGGCCCGCCGGCAGATCGCGGAGGAGACCGTGAAGGCGAAGGCGGAGCTCCGCGCCCAGGTGGTGGACCTCGCCATCGACGCGGCCTCGCGCCTCGTGAAGGCGAACCTCGACGACCGCTCGCAGCGCGCCCTCGTCGAGGAGTACATCTCGCAGCTCCCCTCGAGCCGCGCGGCCTAGCCTCCGCGGCGTCGATCCCGAGCGCTCCGGCGGGCCCCCGCGGCCCCCGGGGCGTTTTCGTTTCTCGCGGGCTAGAACACGGAACGCAATGGGCCTCTCCATCGGCATCGTCGGGCTCCCGAACGTCGGGAAGTCCACCCTCTTCAACGCGCTGCTCGGCGCCGCGCAGGCGGCGGCGGCCAACTACCCGTTCTGCACGATCGAGCCGAACGTGGGCGTCGTGCCGGTCCCGGACCGCCGGCTCGACGTGCTGACCACGATCTGCAAGCCGAAGAAGACGGTCCCCACGAGCCTCGAGTTCGTGGACATCGCCGGGCTCGTCGCGGGCGCGTCGAAGGGCGAGGGGCTCGGGAACCAGTTCCTCGGCAACATCCGCCAGGTGGACGCGATCGCCCACGTGCTCCGCTGCTTCGCGGACCCGGACGTCGTGCACGTCTCGGGCAAGGTGGACCCGCGCGGCGACCGGGACGTGGTCGAGACCGAGCTCATGCTGAAGGACCTCGAGTCGCTCGAGAAGCGGCGCGAGCGGACCCAGAAGAACACCAAGTCGGCCGGCAAGCCGGGCGAGCTCGCCAAGGCGGAGCTCGTCGTGCTCGACAAGGTGAAGGGCGGGCTCGAGGCGGGCACGCCGGTGCGGGCCCAGAAGCTCTCGCCCGAGGAGCGCGCCGCCATCGGTGACCTGTTCCTCCTCACCGGGAAGCCGGTCCTCTACGTCGCGAACGTGGACGAGTCGCAGCTCGGCAAGGAGGCGACCGATCCGGCCATCCTCGCGGTGAAGGCCCTCGCGGCCGAGGAGGGCGCGCAGTGGGTGGAGATCTCCGGCAAGGTGGAGTCGGAGCTCGCCGCGCTCCCCGCCGCCGAGCGCGGCGAGTACCTCGCGTCGCTCGGGCTCGAGGAGCCCGGCCTCGACCGGCTCGTGCACGCCGGCTACCGGCTGCTCGGGCTCGCCACCTACTTCACCGTGGGCGAGGACGAGTGCCGCGCCTGGACCATCCGCAAGGGCACGCTCGCGCCGGGGGCGGCCGGGGTCATCCACTCCGACTTCGAGCGGGGGTTCATCAAGGCGGAGGTCGTCTCGTACGAGGACCTCGTCCGGCTCGGCTCCGAGGCGGCCGCCCGGACGCAGGGGAAGCTGCGGATGGAGGGCAAGGAGTACCTGGTGCAGGACGGGGACGTCATGCACTTCAAGTTCAACGTCTGATCTGCGCGGCGCGAAGCGCCGCGCACGGGCCGCCGGGCGCCACGCCCTTCGAGGTGAGCGGCGGGTGCGCTTCCTGCCAGGCGTCCTCGGCTGAGGGCGCTCCGCCCGCCGAAGGAGACCGGCGCCGCGGGGCCGGGCCCGGGGCGAGTTCGCGTCGGCCGTCGCTCCGCGCGGCCCGAAGCGTGACCGTACTGGTGACGTGACCGCGCGCTCGGAAACCGCCGGCAACTAATCGCGCGCCACCGCCGTGCTCCGCACGAGCCGTGCGATTCGGCGGTGTCACGCGAGTTGCACGGCGGTCCGATGTGGTGACGTCTCCTTGGGCGCGCTGCGCGCCGGCCGCCGCGAAGCCCCGGGCCCGTCCTTCGGCGGCGCCGTACGGCGAACGTGCACGGGCTCGCGTGCGCAGGGCGCGGCGGCCCTCGTGAGGTCTCGAGCGCGTCGTTCCGGCGCCGTACTTCGGACGTGCACGGGGCCGGCGTGCGCAGGGCGCGGCGGGCTCGATGGCGGAGACTCGCAGGCAATACGGCTCGGCATAGAATCGCCTCCGTCGTGAGCGACACCGGCCCAGACCCTGGAGCTCGAGTCCTCGCGCCGATCGACGTCGCGCGGCTCGAGGAGGGGCGGCTCGCGCAGGCGCTCCGGGAGACGGCGGCGGAGCACGTCTCGTTCGCGGGGGGGTGTGGTCACCTACGACGGCCCGGCCTCGTGGCAGAACGTCGCCTCCGGCGCCGGGTTCGCCGGCGCCGTCACGCCGGAGGAGGTCGAGGCGTTCTGCGCCTTCCTCCGCGTCCGCGGGGCCGAGCCGCGCATCGAGCACTGCCCGTTCGCCGACCCGACGCTCACGGCGCAGCTCGCGGCACGCGGGTTCGTCGTGGCGCGCTTCGAGGACGTGCTCTGCCGGCCGCTCGAGGCGGGCGACGACTACGGTGCGCTGCTCCCCGGCGGCTGGCCGCGCGACGAGGCCGGGCGCCCGCTCGAGATCCGCCGCGTCGATCCGGAGGCCGACGCCGAGATCGCGCTCCTCGCCGACGTGGCCGGCTCGGGGTTCCGGCCCGGGGCACCGCGCCGACGGCCGTGGACCTCGAGGTGACCGCCCGCACTGCCCGGAGTCCGCGCGTCGAGTCGTTCGTCGCCTCGTTCGGCGGGGTGCCCGTCGCGGCGGCGTCGATGGACGCGTTCCCCGGCGTCTCGGCCTGTTCGGGCTCTCGACGCTGCCTCCCTTCCGCCGGCGCGGCGCCCAGCTCGCGCTGCTCGCGGTCCGGCTCGAGCGCGCCCGCGCGCGCGGGAGCCGCATCGCCACCATCGGCTCGAAGCCGGGCGCGCCGACGGAGCGGAACGCGCTGCGGAAGGGGTTCCGCGTCGCGTACACGAAGGTGCTCCTCCGGCACCCGGAGCCCGGGCTCACGGGCTCCTCCTTCTGAGGGCACGGAGCTCCAGGCAGGCACGCCGGGTCGTTCAACGCGCGCCGTGTATTCTCGACCGTGAGCGACAATCCTGAGGCGGCAGGCCGCAGAGCAGCGACCGCCGCGGCTGGAGGAGGCGCGTCGTGAGACCTCGACGGCTCACCCGAACGGCGCTCGCCCTCGCGGCGTGCTCCGCCGTCTGCGCGTGCGCCTCGGGCGACGAGGTCGCGCGCGTCGCATCGCCCGACGGACGGGTGGAAGCGGTGCTGTTCGAGACGAACGGCGGCCCGACGCCGCCCCTGATCGGCGCGCGGCGCTGTGAACAGAGAACAGAGAACCCGATGCTGCCGCCGCTCGGCAGTGAACGCACCTCCTCGCCCGCCGCGCCCTGCACACGCCGGCCCGTGCACGTTCGCAGTACGGCGCCGCCGAAGGACGGGCCCGGGGCTTCGCGGCGGCCGGAGCGCAGCGCGCCCAAGGAGACGTCACCACATCGGACCGCCGTGCAACTCGCGTGACACCG
>Ga0184637_10000818_pt1 | contig 22140 bp, 9 predicted proteins | sample PLM3_127_b2_FD_133143 | JGI IMG/M metagenome (GOLD analysis project Ga0184637, IMG submission 133143) | Groundwater sediment microbial communities from an aquifer in East River, Colorado, USA - PLM3_127_b2 | ecosystem: Environmental > Terrestrial > Soil > Riparian zone | place: USA: East River... | reverse complement strand
GGTGTCATTAGCGGCCAGATCGATCGTCGTCGAGGCGCCCTCGGCAACCGTCCCGGAGTCGGCCGCGGCCACCGGCGCATCGTTCACCGGCGTCACCGTGAGGCTCACGGTCGCGACGTTCGAGACCGCTCCCGCGGCGTCGCGGATCGTGTACGTGAAGGAGTCGGATGCGGTCTCGGTGCCATTGTGGGTGTAGGTGACCGTGCCGTCGCCATTGACGACGACCGAGCCGTTCGCCGCGCCCGCGACGATCTGGATCGAGGTCAGGTCGAGCGCGTTGTCGGGGTCGCTGTCGTTCGCGGCCAGGTCGATCGTGATCGAGGCGCCTTCCGCAACCGTCGCGGCGTCGGCGACTGCGACCGGCGCATCGTTCACCGGCACGATCGAGACATTGGTCGTGGCGACGTTGCTCGTGAATGAGCCGTCGTTCACCTGGAACTGGATCGCGCGGACCGCCGGGTTGGGGGCGTCGGAGGCGTTGTTGTACGCGACCGTGCGCAGCACCTGCTGGTAGTTCGCAACCGTGTCGCCGCCGGAGAGCGTCAGGACGCCGGTGCCCGGGTTGTAGCTGGCGGTGATGCTGGTGCCGCTGGTGTTGGCCGTGAGCAACTCCGCGGAACCATCGAGCAGGTTGGTGATCGTGACGGTCGCGGAGACGAGATTCGCGCTGTCCGGGTCGGTCACGAGCGCATCGCTGTCCGCAACGCCGATCGCGCTTCCTTCGGTCCAGGTCGCCGCGTAGCTGGTGCCGCCGACGCCGGAGCTGTCGTTGGCGTCTAGGTCGACGAACGGAACTGGATTGGAGGCGGTCGCATTCAGCGCAAATTCCGAGGTGCTGCCGTAGCTGCCGGCGCCGAGATCGACGGTCGCCGTCGCGCTCACCTTGTCTCCGACGGCGACGCTCACGCCGCTCAGCGTGGTATTGAACGTCGCGTTTCCGCTGGCGTTCGTCGTCACGTTGACGAAGCCTAGAAACGCCTGCCCCTCGCCGTAGTCGGACGCGTCGCCGATCGCGGAGGCGAAGAACTCGATCCGGAAGCTGGTGCTGGCCGTGCTGTTGAACGTGCCGGCGATCGTGATGTTCCCGCCGTAGGCGATCGCCGACGTCAGCACCGGGAAGTTCTGGAGTGCGTTCGGCCCGCTGTCGCCGTCGCCGGCGTCGTTGGCGGTCACGCCGTCATTGGCCAGGTCGATGCCGAGGCCGGTGTTCGAGTAGATCGAGTTTCCCTGGAGTGAGTTTCCAGTGCCACCGATGTTTATCTGGATCCCCCGCCCCGAGTTGAAAGCAATGGTGTTGCCTGCGTTGAGTGACGTGCCTCCGATGGTATTGTTGGAAGCGCTTCCCCCGAGCGTGACGCCCGAGTTCGCGTTTCCTAGAGCCGCCGTGCCGGCTGCATTTGTCCCGATGAAGTTGCCTTGAACGACATTGCCAGTCGTGGTGGCACCGGTGATGTTTATGCCTTCTGCAAGGTTTCCGGAAATGACGTTCCGCGCGCCGGCCGTCGGGCCGCCGACGACGTTGTTGTCGGCGCTGCTCTCGATGCGAATGCCCTCGGCATTGCCAATCGCGGCTGTCCCCGCGGCATTGGTCCCGATGTAATTCCCGTAGACCGTATTGCCGTCGGCGGCGTCGCCGGTGATGCGAATGCCGGCGCCAAAGTTCCCCGAAATCAGGTTGCCCGCGCCCGGCGTGGTGCCTCCGATGAGGTTGCCGGTGGCGCCGCCCTGGATCTCGACCCCGTCGTCGGAGTGGTTGCCTCGGTTCAGCACACCGCTGGCGTCGGTTCCGATGTAGTTGCCCTGGACGACGTTGTTCGAGGTATTGATCTCGATACCTTCGAAGTTCTTCGAGATCACGTTCCGCGCGGCCGCGGTCGTGCCCCCGATCGTGTTGCCCGTGCCCGAGATGATGGCGATTCCCACGTCGGCGTTTCCCGAGCCGGTCGCGCCGTCCGGATCGAGACCGATGTAGTTGCCCGCAATCACGTGCCCCGTGACCCCGGAGCCGACGACGTCGATCCCTTCATCGCCGCTGTTGGTGACGACGTTCCGGTCGTTGGCACCCAGGCCGCCGATCGTCGCGTTGGTGCCGCGCAGATCGATGCCGTCGTCCGCGTTGCCCGTGCCGTTCGAGCCGGCTCCGGTCGTTCCGAGCCAGTTGCCGGCGATCGTGACCGAGTCGGCACCCGCCGCGGCGAGGATCCCGTCGCGCGAGAATCGCGTGATCATCAGGCCGCGGACCGTGCTGCCGTCGCTCGCGGCGCCGAGCGTGATGCCATCGACCGCCGCTCCCGCGGACGCGCCGTCGATGCGGACGACCGGCGTGCCGGCGAAGTCGGGCTCCGTACTGCCGTCGATCACGACGGCATCGCTGATCACCGGTAGCGCCGAGAGCACGTTGATCGTGTGGGCCCCGCCGACGAGCGGGGCGGCGATGTTGAAGCGGATCTGATCCAGCGTGGCGCCGTTGGCGGTGTTGTTGGCAGCCAGGATCGCTTCGCGGAGTGAAATGAAGCCGTCGGCGCCCTTGTTGGCGAGCAACGTGCTGATCGAGGTGGTGTCGCCGTCGGCGACGTCGCTGGTCGTGTCCACGGTCAACGACGCGCCGGCCGACGAGATCGCGCCGACGTTGCGGGCGAACTCTGACGTGTCGGTGAACGCGGTGAATCCGGCGTTGCTCCGCGTGGCCGTGGCGGAGATGAACTCGCCGGCCGCGACGGTCGCGGTCAGCGTCGCGTTGATCGTCGCGTTGCCGCTGCCGTCGGTCGTGACGTTCGCAAACCCGAGGTAGCGCTGACCTTCGCCGAAATGCGCCGCGTCCTGGGCCGTGCTGGCGAAGAACTCCAGGCGGAACTGCGTGCTCGCCGTGCTGTTGAACGTGCCGGCGATCGTGACCTGCGCGCCGTTCGTGGTCGCCAGCGTCAGCACCGGAAAGTTCTGCAAATTGTTGACGCCCGCGTCGGCGTCGCCGGCGTCGTTGGGGGTGACCCCGTTGTCGGCCAGATCGATGCCGAGGCCGGTGTTCGCGTAGATCACGTTACCGAGGATCGCGTTGCCGGTGCCCGCGTCGGCGTTGACGGCGACGCCGTCCATCGTGTTGTGGGCAATCCGGTTGCCTTCACCCGCCCCCGTGCCGCCTACGAGGGTGCCGGCGACGGCGGTCGAGATCTCGATACCGTGACGTCCGTTGGCCGCAGCCGTGCTGCCGTCCGGCATGACGCCGATTCGATTGCCCCGAATGATGTTGTTGTTGGTTCCCGCATCCCGGAGGAAGACACCGGAGAATGTGTTGCCGGCGAAGACGTTGCCCTCGTTGACGCCCGTGCCGCCGATCAGATTTCCGGACGCGCCGAAGGCAATCGCGATTCCGTGCTCGGTGTTGCCGATGACGTTGCCTTCGGCATCGAGCCCGACCCAGTTGCCCTGAATCGTGTTGTTGTCACCAACGCCGCCGGTTCCGTCGATCTCCAGAGCCTCGTCCGCGCCGCTGTGCAGAGCGAATCCACGCACCGTGCTGTCGTTGGTTCGCAGATCGAGGATGGCGGTTGCGCCGGCTGCCAGCGACCCGTCGATTTCGATCACCGGCCGCCCCGTGCCCGGGTCGTAGCCCGGCTGCGTGGTGGCGTCCAGAATCACCGGATTGGTGATCAACCCGAGAAACGAAGTCGGGGTGATCTTCCAGTACTCGTCCCCGCTGCCCGGCGCGCCCGGTGTCGGATCCACATAGCCGCTGTCGCCTGTGCCGATGGCGAAGCGAATCTGATCCGGCGTCGCCCCGTTCGCGGTGTTGTTCGCGGCGAGAATCGCCTCGCGGAGCGAGATCTGGCCGTCGGCGCCGCGATTGGCCGACAGCGCGGCGATCGACGTGGTGTCGCCGTCCGCCACGTCGCTGGTGGTGGTCACGGCAAACAGGCCTGCCGTCTGATTCGCGGAGAACTCGGACGTGTTGTTGGACACGTCCGTGGCCGTCGCGGTGACTCGATCCCCCGCGACCAGCGAGCCAGCCGCGAAGGTGAAGGCGAACTGGCGCGCCGTAGCATCCACCGTGCCTGCCGTGGCGCCGCTGACGGTGCCCCGGCCGAGGAAGGTCTGGCCTTCGCCGTATCCGCTCGGGTCTGCTGCGGCCTCGAAGAACTCCACCGTGGCGCCCGGCCGGGCCTCGCCGGTGATCGTCACGGTGCTCCCGTTGCTGACCACGCTGTAGAGCACCGGGAAGTTCATCAGATTGTTCGCGCCGGCGTCGCCGTCGCCGGCGTCGTTGACGGTCACGCCGGCGCTGCCCAGGTTGATGCCGAGCAGCGTGTTGGAGTGGATCTGGTTGCCGAGCACCGCATTGCCGGTGCCGCCGACGACCGTCACCCCGTTCAGCGCATTGAACGCGATCCGGTTGCCCGCGCCGGCTGCGCTGCCGCCGATCTGGTTGCCGCTGCCGGCCTGGATCTCGACGCCGTCGTCCGACCGGTTGCCGCGATTCAGCGTGCCTCCGGAATCGGTGCCGATGTAGTTGCCCTGCACGACGTTGTTCGAGGTGTTGATCTCGATCCCCTCGAAGTTCTTCGAGATCACGTTTCGCGCTGCCGCGGAGGTGCCGCCGATCGTGTTGCCGGTGCCGGAGATGATCGCGATGCCGACGTCGGCGTTGCCCGAGCCCGTCGCGCCGTCCGGATCCAGACCGATGATGTTGCCCTGGATCACGTGACCCGTGACGCCGGCGCCGACGATGTCGATGCCTTCGTCGCCGCTGTTGGTGACTACGTTGCGGTCGTTCGCGCCCAGGCCTCCGAGGGTCGCGCCCGCGCCGCGCAGATCGATGCCGTCGTCGGCGTTGCCGGTGCCCGTCGAGCCGGTGCCGGCCGTGCCGATCCAGTTGCCGGCGATCGTTACGCCGTCGGCGCCGGACTGCACGACGATGCCGTCGGCGTTGAAGCGCGTGATCATCAGGCCGTGGATCGTGCTGCCGTCGCTTCCGTTCGCCAGCGTCAGGCCGCTCACGGCGGCGCCCGCCGACGCACCGTCGATCCGCACGACCGGCGTGCCGGCAAAGTCGGGCTCGGTCGTGGCGTCGAGGACGACGGTATCGGTGATCGCCGGAAGCGCGGACGCGAGGCTGATCGTATGGGGCCCGGCGCCGGCGATGTTGAACGTGATCAGGTCCGCCCCGGCCGACGCGTTCGCGTCCAGGATCGCCTGGCGCAGCGACCCGAGGCCCGCGTTGTTGGTGTTGGTGACGACGTAGGTGGCGAGCCCGCCCTGCCAGGTCTCTTGCACAGAAGCGCTGACCGGCGCGTCCGCCTCGACCGCGCCCGTCGCGACCTCGAGCTGCCAGTCGCCGCCCCGCATTGCCGCGCCGGTGGTGTCGTCGCTGGCGGCGACGTCGGCCCCGGTGAGGCGCGCCAGCGCATCGACCAGCGTGCGGCCCTGCTCAGAGGCGGCCACGTCGCAGCCGTAGAGCAGGATGTCGGCGTCGGAGGTGAGCGACTCCGCCCAGGCCGACACCGCGTCCGCGTGGCTCGCCAGCGCATCGGCATCGACCACGCTCGCGCCGAGCAGCAGCATGCCGTCGGTGCCGTGCGAGAGGACATGGACCGCCCCGATGTCCTTGCGCGAGGCGAGCGTGGAGGAGATCAACGAGAGGCCATCCACGTCGGCGCCGATCTCGATGACCTCGAGATTCCGCCCGGCCTCGGCCTGCTGCCGGAGGTCGGCGATCAACGCATCGGAGTCGGGTACGCGCGAGTCGATGAAGACCAGCTCGAGAGAGACTGCGGCGCTGGCGCTACCGGCGTCCGATGGGGGCGGCGGCGGGTCGACCCACTGCTCGATCGCTCCCGCCTCGGTCCCCTGCTGCGCGAGCGCGGCGGCGGCCTCCGCCTCCACCGGGGTCAGCGTGGACATCAGCAAGCGCGGCTCGAGCTCCTCGAGGACGAGACCGCGGCGCGGCGCCGCGCGTCGGCCGCCGCGCTTGGGCTTGCTCGGCTTGTTCTTCCGCCTGGCCAAAGATGCCTTCCCCGGGTCGAGCCCCGCGCAGCGCCCCACCGCGGGGGCCGGCAGCCTATCGGTGGAAAAACACCCCATCTTGAGATCTGGGAGGCTTCCCGGGGCTCCGCCGCACGCGCTCAGGATCCGCTGCGCGCCGGCCGATAGGCAGCTCTGGGCGGGAACCGTGCGCTCGGGCTCGCGGACCTCCGCTCGATGGGGTGGCCCGAACGATGGCGAAATTGGCGCCGCTCGACGCGTGGCTCGCGCGACTCTGCGACCTCGTGCCGGGTGCGAGCGCCGCATTGCTGGTCGCCGGGAAGTCCGAGCACGGGCCTTTCGGGGCGCTCGCGAAGCGGCCCGCGGAGTCCGCTGCCCACGACAACCTGCTCGCGGCGGCCCAGATGGCGGCCGCCTCGGGCCGCCCGGTATTGCGCGGCGCGGCCGAGGGCCCAAGCGGCCCGGTCATCGCCGCACCCGCCGAGCTTCCGGGCACGACGAGGTCGGCAGTCGCACTGGCGCTCTCGCCGCGGCCGGATCCACAGCTCCTGGCTGCGCTCCAGACGCTGCAATCCGGTGTGGCGTGGCTTCCGGCGCTGCTCGATCAGTCGGCTGGCCGCAGCGAGGGCCGCTCCGCGTCGTTCGTGCGCGAGGCGCTCGATCTGGTCGCCGCGTGTCTCGACCACGCGGAGTTTCGCGCCGCAGCCACGGCGGTCGCGAGCGAGCTGGCGACACGGCACCGCTGCGAGCGCGTCAGCCTGGGCTTCGTCGCGGGACACGAGCTGCGCGTGATGGCCGTCAGCCACAGCGCGCGCTTCGACGAGCGCAGCCATCTGATCCGCGACATCGCCGCCGCGATGGCGGAAGCCGTCGATCAAGAAGCGGTGGTCCTCGACCCGCCGGCGCCGGACGGCGCCGGGCTCGCGCGCCGCGCGCACGAGACGCTGCGCGAGCACGGCACTGGCGCGGCGTGCACGCTTCCGATCGCATCGTGCGGCGAGATCATCGGCGCCGTCACGTTCGAAGCGCCGGCGCGCGGCCGGATCGAACCCGGTCTGGTGGCCCGCGCGCGGCCCGCCATCGACCTCGTGGGCCCGATCCTGCTCGGCAAGCTCGAGGCCGAGCGCTCGATCGGCGCGCTGATCGTCGACGCGGCGCGCGACCGGCTCGATGCGCTGCGCGACCCGCGCCACCCGGGCCGCAAGCTCGCGCTCGGGGTCGCGACCGGCGCATTGCTGCTGCTCGCGATCGTGCCCGCGCCCTATCGCGTCTCGGCGCCCGCGCACCTCGAGGGCATCGTGCAGCGGGCGATCGTCGCGCCGACCGACGGCTTCCTCACCGAATCGCGCGCTCGCGCGGGCGACGTCGTGAAGAAGGGCCAGGTGCTGGGCGCGCTCGACGCGTCGGAGCTGGCACTCGAGCGAAGGAAGTGGGTCGCCCGCCGCGAGCAGCACACCCGCGAGCTGCGCGCCGCGATGGCGGTCCACGACGGATCCAGGATCCCCGCGCTGCGCGCGCAGGTCGAGCAGGCCGAGGCCGAGGTCGCGCTTCAGGACGAGCTGTTGAAACGCACCGAGCTAGTGGCGCCGTTCGACGGCATCGTCGCGCGCGGCGATTGGACGCAATCGCTCGGCGCGCCGGTCGCGCGCGGAGACGTGCTGTTCGAGGTCGCTCCGCTCGACCGCTACCGAGTCATCCTCGAGGTCGACGAGCGCGACATCGCCGACGTACGGCCGGGATCGAAGGGCGTGCTGACGTTGTCCGCGCTGCCGAGCGAGAGCTCGAGCCTCGTCGTCGAGCGGATCACGCCCGTCGCCACCGCCGAGGACTCCCGCAACTTCTTCCGCGTGGAAGCGCGCCTCGAGGGCGATGCCACGGCGCTGCGACCGGGCATGGAGGGCGTCGGCAAGATTCACGCCGGCTGGCGCCGGATCTTGTGGATCGGGTCGCATTCGATCTTCGACTGGCTGCGCCTGTGGCTGTGGGCGCGGCTGCCGTGACGCGATGGCCAGCTTCACCAGCCCGCACTGGTATCGCGTTCGCGAGCTGCGGCCTGCCCTGCGCAGCCACGTGCGCATCCACCGCCACCACTACCGCGGCGAGCGCTGGTACGTGCTCCAGGATCCGGCGACCGGCCGGAACCACCGCTTCACGCCGGCCGCCTACCACCTGATCTCGCAGATGGACGGCGCGCGGACCCTCCAGGAGATCTTCGACGCGACGGCGGCGCACCAGGGCGACGATGCGCCCGGGCAGAACGAGACGATCCTCTTGATCGCCCAGCTGCACGCCGCGGACGCGCTGCGCAGCGACGTGAGCGCCGATGAGCGGGAGGTGTTCGAGCGCTTCGTCAAGCACCGGAACGCGACGCGAATCGGGCGCTTCGCGAACCCGCTCTATCTGCGCTTCCCGCTCTGGGACCCGGATCCGGCGCTCGAGCGCTGGACACCCCGGGTGCGGAGGCTCTTCACGCGCGCGGGCTTCGCCGCGTGGGCCGTCTGCATAGCACTCGGCGCGCTGCTGGCGGGCTCCCACTGGGGCGAGCTCAGCGACACCTCGCTCGATGCGATCCTCGACCCGAGGAATCTGCTGCTGCTGTTCGTCACCTACCCGTTGGTGAAGGCGCTGCACGAGCTCGGGCACGCGTTCGCCGCGAAGACCTGGGGCGGCGAGGTGCACGAACTCGGAATCCTGCTGATCCTCGGCATGCCGGTGCCGTACGTCGACGCGTCGGCATCGGCGGTCTTTGCCGACAAACGGCAGCGCATGATCGTCGGCGCGGCCGGCGTGATGGTCGAGCTGTTCGTCTCGACGCTCGCGCTGTTCGTGTGGCTCGCGACGCAGCCGGGCCTGGTCCGCGACGTCGCGTGGAACACGATGCTGATCGGCGGCGTCTCGACGCTCTTGTTCAACGGCAATCCGCTGCTGCGCTTCGACGGCTACTACGTGCTGTCGGACGCGATCGAGATGCCGAACCTCGCCGGGCGCGCGCAGCGCTACCTCGCCTATCTGTTCCAGCACTACGTGCTCGGCCTGCCCGAGAACCGCACGCTGCCGATCGGGCCGGGTGAGCGACCCTGGCTCGCGTGCTATGGCGTCGCGTCCGGCGTGTATCGGCTGATCGTCAGCTTCGGCATCGCGTTCCTGGTGGCCGAGCGCTTCTTCGCGATCGGTATCGCACTCGCGCTGTGGAGCGTCGGTCTCCAGATCGTCGCGCCGTCGCTTCGCGGCGCGCGGGCACTCCAGCGCGACGTCCGCGTCGCGCACAATCGCTCGCGCGTGGCGCTCGGACTCGGCGCAACGCTGGCCGGCGCCGCGCTGCTGTTGTTCGTGATTCCGCTGCCGGCCTGGACGACCGCGCAGGGCGTCGTGTGGCCGCCCGCGCACTCGGAGATCCGAGCCGGCGGCGACGGCTTCGTCTCGCGCATCCTCGTGCGTCCCGGCACCGCGGTGAGCGAGGGGGACGCCCTCCTGGCCCTCGACGATCCGCTGCTGCGGGCCCGCCTGCGCCGCCTCGAGGCGCGCGAGCGCGAGCTGCTCGCTCGGGTGCACGCCACTCGGCTCGAGAGCATCGTCGCGTCGAGCGTCCAGCGCGAGGAGCTGCTCGCGGTACGCGCGGAGCTCGCGCGCGAGCGGGAGCTGGCGCGCGCGCGGATCGTGAACGCGCCCTCCGCGGGTACCGTCGTGCTGCCGGTCGCGGAGAATCTGTCCGGGCGCTTCGTGCGCCGCGGAGATCTGCTCGGCTACGTCGCGAACTTCAGCGAGCCGACAGTGCGCGCTGTAGTTCCGCAAGCCGACATCGCACGGGTGCGGGGCTCGACGCGCCGCGTGCGCGTGCGCCTGCTCGGTGATTCCGGCCGCACCCACGAAGGGCGTTTGACGCGCGAGGTGCCCGCCGCGTCGGATCGGCTGCCGAGCGTGGCGTTCGGAGCCGTGGGGGGCGGCTCGATCGCAGTCGATCTGCGCGACCGGGAGGGGCTCACGGCGGTCGAGAGCTTCTTCCAGCTCGACATAGCACTTCCCGCCGAGAGTGGCCTTCACGCGATCGGCGCTCGCGCGTTGGTGCGCTTCGAGCACGAGCGCCGGCCGCTCGCCCCGCTGCTCTTCGACGCGGTGCGCCGACTCTTCCTCGGGAGGCTGGGTGTCTAGCGGCGCGCTGAAGTCCGGAATCGCGCTCGGCAGCTACCCCGAGCGGGACGCGGTGCGCGCGAGCTGGCTCGATCGGATCGCGCTGCGCTGGAACAGCGGCCGCCCGGTGGCTTCTCTCGGTGCGCTCGCGCGCGAGGCGGAGGGGGTCGAGCGGCGCCGCGCGCAGCTCGCCGCGCTCGGCGCCAACGCGCTCGCCGAAGCCACCCGCGACGTGCGCCGCCGGCTGCGCAGCGAGGGCGTCGACGGGCCGGCCGGAGGCGAAGCCATAGCACTCGTGTGCGAGACCGCGCGGCGCGCGCTCGGCACGAGCCCGTTCTCGGTCCAGATCATCGGGGGCACTGCGATCCTGCGCGGAATGCTCGCCGAGATGGAGACCGGCGAGGGCAAGACGCTGACGGCGAGCTTGCCGGCCGCCACCGCGGCGCTGGCCGGGATCCCGACCCACGTCGTCACCGTGAACGACTACCTCGTCGCCCGCGACGCGGACTGGATGCGCCCGATCTACACGGCCCTGGGGCTCACGGTCGGCACGGTGCTCGACGCAGACCCCGATCCCGCGCGACGCCGAGCCGCCTATCACTGCGACGTCACCTACGCGACGAATAAGCAGCTCGCGTTCGACTACCTGAGGGATCGGCTGATCCGGCGCGACCGGCGCGCCCGGCTGCGCAACGAGCTGCGCGACGCGCTGGGCGGGAAGTACTCGGCCCCACTGATGCGCGGCCTGTGCTTTGCGATCGTGGACGAGGCCGACAGCGTGCTGGTGGACGAGGCGCGCACCCCGCTGATCCTGTCGCGGACCCCGGACACCGGCGACCTGACCGCCGTGTCGGTGCAGGCGCTTCGCGTCGCGCACGCGCTCGCGGCCGGGCGCGACTACACGGTGAACCCCGTCGAGCGGCGGATCGCGCTCTGCGACGAGGGCGCGGCGCGGGTCGGGGAGCTGTCCGCGGGCTTCGGCGGTGCATGGGCGAGCCGGCAGCGCCGGGAGGAGCTCGCGGTACTGGGCGTGTCGGCGCTGTGCCTGTACGCGCGCGACGATCAATACGTCGTGCGCGACGGAAAGGTCCAGATCGTCGATCCGAACACCGGCCGAGCGATGCCGGATCGATCGTGGGAGGCCGGCCTGCATCAGATGATCGAGGCGAAGGAAGGCTGCGAGGTGACGGGGCAGCGCGAGACCCTCGCGCGCATCAGCTTCCAGCAGTTCTACCGGCGCTACCTGCGGCTCGGCGGCATGACGGGGACCGCGAGAGAAGTGGCCGCGGAGCTGCGACGCGTCTACCGCCTGCCCTCGCTGCGGATCCCGACGCGCCTGCCTTCCGCGCGGCGCCGCCATGGCGAGCGCGTGCTCGCCACGGCGGAGGAGAAGTGGGTTGCGGTGGTCGCGCGCGCCGCGGAGTTGACGGCCGGTGGCCGGCCGACGCTGATCGGCACCGCGTCCGTCGCGGCTTCCGAGGATCTGTCGCGCCGGCTGCAGCAACGCGGGCTCGCCCATCGCGTGCTGAATGCGCGCCAGGACGCTGAGGAGGCACAGATCGTCGCGCAGGCCGGGGAGCGCGGTCGCATCACGGTCGCCACCGCGATGGCGGGACGTGGAACCGACATTCGCCTGGGTGAGGGTGTGAAGGAGCGGGGCGGTCTGCACGTGATCGCCACCGCCCGCGCCGAGGCCCGCCGCATCGATCGGCAGCTCTTCGGTCGCTGCGGCCGTCAGGGTGATCCGGGCTCCTACGAGCGGATCACTTCGCTGGCCGACGACGGGGTCGCGACCCACGGTCCCGCGTGGCTTCGCCGCTGCGCGCGGTGGCTCCTGACTCGCAGGCCGGTCCTCGGGGAGCGTCTTGCGATTCTCGCCAGCGCGGTGGCGCAGCGGGCCTCCGAGCACCGGCACGCGCGGATGCGCCGCGAGCTGCTCGAACACGAGGAGCGCCTGGAAGCGCTGCTCGCGCTGTCGGGGCCGTCGGAGTAGCGACGCCCGAAGACCGATCCGAGTCTGTGGGCGTGGGAGTGACCGGGAGGGAGCGCCCGTGGCCGTTCCGCCTGGTAGACATATTGATGCATAGATCGTATGTTTCGATGCGATGCGCACCACGATTCGCCTGGATGACGATCTTCTCGCCCGGGCGCGGATGCTCGCCGCGCGAACGGGCCGCACGCTCACCGCGGTGATCGAGGACGCGCTGCGCGCCGCGTTGGCGCAGGGTCGCGCGAGCCGCAAGCGCGAGTCCATCGAGCTGCCCACCTTCGGTTCCGGCGGCGTGCTGCCGGGCGTCGACCTCGACGATTCAGCGGCGCTGCTGGAGAAAGATGGGGACGAGGCTATGCGCGCTTCGCCGGGCTCCGCTGGCGACACCCGCTCGCGGAGTCGACCTGAGCTGAAACCGATCTACACCCGCACGGCCGCGGCGGCGGCCTCGAACTCGGGGCTCCCACACACCACGACCCGGTTCCGGCCGGTCCGCTTGGCGGCGTAGAGCGCCTCGTCCGCCTGTCCGACCAGCTCCGCGGCCGTCTCGGCGCCAGAGACGAGGTTCGCGACGCCGAAGCTGGCCGTGACCGGAACCCGCGCGAAGCCCGGGCCCTCGATTTGCCGCCGCAGCGCCTCGGCAAAGTCCCGCGCGCGCAGGGCGACATCGCCCTCGAGCAGAACGCAGAACTCCTCCCCGCCGTAGCGGCACACGGCTCGGCTCGAGCCCGCCATCGAGCGCAGCACCTCCGCGACGCGCGCGATCACCTCGTCGCCGGTCGCGTGGCCGAATTCGTCGTTGATGCGCTTGAAGTGGTCGATGTCGCACATCACGAAGCAGAGCGGAGCTCGCGCAGCGCGCGCCGCTCGGACCGCGGCGGCGGCGGCCTCGTAGAAGGAGCGCCGGTTCGCGACGCCGGTGAGCGGGTCCGTGGTCGCCAGAATCTGGAGCTCGTCGTTCTGGAGGCGCACTTCGTCGCGCGACTTCTCGAGCTCGGTCAGCGCCCGCTGAAGCTGGTTGCTCTTGTACTCGAGCTCGGTCACGTCGTCGAGCGTGACGATCGCGCCCTTGGCGCGCCCCCAGCCGTCGAGCACCGGCGAGCTGTTCACCACCAGCGTCGCGACTCGCCCTTCCTCTCCCAATAGGCGCAGCGCGGTGCCGCGCACCGCCCCCGCGCTGCGGATCGCCTGCGTCCATGGGAACTCGAGCGGGCGTTCCTCGGAGTCCTTGAGGCGCCAGTCGAGCGAGGCCGGCTTTACGCCGAGCAGCGACCGCTCGCCCCGCCCGATCCGCGCGGCGAATGCGGCGTTGGAGAGCACGATCTCCTCCTGCATATCGAGGATCAGCACGCCCTCGGCCATCACGTCCAGCGCCGCCTGCACGCGGGCCGGGATCACCGAGGACGGGTCGAGATGGCGCAGCGTGCGCATCATGTACAGCGCAAACGCGACGAAGCAGGTGACGCCGAGCGCCGCGAGCAGACGCGCCAGCGGGCTGGTCAACAGCGCAGCGAGCGGGCCTCCCGTGCCGATCTCTTCGAAGCGCAGCTCGAGCGTCGCCCACAGCTCGCCGCGCTGGAAGATCGGAACCTGGACGTGGTCGGGTGTGGACTGCTCCGCATCGGCGGGCTGCCACAGCTCCCGATGCTCCGGGGTGCTGACGAGCAGCCGGCCGTTCGGCCCCCGCAAGCCGCCCGACAGGAGCTTTGGATCGTTCCGGCGGGCGGCCTGCAGCAGCCCGCGCATCGCGTTCAGGTTGGCCAGCGACGGGCTGGCCGATATCTGGGTGGCGACCAGCTCCGCCAACCGGGTGCGCTCGGCGATCTGCTGGTCGCCCGCCTGCGGGAGCAGCCCGACGAGGTCGAGCAAGAGAACGATCGAGAGCATCAGCGCGACGAGCCCGCCGCTGATCCGGAACAGCAGTCCGAGGCGCCCCATCGCGTCTATTCGCTCAGGAAGCGCGCCTGGCAGTGAAGGCCGCTCGGCACCGCATGCTCCGGATTCGGGAGCTCGAGGCGCACCGAGAAGGTTCCGCTCGCCGGGTCGACCACGCGATCGACCATAACCACCTCGGCGGTGTGCACTTGATCGCCTGGCACCTCGGGCGTCACCGCCGCGCGCATCCCGACCTCGACGTGCCCGAACTCGGACGCGGGAAGCAGCGTCTCGACCCACAGCGGGTCGATGCGCGCGATGCGCAGGATCGTCTCTTCGTCGACGACTTCGCCCGGCGACAAGAGCCGCTCGACGACGACGCCCGGGATCGGCGTGCGGATCGTGCGGCGCTCGAGGGCCGCTCGCGCCTGCTCGAGCTCGAGCGCCGCGAGATGCCGGTCCTCGCGCGCGCGCCCGAGCTCTGCGTCGGCGACCCGAGCCTGCGTCTCGACCTCCTGGCGAAGGTCGAGCGATACGGCCTTCCCGTCGAACAGATGCTGTGCGCGCGCCTTGCGCTGGTTCTCGAGCTCTGCGCTCGCGAGGCGCGAGCGCAGCGAGCCGTCGGCCGCGGCGCGCGCCTTCGCGACGTCCAGCGCCGCTACCTCGACCGTGGACTCGAGCTGGGCGACCACCTGATCCTGCTCGACCAGCTCGGCGCGCTCGACCTGGATCCGTTCGATGCGCCCGGTGATCGGGCTGCCGATCGACACCGTGTCGGAGGGCTCGAGGATGCACTCGTAGCTCCCGGCATTGGCGCCGCCCGGATCGCTCGGCGCGGGCTGCTCCTCGAACCAGTCGCCGTCGGTCGCCGCGGGAGCCCGGTCCGCGGAAGTCGCTGTTTCCGGGGCGATGGCCGCGGGCGCCGCGGCGGCCTCCGCCGTCGGGGACGGGTCCTGCCGCAGGAGCGCCAGGCCCGGCGCCAGCAAGAGACTCATGCCGAGCGCGATGGCGACCGCCCGGATCCGGCGATCCTCCAACCCGTGCAGCGCGCGGTCGCGCCAGCCGGCGAGCGTGGGCCAGACCGACCGCGCGGCGACCGCGTTGACCCGGTGCGCCCGGTCGCGCAACAGGGCGAGCGTCGACCGGATCCACGCCGGCATGCGTTCATTTCCGCGCACACGAGCCCCTTTCCATCGCCGCCGTCTTCGGACCCTCGACCGGCCGACTTGAGGCGGGCTGCCTCGAGAATCCCCGATTGCGGATCAAGACCGGGGCTCCGCAGGTCGAATGAGGTGAACGGGAGTCGTCCGCCCGATGCAATGGCGCCTACAGACGAGCTTGGCCGCCAAGTTCGACCTCGTCCTGCTCGCGGCGGTCTCGCTGACGATCGCGGGGATGCTCGCGTTCCTGCTCTGGCACGCGGAGCACGCGGCCGGCGACCTCTTGCTCGAGCGGGGCCGCGCGCTCGCCGCTCCGGTCGCCGGGGATCCGCTCGCCCTCTACCGGAAGGACACAGCGCAGCTCGCCCGACTCGCACGTCAGATCAGCGGCGAACGCGACGTCGCCTACGTGCGGATCCTCGCAGCGAACGGCGAAGCGCTTGCCGGTCGACTCGTTCGCCCGCTCGAGATTCCGAGGCCGGTGCTCGACGCGCGCCGCACCGGATCGACCCACCCGGTCTCCTTCCGCGACGCGAGCGATGGCGCGGAGTACGTCGACCTCGTGGTTGCGATCGAGGCTCGCGACGAATGGTTGCGCTCGCTGCCGACCGGCGAGCGCGTCGGCCGCGTGCTCGGATCGGTCCAGGTCGGCCTCGACGCCGCCGGGCCCCGTGCGACCACCGAAGCACTGCGAAACGAGGCGATCGCGTACGGGGGGTTGATCGGCGTGGCGCTCAGCGCGGCGGCGATCTGGATGCACCGCCGCCTGACACGACCGATCGCCCACCTCGCCGCGCTCTCGCGCGACATCGCAGGCGGCGACTTCGACCAGACGGTGCAGATCCACGGTCGCGACGAAGTGGGGGAGCTGGCGGGCGCGCTCGACGTGATGCTGGAGCGCCTGCGCGACTACCGCACCCAGGTCGAGGGCCATCAGCGCAATCTCGAGACGCAGGTGCGCGACCGGACCGTGGATCTGGAGCGGCGGACCGAGGAAGCCGTCGAGCTCGCGCGCCTCGCGGAGGAAGCGAATCGCGCGAAATCCCAGTTCCTCGCCAACATGAGCCATGAGATCCGCACGCCGATGAACGGAGTGATGGGCATGGCGGATCTCTTGCTCGAGACGTCGCTCTCCGACCGTCAGCGCAAGTTCACCCGCACCATCCACCAGTCCGCCCACGCTCTGCTCGGCGTGATCAACGACGTGCTCGACTTCTCGAAGGGCGGGGTCGGCAAGCTGACGCTCGATCCCCGCCCATTTGATCTGCGGGAGCTGGTCCTCGACGTGGCGGATTTGTTCACCGAGCCCGCCGAGCGCAAGGGCCTCGAGCTCACGGGCTCGGTAGCCGACGACGCTCCGCAGGTGGTGCTCGCCGACCCCGCGCGCGTGCGGCAGGTGCTGACGAACCTGGTCAGCAACGCGGTCAAGTTCACCGAGCGCGGCCGCGTCGGGATCCACGCGGCGCGCCTGGGCCCGCCCCCGAGCGGTCTCGCCGCCGAGCGCTGCGAGATCGAGCTCTCCGTTTCCGACACGGGAGCGGGCATCGCCGCGGAAGCGCAGCAGCGCATCTTCGATGCGTTCACGCAGATCGACGGCACGATGACGCGCCGCCACGGGGGTACCGGTCTCGGCCTCGCGATCTGCCGGCAGCTCGTGGAGCTGATGGGAGGTGGGCTCTCGCTCGAGAGTCAGCAGGGCGCTGGAGCGATCTTCCGCGTGCGGCTGCCGGTCGAGGTGGTCACCGGCGCGGTGCCGGCCGCGATCGCCGAGCGGGCTGACCCTGCGCCGGCGCAGACGGACGGACGGCCCGCCGCGCACCGGCGCGTGCTGCTGGCCGAGGACAACGAGGTCAACCAGGACGTGGCGCTCGAGATCCTGGAGTCGCTCGGCTGCTCCGTCACGCTAGTCGACAACGGGCGGCGCGCGCTGGAGCGCCTGGCCGTTGACCGCTTCGATCTCGTGTTCATGGACTGTCAGATGCCCGAGCTGGACGGGCTGGCGGCGACGCGCGAGATCCGCGCGATGCAGCGGGTCTCGGCCGGCGGCGAGCCGGTTCCGATCGTCGCGCTCACCGCCCACGCGCTCCAGCACGACCGCGAGCAGTGCCTGGCGGCCGGCATGAACGACTACGTCTCGAAGCCGTTCGGCCGCGAGGAAATCGCCGCGATGCTCGAACGCTGGGCTCCGCGGGCAGCGAGCCCGGGCGCAGTCCGTGGCGAGTCTGCTCCGTCGACCCGGCTGGACGAGAAAGTCCTCGATCGGATGCGGAACCTCTCGGCCGCGAGATCCGGCGACGACTTCGTGCGCCGCGTGTTCGGGAAGTTCGACGCGTCGTCGAGCAAGCTGCTCGCCCAGCTCGAGACCGCCCTTGCCGACGGCGATGCCGCCGGTCTCACCCAGACCGCGCACACCTTGAAGTCGAGCAGCGCCCAGCTCGGGGCACGCGCGCTCGCGAGCCTGTGCGCGGAGCTCGAGAAGTCAGCGCGCGAGAATCCCCGCGACGACTACGAGGGGCTCGTCGAGTCGATCGGGGTCGAGCTCGCCGCGGTGAAACGCGAGCTCGTGCTGCGCTACGGCGAGGCGCCTCTTGGCTGAGCGCGCACCCGACCTGCGCCCGCCGCGCGCGCTGATCGTCGACGACGACCCGGTGATCCGCCTGCTCGCCGGTCAGGCGCTCGAAGGCGTGGGCTTTGCGATCGACGAGGCCGAGAGCGGGCGCCTCGCACTCGAGCAGGCACGCGCGGCGCCGCCCGACCTGGTGGTGCTCGACCTGGTCATGCCGGGCCTCGATGGCTTCGAGACCTGCGTGAAGCTGCGTGCGCTGCCCGAGATGCAAGAGGTTCCGATTCTGGTGACCACGGGCCTGACCGACGCCGCGACGATCGATCGCGCCTACGAGACGGGGGCCTCCGAGTTCATCAACAAGCCGATCGACTGGCTGCTCTTCCAGCATCGCGTGCGCTTCCTGATGCGCGCACACGGCGCCTTTCGGGACCTCTCCCGCACGCTGGGCGACCTCGTGGAGAGCCGCCAGCGCCTCGCGAGCGCGCACCGCACCGCGCGGATCGGCCACTACGACCTCGATGTGGCGAGCGGGGAGATGTTGTGGAGCGAGGAGCTGCACCTGCTGCTGGCGCTTTCCGCCACGCGCGAGCCGCCTGGCCTGGCTCACTTCCTCGCTCTCGTTCACCCCCAGGACCGCGCAGCGCTCGAGAAGACGATGCAGGAGCCGATCGAGAGCGGCGGATGGACGCTCGAGCACCGCATGATCACCGGCACGGGTGGGGAGCTCGTCGTCTGCCACCAGAGTCAACCGAGCTATGGCCTCGATCGCCCCGGCCGCATCGAAGGCACGATCCAGGACGTCACCGAGCAGCGGCGCTCCGAGGAGCGGATTCGCTTCCTGGCCTACTACGACCCGCTGACGCAGCTTCCGAACCGGAACCACCTGCGCGAGCGGCTGCAGCGAGCGCTCGATCGAGCGCGACACAGGGGCGAGACGGTGGCGCTGCTCTGCTTGGATCTGAATCGCTTCCACCGCGTCAACGACACGCTCGGCCAGACGATGGGCGACGAGCTGTTGCGGCAGACCGCGATCCGGCTGCGCGACTGCGTGCGGGCGACCGATTTCCTCGGTCGCCCGAGCGAGGAGGAAGCCTCGGACCTCTCGCGACTGGGGGGCGACGACTTCACGGTGCTGCTCGCCGACGTCGGATCCGAGCAGGATGCGCTCGCGGCCGCGCGCCGGCTGCTGCGCGCGTTCGAAGCGCCGTTCGAGGTTCATGGGCGGAGCATCCCGATGGACGCAAGCGTCGGGATCGCGATCTCCGGTGCGCCGGGCTGTGACGCCGAGGCCTTGCTGCGATGGGCGAATCTCGCAACGACCCGGGCGAAGCGCGGTGAGGGCGGCGGTGTGTGCGTGTACGAGAGCGCAATGAACGCCGCGGCGGAGCAGCGTTTCGAGCTCGAGAACGCGCTGCGGCTCGCGCTCGAGCGCGGCGAATTCGCGGTGTCGTACCAGCCGCTGGTCGACGCGCGCGACGCGCGCATCCGCGCCGTCGAGGCGCTGCTGCGCTGGCGCCATCCGGTCCACGGCGAGCTTTCGCCGTCCCAGTTCGTGCCGGTGGCCGAGAATCTGGGCCTGATCGGGCCGATCGGCGAGTGGGTGCTCGACGAGGCGTGCCGCCAGGCTCGAGCCTGGCGCGAAGGGTGTGGTCCGGACCTCCGGCTCTGCGTCAACGTCTCGGGCCTCTCGTTCGACCGGGGACTGGTGGAGTCGGTCACCGGCGCGCTCGCCCGTCACGGACTGCCGCCCGAGGCACTGGAGCTCGAGCTGACCGAGAGCGCGCTGTTCGACGAGACCGCGCGCACCGCCGAGACGATGCGCCAGCTGCGGGAGATCGGAGTGGGCGTCGCGCTGGACGACTTCGGCACCGGCTACTCGTCCCTGTCGCGAATCGCCCTGCTGCCGATCTCAAGCATCAAGATCGACCGCGCCTTCGTCTCCCAGATCGGCGGCTCCGGCTCTGCCGTGATCGGCGCGATGATCTCGCTCGCGCGGCATCTCCGCGTCAGCGTCGTGGCCGAGGGCGTCGAGACTCCGGAGCAGGAGGCGTTCCTTCGGGCCGAGGGCTGCACACTCCTGCAAGGCTTCCGCTACTCGCATCCCGTCGACGCACAGGCAATGGACGTGCTGCTGCGAAGCGACGAGCCCCTGCCCAGGGCGCCGCTGACTAACCCGTCCGGCGCAGGCGCAGCGCGAACGCGGCGCTCAGCACGGCCCCGACGAGGCTGATCCGCGCGCCGGCGGCAGGTCCGGCGTAGCCGGCCGTCAGATGGAGCCGACCGCCGACGAGGTCTTCGCCGCGGAACACGACCGTGAGGGTCTTTGGATCGCGCCGGAACGGAACGTCGAGTCGGGCCCCTTCCGGCACGCGTAGATGCAGCGCCACGTCGCCCGAGATGCCTGCCGGGTAGTCGAGGATGATCTGGTCGTGCCCCGTCACCCGGGCCCGCAGCGGGTGCGGAGTCGACAGCGGGATCCTCGCGTTCGCGGGTCCCGTCGGACCTCCCGGCGCCGGCGTGAGGCTCGAATAGCAGTTCGCGATCCAGTAGCCGGCGTCCAGCAGCGCAGTCTGATGGCCACCCTGCCGGAGCAGGAATGGCACCAGCGCGATCTGGCGCGGTGGATCGGCGGAAGCCCCGTCCCCCGCGTCGTCCACCGAGTAGCTCGCGAGGATTGCGTCGCGGGGCTCCGCGCGGATGTTCCAGACCAACAGCGCGCTCTGCGTCAGCACCGGAGCGATACAGCCCGCGGCGAACAAGAGCTGCACGCTCTTCGCGATCCGCGGCGCTCGAATCGCCGCGGCCAGCAGCGGAAAGCTCTGCGCGCAGAGGATCGCCACCCCGAACACGATCAGCGCCTGGTAGCGGTTGAAGCCGCGGATCCCATTCAGGATCGGAAGGTGCTCGAAGCCGCTCGCGAGACCGAGCGGGTTTGCGTTCCCGATCGACAGCGAAAAGCCGATCCCGATCAGCGCGGCGGCGAAGCCGCTGGCGAGCCGGTTCGGGGGCGGCGGTCTGCGCGCGACGTCGGATGCAGAGCCTTTGCGCTGGCGCGCGACGAGCGCGGCGGCCGCCAGCAACGTGCCGATCGCCAGCGCCCACGGAACCGGTCCGACGAACGCGTTGTAGCCCCAGCTCGCGAGCTGGTAATGGGGTCGCAGGGGCCCCGGGGTGAAATAGTCGGGGATCAGCACGAGGGTATTCGAAAGCACGTCCATCACCGAGTAGGACTCACGGAACACGTTGGCTCGGGGCTGGTCGAGCTGCCAGCGAATCACCGGCCAGAGCTTGTACGCGGCGAGCAGCATGCCGAGCGCGTGCGCGCCGACGAGCACCCGGCCGATTCGCAGCGCCGGCGCGATCCCGTGGCTCCGCGCCGCGGAGCCGAGCCGCAGCAGCAACCACAGCGCGAAGGCCGGATAGAAGTGGAGAAGCGCGTGCGGCAGTGCTGAGCTGATGAACAGGAACGAGACCAGCGTCGCCAGTGCAGCGGGCCGCAACAGCCGGCGCCCACCCAGGCCGCACTCGATCCCGCGCTCGAAGCACAGGATCAGCACGAGAACCCCGTGATAGAAGACATAGCTGGCGTGACCGGCGTTGAAGCGCGCCGCGAAGAAGCCGCTGAACACGAAGACGCAGGCGCCCACCGTCGACCCCAACGCGCTCTGCGACCAGCGGAACAGCAGACCGCGCAGCGCGGCGAAGCCTACCAGCGTCATGCCGAGCCAGAGCGCGAAGAGCGCGTGGTTGGGCGGCAGCAGATAGGCGAGCAGGCTCGGCCAGGTCCACGCCCAGCTCTGAGGGTCGGCGAGCTCGGGATGCCCGCCGCAGAACATGAAGTTCCAGGTCGGCACGGTGCCGTGCTCGAAGAGGTACAGGCGCAGCGACGCGATCATGCTGGCGAACCAATCCCAGTCGGCCCACAGCGTCAGATCCGACAGCGACTCCTGTGACTCCCAGACGCGGGCTGCACCGGGCACGTACGCTCCCCCCTTACGCCCCGACGACCGAGTCGTCCCGCAGTGCGATGAACAGCAGATCGCCGACGTCGAGATAGACCGGGAAGGCGAGGAGTCGGCGCCATGAAGTGTTGCGGGCGACACGCCCTGCCCCGGGCAGCGCGGAGACACGGCGCGCGCCGGGGATCTGGCGCAGCAGCTCGTCGACACCCCAACAATGACCGATGCTCCCGGTGTGGAGCGGCGCGAACCCGCTCGCGCGGGCCAGGCGCGCCAGCGTGCTCGGTGCGAAGTATTGAATGTGCTCGGTCGGGGTATAGTGCGGCCAGAGGCGGCCGAGCAGCCGCGCGAGGGTGGAGTCCACGTTCGGTGTCACGACGACCAGCGCGCCACCCGGCCGCAGGATCTGCGCGGTCCGGACCAACGCCGCGCGCGGATCCTCCAGGTGCTCGAGCGAATCCGCGAAGCAGACCAGGTCGAAGCGGC
>Ga0184637_10000817_pt1 | contig 22140 bp, 18 predicted proteins | sample PLM3_127_b2_FD_133143 | JGI IMG/M metagenome (GOLD analysis project Ga0184637, IMG submission 133143) | Groundwater sediment microbial communities from an aquifer in East River, Colorado, USA - PLM3_127_b2 | ecosystem: Environmental > Terrestrial > Soil > Riparian zone | place: USA: East River... | reverse complement strand
TCGCTCTGGAGCGCGTCGTCGTTCGTGCCCTCGAGAAAGACCGGGAACGGCGGTTCGGCTTTGCGTCCGAGTTCGCGAAGGCGCTGAGGGAGCAGGCAATCCGTCCGATGGCTCGGACCCAACGCGGGAAAATCGCTGCGCTCGGCGTTGCCGCGGTCCTCGTGGTGGCTTCCGCGGCATGGTTTTTCCAACATTCGAGCAAGGTTCGCTGGGCAAGAGAGCAAGCCCTACCCGAGATCCTCCGCCTCGTTGGCGAAGGAGACTACTGGGCGGCCTATGCTCTGGCGGTCGATGCGGAGCGCTACATTCCGACCGATCCCATTCTCGTGAAGTCGATGCCCGAGATTTCCACTCATGTATCCATCGAGACGACCCCTCCAGGCGCCGATGTCTACTTCAAGCGCTACGAGGCGGTGGACGGCGACTGGGAGCACCTCGGCCGGACGCCTATCGCGCGAAAGAGAATCCCCCGCGGATACTTTCGGTGGAAGGCGGAAAAGCCGGGTTTCGATATCCTGGAACTCGCACGCAGCGGTGGCACCTATTCGTTCTTCCTTTTTGGCGACGACATCACCCTGAGATGGACGCTTTCCGAAGCAGGGGCCGCTCCGCCCGGAATGGTGAAGGTGCCAGGCGATACCTGGTTTCCGACGATATCCGGCCTCGAGCACCTGCCCGAAGTCGAGCTGGGCGATAACTGGGTCGATCGCTACGAGGTCACCAACAAGAAATTCAAGGAGTTCGTGGACAGCGGTGGCTATCAGAAGGGAGAGTACTGGAAGCAGCCATTCCTCAAAAAGGAGGGCGAGGTCTCCTGGGAAACGGCGATGAAAGAGTTTCGTGACGCGACCGGAAGACCAGGTCCATCGACCTGGGAGCTCGGGAATTATCCCGAGGGGAAGGGCGACTATCCCGTGAGCGGTGTGAGCTGGTACGAGGCGGCCGCCTACGCCGAGTTCGCAGGGAAGGCGCTGCCGACGGTCTATCACTGGAGCAGGGCCGCCGGGACCCCTGCCAGCGGTTATGTGGTGCCGCTTTCCAATATTCGACGGCCGGAGCCAAGGAACGCAAGCGGTTGGAAGCTGGCGAGGCATGAGCTCGTTTGGGGCCTACGACGTGGCCGGGAACGTCAAGGAGTGGTGCTCGAACGAAGGAAGGGACGGGAAGCGATACATCCTGGGGGGGGCCTGGAACGAAACATCTTACATGTTCCTCGACCAGGATGCTCAGTCCCCCTGGAATCGGCTTTCCACGTATGGGTTCCGATGCGTGAAGTACTCATCGTCTCCGCCGCCAGCCACAGCCACGGGTCCACTCCTCGACGCATTCCGGGACTACTCCAGGGAGAAGCCGGTCTCCGGCGACGTGTTCGCGATCTATAGGAGACTCTATACCTACGACAAGACGCCTTTGAACGCTGCGATCGAATCCGCGGACGAGACCCAGGAGAGTTGGAGGAGAGAAAAAATCACTTTCGATGCGCCCTATGGCCAGGAACGCGTCACGTCGTATCTGTTTATTCCCAAGAAGGGTAAGCCGCCCTACCACACGGTCCTCTACTTTCCCGGCTCCGGCGTCATTGGGCTCCAGTCCTTTCAGAACGAGAGCAACTGGGCTTACAACTTTCTGGTCGAGAGCGGCCGGGCGGTCATGTTCCCGATCTACAAGGGGACTTTTGAGCGCAGCGACGATCTCAAATCCGACTCCCCGGCGGAAACCAGTCTCTACCGGGATCATCTCCTCATTTGGGCGAAAGAGCTCGGAAGGTCCATCGACTATCTGGAGACGCGTGACGACATCGACACCGATAAGCTCGCCTACTACGGCGTCAGTTGGGGAGGTTCCCTGATCCAGCTTCCGGCGGTGGAGGATCGGCTCAAGGTGAACGTGCTGGTGGGGAGCGGCTTCTATTTCACGAAAGCGTTTCCCGAAGTGGATCAGATCAACTTCGTCCCTCGGGTGATGGCTCCAGTGCTGATCGTGAACGGTCGGTCCGATTTCTTTTGTCCGGTCGAGACCTGCCTCAAGCCCTTCTACGACCTGCTGGGTACGCCGGAAAAGGACAGGCGTCTCGTGATCACCGATTCCGGACACGTACCGCCACGCAACGAGCTCATCAAGGAAACTCTGGACTGGCTCGATCGCTACCTCGGTCCAGTGCAGTAAGCGCAAAGGAGCAAGGGCGCTGTCTCACGTTTCTTCGAGCTTGTCCGCCAGCTCCACGAACCGATCGATGAACTCATCGATCTTGTCCGCCATCTCGGGATCGATCGTCACGAACTCGCAGCCGAGTCCCGACCGAAGCTGTGGCGGCGAGTTGTCCACGTCGTGCGTGCGCCAGCGCACGACGACGAGGGCGTCGACCTGGCCGAGCTGGAAAGGGAGGAAGAAGCGAAGGCGGAACTCCTCCCCCATCTGGAAGTCTTCCTTGGTGGAGAGGAACACGCCTCCCCGGCTCAGGTTCAGCACGTAACCCTGGCCGACGCGCTCGCTCTTCTTGTAGACGGCGCCGATGGTGAGCGGGCTCACCCGGATCATTCGTTCGATCTGCTTGGCTCCGGCGAACGCGCCCTCCTCCGAGGTTTCGTCACTCATGGCTCACCATCTCACGCGTGAGTGTTCGGGGCGTCCTGGGAATCGCCCGCCGACTCGCCCACGAGACCGGAGCTCGCTCCGCTCAGCTTCCGCTGGAGCAGCTTGTTCTCCAGCGCCATCCCTGCCTGGGCGATGAAGAGCTCCAGTCCTCCGAGGTCAGAAAGAGCCCGTCCGCTCGGGGCGTTGTCACCGTAAAGAAGGAGCAGGGTCGCTCGGTTGTACAGAAGCGGTATCAAAACCGCTTCCGTTGCGAGACCTCGCCCGATGACCTGAAACATCGGCGATTCGAGAGGCGCCAGATCGCTCGACATGCGGTAGGCCGATCCCCGCCGCACGGCTTCGGCGAACGCCGGGTTTTGGCCGATCTCGACCGACATCCGTTGCGCCGTCTCGCAAGACTCTCTCGCGGAGCGTCCCACTCCGAAGGCAGCGAGACCCCTGGCGGCATCGCCCTTCACCACGAACAGGACCCCACGCTCCAGAAACTTCGCCGCCACCTCCATCACCAGACGGGAAACGTCCGTCGAGCCTCCGGGCTCGACGAGCTTCTTCGTCATCGACGCCACAAAGTCCATACGGCCGGAATCGGGAGCCGGCACCGGCTCGGCCGCGCGCCCGTTTCCCGCCGGGGAACGATCTTCTCGAAGCTTCGAAAGCTGCTCCGAGATCGTCGAAGCGAAATCACGGAGCTCCCGGACGTAGAGCTCGGCGTCGATCTTGCTCAGGGTCGGCTTGTAGACGAGGCGGCGGATGCCGAGCTCCTTGGCCCTCAGCTTCGCCTTCTCCGAAAGCGTCTCGGTCATCAGGAGCACCGGAATTTCCGGATGGTTTCTCCGGACACGGCGGATGAGCTCGAAGCCTCCGAAGAAGCTGCGCTCGGTCGAGGTCGGCATCTTGAGGTCGACCACCACCATCACCCGCTCCCCCGCCACCGCGCGCTCCTGCACCATGGCGGCGCCGGTGGCCGGGTTCGACGCGCTGAACACTCGATAGCCTCTTTTCGCGAGCTCCTCGCTCACGACCTCACGCACTGGCGCCTCGTCGTCCACGATCACGACGGTGATGCGATTCTGGGGAGCCTTGTCGAGAGCGTACTCGGACTTCACGGCGCGGGTTGCGCCCGGCGCGGAAGGCGGCGTTCTCGCCAGAGGAGGAGCGGGCGACGCCGCGACCGGCGGCGGCAGGACGTGCTGTTCGCGGGCAGCCGCCGGCGCGGGCTCCAAGGGCAGGTCGCCCTGAAACGCCAGCTCGAGGAGCGACGTGGCCTCGCGCCTCTCGTTGTCGATCTCGACCGCGAGGTCGAGGAGAAGCTCCTGGGCGTCGATCCCGTCGGGCAGGAGGAACGGCTGGATGCGGATGCCCCCGAACTCCTCCGACGTCGGGTCGGCGAGCTCGAATTGGAAGTGTCCTTCCCTCAGGCTTCCGAGCTCGCGAAGGGAGACCTCGATTTGCTCGCGGATGAGCGCGACCGTCACTCTCTCCGGGTGGCGCACCAGCTCTTCCAGGCTCTCGAGCGTCGACCAGGAGTAGGAAAAGAGGACCCGGCCCTCACGGAGCACGACCGCGCCGCGGCCCTTCGTCGCGGCGATCCGGAGAAAGCCGCTCTTGCGCGAGAACGCGATGATCTGCAGCATGTCCAGGAGCGGCAGATCTTCGAGGCGGCCTTTGAGTCCCATGGGTGATGAACCGGCGCTGCGCCCGGAGGGCGGTCCGTCAGTCGAGAAGCTCCTTCACCAGGCTGACGAGCTTCGGCCCGGAGATCGGCTTGGTGAGATAGGCGTTCGCGCCCTGGGCCATGCCCCTGTCACGCGCCTCTTCCTCGCCTTGCGTGGTGATGACGATGATGGGAAGCTTCGGCTCCCGGTGCTGGGACCGGATATAGGAGATCAGATCGAGCCCGTTCATCTGGGGCATGTTGATGTCGGTGAGGACGCAATCGACGGGCTCGACGCTCAGCTTGTCCACCGCCTCGCGGCCGTTCGAGACCTCGACGATGCGGTAGACCCCCTCTTTCTTGAGGGTGAGCGAGATGAGCATCCTCGTCGTCGCCGAATCGTCGACGACCAGAAGGTTCTTAGTAGACATGAGGTTCTCCCTAATTCCTTACCGCGATTTCATGAGGTGCATGAAACCCTCGATGGTCTTCAGTTTTCGGTCCATGGTGCTGTGAAGGCGCGCCGAGACGAGGGCGCTCGCCGCGTGCGCCGCAACCAGCTCGAGAATCTGGTGGTCGATGGGCGAGAAGCTCGGCTTGTGGCCCAGGAGGCGATAGATCACCACCACCCCCACCGTCTGCCCGCCGAGCTTCAGCGGGAGGGTGGCGATCGGGAGGTGGGCGTTCTTCTCCGCCTCGCTCTGGGGGACGAAGTAGAAGGGCTCTCCGGTGCGAGCCACGTCGCCGATGATGCCTTCGCCCACCGGAAGCGTTTCCTTGGGGAGCCGCTCCCTTATTCCCTCTCCCGCGAGCACGTGGAGGTTCTTCTTCTCCCGGTCGAACACCAGGAGTCCGAACTCCTCCGCGCCCACCATCTCCACCAGGATCTCGGTGATGATCGTCTTTACCTCTTCGAGGTTGAAGGTGGCGTGAAGCCTCTGGCTCGCCACGTACAGGTTCGTCAGCGCCTCGTTTTGCTCCTGGATCTCGACGTACATGTTCGCGAACTCGCGGTTCTCCTTCTCCAGCTGCTCGAGCCGCGACCGGAGCTCCGAAAGAGCGGTAATGAGGGCCTTCTCCCCTCCGCTCGCTTGCATCGCGAGCCCCATCTCGAGGTCCGCGACCTGACGCTCGAGCTCCCGAACCCGCTGCTGAAGCGGGGCTTCGTCGGCGGCTTTCGAGTTCGCTTGCTGTTCTCGGGACATGATCCTCTCCGTTACCGCGTCTCCATCGCCACGTTGACGATGACCTCGCCGCAGGACGTCGAGAGCGGCACCACCAGGGTCTCGAGCTCCGAGTTGGAGATGGTCACGTTGTCTCCGGCGATGAGCGTCGGGGGCGACACCCGGAGGTGGTGACCGCGGTCGTTCAAAACGGTGATCGCCCTTCCGGTCATCATGCTCGCGAGCTCCGAAAGCGTCTCCTTCGCCAGGGCTCCGAGGTCGGTCTGGGCTTCCTTGTTCATCTCGGTGGCGATTTTGAGCGCGGTCTCCCGGGACATGTCGAAGAGCACTCGCCCCTCGCCCTCCCCGGTCACGCCCACGATCGCCGTCACCCCGCGGCTCGACACCGGGGCCGGGGACAGCCGGATCTTTCCGGCGGCGATTCGTCCCGAGAGCACCTCTTCCAGGATCTCCCGCGCCGAGCTCACGAAGGGATTCACGAAGTCGTAACGCACTAACCTTCTCCCAGGACGAAGCTCACTACCGAGGCCACCTGACGGGGCTCGACCGGCTTGGTCAGAAAGTGCTTCGCGCCCGAATCCAGCGCGGCCTTGATCATTTCCTGATAGCCGTTCGAGCTCACCATGACGATCTTGGCCGACCTGTCGCGGTGGAGGATCCCCTGGACCGCTTCCACTCCTTCCATCTCGGGCATGGTGATGTCCATGAACACCACATCGGGCTTGAACTTCATGTACTGCTCGATCGCCTCGCGGCCGTTGGCGGCGGATCCCGCCTCCTCGCCTCCGACCGAGGTGAGGATGTTCTTCATGTTGCGGCGAGCGAACGCCGAGTCGTCGACCACGAGGAACCGGAAGCTCGGAAGCCCCGGCGGCTCGCTTTTCATGCGATCCATGAGGACCCTCCCTGAGGATAGTGACGGTCATCGAGAGCGTTCAGATAAGCGCCCATGTCCGAAAGCGAGAGAACCTTGTCCACCGCGCCTCTCTCGATGGCCGCGCGAGGCATCCCGTAGACCACGGAGGTGGCCTCGTCCTGGGCGAGCGTATGTCCACCCGCCGCGTGAATCGCGAGGAGTCCTTCGGCGCCGTCCTCTCCCATGCCGGTCATGATCATGCCGAGGGCTCGCGCGCCCACGTTCTTCGCCACCGATTGAAATAAAACGTCGGCCGAGGGTCTGTGACCGCGGACCGGCGGAGCGAAGGACAGGCGCACGAGGAGCTTCCCCGAGGCGCGCACGATCTCCATTTGCCTTCCCCCGGGTGCGATGAGAGCGACTCCCGAGGCCACGACGTCCCCATCCTCGGCCTCGCGCACTCCAATGGCCGCGAGCTTCGATAGCCGATCGGCGAACTGCCCGGTGAAGCCCTCGGGCATGTGCTGGACGATGAGAATCCCCGGGTGGTAGTCGCCCCGGATCTGGGCGAGGAGCAGTGAAAGGGCATTGGGGCCGCCGGTGGAGACGGCGATGGCGACGACTTCCGTCGCCGGAGCCTCTTTCACCGTGGGCGCGCGAAGGGCCCGAAGCTCGGGGGGCCGTAGTGCCGGTCTCCGGACTTTGGCCTTGGCCGCGGTGCGGATCTTCTGCGCCAGGTCGGAGCTCAGGCTGTCGAGAGGTGTGGTGAAGATGCGCTCGGGCTTGGTGACGAAATCGACGGCCCCCGCCGCCAGCCCTTCGAAGGTCGCCCGCGCTCCCTTGGAGGTATGGGCGGAGACGAGGATCACCGGGAGCTGGAAATCGTCGACGATTCTCTGGAGCGCGGTCCGACCGTTCATCCGCGGCATCTCCAGGTCGAGGGTCACGACGTCGGGCTTCGACCGCTCGAGCTTCTCGAGAGCAAAGACCCCGTCCATCGCCGTCGCTACCACCTCGATGTCGTCGTAGGGCTCGAGCATCTTCACCAGCACTTTCCTCATGAAGGCCGAATCGTCTACCACCAGTACTCGAATGGGTCTTTGCGTCAACGGAGCACCTCGACTCTCCGCGACAGGCTCACGTGCTTGTCGAGAAGACCTCGGGTGTGGAGGATCAAAACCACTCGTCCATCGCCGAGAATCGACGCTCCCGCGACCCCCGGGCTCCGAGCGAGCGGGTCCTCGATGGGCTTCACCACGAGCTCCTGCTCTCCCAGGAGCCCCTCTGCAATGAGCCCGACGCGGCGCTCCGCCTCCCCTACCAGGAGCACGAAGTCGCGTCCGCGCGCCGTCGCACTACTTTCCTCCAAGGCTTCCAAGGCCGCGGGAAATCCAAGAGCCTCCCGCAGGGATATCAGCGGCACCACCTGATCGCGCCAGTGGAGCACCCCGTGCCCGAGGATGCTGGTGGCGCGATCCCGCGGGAGGCGCACGATCTCGAGGACGCCGGTCAAGGGAATGGCGAACGCCTTTCCTGCGACCTCGACGAGGACCGCCCGGAGGATGGCGAGCGTCAGAGGTAGGCGGATGAGGAACCGGGTACCCTTGCCCGGCGCGGTCGAAAGCTCGATCACCCCTTTGAGGTTCTCGATCGACTCCCTCACCACGTCCATGCCAATGCCCCGACCCGAGATATCGGAGACCGTATCCCGCGTGCTGAACCCCGGCTGATAGATGGTGTTCAAGATGTCGGAGGGCGTCATCCCCTCGAGCTCGGAGGCCTCGATGAGGCCCAGGGCCAGAGCGCGCTCGCCCACCCGCGCCGCATCGATGCCGCGGCCGTCGTCCTCGACGACGACGTGGACGTGGTTGCCTTCGTAGAACGCGGCGAGCTTCAGCTTCCCCGCCGGAGGCTTTCCCGAAAGCTCCCGCTCCCGCGGGGTCTCGAGACCGTGGTCGATGGCGTTTCTGACGAGGTGCAGGAGCGGCTCTCCCAAGGCATCGACGATGCTCTTGTCGAGCTCGGTCAAGCCGCCCTGGATATCGAGATCCACTCTTCTCCCTCGGGAGAGCGCGAGGTCGCGTACCAGACGGGGGAACCGCCGGAACACGTGCTCCACCGGGACCATGCGGATCTTGAGCACCGCGGCCTGAAGCTCCGTCATGGTTCTCTCGAGGAAGCCGTTGGCGTCGCTCAGCCGGTCGGCGGCGGTGCCCTCCGCGTCCCCGCTCGAGAACTCGGACAGGGCCTGGGTCACCATCGATCTTCCGATGACGAGCTCGCCCACCAGGTTCATGATGCGATCGATCTTGCTGACTTCCACGCGCAGTTGGTCCGAAGCGGCGCTGGTCGAGCTTCCGGCGGTTTGAAGGAACGAGCCTTCCTCCTCGGGGTCGGCGGGCGCGGGCTCAGCCGCGGTTCGCGGTTTCAGCTTCTGCTCCCGGAGCATCACGCGGGAAGTGACTCCTGGCACCCGTGCCGCGCGGCGGATCTCGTCCTTTCCACTCGTCGCCTCGAGCTCGACGACCCATTGCGGCGCGGTTTCGATCTCGGGAGACTCCGGGTCCGGGCTGGCCCTCAGAATTCGCCCGAGCTTCGAAAGCCGCTGGCGCACCAGAAACGCCCCGGCAGAGCGCATCTGGCAGTCCTTCGCGAACCAAACCGTCAAAAGGTAGGGTCGACCCTGGGGGAGCGGCTCCGTCGCCAGTTCGTTGGTAGAAGCCTCGACCGAGGGCGCGAGTCTCTCGCAGAGGGACTCGATCGACGGGATCGGCTTCTGAGGCTCGGCGCAGTAGGCCTCGAGGAGCTCCGTCATCGCGTCGCCGCAGGCGAGCACCAGATCGATCGCCCCTCGTTCCAGAACTGGCCGGTCACGAAGCGCACGGAAGTAGTCCTCGACCCGGTGAGCGAGCTTCGCGAGGGCATCGAACCCGAGCGCCATCGAATCGCCCTTGATCGTGTGGACGGTTCTCTCTAGAGCGCGCAGGGCATCCTTCGAATCGCTCGAGGCCTCGAGCGCGAGACCCCGCTGGGAGAACTCCTCCAGCATCTCCCGAGTCTGGACGTAGAACGTCGTCTTGAGCGCGAGGAGCTCCTCCGGGGTCAAGTAAACCTCGTCGCTCATGCGGTGATCTTCCGGTAGGCGGTTCCCCGTCCGTGGTGCACGAACTTCAAGTCCTCGCTCTTTCCCTGGACCGACTCGGAATGCCCGAGGAAGAGATACCCTCCCGGCTTCAGGGCTCGGACCATTTTCGCCACCACGCGCTCCTGATCTTCCGGATCGAAATAGATGAGGACGTTCCGGCAGAAGGCCACGTCGAGGTCCCGGAGACCGTTCTCGTGCTTGAGATTGTGGAAATCGTAGATGACCAGGCGCTTCACCTCCTCGCGGATGCGGAAGCCCTCCGCCGATTTCGCGAAGTACTGGTTCTCGCGCTCCGAGTCCATGCCCCGAAGCTTCGCTTCGGGGTAGATTCCCTGGTCGGCCCGCTCGAGCGCGGTGAGCGACAGATCCGACGCGTAGATGCGAATTTCCCAGGCGCTTCTCGGGCTCAAGGACTCGAGCGCCGAGATGGCGATGGAGTACGGCTCCTCGCCGGTGGAGCAGCCGGCGCTCCAGATGCGGAAGTTGAAATCGCCGCGTTTTTTCTTCTCTTCCGCGAGCTCCGGGATCACCACCTCCTCGAGAAACTCGAACTGCGGCTGGTTGCGGAAAAACGCCGTCTCGTTGATGGTGAGGATGTCGAGGAGGCGCAGCAGCTCCTCCTCCTGCTCCCGCCCGCCTTCTTTGAGGTAGCGGTAGTACCGGTAAAAGCTTCCCATGCTCCTGGCGGTGAGACGCTTGCCGATGCGGGAGGAGAGAAACGCCCTCTTGTTGTCACCGAAGTAGAGCCCGCACTCGCGATGGATGAGATCGCGGAACAAGCGGAACTCGTCTTCGCTGATCTGGGAGTTCATCTCAGAGCTTTCGCCCGCGCGCCCTCCCCGGTCGCGAGGCTTCCGGCTTCGCCCGCGGCGAGAAGGTTTCCGGGGTTGAGGATGATCACCAGCCGGTCCTTCAGCTTTCCCACTCCCTCGAGGTAGTCATCGTGGGCGGAGCGTTTCAGCTCCTCGGGAGCGGCTTCGATCGACTCGGGGCTGAGCTTCAGCACCTCGGTCGCGGCGTCCACCAGGAACCCCACGGTGAAGCCGTCGAGGTCGACGACCAGAATCCGGCTGGCCCGATCGATCCTCGATTTTCCCAGGCCGAGCCGCTCGGCGAGATCGACGACGGAGATGATCTTTCCCCGCAGGTTGATGATTCCCAGGACGTACGCGGAAGCGCCCGGAACCGAGGTGATCTCCTGGGCCTTCACGATCTCACGCACCGTGAAGATGTCGACCCCGTAGGTCTCTCTGCCGACGCGGAAGCAAACGAGGTGGGCGGCTGAGGTCATATCGCGTTACCTTCCGGCAAAAGGAGCGGCCTTCTTGGGCTCGGTCGGGTTCGTGAATCTCCGCACCTCCCGGTCCTCGGCGCGGCTCACCCCGCCGTTGCCGCCGGTGGGAGGCGGGGAAGGCCGGGGCCCGTGCCCGTTCACGCCCACGTGGAACCGCGACGTCAGCTCGCGCATGAGCGACGCCTGCCGCGAGAGCTCCTCCGAGGAGGACGCGAGCTCTGACGCGCTCTCCGCGTTCTGCTGCACCATGACCCGGATCTGCTCGATGGAGTCCACCACCTGCTCGGTTCCGCTCGACTGCTCCTCGGTGGCGGCGCTGATCTCGTGGGTGAGCTCTCCGAGCCTCGAGGTCGCCTGCTCGATCTGCTGGGTCCCGGCGGACTGCTCCGCCGTGGCCTGACCAATCTCCCGGGAGCAGGACGAGACCTCGGTCACCGATTGTCCGATGTTCTGGAGATTCGATCGGAGATCCTCGGTGCGCCTCATCCCCTGCTCCACGATCGTCGTGGACTTCTCCATATTGGATACCGCCTTTCCGACCTGGGACTGAATGCGCGAGACCAGGTCCGCGATCTCGCCCGTGGACCGGGCGCTGCGTTCGGCGAGCTTTCGCACCTCTTCGGCGACGACGGCGAAGCCCAGGCCGTGCTCGCCCGCGCGCGCCGCCTCGATGGCGGCGTTCAGCGCCAGGAGGTTCGACTGCTCGGCGATCTCGTCGATGACCCCGACGATCTTGCCGATGTCCTGCGCCATTCCGCCCAGGTCCTGCACGTACTGGGCGGAGGAACGGATCACTTCCCGGATCTCCCCCATTCCCTGGCTCGCGGCCTCCATGGCGGAGCCGCCCTCGACGACGGCGCCGCTCGCGCGGGTCGCGATCGAGACCAGCCTTTCGGCGGCTCCCGCTACCGTCGACACCGAGCGCAGCATGTTCTCGATCGAGGCAAGGGTCTCTGTCGTGGAAGCCGACTGCGACTGAGCGTTGCGCGCCACGTTCTGGATGTTGGCGTTCATCTCGTGAAGCGTCGAGGTGATGCCCTCGACCGCCGAGACCGTGGCCTCGTTTCCTCGCGCGGCTCGCCCCGTGGCGCTGGCAACGGAGTCGCTTCCAGTCGCGACCTCATCCGCCGCCGCCTGGACGTGCAGCACGATGTCCCTGAGCCCCGCGGAGACCAGGTTGAAAGCCTTCGAGATCTCGGAGAGCTTGTCGAGCATGAGGTTGAAGGCCGAAGCCATGCGGCCGATCTCGCCTCCAGTCTCGACCGCGATGCGCCGGGGCTCGACCTTGATCTCCCGGGTGAGGTCGCCGCTCGCCATGATCCGGGTCTCGTCCGCGAGGCGCTTCATGTCGTCGGTCGCGATCTGCTCCGCCACCTGGGTCAGGGACACGATGGGGGCGGTGATCTGTTTTCCCACGAACAGCACGGTGCCGAAGGCGAGGGCCGCCACCGTCAGGTTGAAGAGGAGAGCGGTCCAGAGACCCTGGCGATAGTTCTCTGCGATGGTTTTCGTGGAGACGCCGACCTGGAGCGAGCCGCTGATGGCTTCCCCGCGGCGCACCGGACCTACGATCTCCAGCACCTCACCGGTCGAAGACGCCTGGAAATCCGTGGGCGTACTCACCATCGCCCCCGGGTGCTGACCCTCGACTCCGTAAGCGGCGAACTCATCTCCTGAGGCGTTACGGACGACGATGTAGAGAACGTCGGCGTCGTTCTTCGCCCAGTTGAGCACCTGAAGAACCGAGTCCCGATCCTCGAACTCCAGGCCGGCGGCGACGCTGTAGCCGATCATCCGGGTGACGCTCATCGCCTTGTTCTCGAGGCCCTTTTGATCCACGGCGCGCTGGCGGGCGGGAAAGAACACCATGATGAAGACCGCGAAGGCGATCACCATGAAGGCGATGGGAAGAACGAATCGAGATCGGATGGAGAGGCTCTTGAAAAACCCGGTCATGGACACTCCTTCAACCAGGGTCGCCGCGGGGGGTTCGAGTCCCGAAGCACTCGCCACGGCCCTGGTTTCCTGGAATCGATTGCGCGAACGCTTCTTGAATCCGCTGAAAATAAGGTATGAATTTCAATAGGACAGACTTCATCCAGACTTCAACCCAGAGGACTGAAGCAAGGACCGTGCCCACGTGGCGAAGAGCAGGGAAGGCGTTAGTGCAATGAGACGATGACGTTAGCGCCGCGCGCTGGGAGGACTCGGAGACCGGCGTTTAAAAATTCGCTCCGGGCCTCTTCCCCGCGAGGGCTATTCCCCCCGGGGAAACGGGGAATTTCAACGCAAAGAAAGAAATCCAAGGCAAAGGGGGTTCGCGATCGGGTTGCCGAGCCACGAACCGGGATCAGCTCGACCAGGCTCGATACCAACCCCGAAGCCGTGGGATAGAGGTTCCCGATCCTTGGACCCTTACTGAGTATTTCCGTCGCGAGGAATGACCGGTAACGTGACCCTTGAGGGGTGCTCTCGATCGTGGAAAATCTGGTTCGTGGCCACGACCGGGGGAAAGTCTTCGTTGATCTCCCTGCCGGTGTTGCCGTTCGGGTACCACTTGGGGAAACTGCTGCTCGCAACGGTGAGCCGTATGCGGTGGCCGGTCTTGAAGAGGTTCGCGATGGGGTAGACATCGATCGCGAAGCGATAGATCTTCCCCGGCTCCATGAGAACGGGCTTCTCGTCTCCTTCGCGGTAGCGCCCCCGCAGGATGTTCTGGCGGAGGAACTGCGAGTAGCCGTCGGGATGCACGTCCGAGAGCGTGACCACCCAATCGGTATCGACGGCGCTCGAGGAGGCGAAGAGCTCGACTCTCGGTCTTCCGGTGACTTCGGTGTCTCCCTCGAGAGGAGCGGTCGTGTAGGTGAGGCTGAGCTTCTCGGCCGGCCGATGGTCCCGAGCACCGCTCGGCTCGACGAAGAGGTCGCCTCCGATGGTGGGTACGGGCTTCCGCGGATCGTAGTCGTAGCGATCCGGAGTTTCCTCGCCCGGCACGCCGTCCGCCAGCAGACCTCCGGATCGCAGGAATAGCTCCCTCGACGTCGCCCGTTTCAGGGGAAACTCCGCTTCCGCCCGCCAGCGGTTGTCTCCCATGACGAAAATCTGGACCGGCGGCTCGTCCATGATCCCGTTGTCGATGCTTTTGAGGTGGTGATCGAACCACCGTTTCCTCAAGGCGTCGTAGTCGATCGCGGCGGCGGGGCCGAAGTCGATGTCGCCGATGAGCGACGCTCCGCGAGCGGCGGCGCCGTGCGTCCAGGGACCGATGTAGAGCTTCTGAGCTCCGCGCGCCCGGGGACCGCCCTTTTTGCCGATCTCGTTGAAGTGCTTCACGGTGCCGTGAACGTGGCGGTCGTACCAGCCTCCAAGATGGAAGATGGGCACATCCATCTCGGAGTAGTGCTCGTCGATCGCGAACTCGCGCCAGTAGTCGTTGTAATACGGGTTCTGCATCAGATCCTGGTACATCCGTGAGAACAGGTTCTCGTCGAAGCTTCCGCCACTCTCCTGCCGCCTCTCGTACCACTCCGTCCAGGAATCTCCGGTCCCGAGGTACCCGCCGTGCCCGGGAACGTTCTCGGGGAGCGGCTTCACCATCTCGCGCTGGGTCAGGAGCCAGGTGGGCATGATCATGTGAAGGGCGCCCCCGGCGTAGTAAAGGTCGCGGTAGGGGTTCGAAGCGAACTCACCGCAAAACATCGCCACGAGGTGCGGCGGCTTCGTCGGCGCGGTCAGGAGCTGATTGGCGCAGGTGAAGGACGAGCCCATCGTCCCCACTTTGCCGTTCGACCACGGCTGACTCGCCGCCCATTCGATGGTGTCGTATCCGTCGCGCCTCTCGTGCCACGCATTGTCGCGAAGCCAGTAGTAGACGCCCTTCGACCGGTGCCGGCCTCGCTCGTCCTGAGAGACGGCGGCATAGCCATGCTTGGCGAAGTACTTCGCACTCGTGTCCTCGCAGTCTCCCTTTCCGTAGGGGGTCCGGGTGAGGACCACGGGGAACGGGCCGGGGCCGTGCGCCGTCGGGAGGTAGACGTCGGTCGCGAGCTCGACGCCGTCGCGCATCGGGACCATGGCCTCACGGCAGTCGTCGGTCTGGGCTAGACCTCGCGGCAGAGCAAGGAAGAGAAACAGTGGAAGCGAAAGCATCGCTCTCGAGATCATTGCGTCCTCCTTGGCCTTGAGCCTTAACCCACCGCGTCTCGGTGGTAGCCACGGCGTTCTCCACGTATACTAAGAACAATCACCACAATCGAAACGAGGTCCACCCATGCGAGTCGGCGACTACATGACCCGGGATCCGATTACTATCGAAGAGGACGCGAGCATGAACGACGCGATGCTCCTCCTCCGGAGCCATCACTTCCGCCACTTGCCCGTCGCCGTCGGAAAGCTCCTGGTGGGGCTCGTCTCCGACCGCGACATCAAGCGGGCCTCCCCCTCGATCCTCCAGGGCATCGACAAGAAGGAGTTCGAGCAGTTGATGGAGGCCACTCCGGTCTCCCGCATCATGACCCGCGAACCATTCACGGTGAACGCGAACACCCCCCTGGTGGAAGCGATCACTATCCTTATAGAGAAGAAGTTCGGCTGCCTTCCCGTAGTGGACGGGAAGGAGCTCATCGGGATTTTCACGGAAATCGACGCCCTCAAGGTCCTGCTGGACACCCTGAACAAGAAATAAGACCCAATACAAGGGGGATGAGGGGACCGGAGGGGATGGGGGGATTCCCAAGATTTCTTCCCCATCTCCCCATCCCCGTTATCCCCATATCCCCCTTCTTACACCAGGATCCGCGTTGGAATCATTGCTTCTCGACGTCGACCGCCTCGAGTTTTCCCTTTCGTCCGTCGAGCTTCAGGGCTTTCTTGCCCTCGAGGATGTCGAGGAGGTCCTGTCCCACCAGCTCACGTCTCCACCCTTCGAGGAGCGGAAGCGAAGGTAACTGGGAGTGGTAGTGGGCCGCGGACAGAGTCTTTAGATCCCCCCGAGTCGCGAGCATGGAGGGCGCGATCTCCGCCTCGACGGCGCGGGCGTAGAGCCACGCCTCGAGAAGCCTCGCCGTCGACTCCACCTCGTCCGGCATCTTGAGATGCGGCTGTTCGGGACGGTCTTCCTTCACCGGCTCGGCCAGTCCCGCGCGAACCGCGGCGACCAGCGCCTCACCGTCCTTCGAGATCTGCTGCGGCTTCAACGAGCGAATCTGCCGCAGGCTCTTCGCCGATTGGGGACGACGCCGCGCGATCTCGAGGAGGCTCTGATCCCGAAGCACCCAGCCACGCGGCAGGTTTCTCGCGCGCGCGGTCTCCTCCCGCCAGGCGGCGACCTCCCGGAGCACGCCCAGGCTCACGGCGGAAAGACCGCTCGCCTTCAGGCGGCGGTAGAACTCCCGGGGCTCCGGAGCGCGATAAGTGGAATCTGACTCGAGCCGGGAACCCTCTTCCCGCTCCCAGCCCGCCCGTCCGAGCTCTGAAAGCCGCTCTCCCAGATGGCGGCGCACTTCGGGAAGATACCGCACGTCCTCGAGCGAGTAGTCGATCTGGGCCTCGGTCAGAGGCCGCGCGGTCCAATCGGTCAGCGTCTCGAGCTTTTCGAGCTGCACCCCGGTCACTTTGGCGACGAGGCGGGCATAGGAGATCTGATCCCCATAGCCGACGAGAGCCGCGGCGATCTGCGTGTCGAACACGTTGCGCGGAACGGCGCCCCCCGCCTCGTAGAGCACGGCGAAATCCTGCTCTCCCGCGTGGACTATCTTCTCCACCTCGGGAGCAGCGACGAGCTCGAAGAGCGGCTCGAGGGAGGAGAGCGGATGCGGGTCGATCACCGCCTCGAGATCCCCGGCCGAGACTTGCACGATCCCGAGCTGGATGAAGAACGTCCGCTCGCGCACGAACTCGGTGTCGAGCGCGAAGGCTCCGCGGGTCGCGAGCTCGCGGCAAAGGGCCTCGAGATCCTTCTGCTTTTCGACGACGCGGGGGGTTCGGGATTGAGGGCCGGCGGCTCCCGGCTTTCCTTCACGGGATATCGGTTTCATTTGGATAGCGTCACACGAAGAGAGATCCCCATGTCGACGCTGTTCAGGAACTCTCCGAAGCGGGGGCTCGCGAGGCTCGCCACCACGTCGCGGGGGTTGAAATGACTCCCCAGGTTGAATGCTTGAAAACCCACGCGTATCCTCTTGCCCTTGATCGTCACGCCCTTGGTGACCCGGACGTCGAAGGAGAAAAAGCTCGGAAACCGGCCACCTCGGTTGCGAGGACCCACGGGAAGATATGCCTCATCCATTACAGTGTACGGGAAGCCCGACCGCCACTCGAGTCCCGGTCCGATCTCGATGTCTTTCGGGAGCCTCCACGTTCCCCAGACCAGAAGTCGATGGGGCACGTCGAGCTCGAAGAGAGAGTCCTCGTTCTCGAAGACCAGGGGGGATCGGAGATTCTGATACAGGGTTCCGAAGTTGTTGAGATCCCCGGTGGAGCGGGACTTCGCGTACGCGAGGAAGAGCTCGTTTTGCCCGCGCGTCACTCGGAAAGTCACGCCGAGCTCGCGATGCGCCGACTCTCCGTCCGACGAGAGCCGCAGCGTGCCCCGGTCTCCCTCGACGATGCGATCTACCACGAGCTCCTCTGCGCCGTAGCGCTCGCGGTAGCCGACGCGAAGGGCGAGCTCCTCGGTGAGCTGCCGGTCGAGCTCCACGTTCCAGGTGGTACTGCGCGGCGATTCCAGAGTCTCTCCCGTTCGGTTCTCGAAGACGATCGGCGGGCCGGCCGGCGCGCCATCGGGGCCGAAGCTCGTTTCCACCCGCTGCTGGAAACTATCGAAGCTGCCGGCGTGGAGGTACACATGGTCGTGGAAGACGCCGAACCCGCCGCGCACCACCGTGCGGCCGGTCGCATCGAGGGCGTAGGCGACGGCGAGCCGAGGCGCGAGCTGGTGGGCGTGGACGAGCTGGTCATAGTCGTAGCGAAGACCCGCTTCGATGCCGAGGCGCGGACCAATCCGAAAGCGGTCCTGGACGTACCCCGAGAACTCGAAGTCAGTGCCCACGAGTGCCGGATCGCCGAGGAAGTCGACGCGCTTCAGGAGCCGGCCGGAAGAGTCGAGGACCTCGATCGGCAGCCCCCGATCGATTCCCTCGAAGCGGGAGCGCCCGACGCTGCCACCGGCCTTCAGCACGTGCTCTCCCAGCGGGCCCGAGATCGATCGCGTGAGGCTCCAGAGCAGGTCGAAACGGCTGGTGTTCCTCTCCAGGTTGTTGAAGTAGTTGCCGCGGAGGCCGTCGGGAGTGAGCCGAGACGCGGTCTCCGCCTTGGGCCGCATCGATAAGTCGTAGCTCTTCACTGCGACCGTGGTCTCGACGAGCGTTCGGTCGAACATCGAGCGTCCGGAAATAGCAGCGTTCCACCCTGAGCTATGGAACTCGGGGGTCGCCTCGGAAACGTTCAGCGCATTGAGCCCCAGATTGTCGGTTTCTCCGGGGAAGTACGAGAACGTCGTCGTGAGGTGGTGATTGTCCGCGACGCGCCAGTCGAGCTGGGTGAAACTGTCGTAGCTCTCGAGCACCTGCTCGTCTTCGCCGCTGCTGACGTCGTAGGTGCGGGTGCGCACGAAGCGATAAGCGAGTCCCTGCGAGAACCAGGCCTTCCCTTTCTGGATCGGGCCACTGACGGCGATTTGGGGGACGAAAGCCCGAATGCCGCGGATCTTGCCGTCGCGGAAATTGAGCTTCGGGAGAAGGTCTCCGGTATCGACGTCCCACTCGTCGGTTCCACCGCGGGTCTTGATCTCCGCGACCGCCGCCGTGACCCGCCCGTACTCCGCGGAGTAGGGGATCTCGTTCACCTCCACCTCCTCGATCGCCCTCAACGGGAGCTCGACGGCGAAGTCCCCGGTCACCGGGTCGGTGACGTTGGCGCCATTGACGAGGAGGATCGACTGGCTGGGCCGCGAGCCGTTGAAGCTCAGCCTTCCTTCGGGATCGCGCACGACACCCGGGAGGAGCGGGAAAGCGTCCTGAAAGCGGTCGTTCGCGAGCGGGAGAAGGTCGAGCTTCTTCACTTCGAGCGTCTCGGGAGGAGCGGGCTCGGCCACTTCCACCACGGGCGACTCGCCCCGGATCGAAACCGTCTCGAAGTACCTCGGAAGCGAGAGGGAGAGATCCAGACGCGTCTCTCGATCGACAGCCACGTCGACTCTTTCCACCGTCTTGTCCTCGTAGCCGGGAAGAATCGCGAGGAGCCGATACGCTCCCGGGGAGAGGTCGGAGAAAACGAACTCGCCTTCGCGGCCGGTCATCCGGCGTCCGGATTCGCCCTCACCTCTCGAAGGACTCAAGATCACCACCACGTCCGGCAAGGGCTCGCCGGCGGGACTCGTGATTTTTCCCGACAACTTGCCGGTTTCCTGCCCGAAGGCAGCGGCGAGGAAGAGCAGAAGGGACGCGGTCATGTTTCGCTAGACGATCTCTGATGGCTCTGATGGCTCCGATGGCCCGACGTTTCTTGGGCTCGGGAGTTTATCATGCGGGTCTCGCGGCGAGGACGTGCGTTTGGTAAAATCGATCTCGATCCCCAGCACAATCGAACGCGTGAATGATGGGCTACGTTCTGGGCACCGCCTTCACTCTCTGGATGGCGGTCGAATGTGTCCGCCGCGGTCAGGCGAGTCCGTGGCTCTTTGTGATCCTCGTCTTTTCCCGGAATCGGGGCGGCCGTCTATTTCTTCGCCGAGGTCCTCGGTCCGCGGGCGTTTCTCTCGAGAGGACCGCGGCCGGCGTCGAACCGGGAGATCGCGCGCCTCCAGTCGGAAGTAAAGAGGCTCGACAACGGCGAGGCCTGGACCGACTACGCTCACGCGCTCCGGAGCCGCAAGCGTTTTCCCGAGGCCCTCGACGCGGCGGAGAAGGCCACGGCTCGCGACCCGGAGAGCATCCGGGCGTTCTACGAGCTCGGTCTCTCGCAGATGGGCTGCCAGAAGTTCGCCGAGGCGGCGCGCTCCCTCGCCCGTGTGGCGGAGGAGGCGCCCGGGCACGACTCCGGGGAAGCGCGGTACGCGCTCGCACTCGCCTACGAGAAGAGCGGGGACAAGAACCGCGCTCTCTCAACCCTCGAATCGCTCGCCAGGACGACGTCCCTTCCCAAGGTGCTCTTTAGCCTCGCTTCGCTCCAGGCCGAGGCTGGCGACACTGCGAGAGCCCGCGAGGCCCTCACGCGAATCATCGACGAGTCCGAGTATGTCCCCTCGTATCACGTGCGGGAAGTCCGCCCCTGGGTGAGAAAAGCGCGAAAGGCGCTATCGGCGCTTCCCGGGTGACTCGAGTCGACTCAAGTCGCCTTGAGGATGAGGACGGTGGCGTCGTCGAGCGGGGCTCGCTCTCCGAATCGGCGCACGTCGGCGAGAATCGCGTCCGCGATCTCCGCCGCCGATTTCTGCTGATGGCGCCTCAAAACCTCGATGAGCCGCGCGCGGCCGTAGTCTTCGTCCTTGGCGTTCGAAGTCTCGGTGATGCCGTCGGTGTAGAGGCACACCAGATCGCCCGTCGATAGCTGCGCGAACTGCTCGAAGTAGCGCGGGGCATCGAAGAAACCAAGGGGAAACCCTCCCGAGCGCAGCAGATCCACTTCGCCCGACGCTCGCAACACCACCGGGGGGAGGTGTCCCGCGTTGACGTAGATCATGCGGCGCGCCTGGACGTCGAGAACGGCGTAGAAGAGGGTGACGTACTTCGCCCGAACCCGGGTCGAGGTGTTGATGAACTCGTTCGCGTAACGAAAGACGGAGCGCAGGGCCAGCTCGCGTTTCGCGAGCGCGTAGAGGGTGGCCCGCATCGCCGCCACCACCAGGGCCGCGGGGACGCCTTTTCCGGACACGTCCGCCATGGCGATCCCCCAGCGATCGTCGTCGAGGGGGATGAAATCGTAATAGTCGCCTCCGACTTCGTAGCAAGGCTCGATGACCGCGGCCACGTCCAGGCCGGCGAGCTTGGGGATCTCGCTCGGCAGGATTCCCGCCATGACCTGACGCGCGACTTCCATCTCGCCCTCGAGCCGCCGTTCGTCGTCGAGCACCTGGGTGTACAGAAGAGATCTCTCGACCGCGGCCGCCGACGCTCTCCCGAAGCTCATCAACGTCTCGAGCGCGTCGTTGTCGTAGCGGCCGGCCTCGTTGGACTCGAGGAGCAGCGCCCCCAGAAGCCTCCCCGCTCCGCCGACGATGGGCGCGGCCATGGCCGATCGCGTCGACGGCCGGATCTCGCCCGGCACGCGCTCCGAGGAAGCGGGCGAGCCTTCTTCGATGACGCCGAAGAGCGCCGCCTTTCCCGTTTCCAGGACGCGGCCCACGATTCCCTTTGCCACCTCGGCCCTCGGTCGATCTCGATCGGCCTTGCCGTCGCTCCGAGTCCTGTGGCCGACGATCGCCGTTCCCTCTCCCAGAGCTTTGATCGCAATGGTGGCGCTGTCGCACCGGAAGAGCGCGCAGAGGCCCGCCAGAACCTGGTCGGCGGTGCGGTTCAGGTCGTTCGAGGCGCCGATCGCCGCGAAACTCTCGACGATCGCGCGGGGCTCACCGGCCCCGCGGCGCTCCAACTGCGCCGTGGGGGTCACTTCCGAGGGCTCTGCGGTTTTGGACACGACGCATCAGTTTAACAAAGGTCAAGAAAAATCCAGAATGACCGGAGGCTGGGAGCGGCCAGCACGAGAGCCCCCAGGTGAGTGGCTTTTCTCAACGGTCGGCCGCACGCGCCCGCGTGCGTTGATCGCGCAATCCGAACAATTTCGCCCTTGACATCGGTCTCTTTTCTGGCCTAGCCTGTTTTCGTAAGACGAGGCTCAGTCCTCGCTGATCCGCGGCAAAGCTCCCCAACCTCGCCGTCGGTCTCGAAAAGAAGTTCGTCCCAGGTCGAAACCATGCGACATCTTCTCGATCGGACCCGGTTCGTTGCCTATCCCCTTCTCGTTTCGTTCTTCCTTCTGAGCGTCGACGCGGCGACTCTCGCCTATGCGGCGCAGTCTGAGCCTCACCCTCGCGGGCGCGAGGAGGCAAAGCCTCACCATCTCGTCGAGCGTTCCCGCATCTTCCTCGAGCGCGCCGAGGAAGCATCGCGCAAGCTCGGCTCGAGGCTTCCCCCTGCGGGAAAGATCGAAGCGGCGGAGTTCTTTCGCAAGGAGATCGACCAATTTCGGAATCACCTGACGGAGCAGTTCTCGGAAGAGTCCGAAAGCCTCGGACGCCGTCGGATGCCGGAGGAAGCGAGGGACGGATTTCAGCTTCTCTCTTCTCGTATCGAGGGAGTCCTTTCAGAGATCGACGGCGCCTTCGAGCGCGTGGAACGAGCGCTCGCAGCCCCTGCTGGCTCGCGGGAGGCGCTGGATCTCGAAGAGGGGCTCGAGAGATTCGAAGAGCTCTCGGAG
>Ga0184637_10000816_pt1 | contig 22161 bp, 24 predicted proteins | sample PLM3_127_b2_FD_133143 | JGI IMG/M metagenome (GOLD analysis project Ga0184637, IMG submission 133143) | Groundwater sediment microbial communities from an aquifer in East River, Colorado, USA - PLM3_127_b2 | ecosystem: Environmental > Terrestrial > Soil > Riparian zone | place: USA: East River... | reverse complement strand
GCCTTGTCGATCTGGTCGAAGGGCACGAACTCCGCCAGCTTCTTCGTCGCCTGACGCGCCGTGATCGCCGCCGTCAACGTCGTCTTCCCGTGGTCCACGTGACCAATCGTCCCCACGTTCACGTGCGGCTTCGTTCGCTCGAACTTCTCCTTCGCCATCGTCCTCTCCCGTTCCGGTCCGTTCCGGTGTTCGCGGATTTCGTTCTTGTGGAGCCCACGAGCGGGCTTGAACCGCTGACCTCGTCCTTACCAAGGACGTGCTCTACCACCTGAGCTACGTGGGCGTTTCGGACCCGGTTGTATGCCTGCGAGCGGGAGCTGTTGACTTGGAGCGGGAAACGGGATTCGAACCCGCGACCCCGAGCTTGGAAGGCTCGTGCTCTAGCCAGCTGAGCTATTCCCGCACCCGAATCATTCATGTCCCGACGGACGGGGCGCACAAGGTGGTGGAGAGGGGAGGATTCGAACCTCCGAAGGCTAAGCCAACAGATTTACAGTCTGCCCCGTTTGACCGCTTCGGTACCTCTCCAGCTGAATCACACCGACCCCGCCCAACAAGTTTGAAGAGAAAGTTGAAAAGAGTGACGCCCCCTCGCCCTTGCGTTCACCAGTGCCAGTGATCGCGAAGGAACCGCTTCGGGACCTGCACGCCCCGGCCTTCCCGTTTCGAAGCCCCAGCCGCATCGTCGGCCGCGGCGCGCACGCTCGTTGTTGTTATTCGTACCCGGTTGTGGTTCCGGGGTGTGACTCGAAGCGATCGCCCGGCCGCTGGGCTCTGACACAATCCGGTGCCCCCCATCACCCAGCAGCTCGCTGCCCGCCCCGAGCTGGAGCTGGCGATGGGACTCGAACCCGTAACCTGCTGATTACAAATCAGCTGCTCTACCCATTGAGCTACGCCAGCGCGGAGACGATCGATCCGTGACTATACGCGGCACACCCCGGCGGGGCAACGCCCCCGCGATCGGAAGGTGGACCGGAAGTTCCGCGTGGCGGCTCAGCTAACCAGATACCCCGCCACGCCGCTGGAGTTCGAAGAGCACCACGGCCGCAGCGGTCGAGACATTGAGCGACGCAACTCGCCCCCCAAGGGGAATTCGGAGCATCTGATCGATCCGCTTCTCGACGCCCGGTCGCAAGCCGTGTCCTTCGGCGCCCAGTACCACGACGCGATCTGCTCGGGCCAAGCGGTCGGGCAGCTGGTACAGCGAATCCTTCGCTCGAGCGTCGGCGCCGAGCACCCAGTACCCCTCGGCCTGCAGTGCGTCCAGCGCGCGGGCGAGATTCGGCACGCGTGCGACCGGCAACCATTCGATCGCGCCGGCGCTCGCTCGAGAGACAGCAGCACTCAGCGGCGGGGCACGGCGATGGGTAAGGATCAGCCCTTGGACCCCGGCGGCCTCGGCGACTCGGGCGATCGCACCGAGGTTCTGAGGGTCCTCCACACCGTCGAGGGCCACGAGGGTGCGCGGGCCGGAACGAGCGGAGCTCGCCAGAATGAGCTCTTCGAGGCTGATCTCGGGCAGCGTCCCGACCTCGAGTGAGACACCCGGAGGCGCGAGCCGCTCCGGGTCCGCGTCGGAAATCTCGCGCACCGGGACTCCGAGGTCGCGGGCTCGGGCGGCCAGCATGCCCACCGCGGGATGGCTCGCCCCCGCACGCACGTCGAGTCGGCGGAGCTCGCGGCGCCCCGCCCCCAGTGCCTCCCGAATCGGGTGGATGCCGGTCAGACGTTCGCCCGTCCGATCTTCGCTCGGCTTCGCCTCGCTGCGCGCGCCCTTCGGGCGCTTGCCCGTAGCGCGGCGTCCGCCGCGATCCGGTCTTCCATCCGATCGGCGCTGCTCCCCGCCCACGCCCATCGCTGCCTCCGGTGAGAAGGGCAGCATACAGCCCAGGCCGAGCGCGAGGCTCGGCAGCTAGAGATCGGCGCGCAGCGACTGCAGCGCGTCGAGGAACTCCTCAGCGTTCTTGACCTTGGGGTGGTTCAGCAGCTCGAACTCCGTATAGGACACGAGCTCCCCCAGAGCGGTCCTTACCTCGCGCTCGCGATCACCCGGAAAGCACAGCGCCCGCTCGATCAGCACCTCCGGGTCGAGCACACCCCCCGGGCCGAACTCGAGAGCCGCCAACAGCTGCGGATGTCGCGCGGCGGCTTCGCGAGCCACCTCGATCAGCCGGAGCCGAACCGGCTCGGCTCCCTCCATCGCGACAACCGGCGCGGTCAGCTCGGCCAGCAGTTCCACGTGTGCGCGCACACAGGCCCGCAGGGAATCGTCGGCACCCCGCGCGTCGGTCCCCGCATCGCCCCGGACGACACGCACCGCTCCCATCTGATCCAGTAGTTGCACGGTCCGAGCTCCGGAGAGCGGATCGATCCCCACGCTCTGGCAGACGGCCGAGAAGCTGTCGACGTGGCCCAGCGCCCCGACGATCGCCGCGGCAGTCCCATCGAGGTGGCGCAGCGCTCCCGCGACCGCTTCGAGTCGCACCCGGCTGTCCTCGAGCTGGGCCAGGAATACCAGCAACTCGTCGCGATGCTCGAGACCCTGTTCGATCAAGCGGCCGGTCGGGAGCGCAAGACGCACGACATTGTCGGGCCGCACCTCCCCTTCCCAGAAGAACACCTGACCGGCGCCAAACGCGAACAGCGAGCGAACGATGTCCTCCACCTGATTCTTGACGCCGTCCCAGAGCTCGCGCGGGGACAGCACGCCCCGCTCGACGAGGAATCGCCCGAACTGCCCCGGTGGACGGTACGCAGCCGATGCCGATGCGTGGTCTTCCGCACTGAGCACCCCGGCCCGCAGCAAAGAATCGCCGAGCCGGTCGATGCGCTGGTTGGAGCTCGCGAATACCACCTCGCCCGCGTGGAGATACACGCTCTTCGCGCAGTCGGCGTGCTCGAAATGCAGGAAGCCCGACTTCCCCGAGGCGTGCACCATCTGCATGACGTCGGCCAGCGAGAAGGCGCGCACGTCGGCGCACAGGACGAGATCGCGGTCCCAGGGTACCGCCGCCCCATCTTGATCGAGCCGCTCGAGCAGCAGCGTGCGCTGTCCGCCCGCCAGCGGGCGCACCGACGTCACCTGCTCTCCCAGTCCGAGACGCTTCGAGAGCTCGGCCGACAGCTCGACCGGCGCTCGCGAACGCTCCCGCATCGATCCCTCCCCGGCGACACCGCCCCCGCTCCTGCGTCGGCGAATCGCGGCGCTCGCTTGAGAGTCGCGGCCGCGGAGGCGATTCTTGCGCTCAAGTTGCGCGCGCGTTGCTGCCGATGGAGGAAGTGGGAGGGGGTCCATGCCCGAGGTTTCCAGCACGTATCAGCGCCGGCACGAGCGGGTGCTAGCCGACATCCCCGTTCGAATCTCTACGATCGAGCCCGACCTCGATCCGCTCACCGGGCGCACCTATTTCCGCGCCTCGCAGGAACGCTGCGCCAACCTTTCGCGCGGCGGCGCTTTCATCCAGACCACCGAGCTGCTCCATCCCGGACGCCGCGTCCTCGTGGAGCTGTCCCTCCCCGATGGCAGCCAGGTCGAGGCGATCGGTCGAGTCGCCTGGACGCAACACACGCTGCGACCCGCTTCGGCCGGGCTGGGCTGTGGCGTGGGGATCGAGTTCCTGGGCGGCGCCACGGAGCAGCTCACGGTGCTCGAGGAGTTCGTGAAGCGCGGCGCGCAAGACCCGATCGATCACTGAGCTGGCGCCCGGTCGCTTGAACTGGCTGGACGCGCGACTTACGCTCGTGCGTCCCGATGAAGCCCTACGGCACGTACAAGATCCGATATCAGCGAGCGCCCGAAGCGGCCTCCCCGGTGTGTGCGGTCGGCGGCTCGATCGTGGATCCGATCGAGAACGCGCTCCGCCGGGTCGCCACCGCCGAGTACCGAACTCAGCGCATCGTCGACTCGCTGTGCGAGGAGATCCGCGGTGGCGGCGAGCGGTCGACGCTGCGGATCCGCCGCGTGTTCGCCGTGCCGCGCGAGATCTTCCGCGTAGAGCTCGATCGCCCCGATCTCGGCTACCAGCGCACGACGCTGCTCGGGCGCGATGCGCTCGAGGCGCTGCTCGAGAGCGACGGCGTTCGCACGGCGGTCGAAACCACCGCTCAGAGCGCATAGCGCGCTCCGGTGCCCGGGGCAGGACTCGAACCTGCACGGCTCTCTGGCCAGGCGATTTTAAGTCGCCCGCGTCTACCCATTCCGCCACCCGGGCCCAGTTCGTCCGATCTTCGCTCGGCTTCGCCTCGCTGTGCGCACCCTTCGGGCGCTTGCAGCCCAGTCTATACTCCGCGCGGCGCGAATTCAGGAGCCCCCGTGTTCCACGGCAACAGGATCGTCGTCGTGATGCCGGCCTACAACGCCGGCCGGACGATCGAGCAGACGGTTCGCGAGGTCCCGATGGATCTCGTGGACGCGGTGGTGGTCACCGACGACGCGAGCCACGATGACACGGTCGAGGTCGCGAGGCGGCTCGGGCTCCACACGCTGGTGCACGAGCGCAACCGCGGGTACGGCGGCAACCAGAAGACCTGCTATACCGAGGCCCTCCGCCTCGGCGCCGACGTCGTGGTGATGCTGCACCCCGACTACCAGTACACGCCGAAACTCTTGCCCGCGATGATCGGGCTGGTCACCGACGGGCCGTTCGACGTCGTGCTCGGCTCGCGCGTGCTGGGAGGACGCGCCATCGCGGGCGGCATGCCGCGCTACAAGTACGTCGCCAATCGCGTGCTCACCGCCGCCCAGAATTGGCTCTGCGCGGCGAAGCTCTCCGAGTACCACACGGGCTACCGCGCGTTCACGCGCGAGGTGCTCGAGGCCCTGCCGCTGCTCGAGAACTCCGACGACTTCGTGTTCGACAACCAGATGCTGGCGCAGATCCTGGTCGCGGGCTTCGAGATCGGCGAGGTGAGCTGCCCTGCCGCGTACTTCGAAGAGGCGTCCTCGATCAACTTCTCGCGCTCGGTGCGCTACGGCTTCGGTGTGCTGTGGACGTCGCTGCAGGCGTTCGCACAGCGGAAGGGTCTCGCGAAGTTCGCGATCTTCGACCCCCAAGGCCGGCGCCTCGACCCGAGCGCTCCACCGGTCGGCACGGCCGTCGCGTCCACGGTGCCGGCCACGCAGCGCGCTCACCGCTGAGGACCGCCCCCGCCGTCACGAACGGCGGGGTCGGATCGCGAGCCGGGTGCTACGGTGTGCGCATGAAACGTACGAATCTTGTGCTCGATGCGGATCTCCTCGCGGAGGCGACCCGGCTCTCGGGGGAGAAGACCTACTCGGCGGTCGTGACGCGCGCGCTCGAAGAGCTGGTGCGACGCATCAAGGCCCGCCAGATCCTGGATCTGCGTGGATCCGGAGCGTGGGAAGGGGACCTCGGCACGATGCGGCGCGACGGACCTCGCAGCAAGCGGCCCTCTTGATCCTCGTCGACACCTCGGTGTGGATCGAAGTGTTTCGAACGCGGCACCCGCTCGATCTGGAGCAGCGTGTCGATTTCGGCGACGTCGTGACGTGTCTCCCCGTCTTACAGGAGGTCCTCCAGGGCTTCCGCGATGAGCGCGCCTATCGTGTCGCCCTCGGCGCCATGCAGGCGCTTCCGATCGTGGAGTCTCCGCTCGAGCGCTCGCTGTTCCTGGAGGCCGTAGATTTGTATCGCACAGCGAGGCGGACCGGCGCGACCGTGCGCTCGTCGATCGACTGCCTGATCGCGGCGTGTGCGATCCGACACGATCTCGAGATCCTCCACCGCGACCGCGACTTCGCGGCGCTCGCCCGGATCTCATCCCTGCGCCAGCGCTCGCTGAGCGAACGCTCGAGCTAGGAGGCCGACTCGAGAGTCGGCCGACGCGCAGCGAGCCGCAGGCGAGCGAAGGCGGCCCCTGCACGGGCTAGGCCCTGAGCAAAAGGGAAGAGGGATGGAGGCGGCGCCCGGACTCGAACCGGGGATCAGGGTTTTGCAGACCCATGCCTTACCACTTGGCTACGCCGCCGGAGTCCGCGGACTCGGATCCGGTGGAGTATCGCGCTGCCGGCGCCGCGTCAATTCGCGTGCGAGGACGGCGCGATGGATCTCCGTCGGGTAGGGTCGGGCGCAGTGAAGTGGTGGCTGTTGTTCATGGGCGGGGGGACCGGCGCCGCGCTGCGCTACGCGGTAGGCCTGTGGGTCGACGCACGGACGGGTCCCGGGTTTCCGTGGGGCACGTTCGCGGTGAACATTTCGGGTTGCTTTGCGATCGGGGTGCTCGCCACGCTCGCCGATGAGCACGCCTGGATCTCGCCCACGGCGCGGCTCCTGCTGGTGCCCGGTCTGGTCGGCGGCTTCACGACGTTATCCACGTTCGGCATGGAGACCTGGCAGCTCGTGGAGGACGGCCGCGGAATGCTGGCCGTCGCGAACGCGGCGGCGAGCCTGGCAGCGGGCGTCGCCGCGGTGATCGCCGGCGTCCAGCTGACACGCCAGCTGATCTGACTCGGATCGACCTCAGAGGTCGGGAAGCACACGCCAGGCGCCGTCGATGCGCAGCCTCATCCCCTGCGGCCCGTCGTCCACGGCGCAGAGCAGCTCTGCCTGCGCGGCGCGCTCGAAGCGCGCCAGCAGGCCACCGGGTGCGAGATCGCGCTTCACCCGGCACAGCAGCGCGCCATCGATCGGCGACGCGGTGAGGGTCGCCGGATCCAGCGTCTCCGCGCTGCGGTCCGACAGCGCGATGCGCCCCGTCACCGGCTCGAACGCGCGCACGAAGAATCCCGCCTCTTCCACCGCGATCTCGCCGCGGAAATGGCGCAGCGTGACGACGTACTTGGCCTCGGCGGGCAGGTACTTCACGCTGCGGTCGAAGTGCAGGCGCAGCTTGGTGTGCGTGATCGGGTGGCCCTGGTGCGTCCACGATCCATCGTGGTGGAGCACGAGCCCGAAGGGTCGAAGCGGCGGCGGTCCGCTCTGCCGGGCGCCCACTCCCTCAGTCTTCTGGAAGTACGATCGGGGTTCCGTTCGCTCCGAACCCACCGACCAGGTCGTAGCGCAGCCACAGCACGACCTTCTCGACCGAGCCGTCCTCGCCCACGTACACCCACTTCTCGTTCCACTTGTGACCGAAGTCTTCGAACGTGCGGGGATCGTTCACGCTTCCCACCTGATCGGTGGGCGCGCCCAGCAGCTGCCAGACCCGATCGCGGCCCGCGCTCACCGGTCGCACTCTCCGCCGATCATGTTGATGAAGTCGAAGGTGGGGATCAGATCGGCGAGCATCGCGCCCTTCAGCATCTCGGACATCGGCGCCAGGTTGATGAAGCTGGGCGGCCGGCAGCGCACCTTCACGGGCACGGCGCTGCCGTCGGAGACCAGGTAGAAGCCGAGCTCCCCGTTCGCCGACTCGATGGCCGTGTAGCCCTCTCCGGCCGGCACGCGCGGCCCTTCGGTCACCGCCTTGAACTGTTGGATCAGCTCCTCCATGTGGTTGAACACGCGCCCCTTCGCAGGCCAGCGCACGCGCGGATCGGAGACGTTCACCGGGCCGGGGCCGAGCTCTTCGAGCTTCGCGAGGCACTGCTCGACGATCCGGAGCGTCTGGTGCATCTCCTCGACGCACACCAGGTAGCGATCGTAGTTGTCGCCCACCGTGCCGACCGGTACATCGAAGTCGATCTGGTCGTAGACGAGGTAGGGCTCTTGCTTGCGCAGGTCCAGCGGCTCGCCGGTCGAGCGCAGGATCGGGCCCGTGACCCCATACTTTATGCAGGTCGCGCGATCGATCACGCCGGTGCCCTGGAGCCGATCGACGAAGATGCGATTGCTGGTCACGACGTCGTCGAAGTCGCGCAGCAGCTCGCGCGTCTTCGCGATGAACGCGCGGCAGCTCGTGGGGAAATCGGGCGGCATGCCGTGCTTCACGCCGCCGATCCGGATGTAGTTGCTGGTGACGCGCGCGCCGCACAGCATCTCGAGGTGGTCCCAGGTGAGCTCGCGCGCCTCGATGCCGTACAGGAACGGCGTCATCGCCTGGAGCTCGAGACACGCGGCACCGCAGCGGGTGAGGTGGTCCCCCAGCCGGCTGATCTCGCCGGCCAGCACGCGCAGCCACTGGCAGCGCTCGGGCGTCTCGATCCCGAGCAGCTTCTCCACGGCCATGCAGAAGCCCAGGTTCGCCAGCACCGCCGAGTTGTAGTTCAGGCGGTCGGTGTACGGAATCGCCTGGTACCAGGTGCCCGCCTCGCACTCCTTCTCGAACCCGCGGTGCAGGTAGCCGACCTGGACGTCGATGTTGACGATGTTCTCGCCGTCGAGCTCGACCAGGAACTTCACCGTGCCATGGGTGGCCGGGTGCGACGGACCCATGTTGAGCAGCTGGTGCTCGGTGTGGAGGTCGCGCTCGAAGTCGTCCTCGGCCGGGTGCGGCGCGGTCGGGAAGTGGGGCTGCGCCATCAGTTTCTCGGGCCCACCAGCGGCTGGCGCCGCTCCTTCGGGTAGTCCTTGCGCAGCGGATGCCCTTCGAACTCGTCGTACAAGAGGATCCGGCGCAGATCCGGGTGGCCGTCGAAGCGGATGCCGTACAGGTCCCAGACCTCGCGCTCCATCCAGTTGGCCGACGGCCACAGCGAGACCACGCTCGGCACGCTCGGGGCGTCCTCGTTCACCAGCACCTTCACCCGCAGTCGATGGTTCTTCGCCACCGAATAGAGGTGGTACACCACCTCGAAGCGGGGCTTTCGCGGCAGATAGTCGACGGCGCAGACGTCGGACAGCATGTCGAAGGCGAGTGCTTTGTCGTCGCGCAGGAAGCGCATCGCGTCGACCAGCCTTGCCGCTGCGACGACCGCCGTCGCGTCGCCCAGCCGGGCGTGGGTGGACGCCACCGCGTCGGGCAACGTGGCGAGGAGGCGGCGCAGCGCCGGGACCCCGTGGTCTTCCATCAGTCGCCGCTCTCCCGCTCCACGTGCTCGCGGTCGTACTCTGCGCGCAGAAACCCGAGGCGACGCGCGAGCAGCGCCTCGGGTACGAGCAGACGCTCCTTGTCGTAGAGCATCGAGTCGCGGTCGTAGGTCGCGAGCTCGACTTCGCGGCTCATCACGATCGCCTCCTCGGGGCAGGCCTCTTCGCACAAACCGCAGAACATGCAGCGCGACATGTCGATGTCGAACACTTCGGGGTACCGTTCGATCCGCGAGCCCGTGAGCTCGCCCGGCACGATGCTGATGCAATCCGTCGGACACGCGAACTCGCACAAGCCACAGGCGACACACTTGGGCTGGCCGTTGTCGAGCTGCACGAGCACGGGCATGCCGCGGAACGCGTCGGAGTAGTCGACGTGCTCTTCCGGGTACTGAACCACGAAGTCGGTGCGGTTCACGCCGGTGACGAAGCCGCGCAGGTTCCGGAAGAAGTGGCGGCTCGTGACCGCCAGGCCCTTGACGATCATCGGTACGTAGAGGCGTTCGAGGAGCCCCAGCTTCTCGGCGCGTTTCACGACTACGACCCGGCCCGGCATCGGCGGCAATGTAGCGGCCCCCGTCCGGTTTGCTCGGGGCGTGTCGGCCGCTAGCCGAGGTAGGCGAGGAACGCGTCGCGGACTGCCGCGCGGGTGCGGTCCGGCAGGTCGCCCGGGGCGCGGGCACCCAGCTCGCGAGCGATCGAGGTCATCTCGACCGCGTGCAGACCGCAGGGGACGATCGCGTCGAAGCCGGCGAGGTCGAGATCGACGTTCAGTGCGAATCCGTGGTACGTGACCCAGCCGCGGACGCCAACCCCGATCGAGGCGATCTTGCGCGGGCGCGGCGTCGCCGGCACGTCGGCGAACACGCCGGTCCAGCCGGGAACACGACGCCAGCGCACACCGAGCGCAACCAGGGCCTCTCCGACCAGCTCCTCCAGCGTACGCAGCCAGGCGTGCACGTCGCACCGGTCGCGCGCCGCGAGGTCGACGATCGGGTAGCCCACCAGCTGGCCGGGCGCGTGGTAGGTGACGTCGCCGCCGCGGGCGACCTCGTGGACGGTCACACCGCGCGCCGCCAGCGCCTCGGCAGAGGCGAGCAGGTGCTCGCCGCGAGCGCTGCGCCCGAGCGTGATGACGCGCGGGTGCTCGAGCAGGAGCAGCGTGTCCGGGCACGCTCCGCGCCGGCGCGCCGTCACGATCTCGTCCTGGAGAGCAAGCGCCTCTGGGTAGGACACCCGGCCGAGCTCCCGCACCGCAAGCGGCGTCGCCACTCCGCTTCCCTACAGGTCGAACTCGGCTTCCTCGAGCAGCTGTCGGACGCGGTGCAGGAAGCCGTTGGCCGGCGCGCCGTCGACCACGCGGTGATCGTAGGAGAGCGCCAGGTGCATGGTCGGCCGGATCACGATCGCGTCCTCGCCCTCCACCGTGCGCACGACCGGTCGCTTCACGATTTCGCCGATCCGCAGGATGCCGACCTGCGGCTGGTTGATGATCGCAAAGCCGTAGAGATTCCCGTGCCGGCCGGGGTTCGAGATCGTGAACGTGCCGCCCTTGAGCTCGTCGGGGGAGAGCATCTTCCTGCGCGCGCGCGAGGCCAGGTCTTCGACCGCCTGCGCCAGGCCGGCGAGTGAGAGGCGGTCGGCGTGGCGGACCACCGGAACCACCAACCCCTTTTCGGTCTCGACCGCGATGCCGATGTGAATGTCCTTCTTCTCGATGATCGCGTCCTCGGCCACCGAAGCATTCAGACGCGGAAATTCGCGCAGCGCGCGCACCGCAGCCTGCGCAATGAACGGCAGGAACGACAGCGCGAAACCATTCGCATCCTCGAACGCGCGCTTGTGGGCGTCGCGCACCCGGACCACGCCGGACATGTCGATCTCGGCCACCGTGCCGACGTGAGGGCTGATGCGCTTCGATAGCACCATGTGCTCGGCCACCAGCCGGCGCAGCGGCGTCATCGGAACGACCTTGTCGCCGGGCTGGAGCGCATAGCGGAGGAACGCGGGCGCCTCCCCAGTCGGCGCCGCCGCGGGGCGCGCTGCCACGGGCGCGACGCTCGCTGCGGGTGGCGCTGCGGCGGCGTGTCGCTCGACGTCGTCGCGGCGGATCCGCGGGCCGTCGGCCGCGACGTCCCGCAGATCGATCCCCGAAGCCTCGGCTACGCGGCGCGCAAGCGGCGTCGCGGCGGGACCTCGGCTGCGATTCGGTCCAGAGACAGGAGTCGCAGCGGGCGGCGCGGCAACCGACACCGGTCGCGTCGGTCCGAGCGCGACGGCAACCTCGGTGGCGAGGCGGAGCAACACCGCGCCGACGGCGACCGTCTCGCCCTCCTCCGCGAGCAGCGCCTCGACGATGCCCGCGACCGGCGCCGGGATCTCGACGTCGACCTTGTCAGTGGTCACCTCGACCAGCGGCTGGTCGGCATCGACGCGGTCACCTTCCTTCACCAGCCAGCGCGAGATCGTGCCCTCGGCGACGCTCTCGCCGAGCGCCGGAAGCTCGACCGCGATCGACATCCCTGGCCTCCCCGGGGCAGCGGACCTCGCAGCCCTCGTGACGTCCGATTCTACCGTTCGCATCGGCAGCGACACCCGGTCCCTTGACGATGCGCGGCGCGCGGCGGAGGCCGACTCGAGAGTCGGCCGACGCGCAGCGAGCCGCAGGCGAGCGAAGGCGGGCCTCCGCACGGGCTAGGCGATCGGCTTCTCGACCACCGAAAGCGTGAGCTCGGAGGTCTCGCGGTGGCGGCCCTCGGCGGGCACGCGCTCCTGCTGGACCCGCGCCTGGAGCTTGATCAGCCCGTCGATCACCGCCTCGGGGCGCGGTGGACAGCCGGGGACGTAGATGTCGACGGGAATGATCGTGTCGATCCCCTGGACGGTGGCGTAGTTGTTGTAGGGTCCGCCGGAGCAGACGCAGGCACCGAAGGCGTATACCCACTTCGGCTCGGCCATCTGGTCGTAGACTTTCTTGAGGATCGGCGCCTGTCGGTGGGTGATCGTGCCGACCACCATCAGCAGGTCCGCCTGTCGCGGCGAGAAGCGCGGCAGCGCACAGCCGAAGCGGTCGAGGTCGTAGCGCGGCCCGGCCGCCGACATGAACTCCATCCCGCAGCAGGCCGTGACGAACGGATACAGGAACATCGAGTACTTGCGGCCCCAGTTGAGCACGGCGTCGACGCTGGTGGTCATGAACGAGTCGCCGCCCTGGCGCAGGAACTCGAGCGCCCGCTTGCTGTGCACGCGCTGCGCCGCCTCGCGAGACACGGGGTTGGGAATCGCTCGGCGCATGGAATCGACCGGCATCGGCTTCGCTCTTCTCCTTCGCCGCGCAACGCGGCGGGCTCCAGCGGACGATAGCGCCTCTGGTATGTTCGTCCGATCCCGGGATGCCCGTGAACGGCGCGCACAGAGCCCTCTCCACCCGCCAGCTGCTGGCCTGGTGCGTGCATCTGTTCACCGCGAGCGGCGCCGTGCTCGCGGTGTTCGCGCTCTGGGAGATCGGGCGCGGAGGCACCGCGCGCGCGGCGATCTACATGCTGGCGGCGTTGTCGATCGACGCGGTCGACGGCACGCTGGCCCGCCGCGTGGGCGTCGCCGAACAGCTGCCCTGGATCGACGGGCGCCGCCTCGACGACGTCGTCGACTACCTGAACTACGCGATCGTCCCGGTGGTCTTCCTGCTCGCTACGGGAGCCTTCTTCCACTGGAGTCTCGCCGCGCTGCCAGTGATCGCGAGCGCCTACGGCTTCGCACAGGTCGACGCGAAGACCGAGGACGACTTCTTCCTGGGCTGGCCCTCCTACTGGAACGTGGTGGCGCTCTACCTGTGGCTGCTCGACCTGACGCCGGGCGCGGCGTCCGCTTGGATCGCGCTGTTCAGCGCGCTGGTCTTCATGCCGCAGAAGTACATCTACCCGAGCAAGCTGCGCCGCCTCCGCACCGCGACCGTCGTCGGCGGCACGCTCTGGGTGTGGGCGATGGCGTTCATCGTCTGGTTTCCGGAAGTCGCCGCACGCGTTCACGCCGTCGAGATCTCTCTCGCCTATCCGGCCTACTACGTCGCGCTCTCTGCCTGGCTCGGGGAGTGGTGGCGTCCGCGGAAGCGCTCGTGAGCGCCCCGCGCGGCGTGTTGCTCGTCAACCTCGGGACCCCCGACGCGCCGCAGCCGCGCGAGGTGCGCCGCTACCTGCGCGAGTTCTTGAGCGATCCGCGGGTGATCGACCTCCCGGCCGTCCGGCGCAGGCTGCTGGTCGAGGGAGTGATCCTGCCGACGCGCCCGCGCACCTCTGCGGCGGCCTATGCGAAGGTCTGGAGCGAGGCAGGTTCGCCGCTGCTCGTCCACAGCGAGGCGCTGCGCGCTGCCCTCGAGGTGCGGCTGGGCAGCGACTACGCCGTTGCGCTGGGAATGCGCTACGGCCGCCCATCGCTCCCCGATGCGCTGCGCCGACTCGAGGAGCGCGGCGTCCGCGAGCTGATCGCGCTGCCGCTCTTTCCCCAGTACTCCTCGGCAGCCACCGGTTCGGCGCTCGAGGCGCTGTTCGCGGCGCCGGCGGGGGCGCGCCTGAAGCGGATCGTCACGCTCGGCCCGTTCTTCGACGATCCCGGCTTCGTGCGGGCGTGGCGCGACGTCGCTGCGCCGGTGCTCGCCGCGTTCCGGCCCGATCACGTGCTGTTCTCCTACCACGGCCTGCCGGAGCGGCAGATCCGGGCCGCGGATCGCAGCGGCGCCCACTGTCTCGGGAGCGCCAACTGCTGCGCGCCGCTCCGGGAAGCCAATCGGCACTGCTACCGCGCCCAGTGCTTCGCTACCACCGAAGCACTCGCCGCTGCGCTCGCTCTCACTCCGCAGCGGACCTCCACGTCCTTCCAGTCGCGCCTGGGTCGAGCTCCGTGGATCCGGCCCTACACCGACTTCGTGCTGCCCGAGCTCGCCGCCGCCGGCGTCCGGCGCCTCGCGGTCCTGTGCCCCGCGTTCGTCGCCGATTGTCTCGAGACCGTCGAGGAGATCGGCATCCGCGCGCGCGACCAGTGGCAGCGCCTCGGCGGAGAGGAGCTGCGGCTCGTGGAATGCCCGAACGCCCATCCGACCTGGGTCGAGGCCTTGGCAGCGCTCATCCTCTACACGAACGGAACACCCGCAAGTACTCGGGATGCCGCTGCCAACCCGGAAGCGAGCGAGTCCGACACGCTGACCCCGGCCACGTAGGCTCCGGCGAGCGCAAGCCCGGGCATGTCGTCGAGGCGGCCGTTCAGCCACGCGATCCGCGCGCGGTGATCGCGGCCCGGCTGCGGGATGGCGCGGTGCCACCGCACCAGCGCCAACGGCGGCGGCGGGTCGTCGAGGCCGAGCGTCCGCGACAGGTCCTCGGCGAGGCGCGCGTGGATCTCAGCGTCGGGCAGGTGCGCGGCCTCGGGCCAGCGCACGCCCCCGAGCATGCAATGGAGCAGCTCGTGGCCGGCGGGCGCGCGGCCTGGAAAGAGCTGGCTCATGAACAAGCAGCCGAGCAGCCCGAGCGATTCCCCACGCGGAGTCAAGAAGCCGAAGCCCTCGATCGGCTGGCGTGCGCGCCCCGCCTCCACGCCGACCGGCGCGACGACGATCGGCGCGTAAGCGATGCCGTCGAGCGCGGTCGCCATCTCGCCGTCCACCCCGCGCAGCACGCCGGCGGCCGCATACGCCGGCGCTGCGACGACGAGCCGCGCTGCGGAGAGCGCGAGGTCACCGCTCGGGCTCGTCAGGTCGACATGCCAGCGGACCCCGTCGCGCGCGATCCATGCCACGCGCGTCCCGAGCGCCGGCGGCTCCGCCAGCGCCTCGGCTAGTCGCCGCGCGAACGGACCGAAGCCCTGCTCCGTTGCGTAGGACCCGCGCAGCCCGCGATCCCTTCCCCGACTCAGCATGCCCGCGAGCCCGCCTGCTGCGAGCGATCCATAGCGCTCCTCGCGCTCGACCCAGCTCGGAAACACCGCGGCCGCACCGAGCTGCTCCTCGTCACCCGCGTAGACACCGGTCAGGAACGGACCCACCAGTCCCGCCGTCACTTCGCTTCCGAGCCGGCGGCCCACGAACTCCGACACCGACTCGCTCGCCGACGGACCGCGGCGGCGAAACGGCTCCGTCAGCACGCGGAGCTTCCCGCGCACGGAGAGGAGGGGCGTGCTCGCGAGGCCCCACAGTGAGCCCGGCACACGGACCATGCGCCCGCGCCGGTAGAGGAAGCGCTGCTTGCTGGCCGGCGCGGCGCGCAAGAGCCCGTCGTGGAGCCCGCGCCGCGTCAGGAATTCGAGCATCGGCGCCGAAACCAGCGTGGTGTTGGGACCGCTCTCCACCACGTAGCCCTTGCGGTGATCGGTGCGCATCACGCCACCGGGTCGATCGGCCGGGTCGACCACCAGCACGTCGCAGCCCGCCGACTGGAGCTCGAGCGCCGCCGCCAGACCGGCGATGCCGGCGCCCATCACGACTGCCTCGACCTGCGGAGTTCCCATCAGACCGTCTTGCTGAACATGCGCGCACCGCTGCGCTGCTGGTCGGGCAGGTAGGCATCGAAGGCCATCGCCACCGTGCGCACCAGCAGGCGCCCGGCCGGGGTGACGTGCAGGCTGCCGTCCGCGTCCCACTCGACGAGGCCGTCCGCGCGCGCCCCGTCGAGCGCCGCGAGCTCGGACCGGTAGACCTCCGCGAACACGCGCCCGAAGGTGTCTTCGTACTCGCGCGCGCGCAGCTCTCCGTGGCACAGGATCCGGTTGATGATCCAGCGGCGCTCGACGTCGGCTCGTGTCAGGCGATGGCCGCGCATCGTCGCCACGCCGCGCTCGAGCACCGCAGCCTCCCAGGCCGGCACGTCGCGGTGCGACTGGGCATAGCTCGCGCGCAGCTCGCTGATGGCCGACGGGCCGAAGCCGATCAGGTCGACCCCGGCCTGGGTGGTGTGGCCCATGAAGTTGCGTCGCAGCGAGCGATCGGCGAGCGCCTTCGCGAGCTCGTCGCCCTCGCGCGCGAAATGATCGAGACCGATGAACAGGTAGCCTTCGGCGAGGAAGCGCCGGATCGCCGTGAGCAGGATCTCGAGCTTGGTCGCCGCGTCGGGCAGGTCCTTCCGCTCGAAGCCGCGCTGCTGCTTGGCGAGCCACGTCACGTGGGCGTAGGAGTAGAGCGCGATTCGATCCGGGCCGATCGCGAACAGCTGATCGAGGGTGCGCTCGAAGCTCGCGGCGCTCTGGTACGGCAACCCGTAGATCAGGTCGAAGTTGACGCTCTCGAACCCGACCCCGCGCGACCAGTCGACCAGCCGCGCGGTGTCGGCGGCCGGCTGGATGCGGTGGACGGCCTGCTGCACGCGCGGATCGAAGTCCTGCACCCCCATCGAAATGCGATTGAATCCGCATGCGGCGAGGGCTTCGACGTGCTCGCGGGTCGTCACTCGCGGGTCCACCTCGATCGAGATCTCCGCGTCTTGGCGCAGCGGGAAGGCATCAGTGACCGCGCGAAACAGCCGCTGCATCTGGCCCGGATCGAGCCAGGTGGGGGTGCCACCGCCCCAGTGGAGCTGCGTGGCCGCGCGCGGGACGCGGGTCGCCGCGCGCACCGCTTCGATCTCGCGCTCGATCGTGTCGAGGAAGCCGGCCGCGCGCGAGTGATCGGTCGTGATCACTTTGTTGCACGCGCAGAAGTGACACAGGCTGTCGCAGAACGGGACGTGCACGTACAGCGACAGGCCGTCGCTCGCCTCGATGTCCCCGTCGGCGAGATCGGCCCGGAAGTCGTCGGGCCCGTAGCTCTCCTTCCAGACCGGGGCGGTCGGATAGCTGGTGTAGCGCGGGCCGTCGATCGCGTAGCGCGGGAGCAGCTCCGCGATGCGCTCGAGCTCGATCGCGAACGGCTCGCTCACGCCGGTCTCCGACCCAGCGCGCGGACCGCGTCGGTGAAGGCGCGCACGCCCTCGACCGGCGTGTCGGGCAAGCAGCCGTGCCCGAGGTTCATGATGTGCCCGCGGGCGGGCGCGGCGGCGAGCGCAAGCTGGCGGACGAGGCGCGAGATCGTCTCCGGCGAGGCCGCTAGCGCGCACGGGTCGAGGTTGCCCTGGAGGCTTACCCGGCCCCCGACGCGCCGCGCCGCATCCGCGAGGTCGACCCGCCAGTCGAGCGAGATCACATCGGCACCGCTTTCCGCTGTTTCTTCGAGGACATGAGCACCGTCGTTCACGTATAGAATGAGAGGAGCCGAGCCGCCGAGCTTGCTGGCGATCTCGCGGTGGGTCGGGAGCACCCACTCGCGATAGTCCGCCGGCGAAAGCATGCCGGCCCAGGTGTCGAAGAGCTGAACCGCGTGGGCTCCCGCCTCGACCTGGGCGCTCAGGTAGCCGACCGTGAGATCGGTCAGCCGGTCGAGCAGCGCGCGGGCGAGCTGCGGCTCGCACCAGAGCATGCGCTTCCACGTGCCGAAGTGCCGGGAGCCGGCGCCCTCCACCAAGTAAGCGGCCAGCGTGAACGGTGCGCCGGCAAACCCCAGCAGCGGGATTTCACGACCGGCGAGCTCCGCGCGCAGCGTGCGCAGGATCTCGAACACGAACGGCACGCTCTCGCGCGGGTTCGGCACGCGCAGCCGTTCCACCGCGGCCGCGCTGCGGATCGGCTCCGCGATCACCGGACCCGGCCGAAAGTCCACCTCGACGCCCATCCCCGGGACTGGCGTGAAGATGTCCGAGAAGAAGATCACCGCTTCGGAACCGACCTGGTCGATCGGTTGGAGCGAGACCTCGACCGCGCGGTCGACGTCGCGACACAGCTCGAGGAACGACACCTGCTCGCGCACGCGGCGGTACTCGGGCAGATAGCGCCCCGCCTGCCGCATCAGCCAGACCGGCGGGCGATCGACCGGCTCGCCGCGGCATGCGCGCAGCAGCCGTTGCGTCGGCGAGAGCGTCGTCACGGCCGTGTACGGCTCAATAGCCGGCGAGGCGCGCCCAACGAGCGCGATGCCAGGAACCGTCACCGAGCGTCAGCTCCGCGGCGCGCGCCCGCTTGAGATAGAAGCCGATCTCGTGCTCGTCGGTCATTCCGATGCCGCCGTGCATCTGGACCGCCTCGTTCGCGACCAGGATCCCGGCATCCGAGCAGCGCGCCTTCGCGAGCGACACGAGCGCCGGGGCCTCGGGGCTCCCCTCGTCGACCGCGCGCGCCGCCGCCATCACCGCCGAGCGGCACAGCTCGATCTGGATGAAGAGCTCGGCCGCGCGGTGCTTGAGCGCCTGGAAGCTGCCGATCGGCACGCCGAACTGGATGCGATGCTTGAGGTACGAGAGCGTGCGCTCGAACGCCTCCGACATCGAGCCCAGCATTTCGGCACACAGGCCCACTGTGGCCCTGTCGGTTACCGCCTCGAGCACCGGCAGCCCCTCGCCGAGTGCGCCGACGCGAGCGTCTTCGGGGACCTCGCAGCCCGCGAGCTGGACGAGCGCGGCTCCCCGCGAATCAACGCGCGACTGGCGCACGACGCGCAGACCTGGAGCCCGGCTCGGCACGAGGAACAGACTGATGCCGGTGCGATCGTCCGCCGCGCCCGAGGTGCGCGCCACCACCACGATCGCGTCGGCCGCGCCGCCGTCGAGCACCGCGATCTTCTCACCGGTGATCTGCCAGCGGCCGCCCGACGCCTCGGCCCGCGTCGCCACCCGGTGCAGGTCGAATCGACTGCCGCGCTCCTGCTGCGCGAGTGCGAGGAACGTGTCACCGCTGGCCACGCCCGCGAGCCAGGTCTTCTGCTGGGTCTCGCTTCCGGCGAGCTGGAGCACCTGGCCCGCCAGCAGCACCGTGGAGAGGAAGGGTTCGGGCGCGAGCTTCCGCCCGAGCTCCTCCTGCACGACCGCGAGCTCTGCGAGGCCCATCCCGGCGCCGCCCAGCGATTCGGCGAACGGAATCCCGACCCAGCCGAGCTCGGCCATCTGCTTCCAGAGCGCGCGCGAGAAGCCGTCGGGATCGCGGGAGTCGCGCAGCGCGCGGACGCGGGCCACCGGCGAGTGCTCCGCAACAAAGTCGGCGGCGGTCTTGGCGAGAAGCTCCTGGTCTTCGGTCAACACGAGCTGCATCGGTTCCCTCGCTTATCGTCTTCGCTCGCCCGCGGCTCGCTGCGCGCAACTTGCGGTTTCAGTCCGGAAGGCCGAGCACGCGCTTGGCGATGATGTTGAGCTGGATCTCGGAGGTGCCACCCTCGATCGAGTTGCCGCGCGAGCGCAGCCACTGATGCGCCAGCGCAATCTCGTCCTCGTCGTATCCGGGTCCCTCCCACCCGAGGCCCTGGGCGCCGGCGATCCGCACCATCAGCTCGTGGCGGTCCTTGTTCAGCTCCGTCGCATAGACCTTGAACAGTGAGCTCTCGGGACCCGGACGGTGGCCCGCCTTCGCCGCATCGCGGCTGCGCTGCACCGTCAGGTGGAACGCGCGCTCGTCCATCTCGAGCTGCGCGATCTCGTCGCGCAGCACGCCGTCGAGAATCGCGCCGCTACCCCCGTTTGCAAAGCCGTACTGGCGCGCCAGCTGCACGAGTCGGCTGCCCTGCCCTGCCTTTTTGCGGGGCCCGCGCGCGGACGCGCCGAACGCGTCGGCGATCATCGCGCGCTCGTAGCCCAGCAGCGCCTTGGCCACCGTCCAACCGGCGTTGATCTGGCTGACGGCGTTCGTCACCGGGACGCGCACGTCGTCGAAGATCGTCTCGCAGAAGGGCGACTTGCCGCTGATCAGCTGGATCGGGCGCACCGTGATGCCGGGTGTCTCCATGTCGATCAGCAGGAACGTGATCCCCTCCTGCTTCTTCGCGTTCGGATCGCTGCGCACCAGCGCGAAGATCCAGTCTGCGACGTCGCCGTAGGAGGTCCAGACCTTCCGGCCGTTGACGACGAAATGGTCTCCGTCGCGGACGGCCCGGGTCTGGAGCGAAGCGAGGTCAGAGCCCGAGTCGGGCTCGGAGTAGCCCTGACACCAACGGATCTCGCCGCGGATGATCTTGGTCAGATGCTCCTGCTTCTGCTCCTCGGTTCCGAACTGGAGCAGCGTGGGCCCGATCATCTCGAGACCGAACCCGGTCAGCGGCGGAGGCAGCACCGCGGCGGCGAGCTCCTGAGCCAGTACCTTCGCCTGCTCGTTCGAGAGACCGCCCCCTCCGTACGCGGTGGGCCAGGTCGGCGCGGTCCAGCCGCGCGCCGCCATCCGCTCCAGCCAGATCTTCATCTCCGGCGGATCGAAGGTGGCGCGCCGGCCGCCCCAGTTTCCCGCGCCCTCGATCGACGCCTGCAAGCCGCGGATCGACTTCGGCGCGTGGGCCTCGAGCCAGCGGCGGACTTCGCTTCGGAAACCCTCGAGATTGGCCCCATCGGACATGGGAGCACTCCTGTTGTCGACGCCGCGCCTGACGAACACGGGGCCTGCGAAGATAGCCAGCGGCCCCCGGGTACGCAGGCCGCGCTACGCTCCGCGCGGTGGAGGTCCTCCTCGCCAATCCGCGCGGCTTCTGTGCCGGCGTCGATCGCGCGATCGAAATCGTGGAGGTCGCGCTCACACGCTTCGGGCCGCCGGTCTACGTGCGCCACGAGATCGTGCACAACCACTTCGTGGTCGACGGTCTGCGCGCGAAGGGCGCGGTGTTCATCGAGGATCCGGCGGAGGTGCCCGAGGGTTCGCTGCTGATCTTCAGCGCGCACGGGGTGTCTCCCGAGGTGCGCAGCGCGGCCAACGCGCGCGGTCTGCGCACGATCGACGCCACGTGTCCGCTCGTCACCAAGGTACACGTCGAGACGCTGCGGATGGTGAACGACGGCTTCGAGGTCGTGCTGGTCGGTCATGCTGGCCACGTCGAAGTGGAGGGAACGCTCGGACACGCGCCGGAGCGGATCCACCTGGTCCAGACGGTCGGGGACGTGGCCTCGCTCGCGGTGCGCGACCCCGAGCGGCTCGGCTGCGTCACCCAGACGACGCTCTCGGTCGACGACACGCGCGCAATCATCGAAGCTCTCTCACGGCGCTTCCCGAACATCCGACTGCCGCGCAAGGACGACATCTGCTACGCGACCCAGAACCGCCAGAACGCGGTGAAGAAGCTGATCGAGCGGGCGCAGGTGGTCGTGGTGGTCGGGGCGCCCGAATCGTCGAACAGCAACCGCCTGGTCGAGCTCGCCCGCAAAGCGGGCGTCCGGGCGCACCTGGTGCAGACCGCGGACGACCTCGACCCCGCCTGGCTCGACGGCGTCGATTGCGTCGGTGTCACCGCGGGAGCATCAGCGCCCGAGGTGCTGGTGGAGCAGCTGGTCGAGCGGCTGCGCGCGCTGCGCGGAGGCGGCGTCGCGCTGCGATCGCTGCCCTCGGTCGACGAGGGCATCGTGTTCCAGATTCCGCCCGAGCTGCGCTGACCCCGAGCGCGAAGACGATCGGATGAGCTCGCAGCGTCGCGAGGCGCCGGAGGCCGCCGTCGAGGCGGCCATCGAGCCGGCGGTCGACCTGGAGGGAGCCGACCTTCCCGCAGCCCTGGCGTCCGCCGCGGCGCCGTCGATGCGCGAGCGAGTGCTCGGTGTCTCCCGTGACCCCGATTCGCTGAGCGAGATCTGGGCACTGTCGTGGCCGGTGATGCTCTCGCAGGTGCTGCTGAATATCGTGGGCCTGATCGACATCGCGATGGTCGGCCGCCTCGGCTCGGAGTCGGTGGCAGCGGTGGGCTACGCCACCCAGTTCTTCCACCTCTCGCAATCGGTTCTGTTCGCGGTGGGCTTCGCGACGGTGGCGCTGATGGCGCACGCGATCGGCGCCGGCGACCCGCTGCGTGCGCGCCACGCGCTGGCGGCTGCGCTCTTGGTGTCGGTGGGAGCCGCCGCCGTGCTGACGGCGGCGATGCTCGCGTCGCCGGCGGCGATGCTCGCGGTGCTGGGCGCCGAGCCAGAGGTGGCGCGCGCCGCGGTCCCGTACCTCCAGCTCGTCGTGGGCTCATCGCTCTTGCTCGCCGTGGGCATGACGCTCGAGTTCGGCCTGCGCGCCGATCGCGACGCGCGCACGCCGGTGCTGATCGCCGCGGTGGTCACGGGCGTGAAGATCGCCGGCAATGCCGTCCTGATCTTCGGCGCGGGCCCCTTCCCGCGGCTCGAGCTGGTCGGCGCGGGCCTCGCGACGTTCGGCTCCCAGGTGATCGGCCTCCTGCTCTTCGCCACCGTCGTGGTGCGCTCGACCGACGACTCGCCGCTCG